>WNGI01005600.1_pt1 | contig 11348 bp, 9 predicted proteins | sample 5400621 | NCBI WGS metagenome assembly WNGI01 (sample SAMN13153374, study PRJNA577476) | soil metagenome | isolation source: 20 cm soil or saprolite under Garry oak tree replicate 1 | place: USA:California | collected 2016-06-15
GCATCGGGACGAAACTCGCGGTCGGGTACACGCTCGACGAGCTGCCGAACGACATCACGAAGACGACGCCGGCCTCGTTCGAGCCGGTGCTCGATTACGTGGTGGTCAAGACGCCGCGGTTCGCGTTCGAGAAGTTTCCCACGGCCGACTTCCGCCTCACCACCCAGATGAAGTCCGTCGGCGAGGCGATGGCGATCGGGCGGACGTTCAAGGAGGCGTTCCAGAAGGGGCTCCGGGCGCTCGAGATCGGCCGGCCCGGCTGGGTCGAGGGCGCGAGCCTCGCCGAGGACCGCCTCACCAGCGACTCCGCGGAGGACCTCCGCGTGGCGCTGCGCACGCCCACCCCGGAGCGGATCTTTCAGGTCAAGCGCGCCCTCCGGGCCGGCCTGTCGGTCGAGGCGATCGCCCAGGCCTCGGGGATCGACCCGTGGTTCCTCTATCAGCTCGAGGAGCTGCTCGGCGCGGAGCGGTGGTTCGCGGGGCTCGAGACACCGGGCGCCGCCGAGCTGCGGCGCATGAAGCGCATGGGCTTCAGCGACGCGCAGCTCGGCCTGCTGCGGGGGACCACCGAGACGGACGTCCGGGCGCTGCGCTGGCAGCTCGGCGTGCACCCGGCCTACAAGACCGTGGACACGTGCGCCGGCGAATTCCCGTCGTCCACGCCGTACCTGTATTCGTCGTACGACGACGAGAACGAGTCCGAGCCGCTGGGCGAACAGGGAATCGTGATCCTGGGAAGCGGGCCCAACCGCATCGGACAGGGCGTGGAGTTCGACTACTGCTGTGTCCGGGCCGGCCTCGCGTTTCGCGAGCTCGGATACCGGACCATCATGATCAACTCGAACCCCGAGACGGTGTCCACGGACTTCGACATCTCGGACAAGCTGTACTTCGAGCCGCTGACGCTGGAGGACGTGCTCGAGATCGTCCGGTGGGAGCGGCCCAAAGGCGTGGTGGTGCAGTTCGGCGGGCAGACGCCGCTGCGCCTCACCAAGGCGCTCGAGGCCGCCGGCGTGCCGATTCTCGGCACCTCCCCGGACGCCATCGACATCGCCGAGGACCGCGGCCGGTTCGACGTGCTGGCGCGTCGCCTCGGCGTCACCCAGCCGACCAACGGGACGGCGCGTTCGGTCGAAGAGGCGGTGAAGGTGGCCGAGCGCATCGGCTACCCCGTGCTGATCCGGCCGTCCTACGTGCTGGGCGGCCGCGCGATGGAGATCGTGTACGACCATGGCACGCTGCGCGGGTTCTTCGAGCGAGCGGCGCGCGTGGCGCCCGAGCACCCGGTGCTGATCGACCGCTTCCTCGAGGACGCTTTCGAGGGGGACGTGGACGCTATCGCCGACGGCCGCCGCTGCGTGGTCGGGGGCGTGATGCAGCACATCGAGAACGCCGGCGTGCACTCCGGCGACTCGGCCTGCGTGCTCCCGCCCTACCTCATCGGCGACCGCCAGGTCGACGAGATGCGCCGCCACACCAAGGCCTTCGCCGAGGCGCTGGGCGTCGTGGGTCTGCTCAACGTCCAGTACGCCATCCTGGCGGGTGTCGTCTACGTGCTGGAAGTGAACCCGCGGGCCTCCCGCACCGTTCCCTTCGTGAGCAAGGCCACGGGGGTACCGCTGGCGAAGCTCGCCGCCGCCGTCATTGTGGGACGGACCCTGGACGAACTGGGTCTCCCCGATGAGCTTCCGCTCCCGGGCGTGGCTGTCAAAGAGGCGGTGTTCCCCTTCACCAAGCTCCCGGGCGTGGACACGCTGCTCGGGCCGGAGATGCGCTCGACCGGCGAGGTGATGGGCTTCGCCGACAGCTTCGGGATGGCCTTCGCGAAGGCGCAGATCGCCGCCGACGGCGGGTTACCCCTGTCGGGGACGATCCTCGTGACGGTGAACGATTCCGACAAGCCGACGGTCCTGCCGATCGTCCGGCGGTTTCAGGAGATGGGGTTTCGGATCCTCGCCACGGACGGGACGCAGAAGTACCTGCGCGCGCGGGGGATTCCCGCCGAGCGGGTGTTGAAGGTGCACGAGGGACGGCCGAACGCGATCGACCTGATCGTCTCGGGGGAGGTTCATCTGCTCATCAACACACCCCTCGGCAAGTTCACGCAAGCGGACGATTCCGCGATCCGGCGCACCGCGTTGGTGCACCGAGTGCCTTACACCACGACGATGTCCGCGGCGAGCGCCGCCTGTGACGCGATCATTGCGTTGCGGAGCCGTGCGGGCAGCGTGAGGAGTCTCCAGGAATGGCACGAAAAGACAGCACTCGAAAAGCCGCCGCACCCCGCGGAAAACCCGGCGCCGGGAAGTCGGGCGCCACGCGCGGTGCAGGCCTAGCGAAGCCGGCGGTCAAGCCGGCGGTGAAACCGGCCGCGAAAGCCGCCGCACCGGCCGCGCCGCCGCCCAAGCTCAAGTTCCGGGGCCGGATGCTCGAGAACGAGCCGCTCGCTCGCCATACCACGTATCGGATCGGCGGGCCGGCGCGCTACTTCCTCAACCCCGTCGAGGTCGAGGACGTCGAGAAGGCCCTCCAGTTCGCGCAGGACAAGGGCGTGCCCTGGCTGGTGCTGGGGCTGGGGTCGAATGTGCTCATCAAGGACGGGGGCTTCCCCGGCCTCGTGATCCGCCTGGGCAAGGGGCTCGACAAGTTCGAGATGAAAGGAGCGACGGCGATCGTCGGCGCGGGGATGCCGACGCCGCTGCTGGCGCGCCGCACCGCCGAAGCGGGATTCGCCGGCGTGGAGCGGTTCCTGGGCATTCCCGGCACTGTGGGCGGCGGCGTGTACATGAACGCCGGCGCTCACGGTGCGGAATTCGCCGAGGTCGTGACCGAAGTCACGGTGATGGACCCCAAGGGCAAAGTGAAGCAGCTGACGCGCAAGCAGATCCCGTTCAAGTACCGGACGAGCGGGCTGGGGCAGGTCATCGTGCTCGAGGCGAAGCTCGGGCTGGGCGAAGAGGCGCCCGCCAAGCTCAAGGAGATGCAGGGCCGGCTGCTGCGGTGGCGCAAGCAGGGCACGCCGTTCGACCAGCCGTGTTGTGGCTCGGTGTTCAAGAACCCGGCCGGGCAGAAGACGGCGGGGATGCTCATCGAGGAGGCGGGGCTCAAGGGCTTCCGCATCGGCGGCGCCCACGTCTCGATCCTGCACGCCAACTATATCGTCAACACCGGCAACGCCACCGCCGCCGACGTGCTCAAGGTCATTGACCACGTGCGCAAGACCGTCGCCAAAAAGCTGGAAGTCGAGCTTGAGCTCGAAGTCAAGGTGATCGGCGTCTAGATGCCCGAGTACTTCGTCCACGAGTCGAGCTACGTCGACGAGGGCGCCCGGATCGGGAAGGGGACGAAGATCTGGCACTTCTCGCACGTCATGCCCGGCGCCGTGATCGGAGAGCGGTGCAACCTGGGCCAGAACGTCGTGGTGATGCCGGGGACCCGTCTCGGCGACAACGTCAAGGTGCAGAACAACGTCTCGATCTACGAAGGCGTGGAGCTCGAGGACGACGTGTTCTGCGGGCCGTCGTGCGTGTTCACCAACGTCATGAATCCCCGCAGCCACGTGCCGCGCAAGCACGAGTACAAGAAGACGCTCGTCAAGCGCGGCGCGTCCATCGGGGCGAACGCCACGATCATCTGCGGGATCACGCTCGGCGAGTACGCCTTCATCGGGGCGGGCGCCGTCGTCACGTCCGACGTCCCGGCCTACGCGCTGATGGTGGGCGTGCCCGCGCGGCGGGTGGGCTGGATGTGTCAGTGCGGCGAGCGCGTCTCGCTCTCGGGCGGGCGGGGCGCGTGCCCGGCGTGTGGCACGGCGTATGAGGAGTCAGGGGGCGGGGGCACCTTGCGGGCGGTCGCCGCCCCGTCTCGCAGCGTCAGATGAACGTGCCGCTGCTGGACCTCGTGGCCCAGTACCGCGCCGTCAAGGACGAGGTCCTGCCCGCGCTCCAGACGGTCATCGAATCCCAGCAGTTCATCATGGGGCCCGCCGTCGCCCAGCTCGAGACGGCGGTCGCGCAGCTGTCGCATGCCCGGCACGGGATCGGCTGTGCGAGCGGCACCGACGCGCTGCTCCTGCCGCTCAAGGTGCTTGCGCTCCGGCCGGGCGACGAAGTGATCACCACGCCGTTTACCTTCTTCGCGACCGCGGGGGCGATTCACAACGCCGGCGGCACGCCCGTCTTCGCGGACATCGCCGCCGACACGTTCAACCTCGATCCGGGCGCCGTCGAGGCCGCGCTGACGCCGCGCACGCGGGCGATCCTGCCGGTGCATCTGTACGGTCAGATGGTGGCGCTCGAGCGCCTACTCGCGATTGCCGCGCGGCGCGGGATCAAGGTGGTGGAGGACGCCGCGCAGGCGATCGGAGCGCGCCGCTCGATCGACGGGGAGTGGCGTATGGCCGGCGAGCTCGGCTGGGTCACCGGGTATTCCTTTTTTCCGAGCAAGAACCTCGGTGCCTGGGGCGACGGGGGCATGATGGTGACGTCGGACGACCAGGTCGCGGAGCGGCTCCGCAGGCTGCGGCTGCACGGGGGCGCGAAGCAGTACCACCACGATGAAGTGGGCACGAACTCGCGGCTCGACACTGTGCAGGCGGCGGTGCTGCTCGCCAAGCTGCCCCACCTCGCCGACTGGTCGGCGCGGCGCCGCCAGCACGCCGCGTACTACTCCGCGGCGCTGGCGCAGCTGCCGCAGGTCAGGCTCCCGGTGGTGGAATCCAACAACGAGCACATCTTCCATCAGTACACCGTGCGCGCCGAGCGGCGCGACGAGCTGCAGGCCCACCTGAAGGGCAAGGGGATCGGGAGCGCCGTGTATTACCCGATCCCGCTGCATCTCCAGCCCTGCTTCGGTCACCTGGGTTACAAGCGGGGCCGGTGCCCCGAAGCGGAGCGCGCCGCAGGGGAGGTGCTTTCGCTTCCCGTCTACCCCGAGCTGCGCCGCGAGCAGCTCGACTATGTGATCGATGCGATCCGCGGGTTCTATCGGTGAGCCGCCTGCGGCTCGGGGTGGTCGGGGCCGGAGCGTGGGGGAAGAACCACGTCCGCACCGCCGCGGCGCTCGCCGACGCCGAGCTCGCGGCGGTGTGCGACACCGACCCCAAGGTCCGCGAGCGCGTGGCGCGCCAGCATCCGGCCGTGCACGTCACGGGGGACATCGGCGAGCTGCTGGGCCGGGTCGACGCGGTCATCGTCGCGGCTCCCGCCGCCACTCACGCCCGGCTCGCGCTGCAGTGCATCGAGGCCGGGAAGCCGTGTCTGGTCGAAAAGCCGTTCGCCCTGAGCGCGCGTGACGCGGAGCACGTGGCCCGCGTTGCGCTCGAGCGACAGGTGCCCGTCGCGGCCGGCCACCTGCTGCTGTTCCATCCGGCGGTCGAGCGGCTGCGCGCGCTGGTTCAGGGAGGCGACCTCGGCAGGGTTTACTACTTGTATGGATTGCGCGTCAACCTCGGGCAGGTCCGTGCCGACGAAAACGCCTTGTGGAGCTTCGGTCCCCATGACGTGTCTGTGGCACTGTACTTGCTCGGCGAACAGCCGGTACGCGTGACGGCGCAGGGCCGGAGCTATCTCCAGCCGAAGGTTGAGGACGTCGTCTTCCTGACGATGGATTTCGCGAGTGGCGTGCTCGCCCACGTCCAGCTCTCCTGGCTCGACCCCCACAAGGAGCGGAAGCTGACGGTGGTGGGCGCCAAGCAAATGGCGGTGTTCGACGACATGGAAGCGCGGGAGAAGCTGCGCATCTACGACAAGGGGGTGGATCGCCCGCCCGAGTACGGCTCGTACGGCGAGAGCCTCGCCGTTCGGGAGGGGGACATCTTCATCCCGAAGATTCCGAACGTGGAGCCGCTCGCGGCCGAGCTCGCGCATTTCGTCCGGGTGGCGCGCCGCGCCGAGCCGCCGCGGGCCGGCGCCGAGGACGGCGTGCGGGTGGTGCGCGTGCTGGAAGCGGCCGGCCGCTCCCTCGCCTCAGGCGGCGCGCCGGTGACCCTGTGACCCCCTCCTCTCCTCCGAGCGCGGCGGCGACACCCGCGGACCTGCTGCTCGCCAAGGTGCAGGACCGCACGGCGCTGATCGGGATCGTGGGCCTCGGGTACGTGGGCCTCCCGCTGGCGATGGAGTTCGCCCGCGCCGGCTTCCGCGTGCTCGGGTTCGACGTGAGCGCGGCGGTCGTCGAGACGCTGAACGCGTGCCGCTCGCACGTCCAGGACGTGCCCAGCGCCGCGATCGCCACCGCGGCGGGGGCGGGCCGGTTCACGGCCACCACCGAGCTGGCGCGGCTCAACGAGCCGGACGTCGTCTCGATCTGCGTCCCCACCCCGCTTTCGAAGACCAAGGACCCCGACGTCAGCTACGTGCTGGCGGCGACGGACTCCGTGAAGCGGACGCTGCGGCGCGGACAGCTCGTCGTGCTCGAGTCCACCACGTACCCCGGCACGACCCGGGAGCTCATGCTCCCGGCGCTCCAGGGGACCGGGCTCACGGTGGGGGTGGACTTCTTCCTGGCGTTTTCCCCCGAGCGCGTGGACCCCGGCAACCCGAAGTGGAACACGCGCAATACGCCCAAGGTCGTGGGGGGCATCACGGAGGCGTGCCGTCGCGTCGCGATGGCCGTGTACCAGCCGGCCATCGAGCGGCTCGTGCCGGTTTCCTCGCCCGAGGCCGCGGAGCTCGTGAAGATTCTCGAGAACACCTTCCGCAGCGTGAACATCGGTCTGGTGAACGAGATGGCGATCGTGTGCGACAAGCTGGGCGTCAACGTGTGGGAGGTGATCGAGGCCGCGGCGACGAAGCCGTTCGGCTTCATGAAGTTCACTCCGGGCCCCGGCGTGGGCGGGCACTGCATCCCGCTCGACCCTCATTACCTGGCCTGGAAGATGCGCACGCTGAACTACCGCACGCGCTTCATCGAGCTGGCAGGGGAGATCAACGCGGCGATGCCCGAGTACTGGGTCGGCCACGTGGTGGACCGCCTGAACCAGCAGGGCAAGGCGGCCCGGGGCAGCGTCGTGCTCGTGCTCGGCGTCGCCTATAAGAAGGATATCGGCGACATCCGCGAGAGCCCGGCGCTCGACGTGATCCGGCTGCTCGCCCAGCACGGGGCCGCCGTCCGCTACCACGACCCCCACGTACCCGAGCTGCGGGACGACGGCATCGACCTGCAATCGGTGCCGCTGTCCGCGGCGACGCTCGCGGCCGCGGACTGTACCATCATCGTGACGGACCATGGGTCGGTGGACTACGCTCTCGTGGCCCGGCACGCGCGCGCCGTGGTGGACACCCGTAACGCGTTGGCACCCACTCGACGCGGGAGTGACGCGTCATGAAAGTGGCCGTCGTCGGCACGGGGTATGTGGGTCTCGTCGTGGGCGCGTGCCTCGCGGAGGCGGGGAACGACGTCATCGGGGCGGACCTCGACGAGGCCAAGATCGCCGGGCTCTCGGCCAACCGCCTGCCGATCTACGAGCCGGGACTGGAGCCGCTCGTTGCGCGCAACCGCCGCGACGGTCGCCTCCAGTTCACGACCGACGTGGCCGACGCGATCGAGCGCTCGGATATCGTGTTCATCGCCGTGGGAACGCCGCCCGACGAGGACGGCTCGGCCGACCTGCGGCACGTGCTCGCCGTCGCGCGCACGATCGGACAGCACATGAACTGCCCCAAGACCGTAATCACCAAGAGCACGGTGCCCGTCGGGACGGCGGACAAGGTGCGCGCCGAGATCGCGACCCACACCCGGCAGCCGTTCCACGTGTGCTCCAATCCCGAGTTCCTGAAGGAAGGCGCGGCGGTCGAGGACTTCATGAAACCCGATCGGGTCGTGGTCGGCGTGGACTCCCCCGAGGCGGCGCGGGTGCTCGAGGAGCTGTACGCGCCCTTCGTGCGCACCGGAAATCCCTTGATCTTCATGGACATCTCCTCCGCCGAAATGACGAAGTACGCCGCCAACGCGATGCTCGCGACGCGTATCTCGTTCATGAACCAGATCGCCGCCCTGTGCGAAGCCGTCGGGGCCGACGTGAGCCTGGTGCGCAAGGGGATCGGCACCGACCGGCGCATCGGGTCCGCGTTCCTGTTCCCCGGTCCCGGCTACGGAGGATCGTGCTTCCCGAAGGACGTGAAGGCGCTGCTCCGCGCCGGCGTCGAGCAGGGTGTACCGCTCGACGTGCTGGAGGCAGTCGAGGCGGCGAACGAGCGGCAGAAGCGCGTCCTGTTCGAGAAGCTGCGGCGCCACTTCGACGGACGGCTCAGTGGCGCGGGCGTCGCGGTGTGGGGGCTGGCGTTCAAGGCCGAGACCGACGACGTACGCGAGAGCCCCGCCCTGGTCCTGGTGGAGGAGCTGCTGCGCGCCGGCGCGCGGGTACGGGTGCACGACCCCGCGGCGCAGGAGACGGCGCGGCGCGTCCTCGGCGACCGTGTGACCTACGCCGGGCATGCCTACGAGGCGCTCGACGGGGCGCATGCGCTCGCGATCGTGACGGAGTGGCTCGAGTACCGCAATCCCGACTTCGAGCGCATCAAGCGCCTGCTCGCCCGGCCGCTGATCGTGGACGGCCGGAATCTCTACGACCCCGATCGCCTGGCCCGCCTGGGGTTCACCTACGACAGTATCGGGCGTCGATCGATATGCGCATCCTCGTAACGGGGGCGGCGGGGTTCCTCGGCTCGCACATGTGCGAGCGCTTGCTCGGCATGGGCCACCGCGTGGTGGGGATGGATAACCACATTACCGGCAACCCCGTCAATCTGGCGCACCTGAAGGGCCACCCCGAGTTCCAGTTCGTGCTGCACGACGTGACGAACTTCATCGACCTCCAGGGCCCCCTGGAGGGCGTGCTCCACTTCGCCAGTCCGGCGAGTCCCATCGACTACCTCGAGTTCCCCATCCAGACGCTCAAGGTCGGCTCCCTGGGGACGCACAAGGCGCTGGGCCTCGCCAAGAGCAAGCGGGCGCGCTTTCTCCTCGCGTCGACATCCGAGGTGTACGGCGACCCGCTTGTGCACCCGCAGCCGGAGACGTACTGGGGCAATGTGAACCCGGTCGGGCCCCGGGGGGTGTACGACGAGGCCAAGCGCTTTGCCGAGGCGATGACGATGGCGTACCATCGTTCCCACCAGCTCGACACGCGCATCGTGCGGATCTTCAATACGTACGGACCGCGCATGCGCCCGCGGGACGGACGCGTCGTCTCGAATTTCATCGTGCAGGCGCTCAAGGGCGAGCCGCTCACCGTGTACGGGGACGGGTCGCAGACGCGGTCGTTCTGCTACGTGGACGACCTGATCGATGGGATCGTGCGGCTGTTCGAGCGCGGCGGCGCCGATCCCACCAACATCGGCAACCCGTGCGAGTTCACCGTGCGTCAGCTGGCGGAGCACGTGCTGCGGCTCACGGGCAGCCGCAGCCCCGTGATCGAGCGCCCCCTCCCGGTGGACGACCCCAAGGTCCGGCAGCCCGACATCACGCGCGCATGCGAGACGCTCGGTTGGGAGCCGAGGGTCTCGCTCGAAGAAGGGCTCACCCGCACGATCGAGTATTTCCGCGGCATCGTGAAGTGAGTCTGTCCCTATATTACGGCTCATGGACGTGAGTCCTGAGCATCTCGTCGATCAGGCGCGCGAGCGGTTCCAGCTCCAGGACTACTACGGCGCTATCCACCTCCTGGAAGAGGTGATCGCGACCGGCCGCGCCTTCGCCGATGCGCATCATCTCCTTGGCGTGTCGTACTCGCTCGTGGGACAGCAGGAGCAGGCGCTCGCCCAGCTGGACCGGGCGCTGCAGCTCAACCCGCGCTACGTGGAAGCGCTGGCCCACCGCGCGATCGTCCTCAACGAGATGGGGCGCGAGGACGAGGCCGATGCCGCGTTTCGCAGTGCGGCGCAGGCCGGTGGGGAGACGCGGGAGGGCATCCCGGCTCACATGGCGGCGAAGCTGGCGAACCAGCACGCGGCCCTGGGCGATGCGTACCTGGAGTCGGGCGGGGTCCCCCAGGCGATCGGGCAGTACCGGGAGGCGTTGGCGCTCGGACCCGGATTCCACGACCTGCGGTATAAGTTGGGGCGCCTGCTGCTGCAGGCGGGTCGCGCGCTCGACGCGCGCGAGCAATTCGAGACCATCGTGCGCGACCGTCCCACCTACCTCGATGCGGCGGCCATGCTCGGGCTCGCGTGCTACCTGGCGGGGGACGGCCTCGCCGCGCGCGCCGTATGGGAAGCGTGCCGGGAGCGTCGGCCGGAGGATCCGCGCGTGGAGGCGTATCTCGCCATGCTGGCCCGCAGTGACGTGGCGCCCGCGCCGGCGGCGATCGAACCGCGTGAGGTGCGCCGGCCGCGCCGGGACCAAGGGGACGGGGGAGCCAGCCGCCGGAAGCGGCCGTGAGGCAAGTCGCCGCGGCGTTCCTCGCGCTCGCCGTCGCCTGCTCCCACAGCGCCGCCGACCACGAAGAGCTGGGCGATCGGTGGTACGCCGCCGGTACCTTCCGGGACGCGCTGGCCGAATACCAGCTGGGGTTGAAGGCGCGTCCCAGCCCCGAACTGCACGCCAAAGCCGCGGCCGCGGCGCTGCACACCCAGGACTACGCTCTCGCGGCGGCCGAATACCGCGCGCTGGCGGAGCAGGACCGCTCGCGCGCCGCGGAGGCCGCGGTGGGACTGGAGCGGGTGGTGCGTGCGGCGCTCGCCGCGAGCGACCGCGTGGCGCTGACCGGGGCGCTGGCGGCGCTCCAGGCGGTGGCACCCACCCGTCCGCTCGGCAAGTACGCGCGGCTCGCGGCCCTGGACGCCGCGGGCCGGGGCGACACGGCGGCCGCGCTCGCGCTGCTGCCGAGCGCCGTGGCGGGGGCCGCCGACGCACGCGGCGCGGATTCGCTACTGTTCGTGTACGGGATGGCGGCGGCGCGGGCCAGGGATTGCAGCACCGCGGTCCCGGCCTTCGAGGGCGTGATCCGTCGCCAACGCGAGCCCGCGGTGAGCGATGCGGCCCGGGAAGGGCTGAGCCTGTGCGCCCTGGTGGAGGGCCAGACTCGACTGGAGCACGGCAAACCCAGCGAGGCGGAGGGGTGGTTCAAGCGCGCCACCGCGCCGGGGGCACCGCCGGATGTGGCGCGCGCAGCGTACCTCGGCTTGGGCGACGTGCGGCTCGCGCAGGGCGACGTCCCCGGCGCGCTGGAGAACTACCAGCTGGCGATCACGGGCGGCAATCCCGGCGACAGCATCACGGTGCGCGCGCAGCAGAAGATCAACGCGCTGGGCAAGGCGGACGCCCCGGGCGGGCCGCCCCAGCAATTGTGAGGGTTATGAGATCCTGGTGGCTGGTGGGTTGGGTGTTGTGCGCTGGGTGCTATCATCCGC
>WNGI01009198.1_pt1 | contig 11348 bp, 13 predicted proteins | sample 5400621 | NCBI WGS metagenome assembly WNGI01 (sample SAMN13153374, study PRJNA577476) | soil metagenome | isolation source: 20 cm soil or saprolite under Garry oak tree replicate 1 | place: USA:California | collected 2016-06-15
CTAACGTTTAGGCTTTTAATAACTATATCCGTTCCTGTACTCTGGATCAGAAGCTTCTTCTCACTGCTCCACGTTCGTCACTTATGCACCCAATTCTCTGTCAAACTGGAACGCGTTTTGAGTCATTCTTGTTCCCAGTCTCATGTATAAATGCGAACAGTTCACGTTTTGCGATCGTCAAGCAAATTACCGCCAGACGGCTCTATTCTGCATCGCAAATGCGTCGAACGCTACTGGACGATTTCCAGTCACCAGCTCCACGGCGTTGCTAACCCTGACCTCGGAACCTTTAGCCGTCTCGTCCTCAAGTTGCAGAAGTAGCCCCACGAGCCACGTTTCAAGGCCATAGGTTGTGTACTTTTGTTTCCTCTGTTCGAGCGTCTCCTTAACGTGTACAATTTCACGTCCCAGAAGGCTGCTCAGCTTCGTAGCAACCTGTACAAGAGCGATTTTATGCGGGCCCTTCTAGGCTCGGAAACAACGTACTTCATCGTGAGTCAACAATTCAGAACCCAATAGTCTGTAGTCCGTATTCTGTGCCTTCTCGTTCACGAGGGCGCGGAATGCCACAGCCGCAATGTCTGCCGCGCTAATAAATGGAACCTTTCCGTCTCCGCACGCCGTATAAAATTTTCCCTCCCCGCGGATCGTGGCGAGGTGCTCTCCCTCGGAGAAATTCTCTGCGCAAACGTGCTTTTTGGTCAGTTTATCGAAACAGAGTTTGCCAAGCTGGACAGATATATCGCACCCATAAACCAGGTTGGTCGTAGTACACAATACTCGACTTCCAAATCAAGAAGATGCTGCCATACTTTTCCTAATTGAGGTCCACCCGGTTCGACGTGATTACCTGCCAAGAGGACAAAACGCTTCACACAGTGCTCCTTGAGTGCGTAATCGATGAAATCATTTGTGGGCAGCTCCGGTTCGGCTACCTCAGGCGGCACCAAGTAGATTGCGGAGATGCTCTCTTTACCGGGAAACTGGTGTCGGAAAGGGTTGGGGAAGGTCGACGAGTCAAGCCAATCAAACTTTATCGCGACCATCCCGGCTGGCGCAGCTGCCTCCCCTCGACGGGAACCTAACAGGAACGGGATATTCGCTTCCTGTAGCAATCGTGCTGTGCGGATTGCCGTTTTTCCGGCTCCACCTGTGAGGAAGACTGCCATGAACGGTGTATATGATGGTGGAGTAAAGGTAAGATCTGATCCACCGTCCTCATTTGTACATTTCAAGTAGTAATGCTAACCAAGATCAGCAAGACACCGCGTATGCTACAACACCCTGCGTCATAAATTTACACACGGGAACCGTTCAACATATAGTACAGGTTAATCGCGAAAACAAAAGCAACGTAAGGAAAAAAAATCACTCTCGAGGCTTGAAGGCTTCGACCCATATGGGCTTGTGCGCTTCCAAAAATTCCTCGAAGGTTTTGGGAGGACGACCAGTGATTTTCTCGATCACGTCATTGGAGCCCTCCTCTGCGCCTTTACTAGCCTCGACGTCAACAAAAGTCAAGAATTTTGCTTGCTCCCAATCCAAGGCCTGCCTTAACATCAGCTCGGTTTTCTGGCCCTCCGAGAGCTTCTGGTGTATGATCTTTTTGCCCATTAAAGCCGTAATCCTTTCCGCGACCTGAGACTATCATTAGTCACTAGGATGACTAGGTCTGACGAACATACTTGGTCATACGTGAAGTGTTCAGGTCCCAAGATCCGGTAGTCGCAGTCGAACGATTTCACATTAAGGAGCGCGTGGTATGCCACGGCAGCAACATCGAAAGCGCTGACGAGCGGTACTTTCGCTTGTCCACTGCAAGAGTAGAATCTGCCCTTTTTCATCTCTTTAAGATGTAAACCCTCGCAGAAACTCTCTAATCATTGGCTAATCACCCTCCACCGTGCATTCATCAACGAAAGACATACCCATCATCCAGGTCGCTCGCAGTATAGCATATTCTGCACCCAAATCGATGAAGCGCTGCCACAACTTCCCGATATGCCCTTCCCCAGCTTTGGCGTGCGTACCAGTTACGATTACGAAACGTTTAACACCTTTTTCTTTGAAAGTGTAATCGATGTAGTCCAACATCACCTGAGTAGCACGAGGCATATCTGGGGTGACCAAATACATGGAAGTGATACGCTTGCCATCTGGGAATTCGTGATCGAAGGGGGCATCCCATGTTGGGCGATTCCAGTCAAACTTCACCGCTACGGCGTCTTGTGCTTTTAGTTGATTGAGTTCTTTTATCCTTTGTCCGCCTACGATGAACGGAAGTTTCGCCTCGTACATGAAACTCATCGTGTAGGCGGTCGTCCGCCCTATTGCTTGAGTGAAGAACACGGCTTCCATGGTGATGAGTAGATGGTAAGAGTGCCAGCTGCCGTTTGGGAATTATATAGGGATGCTTGGAGCCCGCTCTGGTGGTACGTCAGCTATAGTGGAGCAGAGCTGTGCATTCGAGCGTCTATCGTAGTATCGATTGGATAGCTTACATATACATTTCCACTTCCAAAACGGTAGCGAGCTCCGATAAGCAATTGTTTAACAATCATTGGCAGAACGTTATTTTTGTTACTCAATTGATCATAATAAGAGTTTGGACGTTTCGGGAAACTGGGGGGATCTCCAGAATTTCTGCCTCGCGTTTTCATTTTGCTTCGCTCACCTGCAGGCTTACGAATATTATTATTGCACGCTTGCTTTGGCAATATCCTGATCAGTTCGTTACAACTGATGCTAGGCGATAAAGCCATATTATGTTTGACTCTGATTGTCCCCAAAAGATAATGCCGCTTCCACGCTGCTGCTTTTCGCAAGCTGGTCTGTAGTACTGTACTGAGTTGGACCATCGTGCACCGGTTCCTTCTTAAGTCTGGTCATACCCGTTGAGCAAGAGAGCGGACGAGCATGTCGTGTCGAGTCTGACATATCTTTATCTGGCAAAGAAAAGGACTGGCGCGGGAGTGCTTGGATCGCACCCTATCACACTCCTCAGCGGTCGGTTATAACGGAAGGAGGTAAATCTTATACACTAAAGCTTATTATGTACACAATTTCAAGGGTCTCGTAGCGAGGATAAATATACTGGACATGCACAGACAGCGCTGAACTTGAGTAGAAGATTGTTGAAGACTTGAATTTACGCGTGGCATATGGCTGCCGCAGGCGTCGTTCTAGGGAACCGCTATGACAAAAGTTCAAACTGAAACCACAGGTGATCATGAAGCTGAACGTGGACTCGGTCAAAATATGGGCGTCGAGGAAGCGTGTGAGTAGAGGAACTCGGAAGGAGAGAACGACCGTGTATTTGGTGATATTTTGCACGCTGCGCTCTGAACCTCGCGACCCTGGCAATGTGGACAGAAGAACAAGTGCGAAGAGCGGATCTGACTATTGATCAACACCATGGCGGGCAACTTAGCCACTCAAGTGCGTGGCTTTGCGCAGATTTCAGCTGCAACGATGGACGGCGACTTGATTTATCACCGTCGTGGGGAGCAGTGTTGAAAAGGATTCCTTGAAGACTCAGATCAGCTAGACGTTGTTCAACTTGCGCGATTCGACTCAGCTACAAGGGAAGCTGCCGAGTTGGCGAACAGGAGCAAGAGTTGTTTCTTGGCTGAAGTCATGTGAAGTGCAATGACGGTATTATTGAGTTGATGCGCTGAATTAGATCTTCGCATGAGAGTCCGTTGCTTGTTCATGGTTTGGCGAGATCACTTCTTTCGATCATCGATGATATTTTGGACTCTGGAAGAGTGATTACCGTCGTGTTCGCTATGCTTTACTGATCAGTCGGATTGCAGCAAAGCTGAGAGTATGACGATGGGGTTGTGTCGTATTCAAATGAAGCAAGTTGCTGTTTGTGTTTATGTGTGTACGCTGTCGCACGCGTCATTATTTGTCGCGGAGCCTATACGCGCCGCAAGACATATCTTGCGATACCGTCGGCCGACTCAAGAAGTTCCGCATAAGGAACAAGTCTATATTGCAATCTTAGAGGATCAGGTACAGACGATCGGTCATGCTCATTGTTGGTTCTGATGGCTTTCCGGTACATTGGTGGACCGTTTTCGCATGAAAATTACGATGCAACCCTGGTTTGAACGGTGAGCAACGGATCATGTCCAGCCACGCTGGCAAAGTCTCAATGTCGACGTACAAAAACAGAGTCTAATAACCGAACATTATCCTTTGTTCGATGGCATAATGAACACCGATCTCCAGATGTCACCTACCCCGACCACGGGCTTGTTCCTCTCAGATATCAAGCATAGTAAAATTGTTACATTCGAGGAGGGCCCACTGAAGGTACGGATGTTGACGCATCGACATTCAGTAACGACGACCGCGACAGCGAAACACATCCGCTGTCCCAAAAGCAAGTTGTAAAAGAGACCCATCACTTTTCCTATGCATGTATCTTCTAGGGTGGAACGACGGAGGGTTCCGAGCATTGTTTCTGCGATTTTATTTTGTATGGCTGCATTACAGACAGATTGGCTCACCATTGCAGGTCAGTTATATCTTAGTGTCGCTCATCTTTGTGATGTCCACGATCGTAAGTGTACCAATGGAAGTCTGATCTGATCGGATGGATAGGGATTCATCTCGGCAGGATTGTGAATGTACCACTTACCGATGAGGAAAGGTATGAGGTCCATTATATATTCGTTCTTAATATTGACGGAGATCGTCATCTTGAGACTCTCGTGATCGGGCTGCTTTGTCTCGTCACTACATATACTCTGCAGATACCTGCCTTTCCATTTCTGGTATTTCTACCGATTTCTGTCCGGCTTTTGTTTGCCGGTAAGTGTTGGAACAGTAATGCTGTCTATAGGGATCTCATCGATTCTAACAAGCACCTGGAATCTCCTGATACGTAGCAATACTCAAGGAGAATGCCCAATCTAAAATTTGCATTTTACATTCTATATATGGTTCATTTACGTTCTCGTCAATGAAAGGTGGTACTTATTATCCTCAGGTGCAGGTACTCTTTGCTCGCCATTCATAGCTACCCGTTCCTCCCTGATGGCCCATTGGTCTTTCTTCTGTCTAACGTCTTCGGGCATAGCACATACGAACTCGGTTTTGGGTCTTCAGACTCAAGTCACAAGACGGTAAATACTGCTCTTCCTTGTCTTCGCAATGATGACATAAGTTCCCTGCTATAGAATGTCTGGCTGAAATTGGGCAAGAGCTGCTGGAAAAAAGGGACGAAGGCAAACAGTAAAATTTGTCAGATACCGCGTATCAGGGCCGTATATAGCATGGTAGTTTTCTCGGTAACTTCACAGCTACTATACATTTTGTAATATGTAAATATACTCGAAGGTATATCTATGCATGCAGCAGACCAAGGGGGACAAAGGAAAAGGAAGAAAAAAAAGTAAGGCATCCAAGTTCCAGCCGTCTCATCGAGACAAAGAATGATTGAAAAAGTGAATGGTGATAATATGCGATGCAGGGGTATGTAATGCAGGGTATTACATCGTCGTTCAAACAAGGGATGGCTTGAAAAAAAAAACGACTATCATCGTGCCCGGATCGCCGTGCCACGCGGGATTTACGTTTCCCTCCAACGCAGCAGATCGCTCTCGCACAGGACATTCAAAGAGGGACATGGCCTTGCTCATTGCCATTCGTAGTGCCGTGATCTGTGTCTTGATATCTGAGCCCTTTCATCATCTTGGCCTGCCGAGACGCTAGCTCAGCGACGGTGTAGCGGAGGCTAATATGAGACTGAAGCTAAAAATGCATCATGCATCGTCAGTGTCTTCATCTATTCATCAGAGAAACAGAAATACTCACATTAGATATTCTCAATGATTGCTGTAACATGTCTCTATAGTTTTGAATCTTGGCTGAATCGACCGCGGAACAGAGCACAGCTTTAACGAAATTTCTAGATGCACTTTTTTTCGCAAACCTTTGGATATGGGCGAGGGTGCTGGTAAGGACCACAATACAATTAGCGAGCCGCGAATGACATGAAGAGTGTAGGAATTACATAACAAGCTGTCGAAGGTTTTCGACCAAATCAACCGGTATGTTTTCTGCCTTCGAAATGTCTTTGTGACCACGGACGATTACATATACGAGTTCGCAGAATCGCTTGCGAGCCTTTTGGACCCATCCCTATTCTGCCTTGCGTTCTACATTCTACGTCAAAGCTAATAACAGCCACACATGACAAGGCTAACCTGCACAACCATAATAATGTCTAGCGCAATCCCGGCAGCATTGGACAAATATGGAACAGGCGATATTTTGGATGTATCCCTGAGCGTCATCAAGATGATCGATGATACACCCAACAGGACGTTGACAACTTCTGAAGCTGACCTGGTTCCAGTCATTTCGAGCTCGGGAACGAATTGGTCTCGTGTGCGAGATGATGAAGTGATCGGTGAATGAATTCTAGATCCTTTCATTGGTTGCTTTTGTAATGACTTGAGAAGGGGCTTTTATCTTCAAGTGTGGTCGAGGCCAGTCATTTACATCTGCTAAGATTAGTGTCCTTGCTTTACTAGGATTGCGATGACATCGCTGTATGATAGTTGTGCAATGAATTCTTGACAAAATTTGCCGAGAATAGATGCACTAGGCACGCATCGCGTTGACGAATAATGGCTTACGTTGCTGGCTGGGATAGGCCCGTGTCCTTTGCGTTACTAGGATAGCGGTGATATTGTTGTATAATGGCTGTGCAGCTGAATTCCTAATGAACGTAGCCGAGCGGGGATGCAGGGAGCAGGCACACCACCGCGTTGTTGGATGATGACAACGTTGCCCTATCGGTCATTACTTCCTCTGATCTGTGTACTTGTGTTACTAGGATTGCGATGATATTGCTGTATAATAACTATACAATTGAATTATTCACAACTATAGGCAAGGCATACACGTGCACCTGAACCCCCGTAAGCGCGCAAGCTGCACCTGCCCAACACCTTGCGGTCGCCCCAACGTCAACCTTGACGTCGGCCCTGCAGACCCAGATTGACATTTCCCGTTTCTGAACCGAGGCCGGAAGTTAGCGATGTTACGCGTCATGAACATTCATACACCCACTGATCATTATCGATTGCTCGCGACCATTACGTCTGAATGTACCCCATCTTAGTGCGACCGAGAACCGTTTTGAATCCAAATCCTTGATATGCGTATCACCCAGATCGGCGTCGGCGTAGACTAGGCGAGCCCCATTAGTGACACCAATATAGAGGGCAACGTTATGTCCTTTTTGCTTTCTTTCAGCCGACATGCTCGAACCATCTCCTGTAAACATTAGACATAATATAAGACAAAGGAAAATTCTATATCGGACAAGTCGCCCGGCACAATCTTTTTTATGCCGCTCATTTGGGGTATAGACGTTCGTCAAATGGTTCACGTTGAAACATATGTCGTCTGGCTCAGCGAGCCTCCATCCTCAGCGGCCACATGTCGTAGAACTTGACATGGGTTGAACGTCAAAGACAGAGTAAGCGCGCCGAGGAATAACTCTGCCGCGTAACTCTTGAGTTCATTCGTCCATCTGGGAATCGAGTGCGTTTGAGGAAGGGAGAAGAGTGGTAGAGTCTAGGGGCGAGCGTGTCTTTATACTTCGGTTCCATCTCGAAAGGGGTACTTGAGGCTTTCGATCTTCCTGGACAAGGCTATGTCTTGCTAGCCGGAAAAAGCTGTATCCTAGTATGAATATGAAGACCAATAACATGGGCGACGGAATAGGAATGAAAGGTGTAGAGGGAGCCAGGGGTCCGAGTCCCACTAAATTTAGCTGTACCTCGCTTCCGGTGCTAACACACTGCACATAGGCTGTATAGCTAACCGTAGCTCCTGTCCACCAGCTGGAAAGCGATAAAGGAACGTGGAATTGGTCATTATGAATGCCTCTATTCGGAGATACGACTCAAAGCCGGGTCGACTGCTAACGTGTGTTATCCCGGTACGGCGTGTTGCCCAGCTGGAATGCTGTAGAATGCTGTATACGAGAGGTTGGGCTGTTCTGATTCCCGAAAAAATTAGCGTAAAGATCCCGAACATATTTCAGACGATAACGAGTCGTCCTCGATGGGACGAGTCAGAGAGGGCTCATTCTCCAGACGGGCGCTACTATACATAGTGACGTACTCAGAGACAGATATGTATATACATATATCTATGCGCACAGCGGACAGAGTAAAAAGAGAAAAGAAAAAGAATTATAAGGCATAATACACACAATGAAAAAAGTTCGCGTCCGAGCACCAGCCATCTCAAGACAGAAATATGATTGAAACAGAAAAAAGAAAAAAGTGAATAGTAATAGTATGTGATGCAGGGTATTACATCGTTGCTCAAACAAGGGAGATTGAGAAAAAAGTCGGAAAAAAAAAAAAGGTCCGAGACACGACCTATCATCGTGCCCGGACCGCCGCGCCGCGCGGGATTTACGCTTTTCCCTCCGACGCAGCGGATCCGCCCGTCGCACTCTTGATGCTCAACAAAATCTCCTTGCAATACTTCAACTTATCCACCAACTTCTGGTTAAACTTGACCTGGTCCGGCGCTACACCCACCGTCCCCCTCGGCTCGGCGTACCTCAACGACGCAGCGATAACTTCGCTCAGATGCCACCTAGTCAATTGGTAGTTCTTGTCAATGTGGGTGACGAGCAGACCGCGGGAGGAGAGTATCACTTTCGAATGGTCTTGAAAGTTGAACTGGAATTTGCAAGCAGTCAGATTAGGGAGAGCAAAACGAGCGAGCGGCTCACCTGCAAGACATCGTTGCTCAATCGGAACACGATAATGTTTTGCATTCTCAAATACTTCACGACCCACTCCATACCCCTCGTCCGATCCGTATCTTGGAAGGTCCACTCATAATCGCCATATAGACGATCCATGATGTACCTCTCGAACTGCTTGAGCAGGTACACCTTGTTCTTCAACTCTTCTGGGTGCTGCGTCGTCGTGTATGACTTGCGAACATAGACTGGCGCATTGACGCTTGCGCCGGCCGTGACCACCTTTCTCGTAGCGATATAGTCAAAGTTGCTGCAGAGAGGGATCAACAGTCGTTGTGCTATCATTGAAATAGACACCCACGGTTCCGTCGGTGAGTGCGTAGCCCATCCCGTACTTGTTGCAATAGTCGACCCATGAAACGATGAATACCTTCTCATGTGGTAGCGGGTTGATGACATCAAGTTGAGGGTCGCGAAATAGTTTCCCCTGGGCTTTACACGCGAACGCATGTGCCAGCGTCGCACCGAATGCGTCAAATCCATGAGAAGCTACAGGCTGGGGTGTTCCCGATGACGGAACTGACGTCGTTGAAGATCCCAATGCGAGATTGGAGGAAGGCTTCCGGGAATGGCTACCGAGGCCATTGTATTGCGACGTCCCGTTGGCGGTAATAGTAGGGAAAGGGACAGAGGTGGCATTGTGGACCGTAGACGATGTTGGGAGCGTACCTGAGTGGGTGATCAACATGCAATACACGCAAGTGAAAAAGTGACTGTACTAACCAGAGCTCGTCGCTGTCCCAAGGCGCGATCTTACACTCGAGCCGCTCACCAATTTCGTTCCGATCGTTTGCGCAAGAGGCGGTACGTTCTCTCGTTCCTTCTCCTTGAGCTGATTAGTGCTATAGATTCTCCGCTCCAGACCCTTTGCCTTTTCTTTGACACCACAGGTGAGCTCATCGCCTTTGGGCCCATTATCCATGGCATCAGGGACGGCATGTCCGCCCTCTTCGTCTTCGTCTTCTTCCCTCACCGGTGCCATTTGGGCTACGATCCGCGCCTTTTGCGATTCGAGCTCTTTCTTCCTGGCACGCGTCTCATCATCTTCCGCGCCGTCCATATCCATCTTCGCAACCCGGCGTAACGGACTGTCGCGCTGCGCAGCTTGAAGCTTGCGTATGAATAGCGGACTATCCCTAACATCTCCACCGCGGTCATTCCTGTCGCGAGGGTTACCGGTGCTGGAAGCAGAGACGAGCAATGGTTGGCGGGCAGACGATAGCAGGGCTGAGATAGGCGATCCAGGCTGGACAGCCTTTTGGAACTCCTTCTCTTGTTGAGCGATGCTGGATGCGATCGTGCGTCCCGCTGTACTTCCGATGCTCATGTTGCTGTTGCTGGCCGACGACATTGGGGGCTCTACCTCGGCGCTGGGACGTGGTACGTTGATGGAAGTTACGGCGTCTTCGTCGAGAAGGACATTCTTTCGGAGTCGTCGAAGATTGGCATCTGAAACTGCCTTTGGAATATGGCCAAAGTAAGGAGGGGCATCGTGCGCCGACGCCGGGATGTAAGATGGCACGGGGCCCGAGATGAAGAAAGCATGATCGAGAATCTCATGGAGGGTAGGCCGCGACGAAGGAATCGGAGTAAGAATATGTTGAATTAGATTTTGGGCGTTTGCAGAGGGAGGCGCGTGAGATGGAAAGTCGTAATCATTATCCCTAATACGTCTATGGGTGAAAAGGTCGTCAATAAAGGAAAGAAGACAAAAAAGGCAAGTACGAACTTGTAAATGGCTTTGACGTCTTTAGTTTGGAAAGGTGGGCGACCTACAACGAGCGTGTACAAAATGACACCGATGGACCAAGTGTCCACCTCAAAGCTGTGACCGTTGGCGGTATCGAACAAGACTTCAGGAGCGATATAATTCGGCGTTCCGCAAATCGTCTTCTTTCTCTCTCCCGGGTTTTCAATGAGCGCGGCGAGGCCAAAGTCGCCTACTTTAATATTCATGCGAGAGTCAAGGAATAAGTTGCCAAGCTTCAAGTCACGGTGAATGACTTGGTGGGTGTGCATGTAGTGGCAAGCGCCGATGAGTTGAACCATAAAAACACGAGCTTCCATCTCCGTAAAGCGGCGGCGCCTGCGCAGCATGTCCATAAGAGACCCGGAGGGGCAGAGTTCCAACGTCATATATACGTTATCATGGTCTTCGAAGCAATCGTGAAAGGTGACAATGTTGGGATGAGTTAGTGAGCGATGGATCTTAATTTCGGCGTACAGCTGCAAAAAAATCCGTAAGCATTGAAAAACGATAGCTGCGGTGAGGCTGACCTTCGTCTTGGCTTTCTTGGTCTTGAGAGACGTTTTGGTGACTACTTTACATGCGTAGCGGACATTACGATGATCTTTAACTTCGTAGACGCGGGCGAATCCTCCCTGTGAAATTTAAGTTAATGATGTGGACAGATGTCGGATCCTGTAGTTACATACCTCGCCGAGAAAACCGATGCGCTGCAGATGGTACCTCCCTCCTTTGTCGCAAATAACCTTTGGCGGCGAAGGTGGTGTAGTTTTGCTATTTTGACGAGGCAGT
>WNGI01005603.1_pt1 | contig 11347 bp, 11 predicted proteins | sample 5400621 | NCBI WGS metagenome assembly WNGI01 (sample SAMN13153374, study PRJNA577476) | soil metagenome | isolation source: 20 cm soil or saprolite under Garry oak tree replicate 1 | place: USA:California | collected 2016-06-15
CACCCGCGACGAGGTGGCGCGCCTGCTGCTGGAGAACGGCGCGGCGACCGCGGCCAGCCTGGGCGGCCAGCTCGGCCTGTCCACGGCGGCGGTCCGCCGCCACCTCGACGCGTTGATCGCCGAAGGGCTGGTCATCGAGCGGGAGCAGCGGCCGCTGGGCCGCCCCCCGCGCGGCCGTGGCCGGCCGGCGAAGGCATTCGTGCTGACCGGCGCCGGGCGGGAGGCGTTCCCGCACGCCTACGACGACCTGGCCGCCGCCGCGCTCCGGTTCCTGGCCGACACCGGCGGCGACGACGCGGTGACCGCGTTCGCCGAGCACCGGGTGGCCGGGCTGGAGGAGCGGCTGCGGGACACCGTGGCCGGCGCCGACGGGCCCGCCCGGCGGCTGGGCGCCCTGGCGGCCGCGCTGTCCGGCGAAGGCTACGCTGCGTCAGCGCACGCGCTGGCCAGCGGTGGTCAGCTGTGCCAGCACCACTGCCCGGTGGCGCACGTCGCCGCTGAGTTCCCCCAGCTCTGCGAGGCGGAGACGCGGGCGTTCGAGCGGCTGCTCGGCACCCACGTGCAGCGCCTGGCCACTCTCGCCCGCGGCGACGAGGTCTGCACGACTCACGTGCCGGCCGCGGGCACCGCACACCCCGTCCCCGCCCGACCCGGGAGGAAGCCACTATGACCACGACCGCAGGCGATGCGGGCGTGCCCGTCCTCACCCAGGACCAGCAGATCGACGCGCTGGGCCGGTACAAGTTCGGCTGGGCCGACTCCGACCTGGCCGGCGCCGGCGCCCGCCGCGGGCTGTCCGACGAGGTGGTCCGTGACATCTCGGGCAAGAAGAGCGAGCCGGCGTGGATGCTGAAGATGCGGCTGAAGGGGCTGCGGCTGTTCGACAAGAAGCCGCTGCCGACCTGGGGTTCGGACCTGTCCGGCATCAACTTCGACACGATCAAGTACTTCGTGCGGTCCACCGAGAAGCAGGCGGCGACCTGGGACGACCTGCCGGCGGACATCAAGAACACCTACGACCGGCTCGGCATCCCGGAGGCGGAGAAGCAGCGGCTGGTCGCCGGGGTCGCCGCGCAGTACGAGTCCGAGGTCGTCTACCACAAGATCCGGGACGACCTGGAGGAGCAGGGTGTCATCTTCCTGGACACCGACACCGGGCTGCGCGAGCACCCTGAGCTGTTCAAGGAGTACTTCGGCTCGGTGATCCCGCCCGGCGACAACAAGTTCGCCGCACTGAACACGGCGGTGTGGTCCGGCGGGTCGTTCATCTACGTGCCGCCGGGCGTGAACGTCGAGATCCCGCTGCAGGCCTACTTCAGGATCAACACCGAGAACATGGGCCAGTTCGAGCGGACGCTGATCATCGTCGACGAGGGCGCGTACGTGCACTACGTCGAGGGCTGCACCGCGCCGATCTACTCCTCGGACAGCCTGCACTCCGCGGTGGTCGAGATCATCGTGAAGAAGAACGCCCGGTGCCGCTACACCACGATCCAGAACTGGTCGAACAACGTCTACAACCTGGTCACCAAGCGCGCCGTCGCGCACGAGGGCGCGACCATGGAGTGGATCGACGGCAACATCGGCTCGAAGGTCACGATGAAGTACCCGTCGGTGTGGATGGTCGGCGAGCACGCCAAGGGCGAGGTGCTGTCGATCGCGTTCGCCGGCGAGGGCCAGCACCAGGACGCCGGCGCGAAGATGGTGCACGTCGCGCCGAACACGTCCTCGACGATCATCTCCAAGTCGGTCGCCCGGGGCGGCGGCCGCACCTCCTACCGCGGGCTGGTTCAGGTGCAGGAGGGCGCGCACGGCTCCCGCTCGACGGTGAAGTGCGACGCGCTGCTGGTCGACGCGATCAGCCGGTCGGACACCTACCCCTATGTCGACGTCCGCGAGGACGACGTGTCGATGGGACACGAGGCCACCGTGTCCAAGGTCAGCGAGGACCAGCTCTTCTACCTGATGAGCCGCGGGCTGACCGAGGACGAGGCGATGGCCATGGTGGTCCGCGGGTTCGTCGAGCCGATCGCCCGCGAGCTGCCGATGGAGTACGCGCTGGAGCTCAACCGCCTGATCGAGCTGCAGATGGAAGGGGCAGTCGGCTGATGGCCCAGCCGCACGAGACCGGCCCGTCAGCAGAACCAGTCGAGGAGACAGCGGCCCAGCACGCGGCGGCGCAGCGCGCCGCGCTCGCCGGGCAGGTGCTCGGCCGGGACGTGGGCGCGGCCGCCGGCCCGCCGGCCCGGCCGGCCACCGGCACCGCGGTCCCGTCCGGCGCCCGCAGCGGCGGCGGTCACGGGCACGGCCCGGGACCCCGATCGGGGACTCCGCCGGAGCGGTTCACCTCGACCAACCCGGACGCGTTCGGCATCCCGACCGGGCGCGAGGAGGACTGGCGGTTCACCCCGCTGGCCCGGATGCGCCGGCTGCTGGAGCCGTTCGAGCCGGACGCAACCGTGCTGTTCGACCGGCAGGTGCCGGCTCAGGTCGAGGTGCGCGACGTGGCCGGCGACGACCCGATGGTCGGGTCGGTGCTCGCACCGGCGGACCGGGTCAGCGCGCTGGCACTGCAGCGGGTCCGCACCGCGCGGCTGGTCACCATCCCGAAGGGCACCCCGCTCACCGAGCCGGTCTGGCTCACCCTGCGCACGCATGTCCCCGACGGCAGCGTCGGGCTGGCCTACGAGCACGTGGTGGTCGACGTCGGGCCGTTCGCCGAGGCGGTGGTGATCTACGACCATCTCGGCTCCGGGCAGCTGGCGGCGAACCTGGAGCTCCGGGTCGGCGACGGTGCCTCGCTCACCCTCGTCAGCCTGCAGGACTGGGACGACGACGCGGTGCACGCCGAGGCGCAGGCGGCGCGGCTGGGCCGGGACGCGCGGCTGCGGCACATCGTGGTCACGCTGGGCGGCGACCTGGTCCGGCTCACCCCGACGGTGCGGTTCGCCGGGCCGGGCGGCGACGCCGAGCTGCTCGGGCTGTCGTTCGCCGACGCCGGGCAGCACCAGGAGCACCGGCTGTATGTGGACCACGCCGTGCCGCACTGCCGCAGCCGGGTCACCTACAAGTCGGCGCTGCAGGGCCAGGACGCGCACGCGGTGTGGATCGGCGACGTGCGGATCCGGCCGGAGGCGGTGGCGACCGACACCTACGAGCTGAACCGCAACCTGCTGCTCACCGACGGCGCCCGGGCCGACTCGGTGCCCAACCTGGAGATCGAGACCGGCGAGGTGGTCGGCGCCGGGCACGCCAGCGCCACCGGCCGGTTCGACGACCTGCAGCTGTTCTACCTGATGTCCCGGGGCATCCCGGCCGACGAGGCACGCCGGCTGGTGGTGCGCGGCTTCTTCGCCGAGGTGGTGGCCCGGATCGGGGTGCCCGAACTGGAGTCGCGGCTGACCACGGCGATCGAGGCCGAGCTGTCCGGAGTAGGCACGTGACCGCCGCCGGCCCCACCGTCCGCGCCGATCCCGAGGTCACGCACGGCTTCCGCCGCGGGCCGCGGTGCCCAACCTCGAGATCGGCGGAGGAGCGGGCGTGAGTGCGGCGGCGGCCGCGGTGGGCGGCGGCTGGGTGCGGGCCTGCTCGGTCGCCGACGTTCCGGTCGCGGGGGCGGTCCGGGTCGAGTTCGGCGGCCGTCCGGTTGCCGTCGTGCGGACCGAGCACGACGAGATCTTCGCCATCCTGGACGTGTGCTCGCACGCCGACGTCCCGCTCTCCGAGGGCGAGGTCGACGACACCACAGTGGAGTGCTGGCTGCACGGGTCCCGGTTCGACCTGCGGACCGGCAAGCCCACCGGGTTGCCAGCCACCAGGCCGGTGCCCGTGTACCCGACGACGATCGACAACGGCGACGTGTACGTACGCCTGGACGAGGAGAAGTAGTGGCCACGCTGGAGATCCGCGACCTGCACGTGACGGTGGAGGGGGCCGCCGACGACATCCTGCGCGGCGTCAACCTCACCGTCCGGTCAGGTGAGACCCATGCGCTGATGGGGCCGAACGGCTCGGGCAAGTCGACGTTGGCCTACGCGGTCGCCGGCCACCCGAAGTACATCGTCACCCGCGGCAGCGTCACCCTCGACGGCGAGGACGTGCTCTCGATGAAGGTCGACGAGCGGGCCCGGGCCGGCCTGTTCCTGGCCATGCAGTACCCGGTGGAGGTGGCCGGCGTCTCGGTGTCGAACTTCCTGCGCACCGCGGCCACCGCGGTTCGGGGCGAGGCGCCGAAACTGCGCACCTGGGTGCGCGAGGTCAACGACGCGCTGGCCGGACTCGGCATGGACCGGTCGTTCGCCGAGCGGAACGTCAACGAGGGCTTCTCCGGCGGCGAGAAGAAGCGGCACGAGATCCTGCAGCTGACCCTGCTCCAGCCGAGGATCGCGATCCTCGACGAGACAGACTCCGGCCTGGACGTCGACGCGCTGCGGATCGTCGCCGAAGGGATCAACCGGGTGCGGGATACCGGCAAGGTCGGCACCCTGCTCATCACCCACTACACCCGTATCCTTCGCTACATACGCCCCGACTTCGTACACGTCTTCGTCGGCGGCCGGATCGTCGAGGAGGGCGGCCCGGAGCTGGCCGAGCGGCTCGAGGACGAGGGGTACGAACGGTTCACCGGAGTCGCCGAGCCGGCCGCGGTGGGCGGCCCGACCGCGGTGGGGGAGGACACGTGAGCTACGAGGTGGATCGGGTCCGGAAGGACTTCCCGATCCTGGAACGGACCGTCCGGGGGGGCCGCCCGCTGGCATACCTGGACTCCGCAAACACCTCGCAGAAGCCACGCAAGGTGCTGGACCGGCTGGCCGAATTCTACGAGCGGTACAACGCCAACATCCACCGCGCCACCTACCAGCTCGGCGAGGAGGCGACCGCGGCATACGAGGACGCCCGGACCGCGGTGGCGGCATTCGTCGGTGCGCCGGCCCGGGAAGAGGTGGTCTTCGCCAAGAACTCGTCCGAGGCGCTCAACCTGGTCGCCAACGTGCTCGCCTGGGCCGACCCGCCGTACCGGGTGGGGCCCGGCGACGAGGTGCTCATCACGGAGATGGAGCACCACTCGAACATCGTCCCCTGGCAGTTGCTCACCCAGCGCACCGGCGCCCGGCTGCGCTGGCTCGGGATCACCGACGAGGGCCGGCTGGACCTGTCCGACCTGGACCAGCTGCTGACCGAGCGGACCAAGGTCGTCTCCCTGGTGCACGTCTCGAACATCCTCGGCACGCTCAACCCGGTCGCCGAGATCGCCCGCCGCGCGCACGAGGTCGGCGCGCTGGTCGTCGTCGACGCCTCCCAGTCGGTGCCGCAGTTGCCGGTGGACGTCACCGCGCTCGGCGCCGACTTCATCGCGTTCACCGGGCACAAGATGTGCGGGCCGACCGGGATCGGGGTGCTCTGGGGGCGGCGCGAGCTGCTGGACGCGCTGCCGCCGTTCCTGGGTGGCGGCGAGATGATCGAGACGGTCCGGATGGAGGGCTCCACGTTCGCCCCGCCGCCGCACAAGTTCGAGGCCGGTACGCCGCCGATCGCCCAGGCGATCGGGCTCGGCGCCGCCGTGGAGTACCTGACCTCACTCGGCATGGCCGAGGTCGCCGCGCACGAGCGCGACATCACCGGGTACGCGCTGGAGCGGCTGCAGGCGGTCGAGGGCGTCAGGATCGTCGGCCCGGCGGTGCCGGTGGACCGGGGCGGCGCCATCAGCTTCGCGCTCGGTGACCTGCACCCGCACGACGTCGGCCAGGTGCTCGACGAGTACGGGATCGCGGTGCGGGTGGGGCACCACTGCGCCCGGCCGGTGTGCGACCGGTTCGGCGTGCCGGCCACCACCCGGGCGTCGTTCTACGTCTACACCAGCCACGACGAGGTGGATGCGCTCGCGGAAGGCCTGGAGCAGGTCCGAACGTTCTTCCGGATGTGACCGTGGCACTGGACTCGCTCTACCAGGAGATCATCCTGGATCACTACAAGAACCCGCGCCGGCGTGGCCTGCGGGAGCCGTTCGACGCCGAGGCGCACCACGTCAACCCCACCTGTGGGGACGAGGTGACGGTCCGGGTGGCGATCGATGCCACCGACGGGCCGGCCCGGGTCGTGGACGTGTCGTACGACTGCCAGGGCTGCTCGATCAGCCAGGCGTCCACCTCGGTGCTCACCGACCTGGTGGTGGGTAGGACGGTCACCGACGCGATGGCGGTGCAGGCGGCGTTCCTCGAGTTGATGCGGTCCAAGGGCGAGGTCGAGCCCGACGAGGAGATACTGGAGGACGCGGTGGCGTTCGCCGGCGTGGCCAGGTACCCGTCCCGGATCAGGTGCGCATTGCTCGGCTGGATGGCATGGAAGGACGCGATCGCGCAGGCGGTCGGCGGGGGCCGCACCGCGAGCCGACGGGCGAGTGAGCATCGCAGCCGCCCCCTTGGCGCCCCCCTTGGCGCCGAGGAGCGGGCCGAGCCCGGAGGCGGACGATCAGACGGAGGTGCGCGGTGACGACTGTGGCGATCGAGGACGTCGAGGAGGCCATGCGCGATGTCGTCGACCCCGAGCTCGGGATCAACGTGGTCGACCTGGGCCTGGTCTACGACATCGACGTCGACCAGGACGGCCTGGTGACCCTGGACATGACGTTGACCTCGGCGGCCTGCCCGCTGACCGATGTCATCGAGGACCAGGCCCGGTCCGCGCTGTGCGGGGACGCGCCGGGCCAGGGCCTGGCCAGCGACATCCGGATCAACTGGGTGTGGATGCCACCGTGGGGACCGGACAAGATCACTGACGAGGGCCGCGAGCAGCTGCGCGCGCTCGGGTTCAACGTCTGACCTCCGCCTTCGACCTCCGCCTTCCCGCGGTCAGAGCCGGATCTCGACCAGCACCTGGTTCTCGCTGTCCAGCACGCGGATCTTGCCGACCTGATCCATCGGGAAGGTGACTGTGCCGGTGATCCCGGTGCTGGTGCCACCGTCGGGGGTCGGTGCGCCGACCGGGGCGCTGCCGGCGACCTGCTGCGCGTCGGACCGCGAGATGGCCGCCAGCCGGCAGACCATGCCCGGCCGAGCGCCGGTGAGCTGGGCCTGGATCTGGGTGCCGGTCCCGTCCCCGCGCAGGGTGGCAATCAGCGCCGCCCCGGTGAGCGCGTTGGTCCCGGTCACGGTGCGCAGCTCCGGCGGGGGGCCTGGCGAGGTCTGCTCGATCGCTTCGGTCGCTGCCGGCGCCGTCGAATGCCCACTCAGTGTGGTCAGGCCGACCGGCACGGCCACCGTGAGTACCGCGGCGGCCGCGACCACGGCCGCGGCGGCGAGCCAGGGGCGGCGCCGGGCTCGCCGCTCCTCCGATTCGATCCGCCGCAGCGCGCGGCGCAGCACCCGCTCGTCGGCAGGGTTGAACTCTTCGACGGCGTCCAGGTCGGCGGGCAGCGCGGCGAGCGCCGGAAGCACCTCGGTCAGCTCGAGATACTCCTTTTGGCAGTCCGCGCAGTCCCGCAGGTGCTCCTGCAGCTCCAGCGTCTCGCCGGGCTCCAGTGCCCCCAACAGGTAGGCGCCGATCGAGACCCGGAACTCCTCCTCGGTCATTGGACCGACTCCCGTCCTTCCTCCAGCGCGAGGCGTACGGCCCGGAGGGCGTAGTAGACCCGTGCCTTGACAATGTCGGCCGGCAGGCCCAGGTTGCGCGCCGCCTCCGCGACCGTTCGCTTGCGATACCACACCTCGACCAATGCCGCCCGGTGCTCCGGCCGCAACCCGTTCAGCGCGGCCAGGACATCTGCCGAGGTGGTCACGGACTCCATCCCACCACGGCCGGCGCGGCGCGCCATCCTGGTCAACCGAACCTGCGGATCTTGACACCGGCGGACCCCACCGCCAGCTGTCCCACCGGGCCGAACCTGGGCTGGCCGGGCGCGGAGTTCGCTGGCCGCCGGTGCGCCGCGGACAGCAGCGGCAGGCCAACGACCAGGCCGAGGCAGAGCGTGGCGACCACCAGCATGCCGGCCAGCCTCGCCGTCGACACCGGACCGCCTGCCGCGCCCTGCGCGCCCGCGGCCCGCGCGGACGGGTGTGCTCCGTCCGAAGTCCCGGCCAGCGGCGGGGGCACCGCGACCGCCGTGGGTGGCACGCCGACCCGAACCCCGGGTCCGCTGGCATCGGCCGGCAGCACCAGTACCCAGCCCGGCTGGATGAACTGCGGGTCCGTCAGCATGCCGCCACCGGGCTGCGGCCGGCCCTGGTTGAGCTTGTATATCTCCACCCACCGGTCGCCGGTGCGCAGCAGCCGCTCGGCGATCTCGAACAGGAACTCCTTGCGGCCATTGTCCGGCGGTGCGACCACGTAGTACTTGACCGTCTGCGGAATCGCGGCGGCGGCCAACCGGGCCGGTACCGGCGCCACCACCGAGGCCGCGGTGGCCGAGACAGCGGCCGAGGCGGGTGCGGCGACAGCCCCTGCTCCGGCCAGCAGCGCACCGGCGGCAACCACGCCGAGCGCCACCCGGCGAGCGGTGGCGAGCAGGCAGGCTGCGGGTCCGGTCATCCATCCTCCCGGTCACGGCGGCGGCCGCGGGACTCAGTTCCTCTATCGATACGTATCCCAGCCACCCGGGAGTTCATCCGGGTGCCGCCGCGGCCAAATCCGGTGGCCGGGTTCCGTAGACTGGAGCACGTGACCGTACGGATGTGCTGACGGGGCCACGCAGGTCGGCCGGCGTTCTTCGCCGCCGACCCGCTCCGCGATGCTGGCCCGGGTGGGACGACCCCCCCGAGGTGGGACGACCCCCCGAGCCTCCCGCGGAGCACCACCGTGGCCTGCCCCGTCGTCCTCGAATCGAGCACATACCGTGATCACCGCAACTGACCTCGAGCTGCGTGCCGGCTCGCGCACGCTGCTATCCGCGGCGACCCTGCGGATCCAACCCGGCGACCGGATCGGCCTGGTCGGCCGCAACGGCGCGGGCAAGACCACCACCCTCAGGGTGCTGGCCGGCGAGGCGCTGCCGTTCGCCGGCACGGTGGATCGCCGCGGCGACGTGGGCTACCTGCCGCAGGACCCGCGCACCGGCGACCTGGACATGATCAGCCGGGACCGCGTGCTGTCCGCCCGCGGCCTGGACCTGCTGCTGCACCAGATCGAGAAGGCGCAGGTCGAGATGGCCGGCCTGGCCGACGAGAGCGAGCGGGACGCCGCGATCCGGCGGTACGGTCGGCTGGAGGAACGCTTCGCCGCACTCGGTGGGTACGCGGCGGAGAGCGAGGCCGCCCGGATCTGCGCGAACCTCGGCCTGCCCGACCGGGTGCTCGCCCAGCCGCTGGGCACCCTCTCCGGCGGCCAGCGCCGGCGGGTCGAGCTGGCCCGGATCCTGTTCAGCGGTGCGCCCACGCTGCTGCTGGACGAGCCGACCAACCACCTGGACGCCGACTCGATCGGCTGGCTGCGCGACTTCCTCCGCGGGCACGCGGGCGGGCTGGTCGTGATCAGCCACGACGGCAGCCTGCTCGAACACGTGGTGAACAAGGTCTGGCACCTGGACGCGGTCCGGGCCGAGGCCGACCTCTACAACGTGGGCTGGCGGACCTACCTGGAGCAGCGGGAGACCGACGAGCGCCGCCGGCACCGGGAACGGGCCAATGCGGAGAAGAAGGCGGCGGCCCTGCTGTCCCAGGCCGACCGGATGCGGGCCAAGGCCACCAAGGCGGTGGCCGCGCATAACATGGCCCGCCGCGCGGAACGGCTGCTCGCCGGCACCGAGGCGGCCGGCCGCCGGGACCGGGTGGCCCGGGTCCGGTTCCCGACCCCGGCGCCGTGCGGCCGGACCCCGCTGTCCGCGTCGGGGCTGTCCAAGTCGTACGGCTCGCTGGAGGTCTTCACCGACGTCGACCTCGCCGTCGACCGCGGCGCCAGGGTGGTGGTGCTCGGTCTCAACGGGGCCGGCAAGACCACGCTGCTGCGCATCCTGGCCGGCCTCGAGACGCCGGACACCGGCCTGGTCCGACCGGGCCACGGGCTGCACATCGGCTACTACGCGCAGGAGCACGAGACCCTGGACGTGGACCGCTCGGTGCTGGAGAACATGCGGTCGGCCGCGCCGGACCCGGTCGACAGCGAGCTGCGTCGCATCCTCGGCGCGTTCCTGTTCTCCGGCGACACGGTCAACCAGCTGGCCGGCACGCTCTCCGGCGGAGAGAAGACCCGGCTGGCACTGGCCGCGCTCGTGGTGTCCAGGCCGAACGTGCTGCTGCTGGACGAGCCGACGAACAACCTCGACCCGGCGTCCCGGGAGCAGGTGCTCACCGCGCTCGGCACCTACACCGGGGCGGTCGTCCTGGTCACCCACGACGAGGGCGCGGTCGAGGCGCTGCGCCCGGAGAAGGTGATCCTGCTACCGGACGGGGTCGAGGACGCCTGGAGCGAAGAACTGGTGGACCTGGTCGCGCTCGCCTGAGCCCAGCGCTGCCGTCTCACCACCGACCGCAGTCACCACGGACCGCAGTCACCACGGACTGCGTAGTCACCACGGACTGCGCAGCACCGCTTGCAGGCAGATCGCGGTGGCCGCGCCGGCGGCGACCAGCAGGACAGGCGTGGGCGCGGCCGGATCGCCGCGCCGCTCCGGCGCGACCGCGGCGACCAGCAACCACGGGAACAGCGGCAGCCAAGACCGCTCGGCGTCGCCCCGGGCCAGCCCGCTGAGGATGGCGTAGAGCACGCCGAGCACACCGCCCACCACGAACGGCCAGCCCGGCGTGAGCCGTACCTTGCGCACCGCCGCGACCAGCGCCGGCCCGCAGGCGAACAACAGCACGACCAGCCCGAGCGCGCCCCAGGCGACTGCCGAGCGGTACGGACCCACCCGGGCGGCCAGGTCACGGCGGGCCAGCAGCAGCCCGTCGGTCCAGTTGAAGCCGAGCGCCTCTGCGGCGACCAGCGGCAGCAGGGCGCACACCCCGGTCGCAACATTGAGCAGGGGCCGGCGCCGGACGAAGTAGACGCAGATCACAATGACCGCGAGCCAGCCGACCGGGTACGAGAACAGCGCGGCGAGACCGACCAGCAGCCCGCAGACCGAGGCCCAGGCCAGCCGCACCGGCCCAGGCCGGCCGCGCTCGCTGGCCACCACGCCGGCCGCGACCATGCCGGCGCCGAGCGCCGCGGTGACCGCGTCCATGCTCACCGCGGACCACACCGCGTACGGCGCGAGCGCGAGCACCGGCGCCAGCCGGCGTGCGGCCAGCTCGCCGCACAGCGACCGCACCGCGACCATGACCAGCGGCGTGACCGCCGCGCCGCCCGCGGTGATCAGGACGCCCAGGGCCAGCGGGCGATGGATTCCGGCCCGCCCGAGTGTCCACAGCAGCAGCAC
>WNGI01005605.1_pt1 | contig 11345 bp, 16 predicted proteins | sample 5400621 | NCBI WGS metagenome assembly WNGI01 (sample SAMN13153374, study PRJNA577476) | soil metagenome | isolation source: 20 cm soil or saprolite under Garry oak tree replicate 1 | place: USA:California | collected 2016-06-15
GGAGTTGGCGTCGGTTTCGCGAGAGTGCATGTGCGCTTTTCCTCCTTTACGGCGTGATTGGTCTCCCTCATCTATTCTGAACAGGGCCGGGTAAAAGTGGAAATGCGGCATCGTCTGGTCGTGAGTGTTTCGTGAATTTCGGTGAGGTAGGCATGAGCATGGCCTTCTATACTAGAAGGAGACTTCCGCTTCGTGCTTTGGGGCGGGACCGCCCTGAATTTACGAAGAGGTCTTCAACTTTTAGCCCTCGGCCAGGCTTTTATCCGGAAAAGGTGTTATCAAAAGGGCGTTGGTCGAAGGGAAGAATGGAGAAGCATAGTCAGCGACCCCATGCATGAAGTGCAATGCGGCCTTCGCGCTCCGTTTTCAGTAAAGGAACTGGGAGAAGACCAAACGCCAGAGCAAGAACTCTCAGATGACTTGCTGACCCTCATCGCTTGCCTTTCTGGCCGGTTGTATAGCATGCGTTCGCACAAGCAAAAGGAACTCTTGAAGTGCGCACAAACCGTGATCAACGGCCCTTGAGCTATCCTCTGCGTCTTCCTGATGAACTGCAGGCAGATGCGCTCCGCTTGCTTGACCTCTCGCGAGAGGTCGTCAATGCGGTGGTCACTTCTCTGTGGGATCGACTCGACGACTTTGGCGAGCGCACGAACAAGTACGCCTACAAACAGGTGGAGGAGATGACCAGCAGCCCGCAGCTTCATGGAGACCGCCAATGGCGATGTGAAGCCGAACAGGCAGGCAGAATTCTTCGTGGACAGGCAGAACGTAAAAAGCAGTTTGCGCTCATTCTTCCCATCCTCTCTCAAGGGATGATCCAGCCCAAAACCGAGACCAAACGGGCGGGAAAGAACCGCAAAGCGATCAAAGAGGCGTTAGGCGATCTGCGTGAAGAGAACACCGATGGGGGAAGCGCTGTCGAACTGCAAAGCTTAATCGAGCAGGCATGCAATTACTATCTAACCCATGGCTGCTTCCCCGACCACTACGAAGACATGCAGGCGGTTCCCATTCAGCAAACGGCGGTCCTCCCCTATGCAGGAGACGATGGGAGAGCTATGGGCCAATCCTACCGCATGTCTCTGGATCTAGAGCACAAAATGATCACGCTCGCCATCCGCACACCTTCGGAATCAGGCAAGTGGGCACGCAACTGGCGGGAAAAGACGATCAAAATGGTCCTGCCTGAGCTTGTCCTTTCTCGCGTGAAACAGGGGCAGGTCCTGGCTCCCAGCTTGCGGGAAATCAAACAGCCAGATGGAGTTCGCTATGCCGTCCTCGATTTTATCGTCGAGGTTCCCATCCCAGAAGCCGCCAGGTGGCCTTCCATGCGGTATGTGCTTGGGTTGATTGGGGGGTGCGCACGCTCGTCACAGCCAGCGTGGTCGATCTGGAGGGCCATCGAGTTGGGCGTCCCTTCTTTCTGGACACAGGGCCGTTTGATGGACGACAAGCCCGCACCCGGCGGCAGATCGACATCCTCAAGGCGAAAGTGGCCAAAGTGCAAGCCCGCCGTGACCATTTCTCCGAGGGTGATCCCGGGCAGGAGCCAGCCACGCGAAAACTTGCAGTGTTGCGCCGGGAGATTGCCCGGTGCTGGCGAAAGTACGAGACCGGGAATAAAGACCTCGCCCATCTCGCTGCGAATGTGCTACTCCTGCTCGCCACGGCTTCTGGCTGTGAACTAATCGCTGGAGAGTCACTCAAGTCGATGAAATCCACAGGGCGGGGCAAAGACGCCCGCGGGAAGTGGAGGAACTGGCGCAACAACTCGCAGATCCGGGGCGAGTTATGGCGCACCCTTCGCTACAAATGCTACCTGTCGGGCATTCGGCTCGAATGGCAACAGCCCCGGAAAACGTCACATACGTGCCATCATTGCGGCAAGCCTGCCGACACCTTCCGCTCGCCCGCTCATCTCGATAAGGTCAATGATTGGGGAGCCTGGCTCGTTTGCTCGAACCCAAATTGTCAGTGGAATGGCTCGCGGGACTATACCGCTTCCCTCAACATTGCCCGCCTTGGGGCCTCCTTGTTCAGACACGCACAATCCACCGGACGTATACATCATCCTTCCATTGCTGACACAGCGGTGAAAGCCGTGTCCTATATGGGCGCGGTTGAGGTGCTACGGTAATGCATCATACAATACCCTTGCGAGGTGCATGTTGAACGAAGAGCAAGATCTTCTTCCAGTTGAGCAACAGACGCTCACATTTTATGGCAAGCCTATTGTTGTTGCGCGCCTGCCTGATGGGCAGCCAGGTGTAGTCCTTCGTTTCCTCTGTGAAAATCTCCAGATCGATACAGCCGCGCAAACGCAACGCATTCGAAGTACAGAAGCGATCGCGGAAGACCTTGTTTTTTGCGCGGGTCGAGACTGACGGGGGCTCTCAAAGAATGGCGGTGCTCATTCTGCATGCCGTTCCTTTCTGGCTGGCGGGTATCGATCCCAAACGAGTGCGCGGGGAGATTCGCCAGGAAATCTTACATTACCAGCGCGAAGTGATTGATGTCCTCTACGCCTGGCGCAGTCTCCCAAAGCGATGGCGGCCCCGCGAGGGCTCGTGCCGGTGGAACAGACTACGAGACCGGAGGTACCACCTGACGACGCGGGTCTCGATGCCTGGCGCGAATATTGTCATCGGATGGTGCTCTGGATTGATTGGCAGCGTGATATCGACGTCTGGCGTGGAAGTGTCGAATCTCGCTTAGACGGCGTTTGGGGTACTCAGGTATGCTGATATCCCCGACCAGGACTGGCCGCGAGTGGCACAGTGGTTCCGGGTACAGCTAGAGCCATGGCAAAAAAAGTGATGCTTTATCAAATGACGAAGAAGGGCATGAGTTGTGAAGGTGTTGCAGCTTATTCAGACCAGGCTCTTCGCCTTCTCTTTCTCTCCTGAGAAAATGCTGCTATACTTGCTGGTAGCAAGATACTAATACAGCCTCGCGGAAGTAACGCAGGAGTCTAGAAACGGGCAGGAGGTCCTTTGTAGGGGAAGTCGAAAGGCCCCATTGGACGTGCGATTGTAGTAAGCAATAAAGGCCAGGATGCGGGTACGCAACTCCTGCACAGAGAGGCAACTGAGCCGGGAAAGCAAGCGACGAACAAGGAGAGAGAACCAGATCTCCATCTGGTTGAGCCAGGAGCTGTGTCTGGGAGTGTAGACGCGCGCGAATGCGATGGCTTGTGTTGGAGAGAAAGGCCGCCCGGGTACTCATGTTGGCGAGATGACCACTTTTCCCTTTGAGACCCAGTTCCTCCTGGATGCCACACTGCTCTGCTACCAGGTGCACCAGCGCTTCGGATTGATGGGTATTGAGTTGATCAGTGACAAAGATCCAGCCGGCTTGCGGATGCGTTTGGATAGTCTGGGTGATATGCGCGGCAAAGTCGGCAAAGGTCGCGCGGGGGTCCAATGCTGGGAGCCACAAGTTGTCCGGTCGCGACGTCCAGGTTGGCGATCAAACTCTGCGTGCCATGCCGCTTGTCTTCGAATTCCTCTCGCTCAACATGACTGGGCAGCATGGGCAAGGATGGATGGAGCCGCTCAAGAGCCTGAATGCCGGTCATCTCATCGGTACTCCTCACATGGGCACCTTGCGCCGCAAGCACGGGAGTTGCCTGGGAGACTTCACACACCGTACAGATTTGCTCGCTCAGTTCAGTGGGGTCATCTGGCGGGGGAGTAAGCCAATATCGCTTGCGATGGGGCTGGAAAGCGCTCACCTTTTAAAAAGCGCTCCACGGTGCGGGGAGAAATCTTCGTCACGATGCCCCGTTTGATGGCTTCATCAGCCAGTTCGCGTGGCGTCCAATGACTTACCGACCGCTCTGCCGCCTCGGGTTTTTCACACGGAAGCCGCCATGATCTGCATGAACTGCTCGAAGGTGAAGGTGGCGGGCGCTCCTGGGCGGGGCTCATCAGTCAAAAGGACTTCAATGGCCTGACTCAGCAGTTTTGGCTTGCCTGTCGCTTCGATGGCCTGCAAACGGGACTCAGCCGCTCGCCAGCGATCACGCCACCGTCGCAGCGTTTCATCGTCCACGTGCTGGTGCTGCGATATCTTCGTCTTGCTCGTTCCCTTGCATGCGTCCAAGATGATTTGCGCTCGCTTGACGAGTCGCTGCGCGCTCGTGGGGCGTCTTCTCATGTGCTGAAGGATGTCGAGTTGCAAGGCACTGACATGGATTGGGGCTGCCTGAGGCTCTGGCATAGCCTGTTTCTCCTTCGCATCGCTTTTTCCCTCATTCTATCATACCCCACCCTCCTGCGTTACTTCCGCGAGGCTGTACTAGCACAAGGAGACCGCGGTGACGATATTGCTCTCCCTGAAAGGAGCTAATGTATGGAAGAGGATGCCAATCTGATGACCCGTGAGCAGTACATAGAGATGCTCATTGATGTCTCATGTTGGGATGCCTCAGAAATGGAGTCAGGCTTCAGGTCCTGGTGCGAACGACATGTCCCAACCTGGCGTACACAGGGATATGATGAAACGTGGATTCGTCGCCGCATTGAAACGGCGCAGAGCACTCGAGTGCTCCACCGAAAACTGAAGGAACAGGGCTTTACGATGCTGGAGATCCGTGATGAGCTTCGTAAGACGTACGCAGATCACCCAGTACTCTATGACCTGGCGAGAGAACGCGAATATATCCACCCTAGCCTCTTCGCTACCGCGGGAATACGGGTGATCTCCGGCAACGCTATACACTGCGCGTTATGATCTATGAAACAGATAAACTGACCTATGAGAAGTTTTGTTGCTGGAGTAGCCTACCAGTGCCGGGTCCCGAGAGCGTTTTCTTTGAGCAACCGGCTCACGTACGAGTGGTGCGTGATCTGAGTACCGTCGAAGAATTGGAACTGATGCTGGCAATGAGCAGGTATGCGCTCCAACTTTTTGATGCGTCGGAAAACCTGACCAAAGACCAGATCGCTCCACTCATGGAAGCGCACGGGAAGCAACTCCGTGCGGCATTTATCGCTACGCATGGATACCGGCCGGAGGATTCGACAACGCCATATGTCCCCGTCACGATTGATGGTCCCCAAGATCATGATGCCTACTATGCCAAAGAATATCCGTAACAGTCAGAGAAGAGTGGAATTCTTGTCATTTTACCGATGGTCTTGCAGATTCGTGAGACCATGGTTTTGCAGCGGGTTGAGCTTGAGGGAAAAGGAAGCCCGCCGCATTTTTGCGTTTTCGGCCCGTCAGCAGCCCCCATGGGGAAGCATGGTTTCGCAGAAAAACTTCACCAAAAGTAGAAATCGTCGCTTGACGAGTTTGGGACTTTTTGCGTCTCGCACAACCACGCCGATCTCGACATTTTTGACCGCCTGATCAGCTTCGACTTTTCAAAGGGGGCAATCGTGAGGATTTCGTGAAAATTGGCAAGGCCCCGGTGAGGTTACCCAGTATCATTTCTTGAGGAGAGCGCTTCCTGCTGTGGCCCTCTTAAGAGTATAACGGTACTCAGTTAGAAACCGGGCCCGGTCTGGCAAGCCGGTGCAAACAGAAGGGGCGTGTACAGTACACGCCCCTTGAAGGAGGTGAAATGTGAGCGAGTATCAGGAACTCATCCCGATTGAGCAGCACACCCTGACCTTCTACGGCAAACCCATCATCGTGGTACGTTTGCCCGATGGTCGGCCAGGAGTCGTCCTCCGGTTCTTATGCGAGAATCTGCACATCGACACCAATGCTGTCATTTTACCCATGGTTTTGCAGAAAAACTTCACTGATAGTAGAAGTTGAAGCGCCTTTCTCCGAATTACTGAGAAGGAGCCTCAAAGCTTTTTTGTGAATCCTGGTAGTGGACGTTAGACAGTTGCTGCCAAAGGATGCCGGTGTAGTATGTTCTCTGTGAGCAATGAAGGAGATATATGACGGAAAAAGGGCGTGCATTGGTCAATGTAGGGGATATCAACCTGATCTGCGGCGCATCAAGCGCTCCCGAGAAGAAGCGTTTGGCCGCTTGAGCAATTCGTGTGGGCTGAGGAGAAATTCCAGAATGTTCACCTGAGGATCCTCGGCACGATAGAGATATAGCCACACCTTTTTCACTTTGATATAGGTCTCATCGACGCGCCACGAGTCATTTGTCACTTTGAGATCGGGTCGGCAGCGCTTCTCCAGTTCTGGCGCATAGTGGTGCACACAACGGTAGATCGTTGTGTGATCGACATGCAAGCCGCGCTCGAGCATCATCTCCTTCAAGTCTCGGTTACTCTGTGGATACTGCAGGTACCAGCGGACACACAACAAAAGAATCTCGGCTTGGAAGTGATGCCATTTGAATGGGGTCGAGGTTTCCATGATTCTTTCTTGAAGGATAAAGCTTTTAGGGGAGGACCTCACCTACCAAGGTATCGAGTGCCAGGGCCAATTCGCCAGCATGCTGCGCCCTCTTGAAGGCGTCTCTGACTTCTGATGTGAGCAAGAGGGGGGCTTCATAACCCGCGGTATACCCCCTCCATTGCTGGGCCGTCAACAGGCCAGGAACCGCGGAGGGCGGGTGGGCCTCATCTGAGATCACCCAGAAGGCATCCCTATCCACTAGCACCGGCATTGTGCCCTTTGTCACCAGACTGACCAGCTGCGCAAACAGGAGTGCTCGACCCAGGCCGACGACCTGGACCCACCAATCAGGCCGGGACCAGCCCCCAACTGTCTGCTCCTGTGCGAGGATGGAGATACCGAGCTCGGCGAGCCGGGTGATGGTGTGCGAAGCATTGGCTCGCCCCAGTGCATGCCGATAGACCTGGGTGTGTATGTGCAGGCGCGAAGCTGCTTGCCACAAGGTGGTGCCCCAGCGCTTGAGCAGGTCGTGGGCTTCTTGCCAGTACCAGCCCTCCCGTACCTGGACCCGGTAGCCGATGTCCTGGCAGCACCGGACCTGGGGCGTACTCATCCACTCCCCGTCCAGGCCACTCGGCAGCTGTTTGCCGTCAAAGACGGAGCCAGCCCGCTCGACGTGGGCGCGCCAGATGCCAGGGCGCATGCCATCGTAGGCGCGTCCACTCGCGGAATACTGCGGCGCTCCTCCCCCCAGGGGAGCTCCTATCGCCGCCTGCAGGTGCCAGGAGAGGTGAACGTACTTATGCACATACCGTTGGCGCTGTTCCATGACCGTCAGGGGGCGCATCCACACCACATCGTGCGCACACGCGCTGAGCGGGACAAGCATCGCGCCGCCGTCGGATAAGGCGTACAGGTCGACCGGGGAGGAACCGAGTAGCGAGACGGCAGGATCGTGTGTAAGGTCGTTGAGCAGCTCATGCGCCAGCAGGTCGGGGGAGTCGGTCACCGACCTGGTCAGCACCTGATCCAGGTAGCTCACTGTGGCGAGCAGACTCCGCGCGTCTGTGAGTTCCCAGCCCCACCCGGCGTACTCGGGAAAGGCAAGTGCCAGGCGACGCGCTTCCCAGTGGTTGCGCTCCTTTGGCCAGAGTAGGGCACGGATCGGCCTGGTTGGCTCTTGTGGATCGGGATGGACACTCACCACCCAGCGGTTGCTCGCCTGCTCAAGCCAGGAACAGGTGGCGGTCCGCGAGAGTGTCGTGGCTGGCATCACCCAGGCCGAGTGGAGCCCAGCATCCCAAAGGTATTCCAGCAGGCCACCTGGCTCGCTCGCGTCAGTTGGGAGCTGGAGAGAGCAAAGCACGCGCTTCCCCTGGACAGCCTTAAGGAGCAGGAGCTCGCTGTCCATCAGGATACCCATCACGGTACTAGCCGACGTGATGGAGGAAGTGTTGTCTCTGTTGATCATAAACATCGCCGCCCGCAGGCGCCCTCCTTTCGGTATGTTCCCACTTTTGGGAAAAGGCAGAAGTGCGGTCTGCCCGCCTCGTTTGGCTTCAAAAAGTATGAAGCCCTTCTCCGCACAGAAGTACGGTGCTCTTCACTAGCATTCAACCAGCTTGTCGTGTCAGCAGCACCACCCCGACTCACCGGGACTTTTAACTACTGATAATAGAGCAGGGAACTAGAGCAGGCTTTCCCTGTCACTAGCTCATCAGGTTCACGAACTGGGTGAAGTTCTGCGCTTCGCCCTCGATACTTCGGGCGAGAAACCAGCAGCAGGATGTTCCCTTGCCTCTCGAACAGGAGTCACGCTCCTGCTGGACGCTTCTCCCTTCTACCGCGGTAGGAAGCTTGATCACCAAAGCGGGCCAGGATGCCCCCGTCTTTCAAGCGGGGGAGGAATGGCCGTTCCTTGCTTGGGGCAGGGGAGGGTGGTTTCCCCTGCCCGAGAACACCCCTATGCAAGCGCATAGGCATAGCCATCGCCTCGCTGTACCAGGCAACAGTAGGTCGCATTGACTCCTTCGACCTCCCGCTCGTGCGTCTGGATATCAAAGGAGCCGCTTTTGCGCACCTGCACGCGTCCTACATGGATGCCCCTGGTCTTGAGCTTGTCCGGCACGACGGCCCGCACCCGGTCGCCGGTCTTGAAACCCTTGACCTGCTTGTGGCGCAGGCGGTATCCGCGCGGGAAGCCCTGTTTGCTCCAATTGGTGCGACAATGCTCCCCCCGTCCGGTGGCCGTGATCGCCACGGTCTTCAGCCTGCCCTCTCGCACGCCTGCGAGATCTCCCACGCAGAGCGCGTCTTTGGCATGCGTCTTCGCGATGCCAAAGCGTGCGCGATTCCAGCGCGTGCGCCCGCCCGTCCAGGTGCCGACGGGTAACCCGAACACGCGTAGCTCCTGGACGAGTTTGTGGCGTGTGGCATTCACCGCCGCCGCATCCCTGAGCGGTGTTTGTGCCTGCACCTCCACTTCCGGGTGCCCCCATTCCGCCGCCGTTTGCGCCCCTTTCTGCCGATTGCAGTCGTGACAGGCCAATGCCAGGTTCGCGATGCGACTGGACCCGCCTCGGCTACGGGGCCGGATATGATCGAGCTCAAAAGGGGTGTCGCGTTTTCCGCAGTAGACGCACTGGTACGCATATTTGAGCAGGAGATAGGCTCGTATTTCCCACCCAAAAAGCTCCCCATGCTGGTATTGGACGCCAGTGATCTCGGGGTTCTGGAGTAGTTGCGTATCGAAGCGGACGCACTCAACATCCACGCGTGTGACGGGAGCAAAACGACGCAAGCGCTTCGTCCAACTCACCACGTTGCCGATCCGCGAAAGCAGCGACGGCGGCAGCCACCCACGAGCGATGCGGCGGTTGGCTGCGCGCGCAGCCCGGTGGCGCAGATTGGCACTGCGGCGGCGTCTGCGAGCATGGCGTTGCGTGACTTTGCGCGCTCGCACCTCGTGGCCTCGGTGCTGCACTTCAGCCAGCAACACCGCATGGTGGATGGCTCCCTCGCTCCTGTCTTCCACACGGGCCAGCGTCATGCCGGTGGTCTGGCTGCCCGGATCGATTTTCAGGGCAAGCGGTTGCAGGACCGAGTCCTCCAGCTTGCGATCTTTGAGCCGAATGACGAAGGGTGCCACCCGGTGGACGACTGCTCTGCCTCTGGCAAGCAGCTGTCGTGCCCGCTTGGGTGTGCAAGGCATCAGCGGCTTTTTCTTTGTGTCTAAGACGAAGACCATCCTCGTTCCTTTCTTCTCGCGCTTTGGAGAAGACCCCGTAAGGGGCTGTCTGACGATCCTGGGCAGGCATTCCCAAGATGCTCCTCTCGCCAATGGTCAACGGGCTTGATGGGTCCAGAGCACCGGCTCGACCCCTGCGAACCTTTTAACCCTGGACGGCAGGGCCAGGGATTGAGGAGGCGTCCCTGGGTGCCATGACCCGTCGAACGGAGCGTCCGTATTTGGCGGCCTGCGCCATTGGACGCTAAGGCTGGACACTATGGAGCTTGCAACGAGAACGACGAGCGTTCTGGCTGCAAGCCCCCGGATGTCATCCGGGGGTTCGTGACTGATGCTATAGGGAACTATTTTCACGGTGGCAGCAAAAAACGGTGGAAGATGGAACCACCGAGCAATTGCTCATGCCGTTGGTTATTTGAGTTCTTGCTCCTTTATGCTGTAGGTGGCCTGCATTTGTACGTCTTGCCCTCTTTTTGATGTGAGCGCATCGTGTGAGGTTGGCAAGGCAGCATGCAGCAACTGTTCCAGTGCAGCGGCTCGTGAGGACCCGACGCCGGGGACCGTGGCAAGTTGGGCGGCGTCAGCATTCAACAGGTCATGCAAGCTGCGAAAGCGCGCACAGACAGCGCGCGCGGTGATGCGGCCAATGCCCGGCAGAGCCAACACAATCTGCATCTGCTGCTCCGATGGAGTCGCCCGGCGCCGTCCTGCTGCAGGACCGTGAGCTGCAGGGCTGTGAGCCGCAGGCCCAACCTGGCACTGCCTCGCGGCAGCATAAATGAGGTGTGCAGACTCTGCTGGCTCGCCACTGGGCAGGATCGGCACGCGCAGGATCGCCGTGATGTAGGCGAGCGCCCCGCGGATACTTTCGGGACGCATCTGTGAGTGACCGACGCACAGCGGGTCCCCCTCCAGCAATAAGATGGGCGCAAAGCCGCTTTTACGTAGCGCGGTGAGCTGCGGGAAGAGGCGTCCTTGTTCCAGGCTGCAGAGAAAGTCGCTCCCGGTTTTGCGCGCGAAGACCCGGCATGGATCACCGCCTATGTCGTAGTCGCCCATGTGCAGCGGTATCACCTTGATGTGGACCTGCGGCATGGTAGCCAGCAGATCGGGAATGCCAGAGCGCTGTTCTTGCGAGTCGATGCGAATGTGGATCGGAACTGGCGGGTATTGTGGCATAGATTGTCCGATTCTCCTCCTTCCTATGCGCGGCGCTTGCGCCTTTCTCAAGCAATGATAGCAGGCGAACCTCTTCTCGCGCTCAGGAATTTTCACGAGATGCTCACGAACATCCAGCGTCATCGGCCTGAACATCAAATACGGGTTCTCAATCTTAAAAACATGGCAGATCTGGGTAGTGGTGGAAAAGGGAATGCTGTGGTAAAGGAAGGGCAAAAATCGTAGGAGAGGCGGAAGATTGCATGGTTACCACTACCGTTCATTGTACCTACTGCGGAAGCGAAGATGTTGTGCGAAACGGTCGTTCACCTAATGGGAAGCAGAAATATCGCTGTAAGGAGTGCAAGCGGCAAAGCCGTGAAAATCCGACGCCCCATGTCTACTCAGAAGAACGTCGGGAAGAAATACTGCGAGCCTCTGAAGAGCGAAGCAGTTTGCGAGGGATAGAACGAACATTTGGGGTGTCACGTACCTCAGTCGTCGGATGGCTAAAAAATGATACCAGACGGTACTGTAATCGAGGGCCTCCCCGTGCCGACCCCCTTTACGCACGTTACCCCGGAAGAGTGGGCCGACTCCGCCCAGCGTTTTGAGGACTTTCCGG
>WNGI01008357.1_pt1 | contig 11345 bp, 9 predicted proteins | sample 5400621 | NCBI WGS metagenome assembly WNGI01 (sample SAMN13153374, study PRJNA577476) | soil metagenome | isolation source: 20 cm soil or saprolite under Garry oak tree replicate 1 | place: USA:California | collected 2016-06-15
GGATAAATTCTCTGCTACAGTTCCCGGCGGCTCCATTCTGCGAACCCCAAAGGCTTTCGCGGCTGACACAAGCGCCCTACAAAATCGGCCCTTGTTGACTTCGTTTAGTGGAGTCTTATTCTCATCGGAGAAAGAAAGTGCGGGGGAGCCGCCTGGCTGAGAGGTCCGAGAAAAATCGGACGACCCCTTGAACCTGATGCGGGTAATGCCGCCGAAGGAAGCGAGGTAGCCATGCGTTCTCACGCATGGCTAATTTTTTGCCACAGATGAACACAGATTTTCACGGATTAAGTGGCATTGAACTACAATCATCCGTGTTTGATCCGTGTAAATCCGTGGCCCAAATATGACCGAACAAAATAAAAGCGGGGAGGCGCAGCTGCCCAATTCACAAAAGGTTTATGTGTCGGGCACGTTGCACGAGGACGTGCGCGTGCCGTTTCGCGAGATCTCACTCGCGCCGACCAAAACGATTGCCGGAGGGATTGAAGTAAACGAGCCGGTATGTGTTTACGATGCTAGCGGTCCGTGGGGCGATCCGGATTTCAGTGGCGACGCGGAACAAGGTCTCCCTCCGTTGCGCGCAAAATGGATCCGCGCCCGCGGAGATGTGGAAGAATACGACGGCCGAGTGGTTAGGCCGATCGATGATGGCTACTTGTCGGAGAAACACGCGGCGTCGCGAAATGGAGATTTTCGTTATTCGTCATTCGTCATTCAGCGCGCGTAAGCCGTTGCGCGCAAAGATCGGCAAAGCGGTTACGCAATTATGGTACGCGCGCCACGGAATCATCACGCCGGAGATGGAATTCATTGCGATCCGCGAGAGCGGATGTCAGGCTGCCAGCTTGACTCGGCCGGCAGGCTGCCAGCCTGCCGCGTCAAATTCTCTTCGTCACCAACATCGAGGCGAATCTTTCGGCGCCCACATTCCTGAGGAAATAACACCTGACTTCGTGCGCTCGGAGGTCGCGCGCGGCCGCGCAATAATTCCCGCGAACATTAATCACCCGGAATCCGAGCCGATGATCATCGGCCGCAATTTCCTCGTAAAGATCAACGCCAACATTGGCAACAGCGCCGTGGCATCATCCATCGAAGAAGAAGTCGAGAAGATGCGCTGGGCGACAAAGTGGGGCGCCGACACGGTGATGGATCTCAGCACCGGCAAGAACATTCACGCCACGCGCGAATGGATCATTCGCAACAGCCCAGTGCCCATTGGCACTGTGCCGATTTATCAGGCGCTGGAAAAGGTCGGCGGCCGCGCCGAGGAACTGACCTGGGAGATTTATCGCGATACGCTTGTCGAACAAGCCGAGCAGGGAGTCGATTACTTCACCGTCCACGCCGGCGTGTTGCTTCGCTACATTCCGCTGACCGCCCGCCGCGCCACCGGCATCGTCTCGCGCGGCGGTTCAATCATGGCCAAGTGGTGTCTCGCGCATCATCAGGAAAGTTTTCTCTACACGCACTGGGACGAAATCTGCGAGATCATGGCCGCGTACGACGTCAGCTTTTCCATCGGCGATGGATTGCGGCCGGGCTCAATCGCGGACGCGAACGACGAAGCGCAGTTCGCCGAACTTTACACGCAAGGCGAGTTGACCCAGCGCGCCTGGAAACATCACGTGCAGGTGATGAACGAAGGCCCGGGGCACATTCCCATGCACCTGATCAAAGAGAACATGGAGAAACAGCTGGAGTGGTGCGAGGAAGCGCCGTTTTACACCCTCGGCCCGCTCACCACTGATATTGCGCCCGGTTACGATCACATCACGAGCGCCATCGGCGCGGCCATGATCGGCTGGTACGGCTGTGCCATGCTTTGTTACGTCACGCCGAAAGAACATCTCGGTTTGCCCAACAAGAAAGACGTGAAAGACGGCGTCATCGCCTACAAGATCGCCGCCCACGCCGCCGATTTAGCAAAAGGCCATCCCGGCGCGCAATACCGCGACAATGCTGTTTCGAAAGCACGATTTGAATTCCGTTGGGAGATCCTGAAACCGCCCGCGAATTTCACGATGAGACTCTTCCCGCCGAGGGCGCCAAGACCGCCCACTTCTGCAGCATGTGCGGTCCGCACTTTTGCAGCATGCGCATCACCGAAGACGTTCGACGATACGCGGCAGAAAAGGGGATCGATGAAACCGCAGCGATCGAGCAAGGGCTTCAGGAGAAAGCCAGGCAGTTTCAAGAAGCCGGCGCGGAAATTTACGCCGGGCCGTGACCAGCAGATTTTCGACTCGAATCACACAGAGCTTTGCGGTAAAAAGTTGCGATTGTCAGGATATGCCTGAGTCAGCACACCCGGTTAGTAGTAGCCATCACCGAGAATTCACGAACCATTCAACCTCATCCAAAAATGAAAAAATTCACTACAACTAGCTTCTCCATCGCTTTGCTGTCGCGGTTCATCTTTGCAGCCGCGCTCGCGTTCAGTTTGAATTTTGGGTCGGCCTTCGCCGATGAAACCTGCTCGTCACCGTATCTCGCCCGCATCGACGGTCAGGAAGAGTTCGTTTACGTGTGGACGCTTGGCGTGGAAGGAATGGGTGACGGCGCTGACAAACTTGTCACGGTCGATGTAAAACCCGGCTCGCCGTCGTACGGGAAAGTTGTCAGCAGTGTTTCCGTTGATGGGCGCAACGAAGCCCATCACGGCGGATTCACCGACGATCGCCGCCAACTCTGGCTGGCAGGTCTCGACACCAGCCGCGTCTTCATCTTCGATGTGCACACTGATCCGGCCAGGCCGCAAGCCGTTAAGACGATCGACAATTTTGCCGACATGACAGGTGGCGCGATTGGACCGCACGGCGCGTATGCCTTGCCCGGGCGCGTGCTCATTCCGTGTTTATCCAACGCCAAGGATCATGGCGGCCGAACTGCGCTGGTCGAAATCAGTAATGACGGCGATTACATCACGACTCATTGGTTGCCGACAAAGGATGATCCTCAAGGCGCGGCTAACGCGGACCTCGCGGACGGCTATGGCTACGACGCGCGCGTGCTACCGCGAAAGAACGCGCTTCTTACTTCCTCGTTCACCGGTTGGAACAACTACATGAACGAGTTAAGCAAAGTAACCGCTGACCCTGAAGCGATGAAGCATTTCGGTTCAACGATGGTGATGTGGGACTTTCATGCGCGGCAGCCAAAAAAGATTTTCTCAGTGCCCGGCGCGCCACTGGAGATCCGCTGGGCCTGGGGCGACAAACACAATTACGCATTTACGGCAACAGCGCTGACATCGAAGCTCTGGCTCGTTTACGCGGACGACAAGGGCGATTGGCAGGCCAAGGAAGTTGCAACGGTGGGCAACGTGAAAGGCGGCGTGCTGCCGGTCGATATTAGCCTGAGCGCCGACGATAAAACATTGTTTGTTGATTGTTTTGGTGACGGCAAGTGCCGCGTGTTCGATGTTTCTGATCCGCACAAGCCGAAACAGATTTACGAGAAACAGATTGGCAAACAGGTGAACATGGTGTCGCAAAGCTGGGACGGAAAACGACTTTATTTTACCAGCTCGCTCCTGGAGAAATGGGACAAGAAAGGCGCCGACAACGAGCAGTTTGTTCGTGCTTATTCGTGGGACGGCAAGGAATTGAAACCGCAATTTGCTCTGGATTTTACTGAGCTGAAACTCGGCCGGCCGCATCACATGCTTTTTGGATCGAGCAAGCTTGGCCCGAATCGCGCGGTTGCGAGCAAGTAACACGGGACTTAGAACCGCGGATCACGCGGGTGAATCGAGCGGGATGAGCGAAATAGAAGGCAAAGCCGCAATGGACAGCGGCGAGATAGGCGGCAGCCGAACGAATTTCAAACGGATCACCCGAACAAAACTCGAAGCCGTAACGACTCGGCGTCATTCGCCTCTCCTCGGGAGGAAAGGATTAAGGTGAGGAGCGAAAAGACTTGGATGCTTAAGCTACTTTCTTCGACGTTTTCAATTTTGTTGGTCGTGAGAACATTTGCCACGGCCGGCGAAATTCCTGCTCATGACGCCGACTACGATTACGACCCACCGATGCCGGGCAGTTACAATCTGCCGGTCGTCAAAGTTGCGCCGGATGGCGCCTTGCTCGGTTCCGAGGGCAAATCATTAAACCTGCGCGACCTGACCCACGGACACATCACGGTTTTGAGTTTTATTTACACGCGTTGTGCAGCGCCCAAGGCATGCCCCTATGCGACCGGCGTGTTGAGCCAACTGTACCGTGCCAGTGAGAACGATGACGCGCTCGCAAAAAATCTGCGACTCGTCAGCTTGAGTTTTGATCCGGAATACGACACACCTCAGCGCCTCGCTGCGTATTCAGAAGGTGTCCGCGATGAAAAACCAGGATGTGAATGGCGCTTCGCCACCGCCAAATCGCGAGCTGAGTTACAAAAAATTCTGGATGCCTACGGTCAGGCCGTGGACAAGCGACAAAATGCGGCTGATCCCCAGGGTCCACTTTTCCATATCGTGCGCGTTTTCTTGATCGATCGTAAAGGCCGCATTCGGAACATCTACAGTTCCGGCACGCTCGATCCGCGACTGGTGATCGCGGATGTGAAAACATTGTTGTTGGAAGAAACGAAACTTTCAAAACAATAGCCCTGGTGTAGAGCGCAGCCTGACCGATACAGAAGCAGTTGAATCAGGAAAGAACGGATCTGACTGCGTCGACTGCCGTGGTTGGCACGAAAACCAAGCGAACAGCCGCCGATGTCCCGATGGACGCGATGAAGCCTTTAAAAAATTCCGTTCCTAACCCTTCACGGTTGCATCGTGGACCGATTTTCTTTGCTCCGCGTGATCCGGGCGCGCTGAAGCGAGCTCGCCGTAAAACGCGTAGGCAGCTTTCTTGCCCGAAATCTCCAGGCGCCAGTGTGTGAAGTCATCGGTACCGTCGCATCGATTACCGCGGCCTTGAAAAATAAGCGTATATCGCGCCGGTGCGGCGAAGCCCTCCTTGAACATTTCATTGCCCGTCGCGCGGCCTTCCAGGCGCCATTCTTTGTAGAGGAGCGGTTGTCCCACGAAATTCGCTTCGCCGTTGTGAATGTCGACCGCAAACGTCGCTACTTTCGAAGGCCACGGCAAAATCAATTCACCGCTCTTGCCATCTGCCGCCCGGAACTTCAAACGCCACTGTTTCGACTCCGCCACCGCAGTGACGCCATAACTGTCCTCCGAGAAGGTGGCGAGTCCTTTGACCTGATCTTCGACATCGGGTCCATCGACCGTAAAGAGCTGCGCCTCGGATCCGAATTTGATACCTTTTATCTGATCCAGCACATAACCCGAGAGAGGTTCGTTTGACTCAAGCCTCCACGTTCCGCGGTCCGAGCAGCAGGCACAGGCGCGTGCCTCCGTAGGCCCGCAGAAGAGTAAGGCAGTGGAGAGTACGATAATGTGGAAGAAGCGACCGGAAGAATTCATCCCGGCTTCTTACCACTCGGAATGACGAAGGATCGATCTAATTCTGGGGAGCGCACGCGTCTCGCGTGCTGGCGATGGTGTCCTGGCCATCGCGAACTTTCCTACACGTTCACCACAGAGACCGCAGAGACAAACCCAAATTGGATGCAATGTCACGCTGCCTCTGCGTTGTTCGTGTCCTTCGTGGTTAAATCCGTTTTCGAATCTGATTCCAGAATAGCGACGATTGTTGCGCTTTCGACGACGATCTCGCACACTTCACCATGAACATCGAGACGCTCCATATCGGTATGAAGGTGCGCCATCCGCAATACGGCATCGGCGTGGTGAAATCGCTGACCGAACAAACCGCCGAGATCGCGTTTGAGGACGCGCCGCGGAAAGTTGCGCCGGCCTCCAGCGATCTACAACCGGCGGAAGCGACCGCTACTTTGAGCGAGTTAGAGATGCCGCTTGCGAAGCTGATCCACGATACTGCTCACGCTATGGTCGAAGCGCTCGGGCTGGAACAAAAGGATATGCTCGTAGAAGGTCTGGCCACTCGATGGCAGCGCGGGACACTCGTCATGCAGCCGGCGGACACGTCGCTTCAGCCGAAAGAAGTTCCGCTCGAGACATTCTTCCACAAAATCGTCATGATTCGGAATAATCTGCGAGTTCTCGAGCAGAAGGTGAACGCAAGCGACAAACTGAGCGACGCGGACAAGTTCGACCTGCAACAGTACATCACGCGTTGTTACGGATCGCTCACCACATTCAACATCCTGTTCAAAAACAAGGACGACCAGTTCCGGACCGGGGGTTAAGGCAGCCGCTGTACGGTCCGCTGTTCTTGGCTAGCCGAAGTCTTGGCGAAGGCTGCTCAGGGGAAATTCTGGGGAACGCGCGTGTTACTTAGCGAGACTTTGACACACCCTCTATTGTCAATCTCTGAAAGCGTGGATCGTTCCGGAGCGGATCGAACATTGGATCGAGCCGGAGTAGCGCAGGAGTAAGTGGCACGCGCGAAGCCAGTGCGCCCTCGGACGGTATCGACAACAGTTTCTGCAACGCGGCAATGGCGCTGTCCGGCTCTCCGAGTTGTGCTGCTACGCGGGCGAATACCTCGATCGGAGCGGGGCCATCTACTGCGTCTTTCTCGAGCGGCAGTACTTTCATTGCCTGTTCCGACAAAGCGAGCGCAGCGACCTTGTCGCCAAGGCCCATGTTAACCAGCGCGAGATCACCGATGAGAACATAGTTATCCGGCTGTTCCTTGAGGAACGGTTCCAGTTCGATGCGCGCCTGTCGCCAACTGTCCTGGGCAGCGGCGTGATCGCCGGCGACGTCTTGCGCCCAGCCTAACCAAAAGCGCAGTTCGCCATTGTTATAGCCTAACGCGGGGTCAGGCTTGGCAAGTATCTCGCTTAGCCGGGAGATCATTTTTGCAGGGCGACGTTCCAGGATCGCCTGGTAAACTTGTATTTCCAAGGCGCCCGTGTCGTCGGCTGACGGATTCAGCGGTGCGAGGAGCGCACCAGCCCGCATAAGGTCGCCTTGCGCTTGTGCAATGCCTGCCTGCTGCGCAAGCGTGTCCACGTCGTCCGGTATAACATCGAGCACCTGATCAAACTTTCGGAGCGCTTCCGAGAAACGACGGACTATCATGTAGGATTGAGCGTGCTGTGTGAGCAGAGAAGCGTTCCGTGGATCGAGCCGCTCAGCTTCATTGAAATAGTTCTCGCTCTGCTCCCACTGACCGCGCCGACGTGCGACATAGGCTAGCGATTCAGGAATCTGGCTGCTATTCGGCAGAAACTGACGTGCCTGCTCAAAGTAACGCACCGCCGCGTCGTTATCTTTCAAGCAGGCGTAGTAGTAGTATCCCTTGGCCAGTATTGCCTCGCCGAGATTGGGCTGAAGACCGATCGCCGTTTTCGCTGCTTGACCTGTCTCTTCTCGGAGGGCGGCCGTCGGTTGAAGAGTCAATGTGAGATACCCAAGTGCATCGACGTATGAAAGCAGCGCCCAGGCCAAAGCGAACTTGGGATCCAACTGAACGGCTTCTTTGAGATATTTCTGTGCGCCAAGGGTGTTGGCGGGTGAGTTTCCGGTTTTCAGCGTGTAAGCCAGACCGCGCAGGTAGGCATCGTAAGCCTGAGGATTGTTTGTCGGTCTGGCTGCAATGACTTCTTCTTCCTGCCCGGTAAGTTTCACCCGTAGCTGATCGGCAATGGCTTTGGCCACCTCAGTTTCGACGGAAAAGATGTCAGTCAGTCTGCGATCAAAAGTCTCTGCCCAGAGATGCGAATCATTCGCAGCTCGGATGAGTTGAACATTCACGCGCACCTGATCATTGGTTTTCTGGACACTGCCTTCCAGGAGATTGGCGACACCGAGTTGTTTCGCAATCTCAGAAGGTTTTTGAGACTTTTTCTTGTAACGTTGTGTGGACGTGCGCGAGATCACTTTGAGATCCGCAATTTTTGAGAGCCGGGTAAGAATCTCGTCCTGGATCCCATCAGCGAAGTAGGCATTGGATTTATCTTCACTCAGGTTTTCAAATGGAAGAACAGCGATGGATTTTTCATTTGGTAATGGCGCGCGGGCGACAAAGAAAAAGTACGCAATCGCCACGCCTGCCAGCAGCGTCGCGGCCAGAGTGACTAACACGCTCCGCTTACGACGTTTGATTTTGCCGGGGAGAAATTCGGCACGCGGTTTTGTCTGCGACAACGAGTCCTCCGCGTGCAGTTTCCCCTTGAGAATGCGCACTTCGGCGAGCATCTCCTTGATCGTTTGGTAACGTTCATCGCTGTTTTTGCGCAACGCCTTTTGCAGAATGGATTCGAGTTCGAGTGGAACATCTGGCGATACGCCGGATAAAGGTGGCGGCTCCGCTGTCAGGATGGCGGCAATGCAGTCGCTGGGCGTCTCGCCGCGAAACGGCGGGCTACCTGCGACCATTTCGTAGAGCACTACACCCAAGCTCCAAATGTCGGACCGAGCATCCACCTTCTGACCGCGCGCCTGTTCCGGAGACATGTAACGTGCCGTACCTAACACTAGCCCGGGTCGCGTTTGCAGCAGCGCTGTTGTTCCGACCCTGTGATCATCTGGCGCTCGCCTTTGCTCGGTCAGCTTGGCGATCCCGAAGTCGAGCACCTTCACGTATCCGTCTGGTCGCAACATGATGTTCTCAGGTTTGATATCGCGGTGCACGACACCGGCATCATGCGCGGCAGCCAGTGCAGACGCTACTTGCACGGCAATTTCCAGCGCTTTATGCGGGCTCATTCTTCCGGACGCGATGGCGGCGCGAAGGGTGACGCCTTCGATGAACTCCGTTGCGATGAATTGAAGGTTTCCCTCCGCGCCGATCTCGTAAACCGTTAGAATGTTTGGATGATTTAGCGCCGAGGCGGTTCGCGCCTCATTCTTGAATCGACTCAACTGCGTCTCGTCTGTCGTTAGGCTGTGTGGCAGAAGTTTGAGCGCGGCTTTGCGTCCGAGTCGCTCGTCCCGCGCCAGATAAACCTCGCCCATTCCGCCGACGCCGATGAGCGACTCGATCCGGTAATGACCAATCACTTTTCCGACCAATGCCGCGCCGCTGTCGTTAGGCACAAGCTCGGGAGCGACTTCGAAGGCCGGTACTTCAATAAAGTTCTCGGCCTGCTCATAGGATGTGACCAAAGACTCCACTTCGCGGCGCACGCCTTCGTCATCGTGGCAAGCCTTATCAAGAAATGCTCCCCGCTCCTCGGGTGCGCGTTCGACCGTTGACTGGAAAAGATCGTTGACCTTTTTCCAGCGCTCAGCGTTCATCAGGTTTCTTCCTCGCTCAGCTCCCGATAAAGCCACGCCTTGGCCATCGTCCACTCTCGCTCCACCGTTCGGTGAGAGAGTTTCAGGAATTCAGCCGTCTCTTCGACCGTCAACCCGCCGAAGTAGCGCAACTCGACGATTTGACCTTTGCGCGCGTCCTGCACCGCCAGCCTTTCCAACGCTTCATCGAGATCGAGTAATTCCTGCGATCGCGTTTCTGTTACTAACGCAGCTTCATCGAGCGTTACCTTCAGCGCGCCGCCGCCGCGTTTGAGTGACTGGCGTTCACGGGCATGGTCAACCATGATGCGCCGCATCAACTGCGCGGCCACCGCAATAAAGTGGCTTCGGCCTTGCCAGACCGGCTTCGTGTCATCGACCAGCCGCAGGTAGGCTTCATTGAGAACGGCGGTCGTTTGCAGCGTGTGGCCGGGGCGCTCCCGGCTCATGTAATGGTGGGCGAGCCGGTGCAATTCAGGTTGCACCAGTGGGACTAACTTCGCCAGCGCTCTCTCGTCTCCGCCGCTCCATTCGCCGAGCAGTTGGGTGACGTCTTGTCGGGTCGATGGTGGCGTCGTCATAAAGCGTTCTCGCCGACGGAAATTGTATCACGATCGCAGGATTTTTACAGCACAGCCAGAGGCGATCAAAAAAAACTGCGCAGTCGGTGGCGGGTTTCAGGCGGCCTTTCCGCTTACGCACATGAACGGCACAAACAAAAAACCCGCCGGCAAAACCAAAACAAAACTGAAACCTCAATATCAAGTAACCCTATGCAAACAATAAACAACTCTACCGCTAACCAACGCGGCACTACACCGTCATTGGAAGCTTCAAATCTTACATTCGCACCTCGCGCCAAGCATTCGCTCCTGCTCGCGATGGCCACTCTGGGTTTAACACTCATGTTCAACCTAGCTGCTGCTCATGCCGATCCGCAGGTCTTCGAAGCGTCTGGAGACACGCCAGCGGATATCCAGACCGCGGTAGACGCCTTCCGGAATTTTGGCGATTTCGGAACCAACAACGGAGTAGGCGGCACATTTCCCCAAGGCCGTCGCGAGATCAACTGGGACGCGGTTCCAGACGTTCGCTCCGCACCGAACCTGCTGCCGGCAAATTTCTTCAACAGCAACTCGCCGCGCGGAGTTGTATTCTTCACTCCAGGCACAGGCTTTCAGGTAAGTGCCAACCTTGTCAACCCAACAAACACTCCAGTCAGATTTGGAAATATCAACCGTGTCTATCCCGCGCTGTTTAACACGTTCAGTCCTCAGAGGCTCTTCACTGCCTTAGATAGCACCATCACGGAAAACCTCTTCTTCATACCTGGGACCAACCGAGCGGCAGCGGTCAAAGGGTTCGGCGCCGTGTTCACCGACGTGAATGACGACCACAGTACGAAGATCGAATACTTTGATGTTAACGGGAACCTGCTGTTTAGTCGGGACGTCCTGCCCGCACCGAATCATCGCGGAGGGCTTTCGTTCCTGGGAGTCGGCTTCGACACAGCTAGCGTTTTTCTGGTCCGAATTACCTCTGGCGATCGCATCTTGAAAGCACCGAACTTCGATGTCGTCGTGATGGATGACTTCATCTACGGCGAACCACAAGCCTTACACTGAACCTCATAATCGCGTGCAGGGAGCGCCCTGATCGGCGCTCCCCTCACGCGAGAATATGAAAAAATCACCGCAGCGACAAAAAGAAAACAATTTTATGAAAACACTCATTCAATCCAAAATTCTCATAACGATTATTATCTCGGCAGTAACATTCGTCAGCTCCGGGTTTTTACCCACAGCGCACGCAGTCAACCCGCCACCGGACGGAGGCTATCCGAACTCAAACACCGCTGAGGGGGATTTTGCGCTTTTTAGCCTGACAAGCGGCCAGAGCAATACCGCTATTGGGTTTAATGCGCTCGGTGACAACACCACCGGCAGCGTGAACACGGCCACCGGTCTTCAGGCACTCGTCTCCAACACCACCGGCAACAACAACACGGCCAACGGGCTTAACGCGCTCTTTGGCAACACAACCGGTAACTTCAACACTGCTAGCGGTTTTCAGGCGCTGGAAAGCAATACCACGGGAAGCA
>WNGI01024781.1_pt1 | contig 11345 bp, 8 predicted proteins | sample 5400621 | NCBI WGS metagenome assembly WNGI01 (sample SAMN13153374, study PRJNA577476) | soil metagenome | isolation source: 20 cm soil or saprolite under Garry oak tree replicate 1 | place: USA:California | collected 2016-06-15
CTCCCTTTATTCTCAGATCAATTCCTCCGGCACGCAGCGCAGAGATAAGAGGATCGCGCGACGGCGCCGGATATGGTCCGCCAACGTCGTCGTCCACGATGACGAGGTTCCATGGCTGCGGCAGGCGGGGAATGTTTCCGCTGAGCGGATGCACGACGCGGTCGGCGAGCTGGATCGACCATCCGCTCTCGTCGCGCGTCGGGCGGTTGGTTTCCTTGGACAGCGCAGCCCAGCGAGCCCAGCGGCGGCGGCGCTCGAGCGATCGCTGGATGCTGTCGCCATCCAGCCTTTTCTCATCAATCGCTTTCCGTACGGCTTGCTCGGATGCAGCCACGTCCGATGGATAGAGAAGACAGTCGCATCCCGCGTATAGCGCGCGCACGACCGCCTCCGCCTCCCCTCCGCCGAGTACTCCTTCCATGATGAGCGCGTCTGTTACCACGAGCCCGGAGAATCCGAGCTCGTCGCGCAGAAGCCCGGTGAGGATCGGTCGCGACAGCGTTGCCGGAGCGCCGCTCGGATCGAACGCCGGAAATGCGACGTGGGCCGACATCACCGATGCCACGCCGCGTTCGATGGCGCGACGGAACGGAACGAGATCCGTCGCCCGGAGCGTCTCGGCGGATTCTTCAACGCGGGGCAGTGTCTTGTGAGAATCGACGGTAGTGCGACCGTGCCCGGGAAAATGTTTCGCGCACGCGAGCACGCCTTCCGCCTGGCAGGCGTCGATCCAGGCAGCGGCGTATTCTCCGACGCGCTCCGGGTCGCTGCCGAATGAGCGTGTTCCGATGATCGGATTGTCAGGCTCGATGTCAATGTCGCAATCGGGCGCGTAGATCCAGTTTATTCCGAGTGATCTCGCTTCTCTGGCGCTGACGGTTGCCGAACGACGAATGGCCTGCAGGTCCTCCAGCGAGGCGATCGCAGCAAGTGGGGGAAGCGCCGTCTGACCCGCGAACTGCTGACCGGCGCCTCGCTCCAGGTCCGCTCCGATCAGCAGCGGAATGCGTGACTTGGAGTGAAGATCCTCGGTCAGCGTCGCTACGTGCTCCGAGGGCCCGCCAAAAAGGATGAACCCGCCTACTCCCAGATTGAGCGCCCCATCGATCGCTGCGCGCTCACCCTCGTAGCCGCGGGTTGCATCCCAGCGGATCGCGGGGAAGAACAGCTCGGCGATCTCGCTCATGCTGGTGTGTGTTTCCCCAGGATGCGCGGTCCGCGCGCGCCCGTGGCCGAGGGTACGTTGCCGGGTCGTCTGGTCACGTGCAGATATCCAAGCAATGCAAAGGCCACTGCCTCCTTGGCCTCCCCGTCGAAGTACACTTCGTCGAAATGGCGAACCTTGATGGGAGCGGCGGATTTGACGATTGCGGCGACCAGCGCGGGATTTTTGGCGCCGCCCCCTGAGACCAGCACCTCGCGCACCGGCTCCGCGATGAAGCGGCGGTACGCGTCTCCGATGCTTGCGGCAGTCAATTGAACGGCGGTAGCGATTATATCCTCGTCGCTCCCTCCAGCCGACCGGGTGCGGTCGATCAGACTCTGCACGTATTCAGCGTTGAAGAGCTCCGGTCCGGTGGATTTGGGCGGAGCCGCAACGAAGTAAGGCGCGGACAGCAGCTCGGACACGATTTGCATGTTCGGATGTCCCGCCTTCGCCAGCTTTCCATCCACGTCGTAGGGGAGATCGGGCCTCAGTGAGCGCGTCACGCGGTCGATCACTCCCGCGCCGGGCCCCGTGTCGAATGCGCGTACGCCCTCGATCTGGCCACGCGGCGGAACGACGGTGATGTTGCCGATGCCGCCGAGGTTCTGGAGTCCCCGCCAATCCGTCGGCGACGAGAAAAGCATTGCATCAGCAACGGACACGAGCGGGGCCCCTTGCCCGCCGGCGGCAACGTCCCGCACGCGGAAATCGTTCACGACGTCGATTCCCGTTCGCTCGGCGATGACTGCCGCTTCGCCCCATTGCCAGGTCGAGTGCCCGGGCTCATGCCAGATGGTCTGTCCGTGCGACGCGATGGCGGAGATGTCGTCGCGGGCGACACCCGCCTCGGCCATCACTTCGATCGCCGCGTCGGCGAGCCATCCTCCCAGATCGAAGTTGAGCCGGCAGTATTCGTCGGGCGTCGTACCGGAGAGCGCGGTTGCGAGCCGTTTGCGCTGAGCGGGCGTGTAGGCGCGGGAGGTGTAAGCGAGAAGATCAACGTCCATGCGGCCGTCACCGACATCACGGAAGCGCGCAACCGCGGCGCTGATCCCGTCGAGCGAGGTGCCGGACATCAATCCAACGACGACGCCAGAGGCCATGCCTACCGCTCTCTGATCGGAGGAGGCTCGTCCTTCGTGACGCGCCTGACCACGCCACCGTTCTGCTCGAGCAGGCGCTCCGCTTCTTCGCGCGAGACCTTCTTTTTCTGCATCACGATCGCGAGCTTGACACTCTTGCCAGCGCGCTCCAGGAGCTTCGTCGCCTCATCGCGCGATACTCCGCAGACTTCCATCACGATGCGCTGGCTGCGATCTACGAGCTTGTTGTTGGTGGCGCGAAGGTCGACCATCAGATTGCCGTACGTTTTTCCGAGGCGGATCATGGCGCCGGTGGTGATCATGTTGAGCACCAGCTTGGTGGCCGTTCCGGCCTTCATACGGGTTGAGCCCGTGACGACCTCGGGACCGACGATGGGCAGCATGGTGACATCTACGGTCGCGACGAGATCCGCCGGCGGCGGCGAGGACGCTACGATTCCCGTCGTGGCGCCAAGAGCCGCGGCTCTCTCGAGGGCGGCACGCACGTACGGAGTCGTACCGGATGCGGCGATCCCGATCACGAAGTCCTTTGCACCAACGCCGTGCTCGTCCATCGCCAGAGCACCGTTCCCGACCACGTCTTCGGCGCCTTCCTGTGCTCTCGTCAGCGCCGGAAGTCCTCCGGCGATGATGCCCTGCACCATTTCCGGATCGCTGCCAAACGTCGGCGGACACTCGCTAGCGTCGAGCACTCCCAGTCGACCTGAAGTACCGGCTCCAACGTAGAACAATCGTCCGCCGGATCGAAACGTTGCTTCGGCCAGCTCGATCGCGCGCGCTATTTGCTCTCGCTGTGTCGCGACGGCGACGGGAACTCCCCGGTCTTCGGCGTTTATCATGTCTACGATCTCGAGCGGGGATGCGAGGTCGATGGACGCGGTACGCGGGTTGCGGCGCTCCGTTTCGCGGGGGTCCAACATCAATGCGCTGCCGAGCGGTGAGCCACGACCTAACTTACCCGACGCCTCGCGCGAATCGCAAGACAACTTGGAGCGTGATGATGAGACGTTTTCTCTTTGCGTTTTTGATGGTGGTGTTCGCGGCGGCATCGCTGGGTGCGCAGATCCGGCGGCCCCGAGTCTACAGCAGCGGTGAGCCAGACACGTGGTTCAACGCCGGCATCGGCGGCTTCACCAGCACTGGTGTCAACGATGGGCGCACGGCGAGCGCCTGGGATTTCGGCAACTCGACGAATTTGCAGTACCGCGCCTCCCTGGAGAAAACTGTCGGCACGGGCGGATCGTCGCTCGGAGTCGCGGGAACTTACGCGCGCGTTCCGTTCGTTTACTCGGCCGATCTGCTTACACCACTTCCAGCGAACGTATCCGGCGTACGATGCGGAACGTGCGACGCGCATCTCGACATGTTGACCCTGCTCGCCACGTTTCACGTTGGGGCAGGTCAAGGTTTTCATCAGGTCATCGAGCTGAACGGCGGCGTCATCGCCTACCAGAACCTGAAGCGAGACTCGGACAAGGCGACGCTGGCGGGCGGGCGCAACATCGATCCACTGTTCTCCATCGGATACGGCCTCGGATACGGATTCAGCAATCGCACGCAGGTTGACTTCGTCCCCGACTATGCGATCGCTATCCACGAGCGCAGTGGACTGTCGAATGGCGTGAGCAACACCAACAGCATACGCTCGCTCAGGGTTATGCTCCGGATGGGATTCGGAGCGCATACGCTGGGCCGATAGCTGACGGGATGGCTGCGACGCGGTAGAATAGAGCGTCGCGCCATCGGGAGATTCGCCTGAAAAGAAAACTCGTGGTCGTCGGAGCCATCGCCACCGCTTCGATCTGGGTCGCCGCGGCTGCTCCATTTCAAACCTCGCCGCGCGCCCCCGCCATTCCGGCGCGCGTTCCCGCTGTCTTCCCCGCGGGCTGGCGCTTCCCCGCCGGCACACACACGACGTTTGCTCAACACGCGATGGTGGCGAGCGACGATCCCGTCGCATCGAGAGTCGGCGCGGAAGTGATGAAGGAGGGTGGTAATGCCGTTGACGCCGCAGTCGCGGTGGGCTAGCCGGCAATCTCGGCGGCGGCGGATTCATGGTCATTCGCATGGCGAACGGCCGCGCCGCCGCGCTCGACTACCGCGAGACCGCACCGCTCGCAGGCACGCGAGACATGTACGTCGGCCCGGACGGCAAGCTCACGGGCGAGAGCGTGATCGGCCCGCGGGCGTCGGGCGTTCCCGGCGCCGTGGCGGGAATGCTCGAAGCGCATCGGAGATTCGGCGTGCTCCCGTTGGCGAAAGTGTTGGAGCCCGCGATTCGCCTTGCTTCCGACGGATTCACCGTCGATGCAGCGCTCTTCCGTTCGCTCTCTGACGCCAAATACCGGATCAGCGGCTTCGCGGGGAAGTCGCTGTTCCTGCCCAGCGGCGCGCCGCCACCGATCGGATCCACGTTCGTTCAGCCCGAGTTAGCCCGCACGATTCGATTGATCGCACAGGGCGGTTCCGGTGCTTTCTATCAGGGCAGTATCGCCGACTCCATCGCCGCCGAGATGAAGCGCGCGGGAGGCCTCATCACCAAAGTGGATCTGGCGCGCTACCGGCCGATCTGGCGCGAGCCGGTTCGCAGCACGTACCGAGGCTATACCTACTTCGCGATGCCGCCGTCGTCTTCCGGCGGAACGACGATGAGCGAGATCCTCAACATTCTCGAGGCGTATGGTCCGCCCGCGCCGTTCGGAAGCGCCCAACGAATCCACGCCGTCGCATCCGCATCCCAACGCGCGTTCATCGATCGCAACTCCAAGCTCGGCGACCCCGCGTTCGTTCAGGCCCCCGTCGGCACCCTGACCAGCAAAGCGTACGCGCGTTCGCTCGCGAAAACCATTTCGCGGGACCACGCAGATCCGACCCCGACGCTCGCATCGCAGGCCGGCGAGGGAAGTCACACGACGCACTACTCAGTCGTCGATGGATCCGGAAATGCCGTCGCGACCACGACGACGCTGAACGATTTATATGGCTCAGGCGTGTTCGTGAGCGGAGGCGGTTTTTTCCTCAACGACGAGATGGATGACTTCGCGGCCAAGCCGGGAACGCCGAACATGTTCGGTCTGGTCCAGGGCGAGGCGAATGCAATTGCGCCGGGCAAGCGTATGCTCAGCGCGATGTCGCCGACCATCGTGCTCGATCCCAAGGGAAACCTTCTGCTCGTAACCGGAGCGCGCGGTGGACCTCGCATCATCTCGGCGACATCGCAGATCATTCTCGACGTGATCGATCACAGAATGTCCCTCGCAGACGCGATGAGCGCGCCGCGCATCCATCATCAGGCACTTCCCGACTCGGTTCGGCTGGAAAAGGACGGCTTCCGCGCCGACGTTCTAACTCGCCTCCGCGCCATGGGACACAATGTCTACGAAAGCGGCGGCATCGCCTCCGCTGCTTCAATCATGCGCGTGAAGGGCGGTTACGAGGGGATGGACGACCCCCGCTTGCGCGGTGCTGCCGGAGCCGCCGGCTACTAGCGCTGCCCCCGGAATTGACGCATCCTTCGTAGTTCGCAGTCGCTGCAGCAGCTCCGGCTCCGGCGGCGGCGCCAACTGCTCCGCCAATTACCGTTGCCTTGGTGCTCCTGCCAAGGATCTGTCCGGCGATCGCACCAATGGCGGCGCCGCCGACGACCTTCTGCACATCCTTGCCCTTCGGCTGGTTCTTCACCTTGTTGACTTGCGCATAGCTCGTCGTGGCGCTGACCGGATAGGTGTGGCCACCGAAGCTTACGGAAACGACGCGGAAGCCCATCACCACGTTGTCATTGGCGTTCTCACTGCGCTTGAGCTCCGTCACTTCGATGTTGGCAGTGGCGCCGGCCGGAATTACGGCTCCGTTCGAGCCCGCTACGGCATCCGTTACCGTTGCGCTGAAGCGCTCACCCACCTTGTTGGTGTTCGTGCAAATCTTGGAGCCTGACGCAAGGTTGAGCGTCGCGCCCGCCGGAATCGTGCCGACCCTTGCCGCGGTCCCCGCACTGGTGCGGGTCACGGTGTTGCCGCTCGACGTAACGGTCGGCCTCGTGGTGGTGGTCGGTGTGCGCGTCGTCGTGCGAGTCGTCGTTCTCGCCGTCGTGCGCGTAGCCGTAGCGCTTGGCGCCGGATTCGTTGTGGTCGCCGCGGGCACGTCAGTCAGTGCCGGCTGCGCTGCGGTGTCGCGGTTCGCGAGCTGAATGTCTTTGTTGAGCGCCGAATCTGCGGCAGCGGTGTTGTCAGTCTTCGCGCACGCACCAGTGAAAAGCGCGAGCGACAGCAGCAGCGACGCCTTCGACCGGGGAATATATTGAACCATTAAGCCTCCTCCATCGTTGTGACGAGTGCTTGGGTGTGCCCCAAGCTCAAGAGTAGTGTAAACGGCAATCCATATGCCAGATGTTGAAGAATCTAAGACATGCGACACCGTATTACAGACCGTACTGGATCTCGTTTTCGATCGGGCTGCTGATTGTCGTCGCCTCGTCGGCGATCACCAGTGTCATCCCCTGGTTCCTGCGGCGCGCTATCGACGCGATAAGCGCCGGCGCCCCGATGAGGACCATCTGGCAGCTGAGCGGACTCATCGTGCTAGCGGCGATCGTCGGCGGCGCATTCCGATACGGAATGCGCGAGCTGATCAACGGCGTAAGCCGCTGGATCGAGTACGACCTGCGGAACGATCTCTTCACACATCTTGAGACGCTCGACGTCGCGTACTTTGCACAAACGCGAACGGGCGACATCATGGCGCGGCTCACCAACGACCTGGGAGCGGTGCGCACGGCTGTCGGTCCCGCGGTCATGTACCTCGCCAACACGATAACCGGCGGGCTATTCGCGCTTTTCTTCATGCTGCGCATCGACGTCAACCTGACGCTGATGGCGCTCGTACCGATGCTGGTTCTACCGGTGCTCACCATCAGGATGGGAAAGGCGATCCACGATCGGTTCGAGGCCGTGCAGGAGCATTTCTCGACGCTCACGACGCGCGCTCAGGAGAACCTGAGCGGCGCGCGAATCGTGCGCGCCTACCGTCAGGAAGCAGCCGAGATCGCCCGGTTCGGCGCGATCAACGAGCAATACCTCGCGCTGAACATGTCGCTCGTGCGGCTGTGGGGAACGCTGAATCCTCTCTTCGCTTTCTTCGGTGGGTTGGGGGCCGTGATCGTCCTCGGCGTCGGCGGAGCGCTGGCGATCAACGGCACGATCTCGGTGGGCTCGTTCGTCGCATTCGGGATGTACCTGACCATGCTCACCTGGCCGATGATCGCGCTCGGCTGGGTCGTCAACCTGTTCCAGCGCGGCGAGGCGTCGATGGGGCGGCTCAACGAGATACTCCAGGTGGGGCCGACCATCGCTGGTGAAGAGCCTGTCCAACACCTGCCGCCGACGGGAGCCGGGCGCACGATTGAATTTCGAAATGTCGGATTTCATTACCCATCCGATCCGCCCGGCGAGCCCCGGTGGGTGCTTCGCAACGTCAGCTTCAGCGTGTCCCGCGGCGCCACGCTGGGTGTCGTCGGCGCAACCGGAAGCGGAAAGAGCGCGCTGATCGATCTCATCCCGCGAATGTACGATCCGCAGGAAGGAGAGATCTTCATTGACGGAGTGCCGACGCGGAATATTCCCTTCGAGGAGCTCCGCGCCGAAATCGGATTCGTTCCACAGGAGAGTCTGCTCTTCAGCGACACGATCGGGTCGAACCTGGCCTACGGGACGAATGAGACCGGTTCCGCGGAGTGGGCCGCGAGAGTCGCGCAGCTCGACCAGACCATCAATGAATTCCCCGGACGTTACGAGACCATCCTTGGCGAGCGGGGAATCAACCTCTCCGGCGGACAGAAGCAGCGTGCCGCGCTGGCGCGCGCGCTGGCGAGGAAACCGGGGATCGTACTGCTCGACGACGCGCTGTCGGCAGTCGATACTCACACCGAAGCGGAGATACTTCGCGCGCTGCGCGATGCCCTGGCCGCGAGAACCGCCCTCATCGCCTCGCACCGGATCAGCGCGATACGCGATGCGTCATTGATCATCGTGCTCGAGAAGGGAAGAGTCGTCGAGCAGGGGATACACTCCGAGCTGATGGCGCTGCGCGGACGCTATTGGTCGCTGCTGCGCAGGCAGCAGCTCCTCGATGCCGTCGAGTCGGATACGTTGGCAACGGATGTTACGGCAACTACAATATGAGCATGTCCGACCGGCCCGATCTCGCCGCCCTGAAAAAGCGGCTAAAAGCGCTTGAGGCCCAGACGAAGGAAGCCCAGCGGACGATCGACGAGCTGAAGTCGCATGACGCGCTCAAGACGCAGTTTCTCTCCAACATCTCGCACGATCTGCGTACCCCGTTGGCGGCTATCATCACGCACGCGGAGATACTGCGCGAGGGAATGATGGGCGATCTGAACTCGAAGCAGCGCGACAGCGTTTCCGGAATAGTCAACGGCGGCCAGCAGCTGCTCGACATGATCGATGAGATCCTCACCTACGTGCGGGGCGCCAGCGATCAGGTGACCCTGGTACGGACGGATTTCTCGATTACGGAATTGGTCGACCAGGTGCGGTTGCTCAATCAGGCGCTGGCGGCGAAGAAGGGACTGACAATTGAGCGTGTCAATGGTGACGAACTGCCTCTCGTGTACGCCGACCGCGACAAATTGAAGCACGTGCTCGCAAATCTCATCGGGAACGCCATCAAGTTCACGCCCGACGGTGGACGCATCTGGATCAGTTTTGCGCGCCGTGGCAGGAACGGCGACGAGCTCGTCGTCGAAGTCGGCGATACCGGGCGCGGTATAGCCCGGGACCACTACGAGCTCGTCTTTCGCGAATTTGCGCAGGTGGATGCCTCTCCATCGCGCCCTCATCACGGCACCGGATTGGGTCTCGCGATCGCGCGAAAGCTGGTGGAGCTCCATCGCGGCATCATCTGGGTCGAGAGCGAGCTCGGCAAGGGAAGCAGATTCTTCTTCACGCTGCCGATCAACGCCGATCGCGACTAAGTGAGCACGCGCATTCTGATCGTCGAGGACAGCCCGCTGGTCACAGAGGCGTTCACGATTCTGTTCACCGAGGCCGGCTATGAGGTCGACACGGCCGCGACTGTCGCCGAAGCGATCGAGCGTGGAACGTCGCACGTCGTGGACGTGATGATCCTCGACATTTCGCTGCCCGACGGAAGCGGGCTCGAAGTGCTCGAAGCTCTCCAGGACAACGGCAGTCTTCCCCGGGCGACCCTGGCGATGACTGGCCACAACGATGCGGAGTCGCATCGCAAATGCATCGAGGCGGGTTGCGCCGAGGTTCTTCTGAAGCCGGTCCCGATATCGGAGCTCCTACGGCTGATAAAGCGCCACCTACGCTAACGGAGCGCCGAGCGCGTCCGCGTGCCGGGCCGTTTTTGCGCTGGTACTATCGGACGAAGTACCGGCCGTTCGCGCGCGAAAAGCGACCTCGGCCGCCGCAGCGCGGGTTGATAATGCTGCAGATCGACGCGCTCGCCTACTCCGATCTGCGACGGGCGCTGGAGCTAGGGCTTTGTCCGACGATAGCGCGGCTCATGCGCGAGGGATTCGCGCTTAGACGGTGGTTCTGCGGGCTTCCGTCCGCCACGCCCTATTGCCAGGCCGGAATGTTTCACGGTGAGAACGGCGGCATTCCCGCGTTCCGCTTCTACGACAAGGCCGCACGCAAGGTCATTACCTGCAATGCGCCGCACGGCGTGCAGTACATCCGCGATCGCATCCACTCGCCGGGAGCTTTGGCGGGCGGCTCGAGCTACGTGAATCTCCTGGACGGCGACGCCCAGACGGTGGCGTTCACCGTTGCGACGCGAGAGAAGATGTCGGTGTACCGGCGGCTGGGTGGAACGCGAATGGCGCTCCTCATGTTGCTGCATCCGATCCGGATGGGGCGCATGGTCTTTCAGGGCGCCTTTGAGTGGCTGCTGGAGGAATGGGAGCGCGCACGCGGTGAGATAGCGGGACGGGTGACGCACTCCGAGGGGATTTTCCCCTTCATCCGCATCATCAGCAACGTCATCGTCCGCGAGCTGCAGACGATGGCTATCCTTCTCGACGTCTATCTGGGTGTGCCCGTCATCTATAGCACTTTCATGCAGTACGACGAGCTGGCGCACCACTTTGGACCATCGAGCAAGCAGGCGCTGGTGGATCTGCGGCGCACCGATGCGCGCATCGCCGAGATCTGGCGGATGGCGCAACTGGCGGGCGGGCGCGGATACGACCTGGTGATCCTTTCGGACCACGGCATGACTCCGGCGCTGAGCTACCGCGTGAAGTACGGCGAATCCCTCGGCGCGACCGTACAGCAGGTTCTCGACGAGACTCGCGGGAGCGGCAGGCCCGCGCCGCGCTCTCTCGCCAGTTTCGCCGAGGACACGGAATACTCCGACATCGGGCCCGAAGTCGTCGAAGCGGTAGCGCAGCTGACCCCGGCGTCGTTCGGAGCGAGAAGAGGCATTCGGAGATTCCGGGACTGGCTGAGAAGCCGTTATGGGCTGCGCGAGATCATCTTCCCGGAGAAGTATCGCGTCGATCGGACGAACGATGTCGTGGTGACCTACAGCTCGTGCCTGGCGCTCGTCTATTTCGCCGCGACGGAGCGACGCCTCACACTCGAGCAGATCCTCGCCGACGGCCGCTGGTCAACACTCTACGAGCGGCTCATCTCGCACCCGGGAATCGGACTGGTTGCGACGCTATCCTCCAAAGGCGTCACGCTCGCGAGCAGGCACGGCCAGGCGCAGTTGAGCGATGGTGAGATCGAGATCATCTCGGGGGAGAATCCGCTGGAGATATTCGGCACGGAGCCGTACGTGCTGCGCGCAGTGGAGTCGCTGGTGCGGCAGTCGAACGCGGGTGACTGCGTGCTGTTCGGCGCCTACGATGGCTACGACATAGTCTCGTTCGACGATCAGGTCGGAGCGCACGGCTCCGCCGGCGGGGACCAGGTGTACCCGTTCATCATCTCGCCCGAGAAGCTCGGTCTGGGCGGCGAAGCGCTCGAGGATGCCCGCGACATACATCG
>WNGI01007585.1_pt1 | contig 11343 bp, 10 predicted proteins | sample 5400621 | NCBI WGS metagenome assembly WNGI01 (sample SAMN13153374, study PRJNA577476) | soil metagenome | isolation source: 20 cm soil or saprolite under Garry oak tree replicate 1 | place: USA:California | collected 2016-06-15
ACCATTATTCGGATACCAGGTTGAGCGAGGCACAAGAATAAAGTTGCCGCCCCCGGAATCACGCAAAGCGTCGCCGCCGTCGTATTGAACGCTGAGCGTGTAGGTCTTTCCGGTCTCGAGCGACTGCGGCATGATAATTCCGAAGTCCGCATCTTCGTCTTTTCCTTCCTGAATGAAGTTGAGATCTCTTCCCTGCTCATCCTGGACGCGGCTAACTCGAAGGGTCCGGTAAAGATTAAGAGGCACCACTCGTCCCGGAAGCAGCGCCCGAAACGTAAAACGATCCGTGGCGCTCAGATGCGCCCCTTTTATGTTGCCGTCAATTTCGTGTCGCGTGATATCTATTAAGCGGTGATCCTCCGAGCTGCTTGGCATTCCTTTCTGGTATTCGGCGAGCCGGTGGAAGGCGGTCCAAATTCCTCCGTCTTCTTCTCCATAACTGACAAGCATCACTTCTTCCGGAGAGACTTCAGGGATTCCCAGCGGGTTGAAGAAATAAATCAGTTTGCTGAAACGCTTGCCATCGATGAAAGTGGTAAAGAATCCGGGACGTTCAGGCGCATAAAGATCCGCAAGCACGCGCATCTCGCCGTTGTCCCGCAGTTGCTTGCGCAAGAGCGTTTGATTTTCGCGAAACAGGTCGCGGGCCTTACTCGCTTGTGGTCCACTCAGCGCCATTTTGGTGGCAGCAGACCCCTTTATTTCGTCGAACGTCTTATCGGTAAAATGCATGACCAGGCTGGAAAACTGTTCGGTGATGGAAGGCTCATTGGTAAATATCTTGAGGCTATTTTTCTCGTTCTTAGTAGGAGGCACCAGCGAAAACTCACCATCGCCAATGAAGACGCCCCCGGTGTAGCGCCCCAGCACTGGCGAAACAAAATAGATTTCGCCACTGCGCAGGGTGAAAGTTGCTCCTTCCTTCTTGAGAATCAGATTGTTGACGGTAGCGTAGGAACCGGCAAAGTCGGGCAACTCCGAGGTATTGTCGGTGGTCTTTGTTCCTGAATTTGGATTACTTCTTGCCCTTTGTCGGAGTTGCTGGTAAATCGGATCTGAGTTGGCCTTTATGGTCCCGCCAGCTACCGTAACATTAGCTTCCAGCGAGGCGATTTCAAGTCGCAGATCGACGGGCACAGTGGCGCCCTCATCTAACTTGACGGAATCCTTGCGAGCTTCACTGAAACCCGTCGCTGATATCACAACCGTATAGACGCCCGCAGGTAATCCTTCAATCTTGTAACGCCCCTGCTGGTCTGATACCGCCGTGAAGGTTCGATTGTTGACCTCATCGGTAATCGTCACTGACGCGCCTGCCACGGCAGCGCCTTTTGGATCGGTAACTCTTCCTTCGATCTGACCACCCGAACCGTGAACTAAGACTAATGGGAGCATCAGTGCAGCTAGCAAGGCCAGCAAAAGGCCAAAAGCTCTATTTCTTTTTCGCATGTTTTCCTTCCGAGAAGATCAAGCTCCGAGGTACAGCGGATGCACCATTATTTAGACCATGCTTTGGGCAGTCAAGCCGCCGCCAGCTTTGCACAAAAATCCAAATTGATTCTGCGAAAGGCTTTCAACGATCGGCACTGATTACCAGTCCGCGGAGCGAGCGAAAGCATAAAGCCTGGGGTGGAGCGTAGCGGAAACCCAGGTTGATGATCCAAAAACAATACTAGCCCGCGGAGTGGGCGATAGCGGTTACCCTAATATGTTGCTGTCGCCCGCTCCGCAGGCTACGTTGGCTACGTTGGATTTCGCCGCCCTCCGACTTTTTGTGCAAACCCCCGCCGCAAGGTGTTGGCCTGTTTGTCAGGAGCAAATCAGGCGTGGCATTCTGTGGGCTGACTATAACCCCGGCCAGCCCAGGAAAGAATAACTCGTTGAAACCGGTAGCGACCCGTAATGTCTGAAGAAAGCAAAACAAAAACTAAACTGCTCCGTGGAGTCGGCACTGCAATTGAAGACTTCGGCATGATCGAAGACGGAGATCGCATTATGACGTGCTTGTCCGGCGGCAAGGACAGCTACACGATGCTTGAATTATTGCTCGACTTGCAGCGCCGCGCGCCGGTGAGGTTTGAACTGCTGGCTGTAAATCTTGATCAAAAACAACCAGGATTTCCCGCCGATGTGCTACCGGGCTACCTGCAAAATCGCGGCGTGCCGTTTCGAATCATTGAGCGGGACACTTATTCCATCGTCAAACGTCTCGTTCCGGAGGGCAAGACTTACTGTTCGGTTTGCTCACGCCTGCGACGGGGGATTCTTTATAACCTTGCGGTCGAAGAAGGCTGCAACAAGATCGCACTCGGCCATCACGCCGACGACATAATCACCACTTTTCTCCTCAATCTCTTCTTCGTGGGCTCACTTAAGGCAATGCCCCCGGTGCTTCGTTCAAACGATGGTCGGAATACTGTCATTCGGCCGCTTGCCTATTGCCGTGAAGTGGACATCGCTGCGTTTGCGGATTCGCAGAAGTTTCCGATAATTCCCTGCGACCTGTGTGGTTCGCAGCCAAAACTGCAGCGCGCGCGCATCGGACGTTTGATAAGCGAACTGGAGAAAGATATCCCAAACGTTCGCAGCTCCATGTTGACCGCGCTCGGGAATGCGATCCCGTCACACTTGTTGGACCATCACTTATTCGATTTCAAAAGACTTAGGACCGTGGGCGGCGACATCGAGGCAGAACTCGATCTTGCGGTCGGTCACACACATGACAATCTGGAACCAACGTTAGTCTCGATCATGTGAAGTATGACTTGGTGAATGCGGCTTTCCGCCCAATGTCCGGAATGGTTTTCTTCTTCGCTCCATTTAGGAGCGAGATACTTATAGCCCATCGCCAATAAATCAATTGGAGCTCCATTAGGAGCGAAATACACACGCGCAATATTACTCAATGAATTCAAACACATCCGCCCCTAACGGGGCTAAGGAAATTCTACGAGCTAGGTTCTATAAACATTTCACTCCTAATGGAGTGAAGAGCAAGCCCTGTCAAGACATCAGTCGCCCGACGCGAAAGCAAGAAGTCTTGATGCCTGTCCTAACTATCTAGCATTGCGTTGGCCGTCGATAACGATGCGTCACGGGGCGGCGGCGTCCGATGCCAATTGCATTACGCGAAATGATTAGCGTGGGCGGCAACTGACGCCGCTTGAATTCATTGGCTGGCGACTCGACGCGGTTCAAAATATCGTAGACCATATTCGAGTCATTTCCGCCCGCGATAATCTCTTCCGGCATCGCCTTCTGTTCAAAGTACATTTTTAGAATTGGATCCAGCTGGTCATAGGGTGGTAATGATTGATCGTCAAACTGCCCGGGCGCTAACTCCGCTGACGGACGCTTCTCAATAATAGCCGCCGGAATGATTTCCCTTTCTTGATTGAGATGACGCGCCAGTGAATAAACTTCCGTCTTCAAGACGTCGCCAATCACCGCCAGTCCGCCGTTGGTGTCGCCATACAGGGTGCAATAGCCCAGCGCGAGCTCCGACTTGTTGCCGGTAGAAAGCAGTATCCTTCCCTCCGCGTTGGAAAACGTCATCAGGATGTTTCCGCGCAAGCGCGACTGCAAGTTCTCGGTTGCACGTGAACTTGACTCTGCGCTGGCCGGCGGCAGATCGAGCTCTTTAAGCAACACCTCAAAAGCTTTGGTTATAGGACGCTCAATCACTTTCATGCCCAGGCGACGCCCCAGCTCGAGTGAATCATCCACGCTCGAGCGAGAAGAGTAGGGAGAAGGCATCATTACAGACAAAACGTTTTCCGCCCCCAACGCTTCACAGGCCAGGGCAGCTACCACCGCGGAATCGATACCACCCGACAAGCCCAACACCGCGGTTGTAAAGCGGTTTTTGCGGGCATAGTCGTGAATGCCAAGAACAAGCGCGCTGCGAATGGTTTCAATGTCATCCCCGGGCAGGCAACGTTCGTCAGCTACGCCGCAATCGAGATCAACTGTGCCAAAGAACTCTTCAAAGGGCGGCGCCTGCAGGATTATCTTTCCTTCACAGTCCGAAATGATGCTGGCCCCGTCGAAGATTACTCCGTCGTTTCCACCAACCAGGTTGACGAACACGATGGGAAGGTTCGCTGTCTTCGCTCGATGCGAAACCATCGCACAACGCTGGCCCATCTTGCCCTGATTAAACGGTGAGGCATTAATTGAGACCAGCACCTGCGCGCCCATCTCGATCAATTCGTCCGCCGGGTCGTGTGCGTAGAGCCGGTCCTTCCAGAATGTCTTGTCGTTCCAAAAATCTTCGCAGACAGCTACCCCGAGCTTGCAGCTGTTTAAGGTAAACAGGTGGCGCTCGCGCGCGGGCTCGAAATAGCGTGGGTCGTCGAAGACATCGTATTCCGGCAGCAGAGTCTTGTCGGCAAATCCGATAAGCTGCTGATCGCGGATGATAGCAGCGGAGTTGAAGAGTCTACGGCCTGTGGCCAGGTCGTTAGGCCTGACTGTCCCCACAATTGCCGTCAGTCCCGCAGTTGCGGCGGTGATCTTTTCCAGCGGTTCGAGGACACAACGCGCTACGTCGCGATCAAGAAACCAGTCGAGCGAGGTGTAACCCTGCACGCAGGCCTCAGGCAGCACGACGAGATCTGAAGCGTCTTTCCTGCCTCGCTCAATTGCGCGAATGATGCTGGCGGTGTTGCCTTCATAGTCCCCGTTGGTGGTGTTTATTTGCCCGATGGTTACGCGCATTTATTTGAACATGATCTTAGACCGTCAGTCTTAGAACCTGCAAACGATGAGCGAGGTTGAGAGGATTGCTCAGCTAAGATATAGTTCCACAAAGCGGAGGGGTCGCATAATTGGTAGTGCAGCGGTCTTGAAAACCGCCGACCGAAAGGTCATGCAGGTTCGAGTCCTGTCCCCTCCGCCATTTCTTTTCAACGACTTACCGCTGGTCATCCGATCACATTCCCTCCATCCCAGTAGCGAGGTTTGTTGGGTCTAAACGTAGCCCGATGCGATAGCGTTCGCGATCCGATGGGATTGCATAGCCCCATCGCTTAGAGGATGGCTATGACATCCGTACGATTCAGGAATTGCTGGGTCACAAAGACGTGGCGACGACGATGATCTGTACTCACGTGCTGAACCGTGGCGGCAAACGCGTGAGGAGTCTGGCGGACGCACTCTGAACCGCGTCGATTCGGGTTTATAAGGATCCGCATAAAACCGAGAGGCCGAGTCCCGCATTCGACAATTTGTTGATAACCAGAGACTTGACAGAACGTAGCGCACGGTTTTATACGGAAGAGAACTTAGGTCGCCGGGTTTATACGGAACCAGATATACATTGTTGGGCGTACTATTTCGCAGTCCGCGCTCTCGAGTACTGTTCATCGATCATGTTTCTTCTCCCGTGGAGGTCCTTGTGAATCAGAAAACGAAGTTATCGACATCGATGACTTTGAGTCAGTTCGAGAATGGGTATTGGTACGCTTCCCAGCTGAAGGACTTCGCGGAGGCGATCGGGATCCCATCGGCGAATAAACTACGGAAGGATGAACTCGAGCGGGCAATCAGGTCCTTCCTGGTGACAGGCAAGGCCAAGAACCCCACCAAGAGGAACCTGTCGACCTCCGGTACCAAAGACGTGGAACGAGGTCTGAGCCTCGAACTCGAAGTGGTGCGTTATACAAACGATGACGAGACCAAGTCGTTTTTAGAGCGAGAGGCACAGAAGTGCGTTCCGGGTCTGAAGCGAAAATCCGGCGTTCGTTACCGTTTCAATCGCTGGCGAGAAGAGCAGCTCATCAATGGCGTGAAACTCACGTATCGAGACCTGGTCGAGGAATATGTTCGACTCAACCAGACCACGAAGCCATTCGCGCAAATTCCGCACGGAAGGTACATCAACTTCATGAGTGACTTTCTGGCTGCGGAGAAGGGTGCGACGCGCGAACAGGCGATGAAGGCATGGGAGAAGCTGAAGTCGCTGGACGTGCCGAAGAACTATCGCGCATGGACGCAGGTGCGGTCGTCGAAATCGAAATGAACTTGCCTTGGTTCTCGCAAAAGCCAACGGAGGGCGATCGAACTGATCAAAGCGGGCTAACTATGCGTTGGGCATCCAGAAACATGAGCAGAAAACCAAAGTGCATCATCATCACAGGCCAGCCGGGATCGGGAAAAACCACTCTTGCTAAGAAGCTTGGGGAACGCCTGTGGATGCCAGTCATAAGCCGCGATGAGATCAAAGAGGGCTATGTCAACACCTACGGCGTCAAACACGACCAACTCCCACCTGACACCAATGGTCTAGTCTCCGAGTTGTTCTTTGGAATAGTGAATCAATATCTTGCGGGTCATATCTCTGTTGTCATAGAAGCGGCATTTCAGCACATGGACAAAATCGCGGTAACAAACCTGTAAAGTAAGGTTCTTTACCGCGACTCTCCAGCCAAAACATTTGAGATCTGGGATCTCAGATCGTTTAGAGTGAAAACTCTCCCGCCTCCAACTGTTCCTTAGTGTAGGCTAGAAAACGCTCCGCGTCCGCGCCATCGATCACGCGATGATCGAAGCTCAGAGCAAAGTAAGCCATCCACCGGATTGCGACGTAATCGTCTCCGTCAGGCGTCGTCAACACCTTGGTGCGCTTTTCGATCTTGCCAACGCCGAGAATTGCCAGTTGCGGTTGATTTATGATCGGCGTGCCAAAGAGACCACCAAAGACACCGGGGTTTGTAATAGTAAAGGTACCGCCACCGACTTCATCTGGTTTCAATTGCTTTGTGCGAGCGCGCTCGGCCAGATCGTTTGCCGCGCGCGCCAGTCCGGAGATTGAAAGATCATCCGCTCGCTTGATTACCGGAACAATCAGTCCCCAATCAAGCGCGACTGCCATGCCGAGATTGATGTCGCGCTTATAGATGATTTGATCGCCGTTGACCTGGGCATTGAAGACCGGAAATTTACGCAGGGCATTGTTCACTGCCTGAAAGATAAACGGCATGAAACTGAGCTTCGTGCCGGTGCGCTCCGCAAAGGAGTCTTTGTTTTGCTCACGCAGTTTGGCAATACGCGTCATATCGATCTCGTAAACCGTGGTTACATGCGCCGAAGTGCGTCGAGACTGCACCATGTGTTCCGCAATCTTCTTGCGCATCACGGTCATCTGCTCGATTCGATCGCCCTCGGCTGGTTTCACCGCGGGTGCAGCAACCTCCGGAGTCGCCGCGCTGGCTGTCGCTCTGGCCGGTTGTCCCACCTGTGGCTTTGTGCCGGCGGCAACCGCGCCCGGACTTCCCGATTCTATGAAACTGAGAATGTCGTTCTTGGTTACTCGACCGCTTAGACCGGTTCCCTCCAGCCGGGCAATATCAACTCCGTGCTCCTGGGCAATCTTGCGAACGAGCGGGCTCGACTTGGTGCGACGAAGTTCTTCGGCTGTGGCCGTCGCGCGGCCCCCGTTCCCGGTCGACGAATCAGCCGCTTCGGGACGGTCAGCAACAGCTTGTCGCGATTCGACCGGCGTTGATGCAGGAGGGGGCGCCAGCCGGGAAACGGTTTTGGCTTTGGAGTCATCCGCTGGTTGGACCTCAGCTCCTGTGGCTGCCGATGCTTCCAGCTGGGGTTGTGGCGGCGCGGCAGAAGTTTCAGCAGGTTGTGCTTGCGGTTTTTGTTGCGCTGGCGGAGCTTCAGGCTTCGTCACACTCGCAGGGGCAGCTTCAGCTTTTGCAGCAGGGGCGGTTGTGGTTGAGGCGCCAGCCGGCTCTCCATCAAGGACAGCCACCGTGGTGTTGATTTCAACCGTGTCACCTTCTTTGAAACGGATCTCTGTTAAGGTACCGGCAGCAGGTGACGGAATCTCCGCATCAACTTTGTCCGTCGAAATCTCAAAGAGTGGTTCATCACGTTCAACTCGGTCGCCGACCTGCTTCAACCACTTCGTGATCGTTCCCTCTGCGATAGATTCACCCATCTGCGGCATCACAACTTCTGTACTCATATATTCTCCAAAACCGCCCCGGGCGTAGACCCCTCAGCCCGTGGCTGATTGCCGATTACTGGCAGCTGACTGTTCCGCAGTTGTCGGATCAATTACCGTCTTGATTTCTGAAATACGATTGGCGGGAAAGCCACCCTGACTGGCGTGCTCGCGGATCATCTCTTCGTTTGGCGCGATGTAAAGGCAATAGAGCTTGTCGCCAGTAACGTAACTTTGCAGCTATTGAATCTGCGGGCCCATCTTCTGCAACACACTGCAAGAGGTTTGCGAAATGCTTTGCAGTTCTTGTTGAGATAAACTTCCTGCGCCGGGAATCTCTCGTTCAATCAGAAATTTTGGCATGACCTACTCCTTCTTCATTTCAAATTTCAAACTCCGATCTCAGATCTCCGGGTCTCAAGGTCTAAGGCCTCCGAATTCAGAGTTCCGAGGCTCGATCCTGAGTTTGAGATTTGAGATCCGAGATCTCAGATCCTGAAGCATCAATAAGCGGCAAGTTTCCTCGCCGCGTCCAACACATCCTTTGTCTGCGGCAAATAGTAATCCTCAAGCGGCGGTGAATAAGGTACCGGCGTATCGAGAGAGGCCACGCGCAACACCGGCGCATCGAGCCATTCAAATGCTTCTTCCGCAATTGTTGCTGCAATCTCACCGCCGATGCCACCGGTCCGCGACGCTTCGTGTAACACGATCGCCCTGCTTGTCTTCCTGACGCTCGCGAGAATAGCCGGCTTATCGAGCGGCGCCAGCGTGCGCAGATCGATCACTTCCACGTCCAGACCTTCTTTTTCGAGTTCCTCGGCTGCATCCAGGGCGGTCAAAACCATCGCCCCGAACGTAATGATCGAAAGGTCTCGCCCTTCACGGGCGGTGCGGGCCTTACCAATCTCCACGATGTAGTCGTTCGAGGGCAATTCTTCGCGCAGCCGTGGCAGGCGGTAAAGTTTTTTATGCTCAAAATACAACACCGGATCGGGATCGCGAATCGCCGCTTTGATGAGTCCTTTCGCATCGTATGCGGTTGACGGTTCGACAATCTTTAGCCCGGCAGTGTTGAGAAAAAACGACTCCGCATTGAGGGAATGAAACGGACCGGAGCGCACCCCCGAACCGCAAGGGCCCCGGAAGACGGCCGGAATATTCGCGCCCCAGCGATAACGGCACTTCGCTGCATAGTTGGTCAGCAGATCAAAGCCGGCGGAGATGAAGTCGATAAACTGAAATTCAGCTACAGCCTTCATTCCCATTAGTCCGGCGCCGCAGGCCGCACCCACTATAGCTGCTTCAGAAATCGGAGTGTCAATTACGCGGCCTTTGCCAAACTGATCGATGAGGCCGTCGGTAACCTTAAACGCACCGCCATAAGCGCCGACGTCCTCACCGATCACAAACACAGTCGGGTCACGTTCCATCTCTTCCCAGATGCCCTGGCGGATGGCCTCAACGAGCGTAGCTTGACCACCTCGCTCAGGACGTGCCGACTTGTGTTCTTTCTTAGTTGCCGTGGCCATTACTTAATGATGACATCGTCGTCAACCGGCGCGGAGGTGCTCGTCGTTCCTGACACGTTCTCCATACGCCGTCTCAGCGCCGCAGCTCCTTGCTCATCTCGGCTCTCAGCCTCGTTTGTTTCTTGCTCCTCAACCCGATTCGTCGAATCCTGTCTCTCTTCACTCATGTCAATCCCTCCTTAGTTTAGAGTCAATTATCCGCCTGATCAGCGGCCTGCTGGGTTAGTTCTTTAGAACTTCAGGCCGAAATGCAGGCGGTACTATGTTGTTGTCGAAAACTCCATAAGCCGCTTTTTCAGGCTCGGGCATTGGAGACGACTCGGCCCACGCGCAATCCTCTTCGATTTCGCGCAACACAGTGGCAGTGATCTGCTCCAACTTTGCCACATCGGCCAACCCCCGTTCGGTTAGATATCTTTCGTAACGATCAACCGGATCGTTGTGTTTTTCCCACCGCGGCCTTCTCGGCCAGGTCCTTGACGGCGCTCTGCAAGTTCGTCGGCGTCGAATAGGCGTAATGATTGTATTCCGCAACCACGATTAGCGGGAGCTTTTGAACGGCGGCAAAGTTTATTCCCTCATGGAACGCGCCTGTACTCATCCCGCCGTCGCCGATATAAGCAATCGCGACAATTGGCTTCTTCTGCATGCGCGCGCCGAGCAACACTCCGGTCATCACCGGAATCATGTCCCCGAGGTGAGATATAGGACCAATAAAGCCCTTCACCATGTCGCCGAAATGAATGTTGAGATCTCGTCCACCCGATGGGCCCCAGGCCTTCGCCATATACTGCGCAAAGATATCGCGCGGGCGAATCCCCTTCACCAGCACCGCGCCGAGATCGCGGATTAACGGCGTAACGAAATCCTGTGGCTGCAATGCGTAGGCGCTGCCCACAGCGGTTGCCTCCTGGCCCAACGAACGGAAGACACCGCCGACAACTTTTGTCTGGCGATATAGATTTACCAACCGTTCCTCTACGAGCCGTGTCAACTTCAGATAACGATACAGCTCGAGCAGCTGATCGGGCTCGAGCGTTGTCTCCGTCGTGCAGGTGAGCGGAGTGCCCTCGTTCGGCTTTTGCGGCGCATACTTCGTGCTGACGCGCATCTGGAAACGGGGCCGGCGCGGCCCATGTCGTCGATTCCCCTTCCTCGCGGGACGCAATTCTGATTCACTGCCTACTGGTTTATTTGGTTGATCCATTTAGCGAAGTTGTCTCGCGAGGTATTACTGCCGAGGACAAACTATTAAACACCTTCGGCTTAAACCACGACCAAATTAAATATGCACGGCCAGCCCGTGCACGCCTTCCGCAGCCTCCATTACCGTTTCGGAAACGGTCGGGTGCGCATGCATCGTCCGGCCCAGCTCTTCAGCCGTTGATTCAAGCTGCATCGCGACGCACGCTTCGGCAATCAACTCCGTTGCATGCGGGCCAATTATATGCACGCCCAGTATTTCGTCGTACTTGCTCTCGCTCACGACCTTGACGAAGCCTTCTTCCTCGCCGAGAATTCGCGCCTTGCCGGAGGCCGACATAGGAAACTTTCCAGTCTTCACATCGTAGCCCTGCTCCTTCGCCTTGGCTTCCGTCAGTCCGACCGACGCCACTTCCGGATCGCAGTAGGTGCAGTTTGGCACCAGCCGGAGATTAATCGGACGCACATCTTTTTGTCCCGCAAGGTGTTCCACTGCGACGATGCCTTCCTTCGACGCCAGGTGCGCCAGCAACGGTGTCGGTATTACATCACCGATGGCGTAAACACCCTTTTCGCCAGTCTGCTGAAACTCGTCTACTTGCACAAATCCCTTTTCAACCTTGATCTTAGTACCTTCAAGCCCAAGGCCTT
>WNGI01005608.1_pt1 | contig 11342 bp, 11 predicted proteins | sample 5400621 | NCBI WGS metagenome assembly WNGI01 (sample SAMN13153374, study PRJNA577476) | soil metagenome | isolation source: 20 cm soil or saprolite under Garry oak tree replicate 1 | place: USA:California | collected 2016-06-15
CCTTCTCCTTGCCCGGTGGGAACTCGTACTCCCAGGTGTCATTGATCCGGTTCCAGTACGCCTCGTAGGCGTCCTCGATCTCCCAAGGGCGACTGCAGCCTTCAAAGAGAGCGTTCGTCTCGGGATCGATCCGCTCAGTTCGCGGGGGCGCGACGACATCACCCGTCAGCGGGTCCAGGCCAATTGCCGTCACGTCGTACTGCATGGGCGTGCTCCTTCTTTCCCAATTCCGCATTAGACAGTCCTTTGTGGGTACCAGAATGCCCCAGTGCCGGCTCCCGCGGGGTTGGGAGCTCGCCGAGTGCCGCCGGTGCATGCACGCGCGGGTCTCAGGCGCAAAAAAATCGACTCCCGGCGCCACCGCCACTCCCTTTTCCCAGTCCGTCCTCGCCTCGCTGAACCACTAGGCGTGCCCTCAAACTCCCCATGACCCACAAAATCTGGTTCCGCAACCGCCCGGGAGCCCTTATAATCCCGGCAGCCCGCCAATATTTTTCTCTACGTTCCAGGAGGCATCCCAGCACAAGTTTTGTCGAGGCGGAAGAAAACCGTCGGTCTAGACCTGGGCACGAGCCAGGTTTCGGTAGTCATCGCCGAGTCTGACGACCCCGGCGCGCCCGTGAGCATCATCGGAGTCGGCGAAAGCCTCTCCGAGGGCCTGCGCAAAGGCGTGGTCGTCAATCTCGACAAGACCATCGCGGCCATTCAGGCGGCGGCGGTGATCGCCGAGCGGATGGCCGGCCAGCGCATCGATTCCGTCGTGGTCTCCCTCGCCGGCACCCACCTCTGGTCTCAGAACTCCATGGGCGTCGTCGCCATTGCGAGGCCCGACCACGAGATCGGCGAAGAAGACGTCCAGCGGGTGGTCGAAGCAAGCCGCGCGATCAGCGTCGCCTCCGACCGCCAGGTCATCCACGTCATCCCCCGCGCCTACACCGTCGACGGCCAGGACGGAGTGAGAGACGCGATCGGCATGACCGGCCACCGCCTCGAGGTCGAGACCAACATCATCACCGGCGCCCAGACCGCGGTCCAGAACGCGATCAAATGCGTGCACGGGGCGGGCTTCGACGTCGAAGACGTCGTCTGCGCCGGCCTCGCCGCCGGCGAAGGCGTCCTCAGCCAGCAGGAGATCGAGCTCGGCGTCTGCCTGGTGGAGATCGGCGCCGGAACCACCAACGTCGTCGTCTACAACGACGGCTCCGCGCGCCACCTCGCGGTGCTCCCCGTCGGCGGCAACCACGTCACCAGCGACATCGCGATCGGGCTCCGCACGACGCTCGACGTGGCGGAGAGCCTCAAGCTCAACTACGGTCACTCGCTCCCCGAGGTGATCGACCACGCCGAGAAGGTCGAGGTGAGGCAGGTCGGTGGTGACAGGATCACCGCGCTGCCGCGCCGCTTCCTCGCCGAGATCATCGGCCCCCGCATGACCGAGATCTTTCAGATGGCGCGCGAAGAGGTGCGCAAGACAGGGTTCGACCAGCTGCTCCCGGCTGGAGTGGTCGTCACCGGAGGCGGCTCGCGCCTGATGGGCACGATGGACGCCGCCCAGCACGTCTTCGACACCTCCGCCCGTCTCGGCCAGCCGACCGGGCTCGTCGGACTGGCCGACAAGGCGCAGGGACCGTCGTTTGCGGTCGCGGCGGGACTCGTGAAGTGGGGATCGCGCGCGCCCGTCCGGGGTTACGGACCGCGTCAGCCGGTCACGTTCTCCCACACGTACCAAAAAACAGTGAGGTGGCTGCGCGATTTTTTCTAGAGAACAAACCCGAAACCAGCTCGAGCTCGCCATCGCCAAAGCAAATTCGGATCAGGAGGAAACCATGAAGGAAAGTCAGCTACACGAAGGGCGAGCGCGGATCAAGGTCGTCGGCTGTGGTGGCGGTGGCGGCAACGCCGTCAACCGGATGATCTCGAAAGCGCTCAAGGTCGAGTTCATCGCCGTCAACACCGACAAGCAGGCGCTCGAGCGCTGCCAGGCGGACATCAAGGTCCAGATGGGCAACAAGATCACTCGCGGCCTCGGGGCCGGTGGTGACTGGACGCGCGGACGAGACGCCGCGGACGAGAGCCGGACCGAGCTCTCGGCGGTGGTCCAGGACTCGGACATGGTGTTCATCACCTGCGGCATGGGCGGCGGCACCGGCACCGGGTCGGCCGCCATCGTCGCGGAGCTGGCCAAAGAGGCCGGCGCGCTGACCATCGGCGTGGTCACCCGGCCGTTCGCGTTCGAAGGCCGCATCCGCAACGACACTGCCGAGGAAGGCATCAAAGCTCTGCGGAGCCAGGTCGACGCGCTGATCGTGGTGCCCAACGACCGGCTGGCACAGGTCGCAAGCTCCAAGACCACGCTCGAGGAAGCATTCCGGATGGCGGACGACGTCCTGCGCCAGGGCGTGCAGGGCATCTCCGACCTGGTCACGCAGCCAGGCGTCATCAATCTCGACTTCGCCGACGTGAAGGCGATCATGGAAAACGCCGGTGAGGCGCTGATGGGCATCGGCCACGGTGCGGGCGACACGCGCGCCGAGGATGCCGCCAAGCAGGCGGTCTCCAGCCCGCTGCTCGAGACCTCGATCGACGGCGCCAAAGGCATCCTGTTCAACATCACCGCGGGCAAGGACATCACGCTGCAAGAGGTCCAGAAGGCGGCGGAGATCGTGCGCTCCGCGGCCGACCCGGGCGCCAACATCATCTTCGGTGTCGTGCGCGACGAGACGATGCAGGGCGAGATCAAGGTCACCGTGATCGCGACCGGCTTCGGGGGCAAGACCCAGCACGAAGCCAAGCAGGAGACGATGCGTCGTACGATCGAGCGGCCAGAGTTCGGCGCGGAAGAGCTCGGCGACATCAACATCCCGGCGTTTCTCCGCAACCGTATGTAACCAAGGACAACTAAATGCGCTGCCCGTATTGCGGTCATCACGACCTGAAGGTGGTCGACTCGCGCGACTCAGAGATCGGCGAGGCGATTCGACGCAGGCGTGAGTGCCTGCAGTGCGGGCAGCGGTTCACGACGTACGAGCGGATCGAGACGGTCCCGTTCTTCGTCACGAAGAAGGATGGACGCCGAGAGGACTTCGATCCACAGAAGCTGTTCACCGGCCTGAAGAAGGCGACCGAGAAGCGCGACATCTCACCGGAGCGGCTGCGTGCGATCGTCGACGACATCGAGGCGGAGCTCCGCCGCTCGGGGCGCGTCGAGATTCCGAGTGGGGAGATCGGTGAGATGGTGATGGTCCGGCTGCGAGACCTCGACGAGGTCGCCTACATCCGGTTCGCGTCTGTCTACCGAGAGTTCATGGACCTCCAGCAGGTCAAGAAAGAGATCGAGCAGGTCCTAAGTTCCCGCCGATCGTAATCTCAACGGCGTGACAGTCACGCCGCAGCTGCTCAAGATCGAGGAGCTCGAATCGGAGTCCGGGTTTGTGCATGGGTTCTCGACCATCGCCCTCGGCTCGGTTGGGCTGACGCACGCTCCAGACCCGGCGCCCGTGCTGGCCTCACGCCGCGCCTTCGCCCGCGCGCTCGACATCGACGCCGAGCCGGTCACGACCGTCGGCGCGGTCCACGGTGCGTTGATCGCGCGCGTCGATGAGCCAGTGGAGGTGGTCCAGGGCGTGGACGGCCTCGTCACCGACAAGCGCGGCGTCGCGCTCTTTGCGACCTTTGCGGACTGCTACCCGATCGTGCTATGGGACCCGAAAACGAAAAGCGTCGGCCTTGCTCATGCCGGGTGGCGCGGGACGGTGGCCGGCGTCGCGCAAGCCGCGGTCAAGGCGATGCACAACGAGTACGGCTCTTCACCGGAAGACATCCAGGCCGGCATCGGCCCCGGGATCTGCGGCCGCTGCTACGAGGTGGGCGGCGAGGTCGCTGAACAGTTCGACTCGCGTTTTGTGACCCAGGGTGCGGGCGACCGGTTCCTTCTCGATCTTGCTTCCGCGAACAGGGTGCAGCTGGAAGAAGCCGGCGTCGCCCACGTGCACGTGATGGACCTCTGCACCAAGGAGACCGACTTCCTGCCCTCGCATCGCCGTACCCCTGACGGCACTCGATTCGGCGCCATCGTCACCATTCGTTGACCGAACCGACATTCCTGGAGAGACTGGCCCGGGTCAGCGCGCGCGTCGCCGCCGCGGGACGGAACCCTGACGAGGTCGCGATCGTGGCGGTGACCAAGGGTTTTGGCGTCGAGGCCTGCAGGGAGGCGATGGCCGCGGGCATGCGCCTCCTGGGCGAGAACCGGGTCCAGGAAGCGCTGCCGAAGATGGAGGCGGTCACAGGTGCCCAGTGGCATCTGATCGGCCACCTCCAGACCAACAAAGTCAAGCAGGCCGTGGGCCGGTTCGCGCTGATCCAATCGGTGGATTCATTGCACCTCGCGGAGGCGATCGCCCGTCACGATCCAAAGCAAGCTGTGTTGGTCGAGGTGAACGTCGGCCGCGAGCCGCAGAAGTCCGGCGTCGCGCCTGAACAAGCCCTTGAAATGATCTCCTGGGTGGCGGGGCTGCTCGACCTGCAGGGGTTGATGGGGATGGGGCCGACAGAAGGCGATCCCACGCCGGCTTTCAACGAGCTGCGCCTGCTGCACGACGAAGCTGAACAGCGGGTCGGTCGAGGCCTGCCGATCCTTTCTATGGGGATGAGCGGGGACTTCGAGGCGGCCCTGGCCACCGGAAGCACGATGCTACGATTGGGTCAGGCGCTCTTCGGACCTCGCGCTACCTGACGAATGCAGCTGATCGCAACCTTCATCATTTACGCGCTCTACGCCCTCATCATCGTCATCCTGATCAGGGTCGTTTTCTCGTGGATCAGCCCCTACCCCAACAACTCGGTGTACAGGTTCGTCGTCCAGCTGACCGAGCCGATCCTGGGGCCCGTCCGGCGCCGCCTCCCACCTGTCTCCGGGATGGACCTCTCGCCGCTGGTGGTCACTCTGGCCGCCTACTTCGTGATCGCCGCCCTGCGTAACCTCTGACGACAGTGTTTGAGAAGGTTGACCAAAAGGTCAGCTTCCCCGAGCTGGAGAAGCAGATCATGGCGCTCTGGAAGACGGAGGGCACCTTCCAGAAGTCCCTCGAGCTGAGGGCGGGAAAGCCGCGCTTTGTCTTCTACGAAGGCCCGCCCACAGCAAATGGCCGGCCCGCCACGCACCACATCCTAGCGCGCGCTTTCAAGGACCTCTTCCCGCGCTACAAGACGATGAAGGGCTTCTTCGTGGAGCGGAAGGCCGGCTGGGACACGCACGGCCTACCGGTCGAGATCGAGGTCGAGAAGAAGCTCAAGATCTCCGGCAAGTTCGAGATCGAGAACGAGATCGGCATCGAGCGCTTCAACGAGCTCTGCCGCGCGAGCGTGCATGAGTACGTGTCCGACTGGGTCACTTTCAGCGAGCGCATGGGCTTCTGGCTCGACTATGAGCATGCCTACTGGACCCTGACGCCCGACTACATCCAGTCCGTCTGGTGGGCGCTCAGCGAGATGTGGAAGCAAGGCCTGGTCTACAAGGGCTTCCGCGTCGCGCCTTACTGCCCCCGCTGCGCCACTCCTCTCTCGAGCCACGAGCTGGCGCAGGGCTACCAGGACAACACTCCAGACCCCAGCGTGTACGTGCGTTTCAGGCTCAAGAAGGACCCCAAAACGGCGATCCTCGCGTGGACCACAACGCCGTGGACGCTGCCGGGAAACGTCGCCCTGGCGGTCGACAACGACATCGACTACATCAAGGTGAAGGATGGCGACGGCTTCCTGATCCTCGCCGAGGCCCGGCTCCAGGTCTTGAACGAGTCGCCTGAGGTCGTCGAGCGCATGAAGGGCCGCGACCTGGTCGGGCTCGAGTACGAGCCGCTTTATGAATACTCGGTCCCCGAAGTGGGACGCGCCCACTATGTCGTCGATGCGGACTTTGTCTCGACTGAGGAAGGCACCGGCGTGGTCCACACCTCAGCCCTCTACGGCGTCGATGACCTCAGGCTGTGCCAGGAAAAAGGGATCCCGTTCAAGCACACAGTGGGCCTTGACGGGAAATTCCTGCCGTACGTCGAGAAGTTCGCCGGCCTTCACGTCAAGGAGGCCGACCCGGTCATAACCGACGACCTCAAGGCGCGCGGCCTGCTCTACAAGTCCGAGACGATCCTGCACACCTATCCCTTCTGCTGGCGCTGCAGCACGCCGCTGATCTATTACGCCCTCGACTCCTGGTACGTGCGCACGACCGAGCGCAAAGCTGAGCTGATCGCCAACAACGCCGCGACCAACTGGGTGCCGGCGCACATCAAAACCGGCCGCATGGGCGACTGGCTGGAGAACAACGTCGACTGGGCGATCTCTCGCTCGCGCTACTGGGGCACCCCGCTCCCCTTCTGGGTCTGCGAGAAGTGCAGTGAGCAGAAATGCGTGAGCTCGTCGGCCGAGCTCGGACTCAAGGAAGACCAGGACCTGCACCGACCCTACATCGACACGGTCACCCTGCCGTGCGAAAAGTGCGGCGGAGTCATGAACCGCGTGCCCGAGGTGCTCGACACCTGGTTCGACTCGGGATCGATGCCGTTCGCGCAGCGCGGCCATCCCCGGCACGGGTCGAAGGAGTTCGAGGAGTCCTTCCCAGCCGACTTCATCGCCGAGGCGATGGACCAGACGCGTGGATGGTTTTACTCGCTGCTCGCGATCTCGACTTTGCTTTTCAAGCAGAACGCGTATCGCAACGTCATCTGCCTTGGACTGGTCGTCGACCCGAAGGGCAAGAAGGCTTCGAAGTCGCGCGGCAACGTGCTGGACCCGAACTACCTCTTCGATACGTTCGGCACGGACGCGGTGCGGTGGTATTTCTACACGTCGACGCAGGTCGGGGAGAACTACCGCACCAGCGACGCCGCCCTGCGGGAGACCGTGCAGCAGTTCTTCATCCCGCTGTGGAACTGCTACTCGTTCTTTGTCACGTACGCGCGGCTCGACGGATTTGACCCCGCGCAACCGGCCGTGCCCGTCGGCGAGCGGCATGTGCTCGACCGCTGGCTGCTCTCGAAAGTGAGCGGGCTGAGGGACGCCGTGTCGGGTGGCCTCGACGCCTATGACGCAAACGAGCCGGCCCGACGTATCCATCGTTTCGTCGACGACCTGTCGAACTGGTACATCCGGCGCTCGCGCCGGCGCTTCTGGAAGTCGCAGTCAGACCGCGATAAGGCGGCCGCGTACCAGACGCTTTACGAGACGCTGCGCACGGTCTGCCAGCTGATGGCGCCGTTCGCGCCTTTCTCCTCAGACGCGATGTACCGCAACCTTTCGAACGGCGAATCGGTGCACCTCAGCGACTTCCCGGAAGCTTCGCCGTATCAGGATGCCCAGGTCGAGGCGGACATGGCACGCGCGCGGCAGGCGGTGGAGGCCGGCCTGGCGGCTCGAGATGCCGCACGGATGAAGGTCCGGCAGCCGCTGTCGTCGATTGCCCTCCCAGGCGACCCCTTGCCCGAGGACATCGCCCAGATCGTGCGCGAGGAGCTCAACGTCAAGGAGCTGGTCTTCGGTGCGCCGGAAGTGAAGCTGAACACCGAGATCACCGAAGAGCTCCGGCTCGAGGGGCTGGCACGCGAGATAGTGCGTGCGATCCAGGACCGCCGCAAGAAGGTCGGCTTGAACGTCGAGGACCGCATCCACACCAGGTATGAGGCGGATGGGATGCTGCTCCGCGCCATCGAGCGTCACGGCGATTACATCAAGAACGAAACCCTGTCGGTCACCCTCGAGCCAGGTCGCGCGGACGACTTCGACGGGGAGCAGCTGATGCTGGAAGGAGAGCAGATCTGGATCGGCCTCAAACGAAGCTAGACGCCGCGCGGATCGTTTTCGTCCTGCTGGCCATCGCGGTGTTCGCGCTGGACCGCGTGACCAAGAACCTGGTCGCCGCGGAGATCCCTTACGGCACCGAGGTGTCGGTGATCGGGCACGTCGTCGGGATCACCAACGTGCGCAACTCGGGGGCGGCGTTCGGCTTCGCGCCGGCCGGCGCCTGGTTCTTCCTGATTGCTTCGGTGGTGGTGGCGATCGGGCTGGTCATCTACGTGATGCGGAGCCCGAGCAACCTCTGGAATGACGCGGTCCTCGGCCTGATCCTGGGCGGCACGCTCGGCAACGGCTACGACCGGATCGTGCACGGGACTGTGACCGACTTCGTGAACGTCCACTTCTGGCCCGTGTTCAACGTCGCGGACTCGGCGATCAGCATCGGCGTCGTCGGTCTGATCGCCGGATACCTGTTACGCAAAGAACCCCACGAACTCAGAGGCTGACGCCGTGAGCTCGCGGGGGCCCCTGGCCCACCGCGTGATCGCGGAGGCTGCAGCCCCGAGGCTGGACCGCTTTCTGGCCCAGCACGCGATCGACCTGAGCCGCTCCGCCGCGGCGCGGTTGATCAAAAGCCACCTGGTTAGGGTCAACGGCCACCCGGCCGATCCCGCCGATCGCGTAGGCGTGGGTGACGTGGTCGAGTTCGAGATTCCGGTGGCCTACGTCACCGATGCGACCGCGGAAGAGATTCCGCTCGACGTTCTTTACGAGGATGACGACCTGGCGGTCATCAACAAGCCGGCGGGCATGGTCGTCCATCCCGCACCCGGCCACTACACCGGCACGCTGGTCCACGCGCTCCTGGGCCGCGGTGGGAGCTGGTCCGAGATCGGCGGCGCAGCGCGGCCGGGGATCGTGCACCGCCTCGACAAGGGGACGTCGGGCGTGATCGTCGTGGCCCGCAATGACGTGAGCCACCGGGCGCTTTCGGCGCAGCTCAAGGACCGGTCGCTCAGCCGCACCTACCTCACCATCGTGCAGGGGCGGATCAAGGACGCAGCGGGTGAGCTCGAAGGCCCGATCGGGCGGCATCCCAAAGAGCGCAAGCGCATGGCGGTCGTCAGCGGCGGCCGGTTTGCTCGCACCCGCTACGAGGTGGTCGAGCGAGGGTCCCGGCATACACTCCTGCGCTGTGACCTCGACACCGGCCGCACCCACCAGATCCGCGTGCACCTCGCCGCACTCGGTCACCCCGTGGCCGGGGACGAGGAATACGGCGGGCGGGAGGAGGGTTTGTCGCGGCCGATGCTCCACGCCTGGCGATTGCGCCTCCGGCACCCTCGGACCAAAGAGGAGATGAGCTTCGAGGCGCCGCCGCCCGAAGACTTCGATGCGTTCTGGAAGTCCGCGAAGTGACCAAGAAGCGTGGCCTGCTGATCGTCATCTCGGGACCTTCCGGCGTCGGCAAGGACACGCTGATCAAGCGGCTGCTCGAGATCGATCGCAACCTGCGCTATTCGGTTTCGTGCACGACACGTCCGCCACGTCCGAATGAGGTGGATGGCGTGGACTACACGTTCGTGAGCCGAGAGCGGTTCCAGCAGCTCATCGATGAAGGCGCTTTCCTCGAGTACGCGACCTACAACGGGAACCTGTACGGAACGTTGGCCGAGCGAGTGGAGCGCGCGCGTGCCGACGGACACGACATCGTGCTGAAGATCGAGGTTCAGGGGGCGGAGCAGGTTCGCAAGCGCGTGCCGGACGCGATCCTGATCTTCGTCGTGCCACCTTCAGTCGATGAGCTGGTCAGGCGGCAGGTGAAGAGGAACACGGAAAGCACCCAGGACATGACGGCGCGCCGAGAGATCGCCACCAAAGAGATGGAGTACTCCTCGCGCTACGACCACGTGGTGGTGAACGACGAGCTGGAGCACGCCGTGGCCGAGGTGCTGCGGATCATCCAGCAAGCGCGGGAGTCGCAGACTTAGCCCGTGCCTCTGGATCCAACTCCAGTGCCGAACGAGCTGCGCGGCTTGCGCCTGGCGCTGTTGGTGTCGGGTGGGATCGCCGCCTACAAGCTGGTCGACCTCGCCTCCGCCCTCACGCAAGCCGGCAGCCAGGTGCGGGTGGCGATGACGCCGTCGGCGACCCGGTTCGTCGGCCCCCCTTCATTCCAGGGCGTGACCGGCAACCCGGTGCTGACCGGGCTGTGGGCGACCGACGGTTCACCCGAGCCCCACGTCGCCCTCGGCGATTGGGCGCAGCTGATCCTGCTCGCCCCGGCGACCGCCAACGTCATCGGGCGTGTGGCGAGCGGTCGCTCGGACGACATCGTCACGGCCACGCTGCTCGCGGCCCGATGCCCGGTTGTGGTCGCGCCGGCGATGAACGACGCGATGTGGTCGAAAGCTCCGGTGCAGGAGAACATCTCCACGCTGCGACATCGCGGCATGACAGTCGTCGAGCCGGAGGTCGGGCACCTTGCGAGCGGGCATGTCGGTACCGGGCGGCTGGCCGACGCATCGAAGCTCCTCAAGGCGATGGCCGATGCCGTCCGCGCGCGATACGACCTCGCGGGCAGGCACGTGATCGTGAGCGCCGGCGGTACGCGTGAGCCCATCGACTCCGTGCGTTTCATCAGCAACTATTCGAGCGGCAAGATGGGCTTTGCCATCGCGGCCGCGGCGGCCGACCGCGGCGCCCGGGTCACGCTCGTCACCACCGCGAATCACCCGGCGCATCACGGCGTGGAGCTGCGGCAGGTGGCGACGGCGGACGAGATGCTGGCCGAGCTGCGGTCAGAGATGAAAGGCGCGGACCTCCTGATGATGGCGGCTGCCGTCGCGGACTTCCGGCCGGCTCGGACGGCCGCGGGAAAGATCCGGCGCGAGGAGACGCCGAAGCTGACACTGGAAATGGAATCCATCCCCGACCTCATTGCCATGCTCGGCAAGGAGAAAGATGCGGCGGATGTGTTTCGGATCGGCTTCGCGGCGGAAGAGTCAGACCTTGCCGCGAAGGCGATGGAAAAGATGAAGCGCAAGGGTTTGCACGGGATCGTGGCCAACGACATCTCGCGGAAGGACATCGGCTTTGGCAGCGATGACAACGCCGGGATCGTTTTCTTCGCCGACGGCTCGCATCACGAGCTCGGGAAGATGAAGAAACGCGAGATGGCAGACCGCATCCTGGACCTGGTTGTCCCCCGCCTGAAGCACAAGAAGTAACCCGGGTTGCTTTACGCGGAGGTCGCGGTAGAGGCCGCGCGCGGGCAGGGTCGCGAAACGTACACGTACGCCGTGCCGGAAGGCGTGGACGTCGTTCCAGGCCACCGGGTCACGGTGCCATTCGGCCGGCGCAGCACATACGGGTTCGTCGTCTCTCTGGGCACCGAAGACCCCGGCGTGGAGACGAAGCCCATCGCGACGGCCGGCAGCGAACCGCTTCTGCTGCCGCACCAGGTCGCGCTTGCGCGCCTGGTGGCCGACCACTACTGGCTGCCGCTCATCGAGGTCCTCCGCGCGATGCTTCCGCCGCGCGTTCGAGCGACT
>WNGI01005609.1_pt1 | contig 11342 bp, 10 predicted proteins | sample 5400621 | NCBI WGS metagenome assembly WNGI01 (sample SAMN13153374, study PRJNA577476) | soil metagenome | isolation source: 20 cm soil or saprolite under Garry oak tree replicate 1 | place: USA:California | collected 2016-06-15
CCCCGCGGTCGAGACCGCCGTCAGCAAGGCAACCGGAGAGAAGCCCGAGAGCAAGCTCTGGTACGACGACGGCACGTGGTGGGCCACGCTTTTCTCACTGGACGCCGGCACGTACCGCATCCACCGGCTCGATCCCGCCACCGACACCTGGATCGACACGGGGACCTTCGTCGACGAGCGCCCGATGAGCCGGCAGGACGTTCTCTCGGACGGCGGCAGGCTGTACATGGTGTCGCGTTTCGACGGCGCCCCGCCGGAGAGCCGGCTCCTCCGCTACACCTATTCGCCCGCCTCGCGCTCGCACGTGCTCGACCCCGGCTTTCCGGTGAGCATTCCCGGCGGCGGGACCGAGTCGATGACGCTCGCCCGGGACCCCGGCGGCACCCTCTGGATCGCCTACACGCTGGACCGCCGGGTCTTCGTCGCGAGCACGCGCGCGAGCGATCTCGACTGGCGCGCACCCTTCGTCGTGCCGGTCGGAGAGGGAACGACCATCGACCCCGACGACATCGCCGGGGTGCAGCGGCTTCCCGGCGGCATCGGTGTCTTCTGGAGCAACCAGCTCACGGACAAGTTCTACTTCGCGGTGCACCGTGACGGGGCGCCGGCGGCTGACCCCGCGGCGTGGCAGCTCGAGATCGCCGCCGCCGGCGGAAACGTCGCCGATGACCACTTCAACCTGAAGCTCGCCTCCGACGGCCGCCTCTTCGCCGCCGTGAAGACCAGCCGGAGCAACCCCAACTCGACGCTCCTCGGGCTGCTCGTCCGCTCGCCGGCAGGCGTCTGGTCGCCGCTCTACAAGGTCACCGACGTCGATTTCAACCCGACCCGGCCGCTCTGCCTGCTCGACGAGGCCGCGCGCCGCGTGTACGTCTTCTACTCGCTGGACCAGTCCGCCATCTACTACAAGGTCAGCGATCTCGACTCGATCGCCTTCCCCGACGGCCGCGGCACGCCGTTCATCGTGAGCACGCTCGCAACCGACATCAACAACCCGACCAGCACGAAGCAGAACGTCGACGCGAGCACCGGTCTCGTCGTGCTCGCCTCCAGCACCGAGCGCATGACGTACTGGCATCGGCGGCTCGACCTCGCAGCGCCGATCAGCGCGCGTTGACGGGACCCCGAGCTCAAGACCTCCGGCCTCTGGGACCAGTACGTACTGGGCCCGCCGCTTCCGGCAGGAGAGAACCGTTCCCCCCGAAGCCGGACGCCGCGTCCCGGAATCGCGCTGACCGGCACGCGCGCTGCGACACGGGCGCCGTCAAGGCAACGGCGCGAGGCAGGTGCCGCGATCTTCGGCCATGCGGATCCCGGCTCCGAGTGCTGCCGCGCACGACGCCGACATGCGCCCCCGTCGGGCGGCGACCGAGGCGCGGCGGCCGCTCCGCCGCAGGCTCTGGAGCGCCCGCGCCAGGAGGCGGCGCGCCCGGACGAGGTTCGTCGCGTGCGCGGCCTGCTCGACCTGCCCGCGCGCCTGCCGCAGCAGCGCCGTGACGAGGACCGGCGCGGGCTGGCCGACGCACGCGTCGAGCGTGAACTCGCTGTCGATGCTCGCGCGCAGCGCCGCCAGGTCGACCGGCTCGTGACGGCAGCCCCCGCCCGGCGCGCAGGTGTCCAGCGTGCAGCGGTTGCCGTCGTCGCAGGCACGGCGGCCGCACGCGTCGGCGGCACGCGTCGTGGAGGTCGTGGTCGAGCCGCCGCTCGTCGCGCTGGTGCTGGTGGTGGTCGTGCTGCTCGTCGTGGTCGTCGAGGGGGTGCTCCCAGGGCTCTTCACCAGCGTCGTCGAGTCCCTCACGGTCCCGTCCACGTCGATCATCTCCTCGGTCAGCGAGTCGCCGTCGACCACGATGCGCACGAAATGGTGCACCGACTCCGCGTGCGCCGTGAAGAAGCTGAGCGGGCCGAACGGGTAGACGTAGGCGTATCTGCCGCCCGGGACGAGCCCGTCGACCGCAATGGCGCACACCGTGCCGGTGTCGCCGGCGATGGTCGCCGCAGGGCCGTCGAGCGGGCGAATCGTGAGCGAGCACGCGCTCGCGACGTCGGTGTTCCAGACCACGGTCACCGAGTGCGGGGTGAGGAGCTGCAGGTACGGCCCACGTGTGATACCGCCATGGCAACCACGAATCTGCCCAGGTACGTCGCGAACACGATCTACCCGCACGGGCGCCGGATCCACGCATTCTTCACCAATCCCGAGAAGCCAGAGGCGTCTCCGACACTGGTTGGAGAGATGATCCGATACGTGATCGAGAGTCACGACCCGCGCCTACGCTTCCCCGTCGGGCCCGACGCGCTCTCATTCCTCGGGTGGCGCGGCGCCCTGAGTGACGAGGACTGGGTCGGCCTCAGTGGCCTGGTGCGCGACGCGGACTACTTCGAACGGGTCCTCCTGGATACCGGAGTGGATCTGCGCTGGAAACATGTTCGGAAAACGCCTCCAGCGCAATCGACGGCGGCGCTTTGCCTCCCCGCGCCCGCTCCGCTAGACGAGCCCTTGGCCATGCTCTCGACCGGTGACTTCAAGCGCGGGCTCCGGCTCCTTCTCGACGGCGATCCGTACGTCATCCTCGACGTGCACGTGCAGACGCCGTCCGCGCGCGGCGCGAGCTCGCTCACCAAGGTGAAGGTCCGGAACCTCCGCACGGGCCAGGTCTTCGACCGGACCTTTCGCGGCGGCGACAAGGTCGACGAGCCGAATCTCGCCTTCCGTCCGGTCCAGTTCCTCTACCGCGACGCCGACGGCTTCCACTTCATGGACACGCAGAGCTACGAGCAGTTCGCGCTCTCGGCGGACGACGTCGGGGCAGGCGCGGGCTACCTGACCGAGGGCCTCGAGGGAATCCGCTCCGTCGTCTTCAACGACCGGGTCATCGCGCTCGATCTCCCGAACACCGTCACACTGCGCGTCGCCGAGACCGGGCCTGCGCTGAAGGGCGCGACCGCCACGGCGCAGACGAAGCCGGCGACGCTCGAGACGGGCCTCGTGATCCAGGTACCGTCGTACCTCGAAGCGGGCGAGCTGGTGATCGTCGATACACGGGATGGCCGCTTCACCGGCCGCGCGCGCGGCTGACACACCGTGCGCCTTGCGACGGCGTCATGTGTGGCGCTGGCGACACACGACGCATGCCCGTGGCTCGCTTCGATGCCGTGATTTCGATGGCACGGCGCTTGCCTTGCCGCGCATGACCCGCGCCGGCGCCCTCGTCGTCTTGACGCTCCTCGCACCCGTCTCGGTCGCCGTCGCCGGCGACGACGAACGGGGGTGGAAGTACCTGGTCGACCGTCTGGTGGCCAACGGCGTTCCGCGCACGCGCGTGACCGCCGTCTTCAGCGACCCGCGGATGGAGCCGTTCACGGGCGTCCAGTTCTCGATGGGCGGGAAGGAGCCCCGGAGGCTCTACCGCGCGTTCTTCCGTCCTTCGACCGTCGCCGCCGCGCGGCGGTGCCGCGACGAGAACGCCGCTTCTCTCACTTCCGCCGAGCGGACCTACGGCGTCCCGGCGAGCGTCGTCACCGCGATCCTCTTCGTCGAGACGTCGTGCGGCCGGAACACGGGGTCGAGCCCGATGCTCTACCGCCTCGCCCGACTCGCGATGGCGAACGAGCCGGCGAACGTCGCGGACAACATCGAGCGTTTCGCCCGGCACGGCGACGTCGACCCTCGCGTCGAGCGGCGCGTGCGCGCCCGTGCGCGCGAGCTCGAGGACACCTTCTACCCGGAGGTCCGCGCGGCGTTCGAGGTGGCGGACCGCATGGGGGTGCATCCGCTCTCGCTCCGCGGCTCGGCGTCCGGCGCGATCGGTTTCCCGCAGTTCCTTCCGACGAGCTACCTCAAGTACGGCGCCGACGCCGGTGGCGACGGCCGCGTCGACCTCTTCGACGCCGCGGATGCCGCCGCCTCGTGCGCGAACTACCTGGCCGGAAACGGCTGGCGCCCGGGGCTCTCCGCGGCGGGGCACCGTGACGTCATCTGGCGCTACAACCACTCGGACGCCTATATCGATGCGGTGCTCACCCTCGCGCGGGAGATCGACCACCCGGCGTCCGTCCGGAAGAACGCGCCGGGACGAATGGTGAAGGTCGCCGCCCGTCATCGACCGAGCGTCAAGGCCCGGCGCGTCGCGACGCCGTGCAAGCGGACACCGACACGCCGGGCGCCTCAGCTCCAGGCGAGCGCGCGGCCGTAGCGAAGGCGCTCCACGGCCGGGTGGGAAGAGCGGATTCCGTCCCGCTGAACGCCTATCGACGACGGCCCGCCGCCCTGAGGACGAGCGACCCGCTCACCCCGAACGTCAGCGCGACGACGGCCAGCCACGGAGTGCCGCTCCCGGCGGCCTTCAACCACAGCGCGACCATGACGAGAGCGGCGATCAGGAGCAGCGTCCCGGTCGCGCGCAGGCCAGCGGTAGGCCTTGCCGGGGCGGTCGGTGGCGGCGCCGTCGTCTGCGGCGGGGGCGGCGGCGGCGGCTCGGGCGCGCTCCGCGCGCGCTCGTCCTTCGCCGCGGTCCACGAATCGCCGGGCGCGGGCTTCTCCTCGAACGCCGGCGTCGCAGGGTTCGATCGCGGGGCGTTCTCTTCGATCACAGGCTGCGGCGTGACGGCGGGGCCGGGGCGCACAGTCGACGTGGCGGGCGGGTCGTCGGATACAGCCGCCGTAGCCGGCGGTGCGGCGGCAGGGCCGGGTAACGGCGACTCCTCGACCGGAGCGTGTCGCACCGGCGGCGCCGCGGAGACACGGACGGAAGAGCCGACAGTCGGAACGTCGGACTTCGCCGGCGTCGCGACCTCCGCGGCTTGCACCTCTCCCACTCGCAAGCCGCGCGCCGCCAGCAGCCGCGTGAGCGCCCGGCACAACTGCTCGAGCCACGGCTGGATCGCCTCCGCCGGCGGCAGGTCCGGCGCGACGCAGTAGCGCTCTGCGCGACCGCCGTCGCCCCACCGATCGGCGTGCGCTCGCAGTGCCAAGAGGCGGCGGTCGATGGCCGCGCCCGGCGGCAGTTCCCGCACGTGGACGGTGACACCCCGTCGACCGGGCGCCAGCGCGATCTGACGGACGACCAGGTCGAGGGCGCTCGGCATGCGATCGGCGGTGACGCTCGCGGCCCGGCACTGGTCCATGGAGGCCTCCACGCCGTAAGCGTTGCCGAGCACCACGACCCAGAGCGCGCCGTCCGCGATGCGCCGGAGGGCTGCGACGTCGCAGCTGGTATCGAGCCGGACGCGCTCCGTCGTCAGTTTGACGCCCTGCGCCTGGAGCTGTCTCGCGAGGGGAGGCGCGACGCCGTCCGTCAGCCCGCGCCACTCCCGCTCGGCATCGTCGGTCACGCCGACGAAGAGGAGGCGGAGATCAGCGGGCATGGTCCCGGAAGGCGAAGGTCACGGTCGGCCGCTATACCGGGACGCCGTCGCTTACAAGCTGCCGTGCCATGGTTCAGAAGACCCCCACCTCCGACAGCACGCCGTAGTGGTCGGCGGGCCACAGCGGATTCCCGTCAGCTCCGTGGCCGGGCCGGTCGAGGATGACACGGCTCGCATCGACCCGGACTGGCGTGTCCGCGCCCGGGGCGACCAGCACGTAGTCCACCCGCCGTCGAACCGCGGGGGCTTCGGTCCGGACCGGCTGCCAAACGGTGAAGCCCGGGGCGTCCGGGTTCGCGGCGCGGAACGTGTCGACCAGGCCATCGTCGGCAAGGAGACGCTTAACCCCCGAGGTCTCGGGGGTACTATTGAGATCCGCCATCAGGATTCGCGGCGCTCGCCCGCGCCGCGCTTGCAAGAGCCGGGTGAGGCTCCTCAGCTGGCAGGTGCTGCTGGCCGTGTGCGTGGAGCACGCGTCGAGCGGGCCCCAGGGCGTATCCAGCGTGGCGCAGAGCAGCACCCGCCCGTACCAGTGATCGCACGAGTCCACCGGCACGGCGTCCCAGGCGACGATCGGAAATCGGCTGAGGACGGCGGGACCCTCGTCGAATCCCATCGCCCAACTCGCGAGGCGGCCCACCCAGCGATAGCCCGCGGGGGCTCGCACGTAGTGAAGGCCGAGCGCGGCGGCGAGCCGGCCGGCGACGTCGCCCCGTTTTCTTCCCGAGGAGGCTTCCTGCAAGCCGATCAGGTCGACGTCGAGGCCGCGAAGTCCTTCGACAGCCATGGCCAGCCGTTCCTCGAGGTGCTGACCGTCGCCCCGGAAGCGGAACCCGCCGTGGAGCATGTTGAAGCTGATGACGCGCAGCGGCCTTGGCGATTCCGCGCCCGACACCGGCCACGAGGGCACGAGCAGGAGGCCACAAAGGAGAATTCGAGGACACCGCATGGGCCTCCACGCAGTGTACCCGCTTCGGGACACTCGAACACACTTCCTCACGCGATACCCCAAGTCGGATCGGTAGGTCCTGAACGGCCTACGCAGCCTCCTCGATGCCCCTGCAGGAGCGCCGCGGTGAACGAAGTAGAAGACGCGCTGGCGGATGTGGAGTGCACGTGGACGACGGCACCGGTACACTGAACAGATGCTCGGCTAGAGGAGGCGAAGGCGATGGATGTCCCGGTTGGACGGGCCGCCGGCGTGAGCGGCGGCCGTGAGCGGCTGTGGGGTGTGGTGGGGGGGCTGGTCGGGGTCCTCGTCGGCGTCGGCGGCCTCCTCGTCCCGTGGCTCCTTGTGGGCACGCCTCTCAGCGATCTCGTGGGCGTGCCCTATCCGCCGATCTTCACGCGACCGACGGTGACCGTGCTCGACTACTACTTCCTGGGGTTGGTCGGGCTCGGACTCATCTTCCTCGAGGGTGCGATCGTGGCGCTGCGGAGGAGCAAGTACCCGCGTACGGACGGCACTGGACCGGCGCTCCTCGGGACCGTCCTCTGCGCGCTCGGCGGCGTCGTCCTGTTCATGCGCCTCTGGATCGTCGTTCACCGATGACGAGAGCGGGTCGCCATCGAGCTCTCTCGCAAGAGCCGGGTGGGGAGGCCCCAGCCGTTGACGCGAATGGATGGCTGTAGGAACGACAGGCTGTAGGAACGACAACCGGGTGACGTAACCAGTTTAATGATTCCTACGCCCGGTCGCCCTCGGGCGACGAGCTCGTCGGTCGGGCAACACGAGGAGGATGATCGGCGGAGGGCTCAGGGCTCGTGAGCTACATGCGCCGCGGCGACACCTGCGGGACACGGGTTCTCAGACAGGCGACGGCGGCGCTATGGCGACCCCTGATGCCCGCCGTCCTCGTGCAGGGCGTCCCGGACACGCACCGCCTCTCGAACAAGCTCCGTTCGCATCTCTCGCGCCGCGACGTGCTGGCACCGAGCCTTCGTCGCTTCGGGGTGCCCACGCCTCCCGGCTTCCAGCCGACGAAGGAAATCTACGTCGAGTGGCTCATCGGCGAGATCGAAGGCGTCGGAGCACCTGTCGACCTCGTCGGTCACGACTGGGGCTCGCTCCTCGTGCAACGCGTGGTCTCCCTGCGGCCCGACCTGATCCGCACCTGGGCCTGCGGCGATGGCCCGTTCGACCGCGCGGCCTCCCGCGCGTCGCGAGACGACGTCGGGGACGTGCGTTTGCTCCGCGTACCACCGTATCGGGGGACCCGCAAACGCGGCTAGACTGGCAACCCGACCCGTAGACGCCCTGATTCATTCCCTTGACGGCGGGTTTTCAGTTCGAGTAGAAACCGCGGCGTCTACTTCAAAAGGGGGATCAGATGAGCTCCTGGCTCACGCGGCTCCTCGTTCTCATGGCCGGGCTTCTGCTCGCGCTCACGACCGCGGAATCGTTCGCACCGGAAGTCGCGAAGGCGCGGAAGGGATATGGCGGTTACGGGGGCCAGGGGTACCATTACTGCAACTACGCCTGTCAGAAACGGAAGTATGCCAAGGTTTGCCACGTGTCGTGTGGCCGAGCGAGCAGGACGTGCGTCTTCTGTGCGAAGCAGGACCTGAAGGAGCTGAAGGTCGGTTGCGCGCAGACAAGGTCCGCCGCGCTCGCCGATTGCACCGACGCGTCGTGCAAAAAACAGGCGAAGACGGTCTTCCGCGGCTGCACACAGCAGATCAAAAGCCAGGTGGCCGCCTTGAAGGCGACGTGTCGCCAGGGCACTACCCAGTGCGGCGGCTGTTGCCGACAGAGCCCGCAAGGGAGCTGCACGAGCGCCTTCAGTGACACACCCGGCTACGGGACCTCTTCCCGGACCTCCAGGTCATACGGCCATACATACCGATCTCGGCCCGACTGCTCGGCGGCCGCCGGCAGGAAGGGATCGCCCCCCGGCGCCTTCGTCGACTACCCGGCTAGCTTCCGCACGTGGTTCTTCGAGCTCCTCTGGCGCGTCGTGTCGCTGTAGCGTTCGGATCGGGAAGGGTCGCTGCGGTCTGCCTCGGGCTCGCCGTCGCCGGTGTCGCCCGCGGGGCGGCGATCGATCTGCTCCCGTCGCTGCGGGTTGCGGATGTGTGCCCCGGGCGACGGGAACCGTGCTGGCCTGCAAGCGTCTCCGAACGACTCCATCGTCCCGACCGCGAGGCGGCCGTCGTCCTGCCGCCGCGGTGGTGGACCAACCTCTATCTGCGGACGCCGGCCCAGGCGGAATTCACACTCGAAGTCCGCGGTCCGTCACCGGAGCTCACGATCGAGGCGGAGCCGGATGGCGGTGCGCCCGTCGTCGTCTATCGGGGAGGCGGCGTCCGGGCGGACGGCGAGTGGCGCACGGTCACCGCCGACCTCCATTCGTTCGCCGGTACGATCGTGCGGCTCGGAATCCTCGTCGGGCCGGGCGGGAAATCGACCGACGGAGTCGAGGTACGCACCGCGCGACTGCACGCCGACGATGAGGCTTCCCCTCCCGCCCCGCTGCCGAGTGCGACGCGACCGCCGAACGTCGTCATCTATCTGGTCGACACGCTCCGGGCCGACCATCTCGGCTGTTACGGCTACGCGCGTCCGACAACCCCACGGCTGGACGCCTTCGCTGCCAGCGCCGTCGTCTTCGACGATGCGCGCGCGCAGAGCCCGTGGACACTCCCCTCCACGGGATCGCTCCTGACGGGCCTCGTGCCGCCGCGGCACGGCGCCGTCAGTCGAGCGCACGGGATCCGTCCGGACGTCACGACCCTCGCCGACACCCTCCGACGGCGGGGCTACCACACGGCCGCGTTCGTAACCAACTATCTCGGCGCCACGTTCGGCCAGCAACGCGGCTTCGACGAATTTCGCTTCTACCCCGAGGACGAGGAACGCCGGCGCTCCGTATTCGTGTCCGGCGACGCGGCTGTCCGCCGCGTGCGGCGCTGGCTGGTGCACGCAAAGCAGCCTCTCCTACTCTACGTGCACGTGGCCGACCCACACTTCCCCTACGTGCCGCCGCCGCGCCATCTGCGCGCGGTCCTGCCGCCGGCAACGCCGCTGCCCGACATCCGGCGCGCCGTGGACGCCGCGTGGCCGGTCTACATGCGGTTCGGGGGCGAACGGCCGCCACCGCTCGGCGCCGCAGCGGTCGCCGAACTCGAAACGCTGTACGACGGGGACGTTCACGCCGTAGATGCCGCCTTCGGGCACCTGCTCGACGCGCTGCGGGAGCACGGTCTTTTGGAGGACGCCGCCGTCGTCGTCACTGCGGATCACGGAGAAGAGTTCCTCGACCATGGCGGCGTCGCGCACGGACAGACGCTCTACGACGAGCTGCTTCGCGTCCCGCTGATCGTCCACCTGCCGGGCGGAGCGGCCGCGGGAAGCCGGAGAACGGCGCTGGCTCAGCACGTCGACGTCATGCCGACGATCCTCGAGCTCGCCGGAATCACGCCGCCGCCCGACCTCGACGGGCGCTCGCTGCTCGCGCCCACGCGCGGCGACGCCGAGGCGTTCGCCTTCCTTCACCTCGCCGGCCGCGAGCTCCAGGGCATCAGCACCGCCGCATGGAAGGTCGTCGACAATCGCCGAAACTCCGGCGTCCCACGCTTCGAAGTCTATCGGATCGCAGGCGACCCGCACGAGCGCATGAACGTCGCCAACGGCGCGCCGATTCTGATCGGTTACGTGCGCGAACGACTCCGCAGTGCCGCGCTTGCACGGCCGGCGCCCGGCCCCGAGGTCTCCCCCGAACAGCTCGAGCGACTGAAAGCGCTCGGTTATGTCGCCGACTAGTGCGCAGCAGAGCGAGGCGGCGATACGACCGACACACCAAGGATGACGAGCACGAGGAGGAGCCAAGCTTCGCGGTTGTCGGCGGCGAAGGCAACCGCGCCGGTCAAGACGATGGCCCCGCCGGTTGCGACGGCCAACCATCGACCGCGGTGGCACGCCGCCGCGAGCCGATCGATGCCGGCCGCCGCGAGGATCACCATGGGCGGGACGAGGGGGAGCCGGTACCGGCCCTCGACGAAGAAAATCAGCAAGGAGATCATGGTCCCCGCGGTGAAGAGCGGCAGCAACGCCGCACGCCGGCCCTGCCGGACGGCGGCGACGAGGCCGATGACGGCGAGGGGACAGATCGCGCCGAACGTGAGAAGGGGCAGGCGCAGCACCCAGGAGGCGCGGCACGCGTCGTGGAACTCGTCGCCGAAGCTGCCTGCCTCGTCGCCCTGCAGCGCAAGCCACGCCTTCTTCACCTCGAGCAGGGCGTAGCGCCCGGGATGCTCGCGGACAAACGCAAGTCCCTCGCGAAACCAGAACCATGACACGTCGGAGGGCGCGAGCACGCGGCCAACGCGGCGTTCGGCAACCGTGCGCGCGTCGACGATGTGGCCGACGATGTCGTCGCGCACGCCCGGCACGGGGGTGTAGGCGCCGTCGGCAGCGGCGTTCGTGCCGATGTAGAAATGTATCCCCCACAGCGAGCTACCGGCGCCTCGGCGGACGGCGGCCTGCTCGCGGACCGCCATCGGGACCATCACAAGCGCCGCGCCGAGCACGGCGACCACCAGGGCGGACGCCGCGCCGCGGAAAACCGGCGGCCGCCCGCCGAGTACCATCCACCCGGCCACGACGGGCGCCGTCAGGACATTGTTCGGACGTAGTTCGATGAGCGCACCGAGCGCGAGACCGGCGGCGAGGAACCACCAACGGCCCCGCCCCTCCCAGCCGCGCACGGCGCACGCGAGGACCGCGGCCACGACAAACGGGAGGAGCGCGTACTTGACGAGGAGCGTCTCATAGAAGATCGCCGGGGCGTAGATCGCCGCAATCACCGCCGCCAGTGTCCCAACCGTCGGCGTGAAGAGCCGCGCGCCGACATCCCAGACGAGCAGGGGCACGAGCGCGCCGAGTGCAATCTGGATGAGCAGCGGCCCCAGCCATTGGCGGCCACAGATCCGGTAGAGTGCGGCGAGCAGGTACGCGTATCCGGGACTACTATCGT
>WNGI01005611.1_pt1 | contig 11341 bp, 12 predicted proteins | sample 5400621 | NCBI WGS metagenome assembly WNGI01 (sample SAMN13153374, study PRJNA577476) | soil metagenome | isolation source: 20 cm soil or saprolite under Garry oak tree replicate 1 | place: USA:California | collected 2016-06-15
CGGCGGCGCGCCGGCGGTGACGAGGACGGGCACGTCCGTGGTCCGCGCGACGTTCAAGCTCGTGCTGCCGCCGAGCCAGCGGCCCCACGCCGAGTGATGCTTGCCACCCAGCACGACGAGCTCGGCGCCGAGATCGGTGACGGCCTGTTTCAGCACCACAACCGTTGGCCCGAGCCGGACGGTCATCGTATCCACCAGATCGCGCGGGACGGCATCCGCGAGTCCGGCCGTGATGTGTGCGCGCACCGCGTCGAGGGAAACGCCCCTCAACTCGCCCACCCCTTCATCCACCCCTACGGAAGCCCACACGTCACGCGCAGCGTGGACCAAGTGGCAGCGCGTTTCGGCCCGTGCCGCGATGCGAACCGCCATTGCCGCCGCCCCCGACCCTTCGGGCGAGCCGTCGACGCCTACCACGATGGGTTGCCATGACATAGGACCGCCTCGCCTCCTGGGGAAGACCGTAATCCGCTGCTGCCATGGTCAAGATGACGGTGCTTACGTGAAGGGATATTGAGATGCGCCAGAGGGACTCCTCACCAGCTGCGTGAGGACCTCTTCATGTATTCTCATAGTCCGATTCATCCAGTCTTTAGCACACTTGCTCCGTCACGAGAGGCAGCAACGACCTCAACCACGGAGCAGATCAATGAACAGCCGGATTCTCACCAGCAGCGCGGTCGGCGCCGTGTTGGCGTCGCTCGCCGTCGTCGGCTTTTCGGGCCCACCGCGGGTCGAGGTGACGGACTTCGGGTCGACGCCGCGCGCCACGCAACCGGTGTACGACGCGCGTCTCAGCCCCGCCTCGACGGCGCCCGTGAAGGAGTTCCGCATTCCCATCCGCGACGCGACGGTCGAGATCGCGAAGGGCGTGACCTACAAGAGCTGGACGTTCGGCGGCACCGTTCCCGGCCCGGTGGTCCGGGTGCGCGAGGGCGACCTGGTGCGGATTCGCCTCGTCAACGAGGCCTCGATGCCGCACTCGATCGACTTCCACGCCGCACGGATCCCCATGAACAAGGCCTTCCGGACGATCCTGCCGAAGGACTCGCTGTCGTTCGAGTTCATCGCGCGCGATCCCGGCACCTACCTCGTGCACTGTGGCACGCCGCCCGTGCTGCTGCACCTGATGCAGGGGATGTATCTCCCGATCATCGTGGACCCAAAGGGCGGGTGGCCGGGCAAGGTCGACAAGGAATTCGTGATCGTGCAGAGCGAGTTTTATGTGCAGGGAGGCGACAGCGCGCTCCCGGGGCAGGCCGACTGGAAGCAGGCGCTCGAGCGCGACGCGAGCTATGTCGTGTTCAACGGGCGGGCGTTCCAGTATCAGGAGCATCCGCTGCAGGTTGACGTGGGCGACCGCGTCCGCCTGTTCGTAGTGAGCGCGGGGCCGAGCTTCACGAGCGACTTCCACATCGTGGGCGCCGTGTTCGACAAGGTGTACCCGGACGGCAACCCGGCCCACGCACTCTCGAGCGTGCAAACGTGGGCGGTGCCGGCGGGTGGCGGGGCGGTGTTCGAGACGGTGTTCGACAAGGACGCGAGCGGCGAGGGCGTATACGCGTTCGTGACGCACGCGTTCGCGGATGCAGCCAAGGGCGCCGTCGGACTGATCCGGGTGGGCGCGCCGCAGGTGGCGGCGATGGCGCACTAGTCTCGTAGTGATTCGAACAGGGCGGCGCCCGAGGTCCCTCGGGCGCCGCCTGTGTCATCCCTTGCGCCGAGTCACCTTCCACTGGCCCGTCTGGGCCGCGCCCGAGCCTCCCCCGCGCGTGGTGTACGTCCCCTCGATCGTATCGCCGGCGAGCTGCCCTTCGAATGTGGTGGCCAGCGGCGTGCCGCTCTCGGGGTCAGCGTAGGGCGCCAGCCTGCCCGTCACGCGGCCGCCCGCCACTCGCACGAAGTTGATCGTCAACACCGCGGCGCGGGGCTGCGCCTCGGCGCCCGCGGGTGCCTGCCCGTTCCATGCCTGGAGCGGACGACCCCAGCCGCGGGGAATCATGATCACGTCGCCGAAGGCGCTGTCGGTGCCGGCCGACAGTGTGAAGGAGATGCTACCGCTGCGGCCTGTGGCGGCGCTGGAGTACGACCCCTCCCATTGACCTGCGAGTGCGGCCACGTCGCGAGGGGTCCCGGCCAGAGGCACGGGTGGCTGGCGAGCCGCTCCGCACGCTGTGACCAAGGCGGCGAGCGCCGCGTACAGGGTCCTGGTTCGTGGACTCATAGGGAGCTCCAGGTGTTCGGGTGGTCGAGGAAGATACGCGCAGCGGGCGCTGCTTGATGCGTAAGACGTCCAGACGGCCCAGTTGGTTGCACTCAGATCGGGACACCCGTCACGAGGATCTTGCGGATTCGCATGGTTCGAGCGTAACCGTTCGGTGTTGCAGAGAGACTGAACCCCGGCGTTGGGAGATACCGCGTGCGGAGAAAACCAGCCTCCAAACCGCGACCACCCCGAGAGGGCACCGGCGAAGGGGCGCGGGTGCGGCGCCGCTTCGAGAGCTTGCTCTCCGCCGGCGTGGCGATCTTCTCCGAGCACTCGCTCGAGCGGGTGCTGCAGCAGATTGTGAACTCGGCGCGCGCGGTCGTGGGGGCGCAGTACGCGGCGTTGGGCGTACTCGCGCCGGACCGGGCGACCTTGAGCCAGTTCGTCACCTCCGGCCTCACCCCAGCCGAGCGCGAGCGCATCGGCGACCTGCCGCGCGGTCGCGGCCTCCTGGGTCTCGTGATCCGCGAGCCGCACCCAATCCGTTCCGCCGACATCAACCGGCACCCCCAACGCTACGGGTTCCCGCCGCACCACCCGCCGATGCGGTCGTTCCTCGGCGTCCCGATCCGCAGCCGCGGCGAGGTGTTCGGTAATCTCTACCTGACCGAGAAGATCGGGGCGAAGGAGTTCGACGTGGAAGACGAGGCGATCACGGTGCTGCTCGCGGCGCACGCGGCGGTCGCAGTCGAGAACGCCCGGCTGCACGACGAAAGCCAGCGGCTGGTCGGCCAGGTACAGGCGATGCAACGCCAGCGGGACCTCTTCTTCGCCATGATGAATCACGAGCTGCGCAACGCCCTGACGGGCGTGTACGGCTGGGCGGAGCGCCTGGTGCGCGGCAAGTCACCCGACGCGACGGCCCGGGCCGCGCGGGAAGTGTACGAAGGCGCCGAGCAGACCATCACGCTGCTCAACAACTTCCTCGACCTCAGCCGGCTCGACGCGGGGAAGGTCCGCCCGGTGTGGCGCGAAGTGGAGGTCTCCGTGCCCGTACAGCGCGCGATCGCAGCAATGCAGCCGGCAGCGGACGCGAAGCGACTCGAGCTCGCCGTCGAGTATGGCGAAGGCACGACGACAGTCCGCACCGACCCGGTGCGGCTGGAGCAGATCCTCGTGAACCTGCTCTCCAACGCAGTGCGGCACAGCCCGGAAGGCGGGACCGTCGCGGTGCACATCGCAACGGCGGATTCCACGGTCTCGTTCCGCGTGAGCGATCACGGACCCGGCATCCCGCCCGAGCTCCAGGAGCGCATTTTCGAGCCGTTCGAGCGGTTCGACCCGCACTCGGGTCTCGGCACTGGGCTCGGCCTGCCGGTGTCGCGCCGGCTGGCGGAGGTGCTCGGGGGTGCGCTCTCGGTGGAGAGCGCCCTGAACCGGGGTGCGCAATTCACCCTGGCGTTGCCGGTTGAGCCACGCGCCTGACCATGAAGGTTCCTTCAGCGATTCTTTAGACTCGGTTCAGCGCCATGCCCTTACTCTCCGAACCATGAAAATCCTCGTGGTGGAAGACGATCGTAAAGTCGCTGGCTTCATCGAGCAGGGGCTGCGCGAGGAGGGCTACGCGGTCGACGTCGCGCCCGATGGCGAAGAGGGGACGACGTTGGCGCACGTCTACGAGTACGACCTCGTGGTGCTGGACGTGATGCTGCCCAAGAAAAACGGCCTCCAGGTCGCGTCCGAGCTGCGCCGCGAAGGTCGCAAGACGCCGATCTTGATGCTCACTGCGCGCGACACAACCGAAGACCTGGTCCGCGGGCTCGATGCCGGCGCCGACGACTATCTCGCCAAGCCCTTCAAGTTCGACGAGCTGTTGGCCCGCGTGCGTGCGCTGATCCGTCGTGGCGGCGCGAGCCGTACCGAGCTCTTGAGCTATGGGCCGGTCGAGCTCGACCGCTTGAAGCACAAGGTCAGCGTGAAGGGCAAGAAGCTCGAGCTCACGCCGAAGGAATTCCAGCTGCTCGAGCACTTTCTCTTGCGGCCGGAGGAGGTGATCCGGCGTACCGAGCTACTCGAGAAGGTGTGGGACCTGCACTTCGACCCCGAGAGCAACGTGGTAGACGTCCATGTGGGCAATCTGCGGCGCAAGCTCAAGGAGGCCGCGGAGCTCGAGCTGCTCCACACTGTGCGGGGCGTCGGGTTCCGGCTCCAGTCCCCGGATCGGGAAGAGGAGTGAGCCGGTCGCTGCGGCGGACGCTGGCCGTCCGTTTCGCCGCGACCATGGGCGCCGGTCTACTGGTCGCGGCGGCGGCGGCGTACGGCGTGGCCGTGGGCCCCGCGGCCGGCATGCATCGCGAGCTGCTGTTCCTGCTGGCGGGTGTGGTGGTTCTCGGGACCGGTGCCACGCTGGTCGGCGCGTGGTGGCTCGCCGGCTCGGCGGTGCGGCCGGTGTACGAGATCACGGAGCAGGCGACCAGCATTGAAGGGGGCACGCTCGGCCAGCGGATCGTGGCGCACGCCGAGACCGACGAGTACCGGGGATTGGTCGCGGTCTTGAACCGCATGCTCGAGCGCATCGACGCGGCGTTCAAGAACCAGCAGCGGCTGACGGCGGACGTCAGCCACGAGCTGCGCTCGCCGCTCACGGCGCTCCGAGGCGAGATGGAAGTCGCGTTGCGCTCGGAACGGAGCCCGCGCGACTATCAGCGGGTGCTGCACAGCGCGCTGGAGGAGATCGACCGCCTCACGCAGATGAGCGAGGACCTGCTGCTCATCACCCGCGCCGACGCCCACCTGCTCCAGGCCCACCGCGTCCCGACCGACATCGACGCGATCGTTGACGGGGTAGTGGACGCGCTGCAACCGCGCATCGAGGAGCGCGAGCTGGCGGTCGACTGCCACTTCGCCCCCGACGCAACGCACGCCGTCGTGGACCCGGATCTCGTCACGCGGTTGGTGCAGCAGTTGCTCGACAATGCGGTGAAGTTCACTGCCCCGGGCGGTCGGGTGCGCGTCGCCACCGCCCCGCTGAATGGGGATGGGGGCATCGAGATCGTGGTCGAGGACACAGGTCCGGGACTGGGGCCTGAGCTGCTCCCCCATGTCTTCGAGCCATTCTTCCGCGCCGACCAGGCCCGCAGCCGGGGCACCGGCACCGGCCTCGGGCTGGCGATGGTCGCGGCCATCGCGCGGCTGCACGGCGGCAGCGCCCACGCGGCGAACGTCGCAACAGGTGGAACGGGCGCCCGCTTCCAGGTGGATCTCCCCCACGGCCTGCTGACGATCACGCTCCCGAAGGTCGAGGCGGCGAAGCCCCACCTGATCGAGGTCGAAGTCACGCCCCGGAAGACGCTGAAGTGAGCGCTCGGTAGGGCGTGATGATCCCCCCGCGGCGCCAAAGCTCCGCGGGGGGATTGAAGTTTTCTGAAGGCCTCTTCATGGCGTCCTCATGTCCGCGATGCCTCTCCGCCCGCAAACTCCCTGAACCTCCCTACCCGGAGAGCTCATGTCACGTCGAGCTGGGATCGTGATCATCGTTTGCGCACTGTGGATGGGCGCCGCACGCGCCGCCCTCGCCGACCGCGGCGCCGGGGATCGCACAAAAGAAAATGCGGCGCAGGCCCTGCGGATCTATGCCGCGCGCTACGTGCTGGCGAGCGCGCGCCTCACGCCGACCTACGCGCGCCAAACCGGCCTGGCGTGCAGCGCCTGCCACACCCATTTCCCGGAGCTCACGCCCACCGGCCGGGCCTTCAAGCTCAACGGCTACGTGTTCCGGCGGAGCGAGTCGCTCGAGGGCAAGAGCCCCGAGGGGCAGCAGAGCCTGCTCCTCAACCTGGTGGCGCCGGTGTCGTTGATGTTCCAGACCTCGTACACCAGCATGAAGAAGGCGCTGCCCGGCACGCAGAACGGCACGGTGCTCTTCCCGGATCAGCTGAGCCTCTTCACTGGGGGCGAAATTACTCCGCACGTGGGTGGCTTTCTGCAGGTCACGTTCGATCCGCAGAGCGGCCAGCTGGGGGTCGACAACGCGGACTTCCGCTTCGCGACCCATGCGAACCTCCTGTCCAAGCGTGCCACGCTGGGGCTGAGCCTGAACAACAATCCCACGGTACAAGACATCTGGAACAGCACACCGGCCTGGGGTTTCCCGTACGGCAGCTCGGCGGTCGCTCCCACGCCGGGCGCGGCCACGCTGGTGGACGGTACGCTCGGCCAGCAAGTGGCGGGGCTGACGGCGTACACGATGTGGAACGATCGAGTCTACGGGGAATTCGGCGCCTACCGCTCGGCGCCCCTCGGGATCCAGCGCCCGCTCGATTCGACCGCTACGGGTGTGATCAAGGGCGCGGCGCCGTACTGGCGTGTCGCGTTCCCCAATGTGTGGGGCCAGAACTATCTCTCGGTCGGGACTTATGGCATCGCGGCGAGCGTCTTCCCTGCCGGCGTGGTGGGCCCGACCAATCGATTCACCGATATAGCCGTGGACCTCGCGTACATGCACTCGTTCGGGCCGAACAGCTTCACGCTCGACGGTACGTGGATTCACGAGAAGCAGACCTGGACGGCCGGCGGCACGGCGAACGCCACGAACACGCTCCGCACGTTCCGTATGGACGCCATGTACCACATCGGCACGCGCTACGCATTCACGCTCGCGCCGTTCGTCACCACGGGCACGAGCGACACGCTGCTCTACGCCCCCGCCGCCGTGGTCGGGAGTCGCACCGGCAGTCCAAACAATGACGGCCTGATCGCCGAGGTCGACGTCATGCCGTGGCAGAACCTGCGGCTCCAGTTCCAATACGTCGCGTACAACAAGTTCAACGGCAGCTCGAGCAATTACGATGGTTTCGGACGCCGCGCGAGCGATAACAACACGCTGTACATCCTGACGTGGCTGCTGTACTAGCGGCGAGCGGCGTCATCACTTGAGAGAGGGAGAGGGTGCTACATGCGACTGCCAACGAGCTTGATGACCGGGCTGCTCCTGCTCTGCGCGGTGGGCGCCCGAGCGCAGACCATGAAGGGCGGCAAGATCGATCCAACCTGGCTCCGCGCCGATGCGGCGAGTAAGACCGCCGACTTCAAGCTCGTGGCGGGCCTCACCGATGCCAATGGTGGGATGAACTTCAACGGATTCAGTCAGGGCGGACTCGTACTGACGGTACCGCAGGGGTGGAACGTCGTGCTCCACTTCACGAACGAGGACCCGAACCTGCCCCACTCGGTAGAAATCATCGCCGAAGGGCCGGCCGTTCCGAGCGGTCCCGTCCCACCCGCGTTCGAGCACGCCACGACCGGGCGACTGGAGCAGGGCTTCACCTCGGGGCAGGGTGCCGAGGTCCGATTCGTGGCGGGAAAGAACGGCACCTTCCTGATCTTCTGCGCCGTACCCGGGCACGGCGCCGCCGGGATGTGGATCCGGCTCGCGGTCTCCGGATCAGTCGACAAGCCAGCGCTCGCCGCCGCGCCCTGACCTGCCGCGGCGACCTCAGGCGGCGTAAAGTCTCATGGGCGATTCATCCTGTCCTCATGCGGCTCTCGCTATGCTTGGTGCGGTCACTCAGCAACGGACCAACGTCGCCCGGTCGGAACGACCCGGCGGAAGCGACAGGCCCCCGGGTCGCCACTCAGACTCGGGGGCCGACTTGTTCCCTCGACGCAGCCGAAGCGCCGCTCCTCACCGCACCCGCGGCTGGAACATGGCCCGAATCACGGCGGTCGCGTCCACGGCGATGAGCAGCCCCTCCATCGGCAGCGATTGCACGCCCACGACGATCCCGGCGGGCGGATTGCGGGAGGGAAGGAACTCGGCTCCCGCCTCCCGGATGGCCGCGAAGTCACGCGGTGAATAGTTCACCACGTAGATCGTGAGCTTCGCGACGTCGGCGGGCGCCGCTCCTCCGATCTTCAGGACGAACGCGAGGTTGGCGAACGCCTGCCGGGCCTGGGCGCGCAGGTCGCCGGGGCCGACGATCTGCCCCGTCGAGTCGAGGGCGACCTCCCCCGAGATGTAGAGCGTCGAGCCGGCGCGCACCGCGTGCGTGAACCCCGGGAGCGCGGCGAGCGTGCCCGGGTTGATGTAGCGGGGCTGCGTCGGCTCCAGGCCTCCCGGCGACCCGAACCTGCCGCCCCGGCCCGCCTCGCTTCCCCCGCCTCCCGGAGCCCCCATGCACGCGGCCAGAATAATGACTGCCGCGCTCGTGACAGTGGCGCGCACGCACCCGCTCCCTTCGTTCAGTTCGGAATGCAACGGACGGCTGGACCCCAGCTGGAAAACTACGGCGACGGCCGACGGGGCGCTGAGTAGGGGCGCAGCATGCTGCGCCCCTACCTGGCCGTCTTGGGGTTGTGATCGGCCGGTTTTCGGGTTGTCAGCATCGCCCGATGACCCCCCGTATACACCAGCATGAGCGCGTTGCCCGACCCGGACCCACCTGGCCAGGCAAGGGTGGACGAGCCCGCGCTCGTCGCGCGCGCGCTCGCGGGGGATCGGGCGGCGCTCGGTACGCTGGTGGAGGCGTATGCGGGGTCGGTGCGCCGCATCACCCGCGCGATTCTGGGAGATGTGGACGACGCCGAGGACGCAGCGCAGGATGGGCTGCTGGCCGCGCTGGTGAAGCTGGACCGCTACGACCCCGCCCGTCCGTTCGGCCCGTGGCTGTTGCGGATCGCGGCCAACGCGGCGATCGACCGCCGCCGCCGGCGCACGGTTCGACAGGCGCGGGTGTTGGGGGACGATGTGGCGGGGGGCGACCCGCTGCCCGACGCCGAAACCGAGCGCCTCGCGCTCGGCGACCGGCTCCGGGCGGCGCTGGATGAGCTGCCGGAACATTACCGGGCGGCGGTCGTGCTGTTCGACGTCGAGGGCTACTCACATGCGGAGATTGCGGAGATCCTGGGGTTGGCGCCGGGGACCGTGCGATCGGCCGTGTTTCACGCCCGGCGCAAGCTGCGGGCGCTGTTGGACGACTTGAAGGAGGACCGGTGAGACAAGAGCCCTTGTGGTCTCCGGACCACCATGATTCCGCGCTCGGCGAGGCGCTGTGGGCCGCACTCACCCCGCGCAACGACACGGCGGAGTTCGTGGCGCACGTGCTCGCGCGCGCCGAGGCGGCCGGCGTGGGGACCTGGCGGGCGGTGCTGGGGCGGTGGAGCCGCCTGGCCATCGCGGCAGCGGTCGTACTGACGTTCGTGGCAGGGTATCTCGCCGGCAGAGAGCGCGAGGTCGCAACCTCGTTCGACGCGGTGTGGGTGACGTCCGCCACCGGGAGCGAGGCGGCCGCCGAGCTGCTCGCGACACACCGCGCGCCCGACCCGAGTGCCCTTTTCGCCTCGATGTTAGCGAACTGAGGTGGGTGCCATGCTCCAGCAATCCCGATTTTGGGCGATCACCGCGCTGGTGGCGACATTCGCGGCAGGCGGGTTGTTCGGGTGGGTGCTCGGGACGCGGGCGCACGGTGGGCCGCGGGGCTGGGCGTTGCGAGGAGGAGGCCCGCCGGGACCGGACGGCATGATCGGCTTCCTGAGCGAGCGGTTGGACCTTACGGCGACGCAGCGCGACTCGGTGCGAGCGATTCTGGAGCGACATCGCGCCGACCTCGAGAAGATCTGGCGCGCGGTCCATCCGCAATTCGATTCAGTGCGGTCGAGAATGAGCGCGGAGATCAGCGCTCAGCTCACGCCGGCGCAACGGACCCGCTATGCGGACCTGGAACGGCGCCTCGACCGCCCACCACGGTTCGGCGGTGGCCCGCCGTGGGGGGGACCGAGACCACGACCTTGAGAGGGGAGGTGCTCCTCCAGAGGGAGCCTAAACCTGAATCAAAGGAGGTGGTGCGCGACGGGCGATGCGGAACGGGCTCTTTGACGGAAGGGCCCGTTTCTGTGTTGGGTCACCCCACCACCACCGGCTCCCGCTCCAGGCGAACGCCGAAGCGCTCGTACACCGCTCGCTCGATGGATTGGGCGAGCGCCAGGAGCTCGGTCGTGGTCCCGCCGTGATTCACCAGCGCGAGGGCGTGGCGCGTCGAGATTCCCACGCCGCCGTACCGGTATCCCTTCGCGAATCCGGCGTGCTCGATGAGCCACGCGGCGGGCACCTTCACGCGACCGTCGGCGGGGAACGTCGGGATGCCGTCGAGCTCTCCGGCGGCGTGCCGGCGCCGGGCGAGCTCGTCGAACGCTTCCGCTGAGAGCACCGGGTTCACGAAGAACGAGCCGACCGACCGCGCGTTCGGGTCGGTGGGATCGAGCACCATCGACTTGCGGCGCCGCAATTCCACGACCGTATCCCGCACGACGCGCACGGCCTGGCCGGGCTCCAGGCGCTCCAGCGCGCCGTGCCGGCCGATCGCCTGCGCCAGCTCCGCGTAGCGGATCTGCGGGAGGATGTCGCGCCGCAGGCGCAAGGAAACGTCGAGGACGACGTAGCGATCGCGGTCGCGCCCCTTGAAGCGGCTGCCGCGGTACACGAATTCGCATTGGTCGCGCGTGAACACGACCTCGCCCAGGCTGTCGCGCTCCAGGCACCGCACCGACACGAGCGTGTCCGCAATCTCCTGACCGTACGCGCCGACGTTCTGGATCGGCGTCGCGCCCACCGTGCCGGGGATTCCCGAGAGGCACTCGATCCCGACCCATCCCCGGTCGACCGCCTGGCGCACCAGCGCGTCCCACTCGACCCCGGCCCCGGCGACGACCTCCACCCCGTCCGCCGCGTCGCGGTGCGTGACGCCGCCGATGGCAACCTTGAGAACGAGGCCCGGGAATCCGGTGTCGGCCACCACGAGGTTCGAGCCCCCGCCGATGATCTGCACGCGCAGCCCGCGCGCCCGCGCGGCCGTGAGCGCCTCGCGCAGCTCCGCCTCGGTCGTGCATTCGAGGAAGTAGCGGGCCGGGCCACCCAACCCAAGCGTGGTGTAGGGTGCGAGGGGCACCCGTTCGCGCAGGGAAACTGTCATGGCTCGAGCTAAAACATGAACCCGGCGCGCACATACAGCGCGGTGCGCTCGGGGCTGCGCGCCGCGGCGATCGAAATGGTGTTGGCGCGGCGGTGGTGCCAGGCAAACCACAGCCCGCCGCCCGCGGCGCCGTGCCAGCGGTCGGACGATTCGCCCGCGACCCAAACGC
>WNGI01007562.1_pt1 | contig 11339 bp, 9 predicted proteins | sample 5400621 | NCBI WGS metagenome assembly WNGI01 (sample SAMN13153374, study PRJNA577476) | soil metagenome | isolation source: 20 cm soil or saprolite under Garry oak tree replicate 1 | place: USA:California | collected 2016-06-15
TCGACCTTCCTCTTCTCAATTTGCCGAACACCGCGGGGTGGCGGACTTCGCTTGCCGGCACATACAGCGACAGCAATTCCTTTTCGAACTTTTCCGGATCATCGACCAGCGGCAAAAGATCCGTGAGTGGAATGAGCTGGCAGTTTTCTAGCAGCCCGCCGACAAAACTCGCATAGTTATCGCGCCGCTGCTCTCCGTCGGTAACAACATCCACCGCTGACCGTAGCTGCGCCTCGACGGAAAGGCGCACTGCGTCGTCCGCGGTAGCCTGAAACTCTTCGCCCCCCAGCCGCCCCTCAATATGCTCGTGCATCGCCTGGAGCATCCAGCGTGGTCGTGGCCAGCTTCCAATTCCCATGACCGATAGCGGAGCTATGTCAAGAATCGATGCCGGCTTAGATAGTCGCGCAGAAATCCCCGTCGCCTCTGCGGCTCGAACTGCGCCGAGCTTGGGCTGAGCAGGCGCCGGAGACTCACTCTTTTCGGCCAGCGAACCCTTGCAGACCAAAAAGCTCCATGTGCCTGCGTTGCGACTCGATGAAATCAACTCGTTTCCGGTCAACCGGCACCAGGACGGCAGATCCTGCTCGACCGACGCTTCGGTCGAGCGGACCTCAAGAATCTGGCCTCGAGCGAGAGGATCGATGTGCTTGCGAATGAGCAGCAGCAGGCCGCTGCCGCAGTCGAGATCGCCGCCGTCGAAGCTTACGTCGGGGCGATACGAGTGTTGGGCAGTGTCACCCATTTCAAACTTTCCATCAATAAGTGATACACGGAGAGCCGTCGCTTAGAAATTCCACAAGCTTCGCGCCACCGACAATCGTGGCTCCGGCGATAAGTTTTCCCTCATCGAGCTTGCGCCGTTTAAAACAGGGCGAGCAGACGTAGATCAGGCCGCCCGCCTTGACAAAATTCTCCATGAGCTCTTTCATAGGCGCAAAGCCTTCCTCACGGATGTCGTCCGCGTAGCCCTGCTGGGAAAGCCGCACTCCTTCGGTGCTCAAGAAAACCAAAGTTTCCTTATCCGACGCTACCGCCGCGTTGGCAACGACAAAGGCAACTGTCGCCTTATCGGGATCGTTTTTCGCGGACGTGAGGCTAACACAAAATTTACCGGCCATAATTTCAATCCTCCTTTCGTTCAATCCAATATTGAGGGTGTTCCGCGCCGAGAAGCGCATGCCCCGTCAGGCGACACCAGGCCGGGATATCTTCCCTGGCGCCGGGATCGGTCGCCGTAATGCGCAGTATCTGGCGGGGTTTCATCTGGCGCAAGCGCATACGAAGTTCCAAAACTAGATCGCCGCATGCCATCTCACCGGCGTCCCATGCCTTGTCCTCATCTAACTCCGATGCTTTTTCAAGTGCGTCGGCTTCATGAGACCGCCGGCTCGCATTTCGCGGATAGGGCCAAAGACATGCGGGAAGAGCAGCAGGCTCGTAACCTTCTTCCCGATTGGCCCATGCCCACCCGGCACGGTGACAGGGCCGATGCAAGACGAAAGACCATAGCTCGTCGCGCATCTGCACGGGTTCCCGCTCAAACTCAGCTGCAAGGCATGAGCAGCACAGAGGCGCATTCTTGAAGCCCATGCTGATACTAAACAACGCTTCGTGATGGCAGAGCGCGGACTCGCAGCGCTTACAGGCACGCCCGCTCAGTCCCTGCAGATCTGCAAGCAGTTTGACCGTCCGCTCCATTTCATCGGACAGCGCTTTTCGCTCCACAGCGGTATTCCTCGCTAATCGACCTGGCGAAACGTGAGCTTTCTCACCCACCCCTTCGTTTCCGGATGTTCTTTGCCATCGATCTCCACGTACGCTTTGGGCAAAGCATTGACCGGCTCTCCGTCTTGGCGCGGATTGAAGGTAAGGTCTCGATTGCGTGACCAGACAACGCGGCGCTCGTCGAGATTGCCGAAATAATAGTTGACCTTTTCCGGGTTGGGACCATAGGTGCCATCGGCGGTGGTGAGACGAACCAATTTCTCGTTGTCGTTGTTCACCGGAAACTCTCCGGCATAGAGATCGGCCACCGCGACGTCATGGGGGATCCAACCCAGGCCGGGCGCATAGAATTCCGCCCAGCAGTGATAGCTTTGATCCTGGTCTTGCCCCATCAAGTCCGGTTTGAGAAAGGAACCGTAGACGATCTGCGTTGGGATTCCGATGCTGCGGGAAAATGAGGTCCAGAGCGATTCGAAATCGGTGCAGTTCCCCGTGCGGGAAGTCAAACAGTAGGTCGTGCTGCCAACCGGTGATGCCTTTTTGTTCTTCGGATCTTTCACCCAGTACTCCACGTTTTCCAGCAGCCAGTCGTAGAGTTTGCGCGCAGCCAGGACGGGGTTTTGTTCATTGCCGACGATCTGCAGGGACAACTTCCGTATGTCCCCGTCGATGATCACATGCTTGTTGGGTTGCAGGTAGTGCGCCAACCGCACGCGGTCGGCTTCGGAAATCGGCTTGGCTTTTTTGGCGTCCACGCCGCTACGCACTTCCGAGCGCGTCAGAACAAAACTGGTGACGACTTTGAACTCTTTTTCCTTCGGAGCATCGGCCTCGAGAAACAACACCTTGCTGCCTTCGGAATCGAGCTCGACCCGGTAAGGATACGGCGCATCGATCTTGAGGTTTTTGATTTGCTGTGCCGGGTCGTCTTGAGGAAGCGCCGCCCAAACCCGTACTCGTTTGGTACCCTCGGGAACTTGCACGGTGATCTCATTCTTTAATTGGAAGGTGGCTTTACGCAGTGGCTGGGCTGCAACGCTTTGTGTGAATGCCAGCAGACCGACGATTTGAATAGCGAGCATTGGAAAGCGGAACCAATTCTTCATGGTGCTTCTCCTTATGATCGATCGCCGAAGACCTCTTTAGACGATTATTACTATAGGTTCTTATTATCTATCAAATAGATAATTTTTATGGAATGACCAAACGTTGATAAAAAGCAAACTCGTGATTGGAAACGATCCCCGCCGCTTCAAACTTCCAAACTGGACCGCAGCCTAATTTGTTCGAAAGACCACGGTCAAGCGCCAAAATTGCCGCGGAATTAAGATGATCGACGCTTCAGTCGAATTTAGTCTGAGATGAGTTGGTTGGGGAATTCAATTTACTCGTTATGGTCGGCGCCAGAATTCAACGCTAGAGCGCCTTTCAAGATTTTCCCTGATTGAAAATCGTCTTCGAGCCGACACGTGCATCACATCTTACTTGTCATGGTGAGCGGCTCGCCTTAGAATGAATTTACAATGAATACTGACGTCGCCCGCAATGAAGAACCCCAGCCACCTGAGCCGAAGGTGTATTCCTATCAAACCGTTCGGCCGCCCTTGCAGTGGGCCTACGTGCTAGCGGTTGTCAGCACGTCGGCGACCATGATCTTACTTCTCAGTCTCGATGCCTGGACGCTCAACCGGCCGACGCTGATCCTTTTCGTGATTCCGATCATACTGAGTGCGTACGTCGGTGGCGCGGGGCCGGCACTGCTCTCGACTGTTCTTGCCGCCGTGGGCACATACTTCTTTTCGAGACCGGCGGACGTCTTCTCCTATTTAATTTCATTCGATTTCGTCCAGTGGTTGACCTTGATCGTCGCGGGCATACTCATCAGTCTACTCAACGAGGCGCTGCATCGATCCCGTCTTCGCGCTGAGCTGAGCGAGAAGCTACGGCTTACAGAGAACGCTGCACGACTAGCGGACACTGAGCAGCACCTGAGCCTCGCACTTGATGATGCCACTAAGAGATCGCAGCATCTCGCCGTGCTCAACACGATTGGAGCTGCAGTCAGCCAATCTCTCGATCTAAAGGTTATCGTTAAACAGGCGGTCGATAAGATCGCAGAGACGCTTGCCTTTGACGCGGTCTGGGTTTATGAACTCGAGCCCCAGACGAAAACGTTGCGCATGATTGCCTGTCATGGATTGAATGACGAGATGGCCAAAAGTATGGCAGAGCGCAGCACGGACACAGGGATCAGCGCTCCGGTGCTAAAAACGGGCACGCGGCTCGTCTTCGAGGACTTGCAGAATGACGAGCGTTATCGCGCACTGAGTCGGGCAGGTACGGTCGCATCGCTTGGTTTCAAGGCGGCTGCCGCGTTTCCGATTCGGACCAAGGACAAAATCATCGGAACGCTGCATGTGACCAATCTTACGAAGCGACCTTTCGCCTCCGAAGAACTTCAGCTGCTTGAGTCCATCGCGCAGCAAGTCGGCGTCGCTTCGGAAAACGCTAAATTATTTGAAGAGCTCCGGGAGGCCAAAGAACGCGCAGAGCTATCCGATCGGGCCAAGTCCGATTTCCTCGCTAATATGTCACACGAGTTGCGCACCCCTTTAAATGCCATCATCGGATTCTCTGAAATGCTCGTGGATGAAAAAATTGGGCCTCTGAATCCGGACCAAAAGGAATTTCTAAGCGACGTTTTGAAAAGCGGCCAGCACTTGCTCGAGATTATTAACGACGTGCTTGACTTGGTCAAAGTTGCAAGTGGAAAATTGGAACTCAAGGCTCAACGTTTTTCGCTCAGCGAAGCAATTGCCGAGACATGCAGCATTGTGAAACCGATCGCAGATAAGAGAAATGTTGCCATAAACGTCGATGCGCCCGTCGACAAGGATATCATCACCTTAGACCCCCTCAGGTTTAAGCAAGTTCTCTATAATCTGTTGTCGAACGCCATTAAGTACAACCACGACAATGGCAACGTCGAAGTTGCGGTCTCAGTCAACGAGCAAAAGCAGATCCGGCTGCAAGTAAAGGACACAGGTATAGGAATTAAAGAAGAGGATTTGCCGCGCATCTTTGACGATTTTATCCAACTCAACATTGGCACCACGAAAGTTCAACAAGGAACGGGGCTGGGTCTCGCGCTAACCAAAAAGATCATCGAACAACAAAAAGGCTCAATTACCGCCGAGAGTGAAGTTGGCCACGGAAGCACATTTACTGTCGTTCTTCCTCTGGCTTCAGAGCTTACGCAATAAGTCCATGAGCGGGGCGGAGGAATTCAGTTCGGCATTAAGATCGTCAACGGTCGCCGCACCCTGGGCCGGCGCTTCGCGCTAACTTCCTTGTGCTGCTTAATGATTTATTTTCTATCTTCGGTTGCGGCGGTCGACCAATACGGCCTATAGGCCGAAATGAAACTCTCGAAGAAACGCCGCGCATCCTGTGACAGCGATCCAAGTATCTCCCCATCTCCAAAACAAGTTGGCGGCGGTGTTGCAGGTCCGGGTCGGCACGGACCAAAGCCATAGATAATGTCCAGGGTCCTGCGGATGGGAATGCGACGATACGTGCCTCTGTGAATTCCCCACGCATGAAAGACACACGCATCGCCAGGTTCGAGAGCAATGCGAACTGAGGCTGGCATCGATCCGTTTTGGACAGGACCTTTCCGAATTTGGAATTCTTCAGCCCCATCCCACCGCGCGTGGGACCCTGGAACGAACTCCAGTCTGTCGTCGCTCACAAAAGCGACGCGAAAATGAACTGCAGTCGTGGTCAACGCAAACTGTCTCTCTACTTCTGGGTTTGGCATGCCGAATTGGCTGTCACGGTGCCAGTTGCCGTCCCAATCCCCGTTCATCTGCTCGTGGAAATACTGGGTGTTATGAAAGAGAAGCGGCGGCTCACCTGAACGGGCCAGGTTCTCGATGAGGTGTCGAACTCGTGTCGCGCCCGCGAACTCGAGCAAACGAAGGAGCGCTGAGCGATCCGCAGCGAAGTATCTGGGCTCCGTCAAATACGCAATGTTTGCGGTTACGTGGCCGAGCGCTGAGGATTCACCTCGGATTTTATCAAGAACGATATCGCACGACCGACGCAATTCGCGAACGTCACCGGGACTCAAGAAATTCCGAACGATGAAATAGCCATCCTTCGCCCAGCTCGCCGATTGTTCCCCCGCCAAAGAGTCCATCACCACAGCTCCCGATCAATCGAACTATTGGGTAGGTTTAGTTTGGCTTTTGCTGAGGTGCTGCTCAAAAAACGCGACAACCTCAAGAATGCTGTCGGACCACGCTTTGGGATCCCCGCCTGTGGTCGCGCCACGACCGGTGGCAGCATTCACGTTGATCCGTTCCTCAATGTAGCGGACCGGCCTGTCGCTGTCGAACGAGTGATGCGCTCCCGGATAAATCTTGATCATTACCGGATAACCAGCCTGATGGGCGGTTTCAGTCAGTTTCCGGCACGGTTCCGCAGGGGTCCAGTCGTCGTTTTCTCCGATGAGAATAAGCAATGGAGCAACCGGCTTGTATACCCCGATGTAATCCGTGATCGGCCCGCGCGGCCCAGACTGACGCGCGACCCGCCAGCCGCCGTATTGAGCGGCGCAGGCCGGATACAAAGCAATCGCAGCGGCGAAGCCCACACGTTTCTCGCGGGCAATTATCTCCTTGTCGCTTTGCGCATCGACCATTGAGGCCAACACCGTGGACCCACCATGCGAACCACCCATGAGACCGACCCGAGATCCATCGACATACGGTAATGCGCGGATATAGGCGAGCGCCGCATAGGCGTCGGGGACGCGACGAGGAGGGCTTACCTCGGTCCGGCTCGGCGACGGGTCCGTGCACACACCGCCAGCATGGCCGCGAGTCGTGAAGCTATCGGGAATCAGGATGACGTATCCTCGCCCCAGCAGTTCCCTTGCCCAGCGCTCGGGAGCTCCGCTCGACCGTGGCCCCAGCCCGCTACAGTCGTGCATAATCACAACAGCGGGGAAAGGCCCCGGCCCGTCCGGCTTGAATAGTATAAATGGAATTTGTTCTAACGAGCCGTTAGACGCCCTGGTGGTAATCGACGTGGAGGTTGCACCGACGCAGCCTCCGAGGAATGAGAATAGAGCAAGCGCCAGCAGCCTAGGCCCTGTGAACATAGTTATTCCTGCCGAGGGCTAACGTTCGCGATGACGGCCGTGAGAACCGGTCAAATATCTCAATTCGTAATTTAATTGAACGACGCGTTAATTTGATTTCACCGAAGGAGAATACAATCCAATCGTAGCACCGCTGCGTAGATGATCCTGTGTCCGGTTATGCGGACATTATGCGTCAAATACGGGAACTCTACGGAACCATTACTTAGACTTTTCGTAATCGACTATTCCCTGAAAATCAACAACAACTGACTTCAAGCCTGCCGATAATTTTTCTGCAACTTGGCGATCCTTGCGGGAGATACCTTCTCAGTTCGCCGCCACCCATGCCGTGAGGATCGACGGCGTATCGGTCATCATCGGTTCCCACGAGTCGCCGCGATCGCGGCTTGTGTAAAAGGCGCCTTTGCCTTTGATACGAGCTTCAAAACCGTAACCGCGCGAGCCGTCGCCCATGCCGCAGAAGAGCGAGTTCGGATCAGTCGGGTGGCGCAGCAAAACCCACGGCATCCAGGGGTTTTCTTTTCCTAATCCTTGAGTCGAGACGCGCCAGTTTTCGCCGCCATCATCACTGAGCAGGATACAGCCATGAGGATGAATTTTTTCTCGGCTCCACACTCCCGGCGAGCCCTTGCCGCCGCAGAGCACCATGCGCGGTGTGTCACCGGGCAGGCAGTGCCACTCATGCGAGTAGCTGTGGAGTTCCGTATATGCCCACGGCATGCCGTTTTCCACGCGGCGCCAATGCTCGCCGGCGTTATCGCTACGGTAAAAACCGCGCGCCGACGACACATAGTAGCGCTCTTTGCTGCCGGGATAGTTTTCGATGTAATGCATGTCGACGTAACTGATGCCGATGCTACGGTCGTACCAAGTTTTGCCGCGATCCCTGCTCAATAATACGCCGCCGTGTTCGAGCAGGACAAAGAGGAGATTCTGATCATCTGGATGAATAAAAATATGGCGCACGTGGGGAAACTCGACGCCGCGCAACCGCGGCGGGACGTCCCATTTCTTTTTTGCCTCGTCTGGAATGGCGAGCATGCCGTCCAAAGGCTCCCAGGTCTTTCCGGTGTCTTCGCTGCGAAAAAGCCGGATCGGACCGATACCCATGTAGACGACGCGTTCATCGTGCGAGTCGACAGTAAACGTGCGCACGTCGCCGTCCATGATCTTCGTCCAGGATTTGCCGGCGTCTCCAGTTCGATATCCGCCGTCGAAAGCGACGGCGGCAAAAACAATCTCAGGATTGTTCTTGCACCCGATCAAATGCTCGAGGGTTTTGCCTTCGAAAAATTCACCGATTGTGCTCATCGATGAGCCTTGCGGCTGTACGACCTTCAGTCCACCGTTGTGCGCAATGTAGTAACGCAGGGATTCCATAAAAACCTCCTGGTTAAGGAAAGGACAAAGGATAAAGGCGGAAGGATAATTGAACGTCCCTTTCTTTTTTATCCTTTATCCTTTTGCCGTTATCCTTTACGCTCGCGCCTTCAGCGCCCGATATACCTTCTCCGAAGTGACCGGTAAATCCATAATGCGCACGCCGCAGGCGTCCGCCACCGCGTTGGCCACTGCCGCGGCGGTCGGCGTGTTTGCCACCTCGCCGATCGCCAAGCTATTGTACGGTCCCGGACCCGCCGGGACGTTTTCCATGACGTGAGTCTTGAGCGGCGGGATGTCCGTGATATTGGGAATCTTGAATTCGCCGAAGTTCGTCGTCGTGATCCTAGCGCCGTCAAACATCACTTCTTCGGTGAGCGCATAACCGAGACCGAATACTACGCCCCCTTCGATCTGCCCTTGATGCATCAGCGGATTGATGACTTTGCCCGTGGTATGCGCCGACACCATGTTGCGCAAAGTGACTTTACCGGTCTCCGGATCCACGTGCACTTCGGCGATCTGTGCCGACACCGAAGCGTCGTGAGATTTTTCCGCGCTTTTGTAATAGCCGCGCACGTAGATCGGCGCGCCCTTGAACTTCACAACTTCGGCGAAGCTCATCTTGCGCTTCGAGCTCTTATGCAGAATCATTCCCCGATCGAGATCCAACTCCTTGGGATCGACTTCCAATGCTTGCGCCGCGAAGACGAACAGTTCCTCGCGCGCTTTTACTCCGGCTTCGAACGAAGCGTTGCCATACACTCGCGTCGCCCGGCTGCCGCCGACGCCGCCATCGCTCGGCACGATCGTGCTGTCCGCTTGCTTTAATTCGATCTCATCCGCCGGAACTTGTAATTCCTCGCCGACCACTTCGACGATTACCGTGAGCACGCCGGCGCCCTGGTCGACGACCGGCGTGATCACTTTGATCTTGCCGTCCTCTTCAATAGTCACGAAAACGTTGCCTTCGCCGCCGCTCGGGCTCCACTCGGAAAAGGACAGACCGCGGCCGACGTCTTTCGGCTTCGGTTTTTCGTAGCCGGCAAGTTGAATCGCTTTCTCTAGCGCTTCTTTGCCGCGGATGTGCGAGATATGGCCGCCGATGGGCGTCTCGTCCCCGTCGCGCAGCATATTTCGGCGTTTGAACTCCGCCGGATCCATGCCGAGCTTGCGCGCGACGATATCGAGCTGGCTTTCGTTGGCAAAGAAGCCTTGCGGATCGCCCGGCGCGCGCATGTGGCCGCAAGGTATTTTGTTGGTATAAACCATGCGCTCTTCGATCAAGCAATTGGCGATCTTGTACGGCCCGGCGCAGGTCGATGCGCCGATCAGATAGCCAGCCGGCTTCATCGACGCATACGCGCCGCTGTCGAACATAAACTCGATGTGATGCGCGACAATCGTCCCGTTTTTCTTGACGCCGGTTTTAATCTTGATGATCGAGGCGTGGCGCGGATTGCCGGCGGTCAATTCCTCGGTATAGTCCATTATCATCTTCACCGGCTGGCCGCCCTTTTTCGACAAGAAATACGCCACCGGCACGTCCATGAAGCCGCCCTTGCCGCCGAAGTCGCCGCCGATATGCGTCGGGTGAAAAATCAGTTTTTCTTTCGCCACGCCGATGCAGTTCGACAGTTGGCCACGCACCGCGAATGGCGTCTTGCTGCATGACCACCACGCCGATGCAGTTCGACAGTTGGCCACGCACCGCGAATGGCGTCTTGCTGCATGACCAGACCTCTGCGCCACCGGATGCGTCCGCCTTTACTACGCAAGCATGCGGCTCGATGTAGGACTGATGCGTCACCTGCGTCGTGAAGGTATTCTCGACGATCACGTCCGCCTGCCTGAAGCCCTCTTCGAGGTTTCCCTTGCCCCATTTTAGATAGGCAAAAACGTTGCTGACGGTTTCCACCGGAACCGGCAAACCTTTGTACGAAAGCAAATCGGGGTGCAGCACCGGCGCGCCGGGTTTTGCCGCAGCCACGGGATCGAGCAATGGCTCTATTTCCTCAAATTCCACATCGATCAATTCCAACGCCTGCTCCGCCGCAAGCGTCGTCTCCGCCGCGACCGCGGCGACTTTTTCACCGATGAACCGCACCACGCCATCGGCCAACACCGGCGTGTCGTAGATGCAGCGGCCGATTCTAAGACCGGTCACGTCCTGACCGGTAATCACCGCTTTCACCCCCGGCACTTGCCAAGCTTTGCTGGTATCGATGCGCTTGATCCGTCCGTATGGAATCGGACTGCGCAAGCATCTGCCCCATAAACCATCGGGCAGCATTAAATCCGCGCTGTAGAGCGCTTTACCGGTGACTTTAAGTACGCCTTCGACTCTTGGTGTCGATTTGCCAACCACCTGCGTCATCTAGTTCCCTCCCAACTGGTAAATCTCATGCGCAAGACCGCATCAGGTACTCTTTTTTAAACCGGAACACGCCGCGTTGTCCAGCGATTCCGCGATTGCCCCAGGCTTCAACGATTTGAACTTTTTGAACGTTTTGAAACCCGTTGAACCTTGAACGCTTGAACTTTTGAACGAATGACGTTATCCCCACACCTTCTTTGCGGTCTTGGCAACGAGCTCCAGCTTCCGCTTCATGTCGTCCCAAGTAATCAGATTCCCCGACGCCGCAGAGGCAAAGCCACACTGCGTACTCAAGGCGAGGTTTTCCATCGGCACATATTTCGCGGCTTGCTCGATGCGCCGCATGATTTCATCCTCGGATTCGAGCGTCGGCTCTTTCGTCGTGATGAGTCCGAGCACCACCGTTTTGCCTTTGGGCACGAATCGCAACGGCTCGAAGCCGCCGGCGCGGTCCGTGTCGAATTCCAGTAGATAACAATCCATCTTGAGCGAGCCGAAGGCCTTCTCGGCGATCGGCTCGTAACCACCCTCGGCGCCCCAGGCGCTGCGCTTGTTGCCGCGGCAGAAATGGATGCCGAGAACGACGTCGGGCTTGCGTTTGATGCCCTGAATCATGGCGTTGTCGGCAGCGATGGCTGCGTCGAGCGCTGCATCCAGATTGATGCCGCTCTGCTTCAGCACTTG
>WNGI01013347.1_pt1 | contig 11339 bp, 11 predicted proteins | sample 5400621 | NCBI WGS metagenome assembly WNGI01 (sample SAMN13153374, study PRJNA577476) | soil metagenome | isolation source: 20 cm soil or saprolite under Garry oak tree replicate 1 | place: USA:California | collected 2016-06-15
CAAGGCAGAGATAAGCCATCTCTACGACGCGACACGCCTCCATTACCTCTCAAACATGAAACCACGCCAAGATCCTCTTGACGGGTGCCTACTGGAACGCGTTACCATCTACAAACGGCGATCCCTCATATCACACGAGTCGGTATTGTTTACACTCTGCTCTGAACACGATGGTGGCAAAGTGTTTCAGTTACTCGTTGAACGTACTGTCGACGTCTTCTCCGCTTTTGGACTTTCTTCCAAGGACCCATCATCAGCCAAGACCAAGTACGCTAACGACACAGCACAGATGGTAGAAATTGTGGCCGGTACTGACATGCTGTCCCACAAGTCGTATGGCAAATCTATGTGGACTTTCACCATGCCGCCAGCCCACGAAGGGTTCACAATGAACCTAATCCAACTCCTTGGATTACTACGTACTCTCAAGAGGACAGACCGTGGGCAGGAATACAATGCCATTGACCGAAACTGTTTTTGGCTCGTTCGAATGGTGCGCCTCACTATTACACGTCTCGCGCAGCAGGCTGGTGTCCAGGTGACTCCCGAAACCACAAAACAAGCTGAAGAGCAGCTAGGTACATGTGGCTGCGTTCGCCTCGATGGGTCCAGATCCCACGACTTGGGGGAAGTACTCGTGGATCAATTGATCAACGAGTTTGAAGCCAATTACCGGGATTTCAAACAGCGTTACTATGCAAGTCATTCAATCAGCATTCCATGGATATGCTTTGCTAACATTACTACGATTGCAGGGGTCTGGCTTCATGAGCTCAGTCTCCAGCTACCTGTCTGCATTCGGGGATCTTTTAATCGACATTTAAATCATGTACCATTCTACAGCGACGGCCACTAGTTTGTTAACATCCACAACCCCGGTCTTCCTAGCAGCTACGGCCGCCACTAGCTGATTCACAACCAACAGACTCTGGTACAGTTCAACTTAATGCCAAATGGACTCGGACGCAACACTTCTCTCACTATATTACATCTCGTTACTATCTGTCGTTACAGTGATTATGTAATTGTATCACAAATTCAACTACACACAAACTATGCAATTACACAACAATTTTCGCGGATGCATCCACCGAAAAGTCTGGGTTGTCTCCGCCATTCACGTTGGCAACAGAAATGATGTTCACCCCGGCGAGACTTTCTTGTTCACTTTGACCGGGAAGAACAAGGCTGCGATCGTCCCTATTCAACACGAAATATAAGGGTCAATTTGCGCCGCGCATGATTACGGTAGAGGTACCAGGATGACGAGTGACGATCTCATTGTAATGATAACACAATGCAAGACCGTGACCTTGATTTCCCACCGTCCTTTGTCGAGTTATATGTTTCAGTCGCAATGGCTGCGTTCAAAATCATATAATCCAACCGGCCTCCCTGCTTTTCCTGTCTGCGAAAGACTTTGAATATAGCGCTTGAACGATAACATAACTCGGCACATACGGGTCAACTCTACGTCCCCTTTCTGTTGACTACGACCAGTGTCACGCCGTGCGTTCCTTTCGTCTGATTTCTGTTGAATAGTATATCGCTTACAACGACTCCCGCAGGCAGAATATCATAATCTGGTTACCGATGCCACTGGTCTAGCACCCCCTGTGAGTATCAAATCACTTGTTCGTGACAAAACGTCTTACTCTCTTCGTCACCTTCAAGAATTCATGCAGCTTCGCGAGGAGAAAGCACGTATCGATTCGGACTAAGTATTCATAACTACAACCCTCTAAAGCTCCAAGCTGCCCTATTCTGCTCTAAGAATGCATCGAATGTCAACGGAGCTCTGCCCGTCACTCGCTCCACGGCATCGCTGGGATTGGTATTCTCCCCGACCCCTTGGGCAGTTTGTTCCTCGACCCACGCAAGCATCTCCGCAAGCGGCTGGGGTAAACCATTCGTTATGTATCGCTGTTTCACTTGTTCGCGCGTTACTTTAACGTGTAAAATCTCGCGCCCTAGAACGCTACTAAGTTTTGCGGCGACCTGCATGAATATGACTCGGTATGCTGTCTGGAAATTGAGAAGCAACGTACCTGATCGTGACTCAGTAGTTCTGCACCCTCGAGCAGGTAATCTGTATTGTGTGTTTTCTCGTCCGTGAGAGCGCGGAATGCCACAGCTGCTATGTCCATCGCGCTAATAAATGGGAATTTGCCTTCTCCACATGCAGTATAAATTTTTCCCTCGTCCTGTATCGTGGCAAGGTGCCACCTCTCGCCGAAGTTTTCTGCGTAAACGCACATATCGTAAGTCCTGTTCAACTAATAGCTCAAGTATTACATACCCATAAACCATGTTGGGCGCAGTACACAATATTCGACACCCAAATCAAGAAGGTGTTGCCATATCTGTCCGTAAGAAGGACCACCAAGCTGGACTGTAGCACCAGCCAAGAGGACGAAACGCTTCACATGGTGTGTCTTGAGCGCGTAGTCGATAAAAGCTTTCGCGGGACCCGGATCACCAATGTGGGCCATCACGAGATAGATCGCAGAGATGCGTTGCCCCCCGGGAAAGTTGTATTGGAAAGGATTCGAGAAAGTCGACGGATCAAGCCAATCGAACTTTGTCGCGACCATCCCTGCCGGTGCAGCTGCCTCGCCTCGACGAGAGCCTAGCAGGAACGGGATATTTGCATCTTGTAAGAGACGAGTTATGTGTTTGGCAGTGTTGCCTGTTCCGCCTGTGAGGAAGATGGCCATAGGTCCACAAAACGATGTAGTGAACACTGTTGGGGCATGGTATAGTAGTTGTGAAGAGAAGATATACCAAATTCAAAGGGAGGCGAGCTACGCGTGCGTATCACAAACTATTGCCACACACGATAGAGAGTAGTAAGCCAGCCACTGTCCACGTAACGCGCACTTACTACTAGTGGCGAACATTCGTAATTCAAGTTATGTCATTGTACATAGACCATGGTAGCACAGTAGAACAGTATCAGTTCCTGTAAACATCATATCCCCATTTTTCTATCTCACCATTCGCCGTCTTCGCCCACTGGCTGCCCTAATTTAGGATTTGTATCCAATAATGAATTAAGATTGGAATTCGATTGTTTGGCGAAAATGGGCAACCGAGAAGATGTTTATTTTTGTCCGTACTTGGGCAGGTTCAAATTGGTAAGCTATGTCATTTATCTTCTATATTTATCTTCTATATCTTCTATATCTTCTGTCTTCTCTATGACCAAGGCTGACTAAAATAACTAAGCGCTGACAGATATATGTATTTATGTAAGCTTGACAGCCCCTTGAAAACGCACATATGTATCTGTACCTAATAGTGTGCTGCCGTCATTAGGAACTGAACAGGCAGGTGAGGTCGCAGCCTGCGTAAGCCGACGCTTATCTAGTGAATATATGAATATCAACGTGTAGAGAACAAAACAGTTTTACGCTAACCTGATCAGCAGCAACAATACACCCAGCTATTTCCTTCAATGACCGGCTTCTTTCCGATTCGTGCCACTCGAAAGTCTGGAATACGGGGACGGTGTCCGGTTCTTCGACGTATCGCACTTTTCTCTCGCCCGACTTAACCCCATCACCTTCTCCCAGATCAAGAACCATCCTTTTCCTCAGTGAAACACTTCCGCGTCCCCTACACTGATGAATGCCCTCAAAAATCCTTTGAAATCGGCGACGAATATCTACAGGCTTGCAGGATGCATCTATTGGATTCGCTGGCTTCAAAGCCATGTGGTCCAAGATATACCTTTCTTGAAAAGTCACCTTCCGGGCTGAGATCTGGAGGGCCTGGTAACTTGGCAAGCGGAGAGTTGCGATATTCCAAAAGATAACGTGTCAAAGCAAGCTCGAGGTTCCCACCACAGGATTCACCGTAGATAATAATATTCGAAGTGAGAAGCCCACCTCATCGACAAGGTAATGTAATTGAAGCCGGCGAGTGCATCAATGAGGGCCGCTGGGAATAGGTTGGCCACCGCAAAAGGCTTCGTTGATGACAAGCGATATTCAAGAGCAAAGTCGTGGCGCGCGGAGGTAGTGGGCTTCAGAAGCCCTCGTGTATGTCCGTCGTGTGCAACCTTCTCACTAGGAGCAGGCGGAGCAGTTCCGAACCGGCTTTGTGAGTCCAATAGCCAGGGATTCGTACTTATGTTACGGACGCAGTGTCAGCGAAGGATTTACAAACCCTGCTCACACCAGGACCCTCCACAATGGCCAAGTGGTTCGGTAAACCCATGAGATTCATGAGGTTACCCATCATGATGATGATCAACGTTCAAATTTCTGTTCATACCAACCACCGAATTGGATCAATCGCCTCATCAGGTTGACGAACACGACGCGTCACAAAGTCCACGACTCTCTAGATCGCCAGCTCCTGCCAAAGATGTCGATGAGTATCGACATGACGAAATGCTTATTCGCTAACCTGGGCATCGCCAGTAAAATACACCACGGCATGCGCACCAAAACGGTAGTGAGCTCGTAAACGATGTATATGCCCTTCGGAGGCTGTTTCCTGAATGCGAAGGGCATGATGGAATTTTGGATCACTGGGGATGATTATCGCTGGATTTTCACCCAGCACATTTTTTCCGGCGGTTGGCAGCATTTACACCCGCAGCTGGCCATCAACATTATTTGGTATTGTTTGATCGTGATACATATACTTCAAAGTGGTAAGAATTCTATGTGCAATGGCGGTATCCTGTTCGGACCATCTCTACTCTGAGCATGTCGGTTCCGGCTTTGCTTCATCGCATGCAAGACATCTTCATGATCATCTTCAACGGTCCTCACGTAGAGCCGTTCCAGGCGTGGACCAAGTTCGCCTGTCACCAACTCGTTCGATGTATCAAATCCGAGTTGCGACAGTGGATCTAGTGTGATTTCGTTCAAGGAAGGCATAATCCTCAGTATAGTGCCCAGGTCGATAGGGTCATCTGCACGATCAATGCGAAGGGCTTCCATATGGGGCATACCGCTGGAACGTCGAGTCAGCTGGACAAAGAGTGATACGTCGCAGCGTAGGTAGACATCTTCGCCATAGGGTGAATAAAGTGAAAGCGAAACTAAGCTGGGAAGAACCAATGGGCAGATAAAGGGCTCCACGTCTTCCCCGTCGTAAAAAGTTATGGCGAGAGCTCGTAAATTCGGAAGAAGTACATGTTCTTTGAGCGAAGAAGCCCACGCTGCGAACGTCCAATCTTCGTCCGATACCAAATGACACGTTTCTAGAGTTGCGGAACAGTGCCGCATAATCGCGAAAGCGCAACCGGCGCCGACCCTTGTACTCATGTGCAAATGCCGAAGTTTGCACCACGAGTCAGCGTGTACCAAGAACTGAGGGTCGATTGCCTGGTAAACCTTCAATTTCAATGAGGTCAGTTCCGACAGCTGAGCATCAGCTGGGAACAAGGCAAAGGGAGCGAACTGGCTTTTTTGGCACTTGTACAGCGCCAGTTCTTGCAGGCCAGATGTCCATTGCGGTTTCAGGAACAACAGCGTAGCAAGCGCTTTCACTTCTTCCATATGAAGAGAAAGAATAAGCCGTCTATATCGATACGGAGCGAGTAGATCGAAAATGAGATTCGGAATGACAGGCCTCTTTCGAGTGAAAAGTGTAAGAGATCTTGGCATTTGTCGAGCGCGGTCGACCAAAACTTGGACATCTTGCAGCGCATCAATACGCAGACGACGAGTTAGCACCAAGTTACTCCACAGCCCTGGCATGTCCAGCACGATCTGGCGCCATCTCGAGCACACGACGGCGAGGATGAGGGGAACTTTTTGCGCTCTCTGAGTAGTCGGAAAATATATGACGCCGTCTCCGATCAGCTCAAATACGGTACGCCATATATCTTCTGGCAGTTTCTCAAGGCAGTTCTAAAGGCGAGGCGTCAATGCTTGTCCTGTAGATCGTTATTTGTTTTCCATACCTGTGACATAATGTTACTTCGCGGCGGTATTCACCTGGATTTTGACATGACAGTGGTCATTGGTGCACTATGATAACATTTGGCAGCAATTACCTTCCCGTTGCAGCCGTTCTTCGAGGATCTGCTGGGCCGCAAAGGTTGAAGAGCGTAGAATTACATCACAGGGAACTATTTGTCACTATTTGTTAGAACCCGTATCAATTCAACATTTCGGATCGTACAAGCACACTGTCTATTAGTAAAGACATAATGATACGACCGGTCCACTATGCTATGGAGATACTATACAGAAGAGATAGGAGCTGCAGATAAGCATCAGGATTGTGACACATTCAAAGCGCCTAGGCGAAATATGCAGGTGAATTTAGATGGTTGGAAGAAAATAGAAAAACAGGAACTATGCGGAGATACCGTGATCTGCGTATGAAAAATTATACACCGCCCGGTGTATGACGAAACAACAATCCTTGATGTGCACTTGCAACTCGAACGCATTTGCTTTTTGATAGATCAGATAACAGATGGATATTCACAAGCCCAAATTGGAGATGACTCGGGATACCTCGTCGATGTCCTCTACATCGGCCGCACCGCCAAGTTGTGCCGAAGAACCGACGACGGCTGTTCTTGATGACATTGCGGGATCATAAACACTGGGAAACGATACCGACGTTGGGCTGGAGTTTCCGCCGGTGTCGCCGGTGGACGTTGTAGGCGATTCTGGAGGGAGCATGGATGAAGATGAATCGCCCGTGAGCCGCGAGAACGACTTGGTAAGGTCGAGCGACTGGGCTCGGTTCGTTAGGGATCGCGGCTTCCCAATTTGTTCCCTTAGTTTCGCCTCTAACAGTGAATCTGAACCTCGTTTTAGAGCGTCGTCAGTATGCTTCGTGCGACTAGGAATTCCAGAACCCTGTTTGCAGTCAAAACTCGGATGTCGAGAAGTAACGCTAGATACATACGATAGGAGCCAGTGGAGTCCAATAATCCGATATGGCGCCGGCCATATAACTGGAATCTGCACTGTCATCGAGGTTGTAGACGTATGCCGGTGAGTTGAAAAGGGCCTTGACATCTGGAGATGAATTGGCGAGTCGGAGCCTCCGATCCCCGACAACTTCCGAGCGACCCAAATCCATAGATTCTGCGTAGGGCGAACATGAGAAATATCCCTTTGGCATAGTTAAGAACACTTACCATGTCCACGGGTCTTGGCAGTCGAAAGTACCTTGCTATCAAAGTGAGGGAATGCTTCGGCAAACGAGTCGCCTCTTTTATGAGAGTGAGAGGTGGGCGACGGATACACGTGAACGTTATGGTTGAGAAGAAATTGTTCAAGCATTTCCCTTGCCGTGATGAGGAAGTCGCTATTACTTCGTTGGCAACGGAATTTGAACGAGTATTCCGATGGCATCTCGGGGGCGGTCGTCGTTGAAGACGATGCAGCTCCATTTGAAGCACCCAGCACCTTAAAATTGGGCGTTATGGAGACTTGAAGCTCGCGCTTAACCCGCTCCACAAGGTTTGTGAATTCGGGCGAAGCACAGAGGCGTGGCAGATCAGAGTTGGGAGGGACTGCCATGTCCGCTTCGAAAGGGACATGATCCTGGTAGCCCAGTGAGTCGCAAGAAATAATTAGTAGATGCAAAGCAACTTACCAACAACATTGAGGCGGCAATCTGCACTTGACTTTCCGGACCAAAAATAGTTACAACGTCGGACGCCGTTTCTTTATCTGGGAAGCGGACCCTGGAATTTGTCTTTGACTCGATATCGTGGATGAATATGCTTTTCTCCCCCAACAGCGTGCGATGATATCGGCGAGGTATTAATACAGTTTCGTTAATGTAGTCCTTATCCTACAAACGAACGTTTAGAGACGATTCAATAACCGATGGAAGGGCTTACCTTTGGGTTAACCAACTCCATAACGGATTGTTTGAGGTTATCTAGATTTATAGCATTCTTTGCCGGAGTACGTGCGACGACGTTGTCGTCATTGTCGTTGTAACCGCCCAGCGCCGCAAACTCTTCCGCATTGGAGAACTTAACATATACACCATACTTTTTCATGATGCGTTGGATGCTTCGGCCCCCAACGCCAATGATACGCTTATGGTACGTCTCTGGAACATGGAACGAAATCTCCGCAGGCAACTCTTCCTGCAAGAGTGTAAGACCCTGTAGAACCGAGCTATCAGGGCCAGAAATGTCGATAAGGAAGTTGTGGTCGTTGAATGTTTCGAATTTAATCTTGACGTTTGTGGTTTGCATAATCTTATTGATTTTGCCATTCTTCTTGCCGCTGATAAATTCGCGGTGCTCATTTGAAAGCTCGATTTGGAAGCGGATCTCGTGGTGGAATGCCTAAATTATAAATTAGCCCTTCCGCAACCCACAGATCTAGATCGCCGTCCTCACTTTAATCATATCAAGATCCATGATCATACTGACGGCGGAACGGACTTCGTGCTCCAAGCCATGCATTTCAAAGCACATGCTCTTAAACACTACTTCAGCTCCAGTGGCGATGGATATTTGTTTCAAAAGGTTGGTGACAGCGCTAGGGTTCAAAGTTGCGGGTGGTAGCAGTGCATTGAACTGAACGGGGAGGAGCCAGAAAGATCCTACATAATATTGGCATGCCTGGGAAGTGGAGTGAGCGACGTGACAAGTGGCACGATGCGAATACTGACCAATGACATGATCGACCGTATTGTCCGTTGAACATTGACCCTATGATCCCCGAAGACGGTAATCAAACTAGTAGAGCTGCCTAGAGGAGGGAACTGGATGAATGTGGCGTTGTCGTTCATAATTTGCTTTAGATCGTCCCCGCGGTCAGTCACCATCCAATCAAGCTTGCGAGGTAGTATGGCGGTGTCTCGTGACATCACAGTTTTACTCTTGATAGGCGTCAGAAAAAGTTTACGCCGCCACATAGAGTAGCATACCTTATTGACGGAGACTGAAAAGAGCATGTCCCTCGCTCTCTGAACGCCAAAAAACTCGCCCGTTATCCAGATCGTATTCCTCGAATTTGCACCAGCCGAAGTGATAGAACTCGACACTTCAGGACCCATTAGACCTTGTAGTGGAGAAGGATAATAAATATTTGTCGCAGTCTCTTCTTGTATAGTCTGTAACATTGAACGTTTCCTTCCAGCGATTATTGCGTGTAGTTTATGATCAATTTCGCAGCGCTCCGCATGAAGACCACTCTACAGAACAAGTCAGAAGAGGGTGGAGGTAGGCAAATGAGAAAATGACTCACCAGTTCATCCAACATGACGAGTAACCGAACACGAGCCAGATCGACAGAGTCCTCCGTCCCAGTAACAACCAGTTCGCAAACACGCTCGGTCTCAAGGCCAGACCATCCTGCACTGCTGCTAATGCCATCCGGAGGAGTCCGGTTGGAAAGAGCAAGGGGACTGTTGACGACTGCAATATGTGCCAGAGTCTGGGAAGCAATATCGTCAAGCCGACGGCGGATCTCGGGCTTGAGTGACGGCTTTGAGGACGGGAAATCGAGGATCTCGGAGCGCGCAACTTTGATAGCGGCGCGGTGCTAGAGCACGTCAGCGGGAGTGGTAAGATTGAGAAAAGAGAGACGAACCTGGATGGGACACTCCTTGAGAACCATACCGCGAGTGGCCATGACCTGCTGGTACGCCCCGCTGATGTAAAAGTTCCAAGCCCTGGCATGGTCTGCAAGAAGGTAGGAGACGTGGCAGCCATGCAAGGACATGGCCATCATGGCAATTTTTTGGATGGCATCTGCGTCGGTGGAGAGAGCGACATCGGTCAAAGTAGAAGTTGGCGGAGGAAGGTGGTGGTGGTGGTGAGATGGAGACGAAAAAGGATCAGAAACGGAAGGTCTGAGGTCGGCGGACTGGTAGTCGAGGGAGGAAGCTGGAGAACGAATGTGACGCGACTTGCGTGGATACGTAAAAGATGTTGAGTAGACATCCATCATGATTGAAAGAGAAGACGAGGGTATTGGAAGGTCAAGTGGGTATTGACACAAAGTGGTATCAATTACAAAGAGCCTCGATGGCGAGGGAGGAGAAAAAAGGACGAAGACGAGAAATCTATATGAGAGCCAGTGTCTCAGACCAAGTCAGGATTCCAATTTAAAATATGAGACTCCTTTTCTATTCGATCGACAAGTCAAATAATTTGTAATAACACGATGTCCCTGCCCGCGAATAGTGCGCGTATGGATCTCCACCCAGCCAGCTGCCGCACAGGTAGCAAAAGTGAGTTCCGCATCGCCTGCACGTCATATGGTTGCACCCTTCAGACTTTTCAATCGCAACTTCGCATCGCGGGCATTGCGTCGTGTGCGTCTTGATGAATTCCATGTTCATCATCTCCGCTTTATACTCCCGCACCACCCTCTCCACGTTCGCTCGTCCATACCGTCGCTCCAGCTCACCCCGAGCCGCTGACCCTTCTGCAGTTGCCAGATAATCCAACGCTAGCTTCTCCGAATGCTCAATGGCACATGCCGTGTGTGGCCCATGCCTGTCCGACCACGTTCATTTATCCATGACTCTTAAGATCGTGACACTCCACTCACCATAACCGCTGACACAGTTCACAGAACGTATAGCCGCACTTCTCACACTGCCTAAACCTTGCCCACATGTTGTCATCCTCATCGTTACTCCCGTCCCCCGCGCTCGGTTTCGGCACCGCGGACTGGCAAAAGGGCATGGGACAGTGCACAACAGTCGGGTCTAGGCATCGTTAGACCGCCCATGCGCATCCCGCAACGGCTCACCATTTTCGTACATCCGCTTCTCCCTCAGCCATTTCAATCGCCTGACTTCCTCCTCGGTTACCACGCGCGCTACCTCGTCTAGTCTCGCTTCTCTCCCTTCCTTTACGCATCCCGGGTCGGCGCATCCCACCTTCCCTACCTCTCCCTCCACTATACATAGTTTCCAGTAATCTGCCAAACATATCCTGCAAAATGTATGACTACATGATAGCTGCAAGCACTTCGATCCCTTGCATGTCATGAAACAAATAGAGCATAGATAAGAAGAGTTGTTGAATTGCGCTGATCTGGCGAAACTTTCATATGATTTCAGCGATGCCACAAGGATCAGTGGAGCCGGATGCAAGAGTCTAGAAGGCTTATGTATACCATGTCCGATCAACGACTGGTGCTAGACGCACTGGATCTTGTCCCCTGCCGCCAATTCCAGGGTGGAAAGAAAGTCCCCCGTTCGCAGATATTCTACCCAATTATAGAGGACCCCTTCCCCCGATTGCCACATCTCGTTCAATGATTGGTGGAGTCGAGCGGTATCAGGTAGCCAGAAATGCGTCACTCGGACGGAGAGTAACTGCGGCGGCTCCAGGAGCGGGTACAAAGGCGGGAGCAGGATGCTCAAGAGTATAG
>WNGI01005615.1_pt1 | contig 11336 bp, 12 predicted proteins | sample 5400621 | NCBI WGS metagenome assembly WNGI01 (sample SAMN13153374, study PRJNA577476) | soil metagenome | isolation source: 20 cm soil or saprolite under Garry oak tree replicate 1 | place: USA:California | collected 2016-06-15
CCCTTGCGAGCGCCGTGCTGGTGGTGTCCGCCCTCAGCCTTGCCGGTCCCGCGCAGGCTGTTCAACCGGGGGCGCCGTGCACATCGAGCACTGGCCCCGGGATTCCTCCGCCGGCGAGCGTTCCGTCCGGGATCCCCGGCTTCCACGCCGCGTGGTACGGACAGAGCGGCTACATGACGCTCTGCCCGGGTGACACGTCCACCGCTACCGTCGCGATGTACAACTCCGGATCGCGCGGATGGGTGAGCGGCGTGCTGGGACAGGCCGCGTACCTCGGCACTTGGAACCCGAGTCCGGGTCAAGACCAGCCGAGTGTCTTCGGCGGCGATGGCACGGGCTCGCCGAACACGGGCTGGCCGCGATACAACCGCGTCGCGCTCCAGCCCGCCGCTTATGTCGGCCCGAACCAGATCGCTTGGTTCCAGTTCGCGGTGCGCGCGCCCACGACACCGGGTACCTATCGCTTTTACATCCGCCCGCTGATCGAGGGCGGGCAATGGATGGAGGACTACGGGATCTTCTGGCAGATCACGGTGCCGGACACGATCCCTCCCTCGATCTCGCGTGCCATCACGGCGAGCGCGTCAACCGTGCTCGTGGGCTTCAGCGAAGCCATGAAATGTTCCACAGACGGATCGACCGCCAGTATCGCGACCGGCACGAGCTACGCGATCGCAACGTCGACCGGCACCGCGGTCGCCGAGACGATCACCGCGGCGCCGAATGCGTCATGCACGCAAGCTTCGCTCGCGCTCAGCAATCCGCTGACCGTTGGCGCTCAGTACACCGTCACCGCGAGCAACGTGCAGGACGCGGCGGGCAACATCATCAGTGCATCGGGCCAGTCGGCGACCTTCACCGTCGTCGTCGGTGAGATCTACGGCCTCATCACCCGGCGCGTGCCTGACCTCATCGTCCGCTCAGAAAACGACCCGCGCAGCCTCGGTACGGTGCCGAGCTCTGTCCTCGACTCCGAGCATCGACGCCTCGCATTTTGGGTGACGATCGGTGGCGTCTCGGAGCTCCACGTGCGCGACGTGCTCGGTGGCAACGACCGAGTCGTCGGGCGGCTCCCGGAAGGGCTTCTAACGGGCGGGATCGTGTGGGCGAGCGACGACGGGGGCTTTGTCGTCACCGCGAGCGCTCAGAGCGAGACGGCGGGACCGACGTCCGTGCTGCTGACGGTCGACCTCGCCAGTGGGGTTTTCCGCGAGCGCTATCGCAGGACCATGAACGGGCCGGTGCTGATCCCGCTTGGCTGGCAACGCTCCAACGACCTCGCCGCCGCGTTCGAGACCGGGCCCGGTGGCTACAACTTCGGCTACACCGTGGTGCGCGGAAGCGCCGCCGCGCAGCGCTACGACACCCCCTTCGAGATCACCGGAATGGAGATGTCCCCGGATGGGAGTCACGTCCTCGGCACCTGGATCTTCGAGGATGCGGTGAAGGTCTGGCCGACGGACGACTTCGACTCGAAGACGACCCTCGCGTCTCCTCCGAACAAGATCGCCACTGCGCACTGGTGGCCACGCTCGTCCGAGATCGTCTACATGATCGGCGCGGTGAACGGGCAGTTCCACAACAAACGCGTCGAACGCTGGGACCCGGCGACGGGACGCCGCACGATTCTCTTCACATTGCCGGACGGCGGGTCGCTCGGCGGTCAGCTCACTCGGCCGGACGGCACGGCCGTAATCGTCCCGCGTTCGGGTGTCACGGACACCTGGGAATTGCACGAGCTCGCCACCGGGACGGTCACGATCATCGAACCCGCGAGCGAAGGGTTCTTCGCCACTGTGATGCTCCGCTAGTCCAAGGCGGGCAAACTCGGGCTCAAGGAGTCGATCACGAGACTCTCAGGTTGGGTGCACCGTGTCGACGACAACGCACAAGGCCGCCGGGCGTCTGCCCGGCGGCCAGTGCTTGCGGGTTCGGCTACTTGACGACGAAGGCGATGTGCATCCCCAGCAAGTAGTGCGCGGGCTGGTTGCAGATGAGGACGTAGTTACCAGGCGCGAGATCGAGCGTGAACGTCTTGGCCTGGGTCGGGTCGAGGTCGCCGCTCTCACCCTGGCTGCCATCCTCGGACATCTTTCCGGGCTCGTCCGGGTTTGGCGCGATCTTGTCCGCGGGCACGTCTGTCTTGAGCACCACCACCTCGTGGACCATGGTGCCGCCGTTCTTCACGTTAAAGGTGATTTTGCCGCTTGGCACCGTTGATTGGTCGAGGACGATCTTGCTATCGGTGAGCGTAGCGTTGACCGTCGTAGAGCCTGTTCCCCCCGCCGTACCGCACGCGGCGAGGAGCAGGACCGAGACGGCTGCTGTTACGAGAAGAGCCTTCATGTGTCCTACCTCTTGCCGGAGCACCCGCTCGAGCGGATGGCGGCGTCGTCGAACCGTAGGGCGAGCTGGTGAGTGCAGCGGGTGCCGTTCGGACCAACCTGCCGCGCCGTTCGACCCGTCTTCATCAGGACCTTAGGGGGAGACTTCCTGGCGAGCAGTCGCGCGCGGCCGGACGTCATGAAAGGTTGGCACACGACCACGGCGGGGTGCGGTCCACGTCCCGGCGGTCGGTACAGCTCCGTCGTAACCGGATCCGCAGTCGTTTCGTATCGCACGGTCTCGAGAACAGAAGCTCGCGTGAGCCAATCGATCGGTCTCGAGGGAAACATCGGCATTGAGCCTGATTGCGAATCCGATCATTCCGAGGTGTGCACGGGCGGCTGCCGCGGCGAGGCGAAGGCTTCCGTAGCCGTGCGTGCCAGTGCGAAGGACTTCCGGCGCCGCCGCGGATGACGCGCTCGTCGACTCCATCAGAGACCCTTCGTTCCATCGTTGGGGCCACGCGCGGCCGACATGAAGAGGCGCGCACTAAGCGTTCCTAGGCCGACGGCCAGAATGATCAGTAGGGCGAGGCCGATGAGGAGCCGGGCGGCATCGTCGGGCATGGGACGAGCCTGCGCCCTGCGGATTGAGGCAGACAGTGCCGAACGGCCCTATCCAGCGAGGACCTACCGGGGTCCCAAGACGGGCTGCGCGGCCCTGTCGGCGGGCCTGCCGCTGCTGGAAAGTGACACCGAAGAAGGAGGTGCATCGTGAAGGCACCATCGATCGTCAATCGTCACACCGTCATCGCAGACCCGCCTCTCGCACGGTTCCTCTTCTCGGACACTCGCATGGCCATCGTCTGGCTGGCACTCCGCGTCTATGTCGGCTACAGCTGGCTCGATGCCGGCTGGCACAAAATCCTCGACACCGGTGCGAAGACCAACTACATCATCGACGGCTCAGGACTCCTCGCCTTCTGGCAGCGCATCGCAGCCGTGCCGGCCGCACCGGCGAAGCCGGTGATCATCTACGACTGGTACCGCGGCTTCATCCAGTTCCTGATCGACGCCCACGCTGAGGCCTTCATGGGAAAGGTCGTCGCCTTCGGCGAGACCGCCGTCGGGATCGGCCTCATTCTCGGAGCGTTCGTCGGCGTTGCGGCAGTCGCCGGTGGGTTCATGAACATGAATTTCATGCTCGCCGGTAGCGCGAGCAGCAACCCGGTTCTACTCATCCTCGCGATCGTTCTCATCCTCGCCTGGAAGACCGCCGGGTATATCGGACTCGACCGGTTCCTACTTCCACTTCTCGGCACGCCTTGGAAGGCACCGAAGATCGAGAAGGCTTCCGCCGAGCGCGCGCGCGTTCCACAGCTCGCATGACGATTCCTTCTTCATCGCGCGGCAAGAGGAGCGGAGCAATCCGCTCCTCGACCGCGTCCAGCTCACTCACCGTCCTTGTGATGAGCGGCGACGGCGAGCGGAGGAGCGATTGGGCGGAGTACTTCGGAGGTCTCGGGCTACAGACGATGCGCTGTGCCGGCCCCCAAGCGACGACGTGCGCGCTCAGCCTTAACAGGCGCTGCCCCCTGCACGAAGAGGCCGACTTCATCATCTACGACCAAGAGAGCGTCACGCCCGAGCTCGACTCGCAGGTGCGGCACCTGCCGCCCGAAGCGCCCATCGCATACGCGCGCAGCGAGCGTGACGCTCGGGGTCGCCAGTTCCCCGTCGCGACCGATATCTTTTCCGGACGGCGCCCGGAGCGCTGAAGCTCTGCGGATAATCAGACCCCTGAGGAACTCTGCGGCGGCGTTTGCCTCGTTGCCCACGCGCCTGCGCATCGCCGGCTTCGTGCTCCCGTCTCTGCTGATCGCGAGCTTGGTCGGCCTCGACTACTTCGTCCTCGCGCCGCTCTTGCCATCGGGCGTCTCGCATCTGGTGATGCTCGTCGTGGGGATCGCCGGTGTGCTCGCGTTTTCAACCGTTCTGTTCGGACGCTTGAGCGCCCTGCAGCAGCGCGATCGTGAGCAGACGGCCCGGTTGGCAGCGCTCAACGCCGCCGGGATGTGGATGACCTCCGAGCTCGACACCGCCGCTGTGCTGCAGCGCGTGGTCGACCAGGCTCGTGACATCGCGAGCGCGAAGTACGCCGCGCTCGGTGTGTTCGACCAGACCGGCACCGTGGAGCAGTTCATCACCTCGGGCATCACGCCCGAGGAACGCGCGCTGATCGGACCCTTGCCGCACGGCCTCGGCCTCCTCGGACTCCTCCAGCGCGAGCCACACGCCCTGCGTCTGCGCGATATCAAGGAGCACCCGGCCTCGGTCGGCTTTCCGCCCAATCATCCGCCGATGCGCAGCTTCCTCGGTACGCCCATCCTCTGGCGCGGGAAGGCCCTGGGCAACCTCTACCTGACGGAGAAGCAGGGCGTCGCCGAGTTCACGGGCGAGGACGAGCAGGCCGTCGCGACGCTCGCAGCCCAGGCCGCGATCGCGATCGAGAACGCGCGGCTCTACGGGCAAGCGGAGCGCGTGTCCGTCCTGGAGGAGCGCCATCGCATCGGCATGGACCTGCACGACGGGGCGATCCAATCGCTCTACGGGCTCGGCTTGTTGCTGGAGGACGCCGCCGCGCGGATCGAACGCGAGCCGGTTCCCGCACGCGAGGTGGTCCTGCGCGCGGTGGACCGCCTGAACGTGGCCATCGCCGACCTGCGCAGCTATGTCCTGGGCCTGCGGCCGGTCCGCGGCAGCGATCGCCCGCTGACCGAGTCGCTGGCCACACTCGCTGAGCAGACGCGCAGCAACGCCCTCCTCGACGTCGACGTGGCGGTCTCGGAGGTTGCGGCCGCGGCCCTCGACGGCGTCGGTCGCGAGGCCGCGTTCTACATCGCCGCAGATGCCCTCGGCAACATCGCGCGTCATGCGCGCGCGCAGCGGGCCTCACTTCGGCTTTCCCTCGAGGATTCCAATGTGACCCTGGAGATCGTCGACAACGGCGTTGGTTTCGACTACGCCCGCGCGACCGAGGGTCACGGCCTGCGGAATATGCGCGAGCGAGCCTTTGCCGTGGGAGGACAGCTGCATGTTGACAGCGTCCCCGGCCAGGGCTCGCGGCTACGCTTTCAAGTCCCAGTTCGTTCGGAGGTGCGATGACGACCGAGAAGACCCGCATCCTGATCTGTGACGACCACGAGGTCGTGCGCGAGGGTCTGCGCGGACTCATCAGTCGCCAGGCGAGCATGACCGTGGTCGGCGAGGCCGGGACTGTGGCCGAAGCGATCGAGGCGGCGGCCCGCTCGAAGCCTGACGTGGTCATCATGGATGTGCGTCTTCCCGATGGTTCCGGTGTGGAAGCCTGTCGGGCGATACGCGACGCACGTTCAGAGACCAGGGTGATCATGCTCACGTCGTACGCCGACGACGAGGCGCTTTTCGCCTCGATCATCGCCGGCGCGTCCGGCTATCTCCTCAAGCAGACCCGGGGGCAGGCAGTAGTCGACGCGATCACGAGTGTCGCCTCGGGCAGATCGCTGCTCGATCCGGATGTCACCGGCAAGGTCCTCGAGCGGGTCCGCCAGGGCCGCGCAGAAGATCCCGCGATCGCGTCGCTCACCGATCAAGAACGCAAGGTCCTTGAAGGCCTTGCCGAGGGCCACACCAACCGTGAAATCGCGGAGAAGCTCTTCTTGTCGGAGAAGACCGTCAAGAACTACGTGAGTCGCATCCTCGACAAGCTGGGTCTGTCCCGGCGAGCAGAGGCCGCGGCGTACATGGCAAAGCACCCGCCCCGGCTCTGAGGCGGCCGCGGGCGCCGCACCGGGTGCGGGCGGAACTGGCGGCCCTCGCGATTGCTTGACGACAACACAACCGCTGAGCGGTCTGTGCGTTCGTCCGAAGCAGATCACGAAAGGACGCGGCCAGAGGCCGAGCTCGTCGCGCTCAAATTCGCGCGTGTATGAAATGGTGCCTTGTGTTCTCCGCGATCGGAACTACACATGAATAGGTTTCTTTGGACCCGCAGCGTCGCCCGTGCCCTGGTGCCGGCGAGTGCGATGGGCCTCGGCGACCAGCGAGCCGAATCGCGAAGAATCGTGGAACGGCCTCGCACCGTTCTCCGCGTCGCGGATCCCTGGGGGACAGATGGAGAAAAGCTATGGCTATTGATCAAGTCGATCGCAAGGTGGTCATCGAGAGACCACGGGTGGGCACGGATCGCGGGACGCGCGAAGCGGCCGCCTCGATAACCACCTCTACCGCGAAGACCTACCGAACGACCGCAAAGATCGTCGGGGCGGTGTACCTCGCGGGCTTTGTGGTGGGTCTTGTTGGGAGCGGAATCTTTCAATCGATTCTTGGTGCGACGGGCGCATCAGCCAACCTACCAGCGGTTGCCGCGAGCAGCGCGCTGCTGGCATTCGGCGCGATCCTCTGGTTGATGGCAGTCGCCGGCGACGCTGCTCACGGTGTCCTTATGTTCCCGATCTTGAGGCGCTACAACGAACGCATCGCCTTCGGCTACCTCGCCTCGAGGATCGTTGACGCCGTCTTCATCGCGGTCATGGTCCTTTTCGTACTACTTCAGATCCCGCTCGCGAGCGCGTTCGTGAAGGCAGCGGTCACTGACGCTTCGTTCCTTCAGACCGTGAGCGGTGTGTTCGCACAGGGGCAGGTCTACGCCTACGACATCGGGATGATCACCCTTGGAGTCTCCGGGTTGATGCTTTGCTACACGCTCTATCGCGCAGAGCTGCTTCCACGGCTGGTGGCCGGGTGGGGCCTCATTGGCTACGCGATCCTCTTCGTGGGGATGCTCTCCGAAGTGATGGGATCCGGTCTGGGTCTGGCGTCCTCGATTCCCGGCGGCTTGTGGGAGGCGTTCGTCGGGGTGTGGTTGATTGCCAAGGGATTCAGCTCATCCGGTCTACCGCGCGAGCAGAGACCCGCATGAAGGAGACCGAGATGAAGACGACGCGTTTCAAATTTGCTGCCCGCATCGCCGCACTAACACTCGCGGCAGTGGCACTCCTCTTTCCCGCCGCATCACCTGCCCAAGCCGCGGGGTTGATCAACTGCGTTCCGCTGAGCCTCACCGGCGGTTCAGGAGCTTGCTGGGAGTCCGTCTGGGTCAACGGGGTGGAGCGCCGAATGGTGTTTCCGCAAGAAGCCAAAGAGTTCCCAGGCACGATCCAGGGCGACCGAGTGGGGAAGTTCTACGTGACGGCGCCCCAGACCGCGACGCCTCAGGGCGCATTGCCCTTCCAGCACGACCACACCGTCACAGACACGAATTCGACAAAGCTGCGCGGCTTCTTGGTTTTCTGCAGCGAAGCCGGCATCGCCAGCGGTAGTTGCGAGACCGCCACACCGAGCTTCCCGTTGGCCAGGAGAGTAAACGGGCAGCCGTTGAAGTCGGCCGAGGCTATCGAGTCAGCCGCAAACTCCGGGCTCGTCACGCTACTCGACACCGGAGCGACGTTCATCGCAACAATCACCAGCAATTGACGGCCCTCCGTGATACGCGCCGCCTGATCTCGCGCCCACTTAGCAACTCGCGAAAGGAATTCGAATCATGACCATGTCCGACTTGATCGCTACGAAACCAACGGCTACGAAGCCGGCCACCAATGGCCACCCGCCGGCTCGGTCCAGGTTGAATCTACGGAGAAAGAACTCGCTCGTCGCGGGTGCGTTCTACCTGCTCACCTTTATCTCGATCCCGACCCTCGCTCTCTACGCTGGGGTGCGCGATCCGAACTTCATCGTCGGTACCGGCCCTGACAGCGGCGTCCAGTTCGGCGCCATCCTCGAGCTCATCGTGGCCCTCGCCGGCATCGGCACAGCGGTCGCGCTATACCCCGTGCTAAAGAGACAGAGCGAAGGTCGCGCGCTGGGCTTCGTCACTTCCCGAGTCGTGGAAGGCAGCGCCATCTTTGTGGGCGTCGCGTGCCTCCTGACGCTCGTGACCCTCCGCCAGTCCGGACTTGGACCAGATGCGTTGATCACCGGCCGTGCGCTGGTCGCCATGTATGACCGGATGTTCCTCGTGGGACAGAGCTTCATGCCGGCCGTGAACGCGCTGTTGTTGGGCTCTCTGCTCTTCCAGTCGCGTCTGGTGCCGCGAGTCCTACCCGTGATTGGACTTATTGGAGCACCGCTGCTCCTCGCGGGCGACGTCGCCGTGCTGTTCGGTCTCATCGACAGGACTTCCTCTCCGGCGCTGCTCCTCGCAATTCCGATCGCGCTCTGGGAGTTTTCTCTCGGTGTCTGGCTGGTCGTCAAAGGCTTCAGGCCCTCTCCGATCCTCTTCACTGATACGCGAGATGGCGGCGTGAACAGGTCACTTTCTGCTGAAGCGGCAGACCGGTAGCTTTTTCCTCACTGGGGATTCACACGGAGCCCGGCGTCGGCCGGGCTCCGACCGCTCGTCTTGGGATTCACGAAATACAAGGGATTCGTTAACGTAGAGACGTGCTTTTGAAGTTTGTCGAGCGCAAGTGGTGGTACTTCCTCTTCTCCGCACTGCTCATCGTGCCGGGTGTGTTCTTCCTCGCGATCGGTGGCCTGCGGCCGGGGATCGAGTTCAAGGGCGGCACACTCCTGGAGCTCCAGTTCGCGACGCGTCCCGACGACTCGCAGGTCAAGGCGTTCTTCACCTCGCACGGCCATGACGAGGCGACCATCCAGGGCGTGGCGGGCGGCGGCGTCGAAGTCCGCACGACAGAAATGCTTCCGCCGGAGCTCGCGACGACCGAGCAGGACCTCAAGACCACGTTCGGGGCGGACGCGAGGATCACGAACTCCTCGGTCGTGAGCCCGTCGTTCTCCGCCGAGCTCATCCAGAACGCGATCAAGTCCATCGCGCTCGCCAGCCTCCTCATCGTGCTGCTCATCGCCTGGGCGTTCCGGAACTTCGGCTGGGCCGCGTTTCGCTACGGCATCGCGGCCATCATCGCGCTCCTGCACGACGCGGCGGTTGTCCTCGGGATCTTCGCGATCCTCGGCTACTTCCTGAAGATCGAGGTCGACAGCCTGTTCGTCACCGCGGTCTTGACGATCATCGGCTTCTCGGTCCACGACACGATCGTCGTCTTCGACCGCATCCGCGAGAACCTTCGGCTGAATCCGGGCGAGGCGCTCAATCCGGTCATCAACTACTCGATCATGCAGACGCTCGCGCGGTCAGTGATCACCTCGTTGACCGTCGTGTTCACCCTGCTCGCGCTCTTCCTGTTCGGCGGGTTCTCGGTCCGCAACTTCGCGCTGGCATTGCTCATCGGCATCATCTCGGGGACGTACTCGTCGATCTTCAACGCGAGCCAGATCATCTCGCTCTGGCAGGAGACCGAAGACCGCGTCCGCCACCGCCGCCTCGCGGCCGCGACCTAGCTAGAGTCGCCGCGAATGCGGCGGCGGCTCGCGCTCGTCCTCCTCGTCGTCGCCGTCGCGATCCTGTGGCGTCCCCTCATTCGGCCCGTCGGATCGGGCGCGATCCTCGTGGCCGACATCTATTCGAGCGCGCTCTGGGATCGGAATCTCGCCGCGTATGTGACGCCGCCCCCGCGGGTCGAGGACCAGACAGAGCGAGTCGGCACGGCGGACATGCGCGTGACATGGTGGATCCCGGGGTGGGGAAGCCTCCATCCGGCGGTGATGCTGGTGAACGGCGCAACGGAAAAGGGTAACGACGACCCCGAGACGCGCCGGCTCGGGGAAGCGCTCTGCCGCGCCGGTTATCTGGTGATGCTGCCCGAGTTTCCTTTCATAAAGAACGGAACGCTGGAGCGGCAAGCGACGTCGGTCCTCGACGACGCGTTCGCGCTCGCGCTCGCCCGTCCGGAGACAAGGGGCATGTCGGTCGGCGCCTTTGGATTCTCAGTCGGCGGCGGAATGCTGCTCGCCGCCGCGTCGCGACCGGGCGCGCTCTCAGGAGCGAGCTACGTCGGAGCGCTGGGGGCTTACTTCGATCTCGATACGTATCTGGCGAGCGTCCTCTCGTTGACCCAGCGGCGGGCCGGCGCCCTCGAGCCGTGGGATGCGGATGCCGAGGTCCGGCTGCGTCTGCCGGTCGCGGCGGCCGAAGCCCTGGCCGACGCGGGCGACCGCGAACAGATCACGGCGGCGCTCCGATCGACCGGTGGACGTCTGAGCGGCGAACCGCCGACCGGCCTCGCCAGCGAGAGCGCCGCTCTCTGGCGGGCGCTTGCCGCTACCGATTACGACATCGCCCTCGAACGCCTTCATCAATTACCGTCGTCCCTACGCGAAGTGTTCGATTCCCTTTCCCCTCGCACGAGCTGGTCGTCCCTTCGTCCTCCGGTGTTCTGGCTGCACGACATCGGCGATCGCTTCGAACCGGTGAGCGAGGCCGAGACCGCTGCCGCGACCCCGCATGACGGACCGACACGCTTCCAACGGACCGCGCTCCTCTCGCATGCCGCGGCCCTGGGTGCCGGCGCGAAGGAAAAAGGTTTCGACTTCTGGGCAACCGAACTTACCGGGCTACTCCTTTTCGCGGCTGGTGCGCTCGGAGCGGGCGGATGAGCCCACGGGCGCGCGTAGACTCCACTAGTGGGGCCTAGACGGCTAATCGCTGGGTCGGTGGGCACGTTGCTGGTCGGGATGCTCGCCGGCTACGTCATCGCGGCCGCTGCAGGCGTCTTCATCCAGGACAGTGGCCTCTTCGGAGCGAGCGGCGAATCGCCCGTCGCGCGGACCTACATGCTGGCGCTTCTCCAGCGCGACCCGAACTCGATCGTGGGGATCCGGCCGAACCAGAGCATCGCTCAGCGCGCGGCCGAGCTTCAGGCGGCCGATAGCAGCCGAACGACGGCGCAGATCCAACCGCTCTCGCTCACGTACATCGGCGGCGCGACGGTAGGCATCTACTCGGTGCACATCTATGCGGTCGGCCTTCGCAACTCGCAGGGCGTCGATCAGTTCTTTCCGTTGGCTCTCACGGTCTACGGCGGCAAGGTGCAACGCAGTGAATGAGGCCCGGGC
>WNGI01029644.1_pt1 | contig 11335 bp, 5 predicted proteins | sample 5400621 | NCBI WGS metagenome assembly WNGI01 (sample SAMN13153374, study PRJNA577476) | soil metagenome | isolation source: 20 cm soil or saprolite under Garry oak tree replicate 1 | place: USA:California | collected 2016-06-15
CGCAAGAGGTAAATCAGGCTCTATCAGGTCAAGGCTACGAAATCATCACGGGCCGCGGGCTGACGGTTGAGAAGATTCTCGCTCTCTTCCCGGAAGTCCTGATCACAGAAGCAACACCATCCGACCTAAGTTGTTGCGGTGTGATCAGCCAAATCAAGGCAAGTCCAGATCCGCGAACCCCCCGGATTGTCATGATTGTTCATGGCGGCTCGCTGGAACGGGCTCGCGGCCTGGACCTGGGTGCTGACGACGTTATCTCCTTTCCGTTTGAACCGTTGGAATTCGCAGCGCGGGTCAGGACGCAGTTTCGTGAGAGACAACCAGAGTTGGAGCTCGAAGCAAAGCTGAAAGATGCGCTGCAAAAGGAGCGACTAGCGGAGACTGCTGTGCAAGCCCTCAGTGGCGGCACGAATGCCAAACGGCGCACTTGGCTGATTCTGGCGATTCTTGTTCTGGCAGCACTCGCAACCATCATTTCGAATCGGCACAGCCGGAAGGATACGCTCCAACTCAAAGCGGAGGTTGTGCGTTTGAATGGCGGAATCCTGCAACAGGGAGAACTCCTGCGCCGCGCAGAACAGGCACGTGCGTCCCTGACCGCAAGCGACGCGTCGGGAACTCGTGAGTCTTTGAAGGTACAAACCGTAGAGATCCGCAGGAAAATAGCCGCGGACGGCGATACCGATAGCGAATCCCTCAAGAAACAGCTTCAGGGGGCGCAGAATCGCCTGAACCGGCTTGAGAGCGAAGGCCGAGTCGCGGAAACGATTGTTCAAAGATACGGACCCAGCGTCTGCTTGTTGCACGTGGTCGTGGAGTTTCGGGACAAAGACTCTGGACAGCTAATACGTATCTCCAGCGATGCCGCGGGCAAGCCGGTGGTGGACGACAAGGGCATGGTGTCTCTCGAGACAGAGGGAACGGGACCACCTCTGCAGGTTGACGCCTTCGGCACAGGATTTCTTGTAGCCCGCGATGGACGCCTCCTCACGAATCATCACGTCGCGGAGCCTTGGTGGGGCGATGAGGAATTGAAGCAACTTATCGACCGAGGCGCCGCCGCGTTCGCCGCGTCTTACACGGCGTACTTCCCGGGGACCTCTCAAGGCATTGCGGCCAAGCTCGACCGGATTTCGCCGGATGCCGATCTGGCAACTCTCAAGTTACAGGCTTCACAACCGCCACACACCGCACTACTGGAGCTCGATGATCGGAGTGAAGCCAGTGTGTCGGGCGATCCAGTCACCTTGATTGGCTACCCTACGGGAATCGAAGGCATCCTCGCTCGTGCGGGAAGCGACGTAACAAAAAAAGTGGCGGAGAACGCGCACGAGGTAACCCAGGTTGTTTCGCAGTTGGCAGCGCAACACCTCATTCGCCCAACGACTACCCAGGGACACATAGGAGATATCTTAAAAGACAAGATTGTTTACGATGCAGCGACAACCTCGGGCGGTTCCGGCGGACCGCTCTTCAATCGCGATGGCAAGGTCATCGGTGTGAACTTTGCCATTCTGAATGGTTTTGGCGGCTCGAACCTGGCGGTTCCTGTCCGTTACGCCGATAAACTTGTGAAGTAGGCATCCTTTAAATACCTCTCAGTACACATATTGAATCTCGCCAAGTTCGGCACGCATCTGTAAAACAGCACTGGCGTTTAAGGATGGTTAAATTGAGAAAACTGATTGTTGTCCTTTTTATCGGGTTCTTAGGCTTCATCGTTCTCACAAGTTCCGGATGCAGCAATACAGAAGCGAAGCAGCCTGCTCCGCAACCTCTTCCGGTCAATACGCAGACGGTGAATCTGACGCCTGTACCGCGAGTGGACGAATACGTGGCAACGGTAAAGTCGCGGCGCTCGGCCAGCATCCAGCCGCAGGTCGATGGCTCGCTGACTCGTATCTTGGTGAAGTCGGGCGATCACGTGCGTGCCGGACAAGCATTGATGACGATCGATCCGTTAAAACAACAGGCGACACTCGATCAGCAACGGAGCACCGAAGCACAGAAGAAGGCGACGTATGACTACAACACGCAGGAAGTAGAGCGGCAGCGCCAACTTTTTCAGGGAGGCGTGACCAGCAAGCAGAACCTCGACTTGGCGGTGCAGGCATACGAGAATTCCAAGGCCGACTGGGAAGCTTCCACGTCGGCGAGCGTCTCCCAGCGACGCCAACTCGCTTACTACAACTTGACCGCGCCACTTGCCGGTGTCGTGGGCGACATTCCGGTGCACATCGGCGACTACGTTTCGCCGCAAACCTTATTGACTACCGTGGATGAGAATACCGAACTGGAAGCCTATGTCTACATTCCCACGGAACGTGCCGCGGATATACGTATGGGGCTTCCCGTCGAGGTTGTCACAAGTGGCGGACAGTTGATCGAGAGTACAAAGGTCAATTTCATTTCGCAGCAAGTGGACAACGCGCTCCAGGGAATACTGGTAAAGGCGCCTCTCCATAGCTCGCTCGACAAGTTCCGGAATGCGCAACTGGTCAAGGCGCGGGTCGTGTGGAGCACCGCTCCTGCGCCAACGATTCCAGTGCTGGCGGTGACACGCATCGGAGGGCAGTCGTTTGTTTACGTGGCTACTCAGTCTGAGCACGGAAGCGTTGCCAAGCAACGCGCAGTGACTCTCGGGGACACTATCGGTAACGACTATGCCGTCGATGGCGGCCTGAAGCCCGGGGAAAAGACCAGCAACTACGTCGGTGCGAACGCTCAGGTGGTCGAGTCCGCCGTTACGATTCCCTTGGAGCAGCAGATCAATGGCGTCGAGGGGATGCACTACATCACCTCCACCAGTTCGAACGACGGTACCAGCAACATCAACGTAACCTTCCGCACCGGATATGACCTGAATATTGCCGCGGTCGACGTGCAGAACCGGGTAGCGACGGCCCAAGGCCGCCTGCCGCAAGAAATCAAGAACACAGGCGTGACCATCACCAAGGCAAATCCCAACTTCGTTTTTGCCGCCGGATTCTACTCGCCCGATAACAGCCTCTCGAACCAGTACATCTCCAACTACCTGGACGTCTACGTCAAGGATGCCTTGAAGCGGATCCCGGGAGTCGGCGACGTCGTCATCTTCGGCGAGCGCAAGTATGCCATGCGCATCTGGCTCGATCCGACAAAGTTGGCTGCACGGCAGCTTACCGCCGCCGACGTAGTCGCCGCTCTGCAGGAGCAGAACGTCGAAATACCCGCTGGACAATTGGGCCGCCCGCCCGCCGATCCCAAGCAGAAGTTCCAGGTGACGTTGCGTGTAGTTGGACGGCTCTCAGAGCCGAAGGAATTCGAAAGCATCATCATCAAGAACACGAGCAAGGGGATCGTGCAACTCAAAGATGTTGGGCGCGCGGAAATCGGCGCAGAAAGCTATGACACGAACCTGCTGTACAGTGGGCACGAAGCCATCGGTGTCGGTGTGCAGCAGCTCTCGAATGCCAATGCGCTGGAGGTCGACAAGGCGGCGAAGGCGGTGCTCATCGAGCTTTCGAAGTCGTTTCCTCCCGGCATCAAGTACGTAATCGCTTTCGACACGACCACCGTTGTCGGCGATTCGGTGAAAGAAGTGATCACTACGCTCGAAGAAGCAGTGATCATTGTCATCATTGTGATCTTCCTCTTCCTGCTGGATTGGCGGGCGACCATCATTCCAGCGGTTACCATTCCGGTATCGCTGATTGGTACTTTCGCTTTTATCAACGCCTTTCATTTCTCCATCAATTCGCTGACGCTTTTTGGAATTACTCTCGCGACCGGACTGGTGGTCGATGACGCCATTGTCGTCATCGAAAACGCGCAGCGGCACATCAATCTGGACAACACCGATCCGCATACCGCCACCTCTGTCGCAATGCGCGAAGTGTCGAGCGCGGTGGTGGCAACTTCGCTGGTTCTGATTTCGGTATTTGTGCCTGTGTCGTTCTTCCCGGGCACTACTGGAATTCTCTACCGGCAATTCTCGCTGACCATCGCATTCTCAATTGCCATCTCGCTCTTCAATGCGCTAACTCTTTCGCCCGCTCTGGCGGCCCTCCTGCTGCGGGGCGAAGAACACAAATATTCCGTGCTTGATTGGACGCGTATCTCCTGGCTTTCGCGCGGCTATAAGAGTGTCGCGCATGGCATCGACAATGCCATCCACGGAGTGGGAGTCGCCTACGGCAAAGCCATTTCAAAAGTGTTGAATTTCAGGTACGCCATGATCGTGCTGTTTCTGGCAGGCCTGGCTGCCACCGGTTACATGTACGTTCATGTTCCTACGGGATTTGTACCGCAGGAAGATCAGAACTACTTCATCGTGGTGGTGCAAGCGCCGCAGGGAGCCTCGCTCTCTTATACGACGGAAGTCTCCAGGCAAGCGGAGGAGATTATGCGGGCCGATCCCGATGTGTTCGGCACATTCGCGGTCCCAGGTTTTTCGCTCGCCGGCGGCAGTTCGTCAAACTACGGCCTGATCTTCGCTCCGCTGAAGCCTATTGACGATCGCAAGGGCAAAGGGCACGCGGCCAGCGATATTGTGGCGCGAGTCTCGCCGAAACTGTTCGCGGTTCCCGGAGCAATCGTGGCGGCGTTCGAACCACCCGCGATTCAGGGCCTGGGAAGTTTCGGCGGATTCCAGTTTGAGTTGCAGGACCTCGGTCGCAACACCCTGCAGGATATCGACACGGTTTCGCACAAGATGGTTGGCAGCAGCCGCCAGCGTTCCGATCTGGTAGGACTGTTCACCAGCTTCACCGCGAACGATCCACAACAACTAGTACAGATCGATCGCGAAAAGGCCAAAGCGATTGGAGTGCCGATCAGTCAGGTCACGCAGGCCCTCGGCGTTTACATGGGCTCGGAATATGTAAATGATTTCGACTTCAACAATCGTTCGTACCGCGTGTATGTGCAGGCCGATCAGCCGTTCCGCATGAATGCACGGGACTTGCGGCAATACTACGTTCGTTCCGAGACCAACGGCTTGGTGCCACTCGGAAATATTGTCGCGCTGAAGGAGACGTCCGGGCCGCAGGTGATCAACCACTACAATCTATTCCGCTCGGCGGAAATCGATGGCGCCGCAGCGCCCGGATACAGCTCCGGTCAAGGCCTCAAGTCAATGGAGGAGTTGGCTAAGCAGAACATGCTGCAAGGCATGTCGTTCAGCTGGACCGGTCTGGCACTGGAGGAAGTCGAAGCCGGTGGCAAGGCAATCATCATTTTCGGCCTCGGACTTCTAGTGGTGTACCTCACACTATCGGCGCAATACGAGAGCTTCGCGCTGCCCTTTATCATCTTGCTGGCTGTCCCCATGGCGGTGCTAGGCGCTCTGATCTTCATCTCCATGCGTGGACTGGTGGACGACGTCTACGTACAAATCGGTCTGGTGATGTTGATCGGGCTTTCGGCGAAGAACTCAATTCTCATCGTCGAATTTGCCGAACAACTGATCGAGCAAGGCCGATCCGTCACAAATGCGGCGATTGAGGCAGCTGAGTTGCGCTTGCGCCCGATCCTGATGACGTCGTTTGCCTTCGTCCTCGGTGTGCTGCCCCTCTATTTCGCAACCGGCGCCGGCAAGTTAGGGCGGCACTCAGTCGGGACCGCGATCGTTGGCGGCATGCTGTTCTCCACCGTCCTTAACCTCTTCTTTATTCCGGTGCTCTACGTTATTGTCGGAATACGATCCCGGCGTTCTTGAGTCGATGATTGGGCTCGCAGTCGAAATTGCTCGCGAGGGTCGAGAGGGAAGACGCGTTGGCACGCTGTTCATGCTGGGAGATGAGGGTGCCGTGCTCGCCAGATCCCGACCGTTGATTCTAGATCCGTTGTTGGGGCATCCCCAGTCTTCACGCCACGTCACCAATCTCAATCTCCGGGGAACCATCAAGGAATTGGCGCAACTGGATGGTGGTTTCGTGGTAGGTCATGACGGAATTGTCCTTTCCGCGTGCCGCTACCTCGACGCCGCAGCCGCACTCGGGGACGTGCCGCTGGGACTCGGCAGCCGTCACATTGCCGCCGCCAACATGAGTGCCGTGACCAAGGCGGTGGGTATTGTGGTTTCTGAGAGTTCGGTGGTGCGACTTTTCTGTCATGGACAACTGGTCGGCGAAATCATTCCCGAGCTTTGGATGATGGATCATGCCCCCCATCTTCGTGGCGCCGTGAAGCGGGAACAAGTCGGCGAGTTGACGGTGCTGACGCCAAGTCCGCGACGCGCCTCTATCGCGAGGTAAGAGCGACTAGTAACTGACATACGCGAGCCGGCCGGCGGAATTACTGGCTGGGCGAGATAAATTGCCTGCTCAGCTTACTCGAGCACTAACACCATCCCTCGACCGTTGTCTGGGATCGTAAGAACCAACTTGCCCGAGGATGACCCCATTGCTGCGTCGATACTGCGGCCATCGAGGCTAGCCGTGTGTTTGAGCGACGACCAGCCATAGATCTCGATGCGAATCTGCTGCCACCATGCTGGGTAGGATCCTTTATGCGGGCTTCTTGACAGGCTGCGCAGTCCAGTAGTCGTACCAGCTTGCTGAGGGAAACTCTACGCCATAGCTATCGAGTTTGTCCGGATAGGGCGGGGCCGCCACGAGAATGTCAGGGCCGAGAAGAAACTCCCCAGCTGCCTGACCATCGATGTCGAGCGGATGATGGTCACCTGCAGCGTCGGGAAATTCAAGAAAGAGCGGCCGCTCGATAGGAATCCCAGTGCGCGATGCCTCTTCTGCGAGCGTGTAGAGATATGGCATCAGACGGTAGCGCTCTTCGATAAATCGTCTGCGGATCGTTTCAGCCTCCGCGCCGCCGACCCATGGTTCATGATCACCGGTCCCCTTCTCGGCGTGATCCCGGTCGATGGGCTGGAACGAAGCAATCTCAAGCCATTTTGTTAGCAATTCCTGCTGCGGTGTTCCTGCGAATCCGCCGACGTCCGCCCCACTCAACGCAAAGCCACTCAGCCCAAGATTTTCGAGCATCGGCGTTGTCAGGCGAAGATGATTCCATGTGGCACTGTTGTCGCCTGTCCAGGTCGCAGCATACCGCTGGCCGCCGGGGTAGCTGGCGCGCGTCAGTACGAATGGCCGCAAGTCCGGATTGAGCCGCCGCAACCCATCGAACGTAGCTCGCGAGTTTTCCATCCCGTACACGTTGTGAATCTCCGCGTGACGTGCCGAACGCTTCACGAATCCGGGCTCGTCGATGCGGTGTACCACGTCTTCGGGCATCGTCTTCGTCGGGGTGTTGAAGACTGACGGTTCATTCATGTCATTCCAGAAGCCGGCAACGCCCATCTTTGAAAAGTCACGATAGAGCGTGCCCCACCAGTCGCGCGTCTGCGTGCGCGTGAAGTCCGGGAAGACGCTGGCGCCTGGCCACACAGCGCCGGAATAGACAGTGCCGTCGGGATTCTTCACAAAGTGGTCGCCGGCAATGCCGCTGTCGTAGGGCAAGTAGCTGTGACCGGGGAAGTTGGCAATATGCAGATCCGTAATGACGACGGTATGGAAGTTCTTCGATTTAAGTTGCGAGATCATTCCGGGGAAGTCGGGAAAACGCTCGTGATCTACGGTAAACGGACGGTTCTGCTGCTGGTAGTCGATATCCAGATAGATCACGTCGGCGGGGATATGATCCGCTCTCAAACGGTCTGCGACTTCGATCACTCGCGATTGCGGCGTGTAACTGTAACGCGATTGTTGAAACCCAAGAGCCCAGATTGGAGGAAGTGGCATCGTTCCAGTCAGCCAGGCGTAGGTTTCTATAACGTGCTTCGGAGTAGGTCCGTAAAAGACATAGTAATCCAATGCTCCGCTCACCGCGCCGAAGGAGTATACGTTGGGCAGTTGCTTGCCAAAGTCAAAGCTACTGCGCCAGGTATTGTCGAGGAAGACTCCGAGCGCGTGGCCAGCCCGGAACGTCATGAAATAAGGGATAGCTTTATAGAGTGGATCAGTGGACTCTTGAAAACTGTAGGCATCGGTATTCCACAATGTGAAAGCCTGGTCACGGCGATCCAGCGGGCCGGGCTTGTCTCCCAAGCCGAAGTAGTGTTCATCGAGCGGCATCGATTTGTAGACCTGAAAGGACTCGCCATGGAACTCGACGGGCTGTATGTCCTGCTGAAGAATGTTGCCGTCGCGATCGGAGATCGTTAGCGCGAAGGTCAGGCGGCTCAGGGAGACGCGGAGGATACCTGTCTGGAAGCCTACGGCGTCCGCAGTATTGGTTGGCGTCACCGCGACACGACTCTCTCGCGCCTCTTTGAGGACCGCCCAGGAGGCGTCTTCCGGAAGCTCATTGGAGCGCGACAGGCGAATGCGCACGACGTCTTCGCGCAACGCGACAATTTGCATGCGGGCATCGCCAGCTCTCAGATCGATTCCATTGGGTAGCGCGGAGAAAGATGTGAGGTGATTCAGTTGGACGGTTGTGGAACCCGCAGGACCACTTTGTCCTCGGAGTGAGAGCGTGGCACCAAACAAAAGAAAAAGAAAAAGAGACGAGAGTACAGACCGGTAGTAACGCGTACATGTCCTCATTTCTCAAGCAGTCGTAATTAGGAATCCATCTGGGATGGAACAGCGATCCCGGTTGATAGTGCTTGTTTTCACAAAACCGCATTTAAGACTCGCCGAGAGTTCGGGCCGCTGCGAGTCCCGGATGGTTATCATACAGAAAAAACAGAGGATTAAAAGCGCTCTCACAGTAATGGGGGAGGCGCAATGTCCTGGGAGAGCATTCGGGCGGAGGGTTGCGAAAACAACACCTCCGCCGCGACGCGAATGTCAGAAGGTGAACTTTGCAGACACTTCCAGCAACCGGCGGCCAAGTTTGTAAGGAACGAAGCCGAAGCCGGAAGATGGAGAGTAGGCCGCGTTGGCTGTGGTGGTGCCGTTCAGCGTCAGACTTGTATGCTGAGCGGATCCCCTACTTCTGGTAGCCGACAATCCGATTCGCAAAACGGATCGAGGCCAGACGATGCGCGATGACCAAATTCCTGCCGCCCCTAGGCGCCCACCAGCGCTTCCAGTTCATCGCCGCCCAGAAGCCGCTTGCGCAGTGAGCGATAGAAGCCCGAGATGTGGGCCTCAAACTCAAACAAGCTCATGTCGGCGGTAACGTGGACGCGCGGCAGGGCGAAACGATCGATCTTCGAGCGATTGATCTTCGGCCCGAACCCGCCTCCCACGTTCATAAAAGCGCAGCGGAAACCGGCCTGCTCCGCCAGTCGCAAGTCTCGTCCTGTGACCGTAGCGGCATTGCCGAAGGGATACCCAAAGGCCCACACCGTCTGCGCCAGAGCCTTCGCAAGAACGTTACGGCTTTCGGAGACCTCCTGCCAAGCCAATTCCTCGGATGCCCGCGCGAGAATCGGGTGGGAGAGAGAATGGGCGCCGATACTCATTCCCGCAGCGGCCAGTTGCCGCAACCCCGCTCGATCAAGCGTCAGGAACCTGGCGGCAAGGGTCGGGTCCTGGAAGAATTGCTCGCTCCAGTTCTCTGGAAGCCTAAGCTGTTCGCGGATCTGATCCAGAAATCCGCGCCTGAGTTCTCTATCGAACTGCGAAAGCCTTTCGACCAGGTTCCACCAACACGAGTGTTTCTCGTTCGGCGCGATCGGGCCAATGCTAACACCGGCTTCGGGAAGGCTTAGAGCGATGGGCTCGTCGGCGTCCAGCAACATCAGGTAGAGTTCCTCGTACCACAGCATGGAAGGCGTTTCATCGGCGGACGCGCCGGTGGCGAAGAAGAGGCAGGATAGGCCAAGCTCCTGCAGTATGGGCGCCATTTCCGTCAGTGTGTTCCGCAGCGCGTCGTCACAGGTCAGCAAGATCGAACGGGGAGGAAGTGACAGCTTCTCGTCAGACCAATGGAGAAAATCTTCGGGCGTGATCACGTGATAGCGCTTTTTCAGAAGTTGCAGCTGTCGCCGGAGCGAATCTGCTTGGACCAAGTTGCCATCCAAAGCCGGGTTCCTGACTACGTAGCCGGCTGGGAACACGCCGTGGTAAGTCACGACCGCTGGGCCAGCGCCAGCCGTGTAGCGGAGGTACCCGCTCCGGGACAGGGCGGAAAAGACGAGGTGCTTCAGAGCCGGACTGACGAATCTCAAGGGTACCTCTTGCAGCTGGCAGAATTGTATCGCACGGCAGGTTGTGCGACATTTTGAGTAGCGTAGCGACTCAGTGGCTGCCAGGTGCTTCCTCCCAGAGCCTAAAAGGGAAGTGATCCGAGGCGACCATACGGAGTCGCTGAAATGATGCCCTGATACAACCTGAGTTTCTTACGCAGTCTCAGTAGCCCCAATCGCCGTCGAAATACTGGAAACCCAATGGAAGCGCGTGGCGCATCGCATCGGTTGGATCGTAAAGCACGATGGGATCCTTGTACTGGCACCAGTAACCATTCGACACCAGCGCCTGATTCAGCATGGGCACGGTCGCGAGGACCCGAATTCGGGTGAGCTCGGGGTCGAGCAAAGCGGCGTTCGTGACGGCGGAATACGCATCCACCCAATCATTTACATCCTCCGAGTCAATAATTATGTCGAGCAATCGTCCCTCCCAGCCCGACTTCCCCAGGATGAAGTACCCGAGAATACGCGCCCCGCGCCTTAGGATGAATCCTCGCATTTCCAGGTGTGGACACTTGAGCAGGTAATTCAAATCCGCGACGGTCCGCTCGCAAAACGTCCACGGACGCTTTACACCGCTCAAAATGGACTGAATGGAATCGTCGAACTCATTCACCGGAACAAATTCCAACCGCTTGTTGTGACGACTGCGATTTGGCACTGGATGTGTCAATCCGTGCAGCAGGCGTAGAAAGGATTGGCCGGTACGGTGGCGTACCCGAAATTCCAGCCATGGACGCAACCAGGCGGCGTAGGTCGAAGCGTCCCCGACATGACGAAACCCTATGCGGGGGAGAATCTTGCGCGTATCCGGCTCGCCCCCGATGGCAAAAGAAGTGGAAGCCGTTTGCATCAACTTGCGGTACATCATCACTCCGACGCCCGGCGTCCTGGAGTCCGCGGCCCAATCCACAATTACGTGGCCGCTAACGGTCCGTCCAGTGGATAGACGAAAAGACACCGGGCAAATGCCACCATGAGCGACGATCTCCCCGCCTCTTTCAAACAAGTAGCTGCGCCCCCCTTGCCAACCAGCCCTTGGATAGAGGTACTTCCACTCCAGCAGCCGCGGGTCGAAGTGAAAATCTGACGGCTCAAACTTGTACACACGGACGAGGAATTTCGCCAGTGCGGGGAGGTCCTTGTAATCAGTAGCTCTGATGGCGGCGATCATCGACTTTGATGCATCTCATC
>WNGI01008075.1_pt1 | contig 11334 bp, 5 predicted proteins | sample 5400621 | NCBI WGS metagenome assembly WNGI01 (sample SAMN13153374, study PRJNA577476) | soil metagenome | isolation source: 20 cm soil or saprolite under Garry oak tree replicate 1 | place: USA:California | collected 2016-06-15
TGCCGTTTCTTGGCTGCTTCCAGTCGCAACATCAGCATGTAGAGGACGATCCCCACATTGATGACAAGAATCAGCAGTTGAAACCAGCCTGGCCGCCGCGACAGGTCGGCTACCTCGAATGGGATGTAGATGGAGCCCGAGGCGATCGCCATCCACTCCGCCCACGGGCGTGTATACCACAGGCCGTAGGCCTCGACGAATCGAATGATCACATAGACCGTCGCAATCACGGCGATCTTCCACAGGCGAAGGTCGCTGACCCGGTATACCAGGTCGATAAAGACTCCGACGTAGCGGTTAAGAGGGTTAACGTGGAAAAATTCCAAAAAGCTTTCGGCTATTCCCCAAATATCCATGCGCCGCATGGAGAACACGCCGAGACCCGCGAGAACGACGACAATCCCTTTCGTAAACTCGACGGTAGCGACCGTGCGCACGCCTTTGATGTGCGCGGGATCGTCGATTTCGAGATGCGGGATTATGGGATGCGGGAGTCTGGGATGCATTTGGTGAATATTGATTTCCGTACCCGGAGCGAACCCCTAACCGCAAAGGGCACGAAGGTACACGAAGGAACCCTTGAGACGAAAAGCCTTCGTGTTACTTCGTGTCCTTGGTGGTTCATGTTTTTTGTTGGCGGACGCTGACGCGCAACTCCTCTGCGATATCCAGAGCGGCTTTGTGAGCGGCTTCACCCTGAGTGACGTCGAACGAGATTGCTCCGACGCGGGCGTGGCCCCCACCGCCATAGCGCTCGCAGATTCTGGCCAGATTGACGGTGGGCGGGCGTTTCGACCACGGGTTCGACCCGACCGAAACCTTTACACGGAACGAACTCTTGCTGACGCCGATGCTGTAAATCGAATCGGGATGAAGATAGTACGGAATGAATTTGTTGTAGCCTTCGAGTTCGAGGTCGGTGATGTCGAAAAAAATCGTGCCGTCTTTTTCTACGGTGCGCTGCCGCAAAATCTCGATGGAACGCTGATGGCGTTCGAGCAGCGGTGGCAGGACGGCGGCGACGAATGGCTCTTCAAGAATGCTGGCAAGAGACTGGTGCGCGAGCAGCGGAATCATTGTCTTGACGAAGTTGCGATCGGTAGCGGATTCAATGGCCATCGTCAGCTTCATCGCCGGAGCTTTCATCTCTACTGCCGACTTCGCATCTTCGTACATGGCGCCGTCCACGATGTCGGTCCAGTGGACGAGTTCCGACACCGGGCGCGGATCGAATCCGAAGCGCTCTTTCGCGATCATGGCAATGAAACTGGTGCAGGATTTGAAATCCGGATCGTAGAATTTGCGGTTGCTCTGATCCTGCTCGAAGTGGGCGGCATCGGCCGGCGAGAGAAAAGCGCTTTCGTGATGATCGAACCACCAGGTGATTTTCGGCGAACTGGAATACTTGAAATCGACGATGGCATTCTCGTCGCCGTCAAACTGCTTCTCGTCGAAAAGAGAACCCGCACGATGCAGCAGGCCGGAGTAAACGAAGTCCACATCGCTGCGGATTCGTTCCCGGTAGAAGCGGGAGAACAGGGCGGCCGAGCAAGCCCCGTCAAAACACTTGTCGTGATAAAAGACCCGTACTCGCAAATTGGCTCCCTTACCCATTTCTCCGGGTGTGTGGTGAAAAACAAATAGAGTTGCTGGTTTGCAGACTTATGTCAAGGGCAAGATCTCGAACCACCAAGGGACACTAAGGAACACGAAGGAGAACCTCGGGGGATTCACACCGGTTTCACTTTCTCCGGCGCCGTATCTTAAAATCGAAACTGACCACTCCGTTCTGGTCGCGCAACGCGACGATTGAAATCGTCCGCGTGATGTTGTACTCCACCTGAATGATCTGCTGGCTCGAAACTGAGACGTTAGTGCTGTAGGTCAGAGTGAGATTGCTGGCCACCTGCTGCTCGACGGTGAGCTGCGGTCCTCGAACCACGTTGGTTTCGCTGGCCAGTCCCTGAGGATCGATCTTGACGCGGCTCGCCCCGAACAAGCGTTGCAGGCGGCTGTTGACGGTGCTGTTGAGAGCTTGATTGATGAGCAGGTTGGAGGCCTCTCCGCCAAATCCAAAGGACCCGCTCGATCCCGCGGCAGCCGATTCTTCCCGCGTGCGGCCGAGAGCCAACAGGGCGATGACGTCGGCTTCGGGAAGCTGAGGCTCGGACTGCCAGGTAACTTTCAAGCCATTGGCAACGCTGGCGTCACCGCGGAATTGCACCGTGATGTCGTAATCGCGTACTCGCGTAGTCGCCTGCAGATCGATAATCGGCTGAGTCTTGGCCGGATTGGCGAAAGTTACATCGCCGCGTTCGAGGCGATACTTGTTCCCGTTGAAAGAGATATCTCCTTCCAGAACTTCCACCCTTCCGAGAATTGCCGGACGGTCGGCGGTGCCGCGCACCCTGAGATCCGCGTTGCCGGAGAGCCTGGCGATGGCCGTTTGCATCTCCAGTTCAGGAGTCGTCAGCACGTGAACATCGAGTTTGAGGCGGCTTTGCAGACTATCGTTCTGAGTCAGGACGGTCGCCTGCCTGCTCTTCTCGATATAGGCTCCGAAGTCAAATCCCGGAGTTACGGCTAGCTTCGTGACCACAACATCCCCGCTCAGCAGAGCGGAATTTACGTTGCCGGTCAGCCGGAGGTCCGCGTTCGCGGTAGAACTTACTCCTGGTGGATAACGGAGGCGAACACCACGCGCAGTCGCGTCGAAATCGAGGAGGAGCACGCCGCTGTGGTAGATCGCGGCGCCGGTCAGCGCCACCGTGCCGCCTCCGGTGGTGCCGCTGAGGCTCTCGATCTGAATGCGGTTGCTATCGAACAGCAGGACGCCGTTCAGGTCGCTGAGGCCGCTGGGAAAATCATTGTGACTGACGTAAGTATTCTTCACTTCCAGGCGTCCTTGCAGCACGGGCTGCGAGAGCGTACCGCCGGCGTTGAGGTTTACTCCCAGAGTGCCGCGCGCCAGGATCTTGGGGTTGAGCGACTTCCAAAGCATCATATTGACCGAGCCGTCCAAACGGAGATCGAGCTCTTTAGCTCCGGCCAAATGCGCTCGGCCGTGGGCGGTAAAATCGGTTCCGCTTCCCGCAAGGTGGAGGTTTTCGACCAGCACAACTTGATTCGCGACCTCGAAGCGAATGGGATCGACATTTTGTATCGGCTGGTGCGCGACCTCGAAGCTCAAGGACTGAAGCTCGGCGACCGCCTTTAAATCGCGTGGAGTGCGCAGGGGACCGCGAACGTGGAGCGTGCCCTCCAGAAGAGAGTGTCCCGTGATCTTTTCCGGGAGGTAAATGCGAAGCAGCGAATCGGCATCTAGATGATGGAAGACCAAGTTCAGATCGGCTGGAAAGTCGTGCTCCAGTCCGACGCTTCCCTGAATGGTCAAGTCAGCTTTACCGAAATCCGAGTGGGCGTTGAGATCGAGCAGCCGCCCACGCGTGACCGCGTCAACGTAGAAATCTCCGGTGCGCTCCTTGTCCAACGCGAGGTCCTTGAGATGAACGTGCGCTTCAATCGAAGGCTGCTCGGGAGTGCCGCTGGCTCGCACCGTGAAATCGGCGACGCCATCCACCGTAATCCGGCTGGTCTGCAAGCGCGGGAAGCGGGCGAGATTGAGGTTACGTCCGGAAAGATTCAGGCGAAATTGAGTGTTCGACCCGCCGACATTGGACCTGCCTAGGTTCGACGTACTGACGGCGGCGCTCCCGGAGAGTGGAGCATCGTAAGCGCTGGCATCGATGTTGTTGAACTGAAGCTCGCCATCGGCGAGGCGGAGATCGCTCTTCAACAAGGGCACGCCTACTCCATAGGCCATTCCATTGCGAATCTCGAGGTGACCATCCCCGTGAGGATTGGCGCGCGTACCCGAAATGGTGGCGGACATATTCAGAGTGCCGGCAAATGGACGAGCGACGCTGGCTAATTGCGCGAGCTCCGCGACGTCGGCGTTGCGGGCGTCAAAGTGCAAAGTAAAGGGAGCGCTCTCTGGAAGTCTGCCGTCCGTCAGCGTGGCGCTGGCGTCGAAGCGCGCCGTGGTGTGGCCATGAATGAACGATCCATTGTGCGCGGCGAAATGATTGCTGGAGTACTGGACGGCGGTAGAGAGTGCGTCCCAGTGAACAGCTCGAGCCGCGACGCGTTCGGTCGCCGGCAAGACAGTGTCAAAGTCGTAGACTTCGAGATTTCCACTGACGGAAAGCGCGGAGAGTTTGCCGCTGGCATTGCCGGTAACGCTCGCCCAGCCGTGGACCGCGAAGGGCAAATACGGTGATCCGTAGACCCCTTCGAGCAGTGGCGTCCATTCCTTGAGGTTATGGCTGGTGAACGAGAATTGCAGCGCTGAGTTCGCGGCGGGATTGCCTGCGGCGGTGATTTCAGAGCTTGGCGTAATCAGATGAAGTTCGGTCACGTCTAATTCGTCGCGCGAGCCGCGATAGATGCCATCAATCTTGCCGCGCACCGGGATCTCGCCTGAGGTCGGCTTTAGCGACGGCGCGATGCTGAGGCTCAGACGAGTACCGGCGTCCCGGATCGAGCCCACCCAGAGCATGTCAACATTGCCGCTCGCGCGTCCGGAGAGGGCGAGACGATCCAGCGGGAGTCTTTTTGAGCTCAGCACTTGCAGGCCGGGGAGCAGCGGGAAGCCCGTCAATTGCAGGCGCACCGAGCCCCGCTGAAGGCTTTCCGGCGGGACTCGTCCGATTACATGGCGGCGCCTTGGGAGCGGCGATTGTTCTAGCGAACTCTGCCAGTTCGTCACATCGGCATCGCCCAGCAGGTCGCCACCGAGCAGGTTTGCCTTGATCGAGAACACGTGGAAGCGGTTCGGGACGACGGAAAAACCTGCGGTAATGCGGCCATTCCGCATCGACACCTTCCCGTTCGACCAGTCGACGTCTTTGGCTTGCACGGTTCCCTGAGTAGAGAAATCCTGCAGGCTCCAGGAACCTTTGCCCTCGAACTGGACTGTACCTTTGCGAACTTGCGACTGCTCTGCGAGGGAAGCGAGTTCACCAAGATCCGCTAGGCCGTGATAATCGCCGCTCAGCCGGGGATTGTGAAAGTCCTGCAAGTGACCCGCGAAGTGAATTTCAGATTTTCCGGAAGTCATCGTCAAATTGCTGATGTCGGCGCGCCCGCGAGCCAAAACCAGCGAAGTATCGCCTCGCCATGAAAAGGAGGGATACTGCTTAAACCGCGTGGCGACGCTTCCCGCGAGGAGATGGGCTTCATATTGTCGCCGGAGCAAGGAGTAGTTCAAAATCAGCGCCACGTCGCGGGCGTCAAAATCGAACGGCATTTTCTTATCTTCCCAGAGGACCTCTCCACTTTGCACCTCGATGTGCGAAACCGAAAACGAGATGAGTTCTTCCACGGGTCCCTGGCCGGGAGAAAAGCTCACCGGCGGTGCGGGGACATTGGTGGCGCCATTGGGATAAACAATGACGTGGGCGACAGGATGCTCGAGCACCAGAGAATGCAGTCCGATCGTGGTGCTGAGCAGGGAAATAATTTTCAGCTCCGCCTGCACGCGGTCGACCCGGAAAAATGGGATCTGATCCGAAGCTTCGCGACCGTGGATGGTCAGATTGCGAGCGTCCACGCGGAGGCGGAAAGGGATCGTGTGAAATTCGCCGAGTTCGACGCGGCCGCCCGTGGCCTTCTCAAGCGAGGCGATGACTCGGCGGCGAACCAGCTGCTGAAAAGAATCCGTAGTAGCGTACCAGGCGAGCGCACCAAATGCGATCAGGCAGAACACGCAAAACGACAGGAAGAGTTTCCGCAGAACGCGCCGGCGCTCAGGAGGAGGACCCTCGCTGGATTGTCCGGTCGATTGCTCGGCGGATTGATCGATCGATTGATCGGTCGAATACTCGCTCAAGGGTTTCGCTCTCCGGCGCTTGATTCGGGCGTCAAAATATGGCTCCCAGAGCGCAGATTCGCCAGCCACACAGAGAGCAGTTCGTTCATTTTTCGCTCGGCCAGCAAATCCTTGATTTGGCCAAAGACTTCGGTCAACGGGGCTGCGGGGCTGCCGGCCCGCTTCATGTCCGGCATCAACTGATCGTGGTAGTAGGTCTCCACCGCCCGCTGATCGATCTGGATCGAGGGCTGAAGATGGTCTTCAACGAGCTTCATCAGCTGGATCTGGTCGCCCACGCTTTTCTCAAGCGACTTTTGCGTGAGCCCATAACGTTGCAGAGTGGCGCGCCATCCCTCGTCGGTGGCGCACTCCGGATGGAGCTTGCGGAGTTCCGCAAGGCGGGCAGCGACCAGTTCGGCGGGAGCGGGTTGAGATGGCCGAACCTGTTCCCGCAACAATTGCTGATCAATCAGGCGATCGAGGGCTGCGTTGCGCTCGATCACAGTGAACGAATCGGGATCGCGGGCATTCGAAAAGGCTTCGATGGCCACTTCCTGCTCCCAATCGCTCTGCAAAATCACGTGGCCGTTAACACTGGTGACTACACGATCGACAATTTGACCGGCTACCGATGAGAGCGCCAGCGCCATGCTTAGCGCCGTCACCAAGGCGCTATGTCTCCCGATTTTGATGCTTGCTGGTGGAGAGCCGGGCGTCCCCGCCCGGCTTGACCCTTCGACTCCGCTCAGGGCAGGCTTGCGAGAACGCCCGTCGCTCAACCAGATTCCGAGTTTGGTCAGTCGTAGTTTCATCAGAAAGACTGTCCGACGCTGAACGAGAAGTTAAAATGCCCGGCCCGTTGGAAACCAAACTGCCCGACAGAGTGCCCAGTCACGGTGTTGGTTGTGATGTTCGTGTAGCTGGGGAAGTAGGGCGGATTTAAATTGTATCCGAAGTCAAAGCGCAACGGTCCGATCGGCGTCTGATAGCGCACTCCCACGCCAACCGCGTGCGAGGCATAGTTGTAATTGCACTTCAGATGCGTGACCTCACGAAAACAGAACTGCTGGTCGGGCTGGTGGAAGCGCCCCAGGCTGGAGAGCATTTCCTGGGGCTGCGCAAACACATTGCCCATATCGTGAAAGATCGAAAAGCCGATGTTGTCCAGAAGGTAAGGCACAGTAACGTTTGGAAAACGCATCTCCAAATTATTGAGGAACACGGCGCTGCCACCCACCGGAAATCCGGTGAAGGGGTCACGTGGTCCAGCCTGATTTAACCCAAATCCGCGGTGGGAGTTGCCTCCGCCGCTGAAGAAACGTTCCGGCAGAGGAACCAGAGTCTGGCTGGTGGTTGCGGTTTGCGAGGGGTCCAGAAGAACCGTGCTTCCGAAAGGGTTCTCAATGCCGACGCTGGTGGACCGTGCGAAAACGAATCCTTGTCTCGTGCTGCGATTTCGAAAAAACGTGTGATAGGTAGAATTCTTGATGAGCAGCCGGCTGAAGTCGGCCTCGGAGCCAAAATAACTGGAAGCAACTCCACCTTCGGCGGTGGTGTAGTTGCCGCGCGTGCTTTCCAAATCGCTATCGCGCCGGTTGCGCACGTAGAGAAAATTAGGAATTCCTACCCGGGTCGGCTTCGAGAGGAGCGGAATGAGGTTGTCGGTGACCTGAACGCTGGTCGCCTGTACGCGGCGGTAACTGAAACGGTAGGCAAACGTCGTTAGTTCGCGGCCGGTTGTCAGATCTCGCTTCAGCACTTGCGAGACTTGCAAAGTGCCCTCCAACCGTTTGGAGGTAAAGGTGGATACGTCCACGGTGTTGTCGTAAAGCGTAGTGGCGGTGAAACGAAGGTCTTCCCGGTTCAGCAGTTTAGGGATGTCATAACTGATGAGCCCTCTCTGCTGCAGCCGGCCAACGTTGGTCTTCATGGTGAGGGTCTGATGGCGACCGCCCATGTTGATGCGGCTGACGCCGAAGGACACTCTAGGACTGACACCGGTCTGCCCGAGTGGCTGGTTGGTCCCGAATGAGGGCTGTCCGGTCTGAAATTCGATGCCAACGCCATAATCGAAGGTATAGCGATCTGCTTCGCGCGCCGTGACGAGCACGTTCTTGCGCGACTCGGTGCCCTCCGGGTTCTGGATGGCCGTGTCCACCTGCTTAAAAAGGCCGAGATCGTACAGGCGGCGCTGGCTCTCCAGCATGTCTTTTTGGCTCAGTGGCCCGCCCGGTTGCACCCGCACTTCCCGGCGGGCAACTCCGAAGCGGGTGTAATGCGGCCCATCGAGAAAAAGTTGATCGACAAAAAACTGCTCGCCTTCATGAATCGTGAAGGTAACGCCGACGCGCGGCAGGTTATCCGTTGACGGAACAGGAACGTAGGCAACGTCGACGGTGGCATTGGGGAAGCCACTGTCGAAATATTTTCCCAAAATCGTGTCGCGGTCATCCGCCAGACCCGATTCGTCAAAGCCCTGTCCTTCGGCAGTGGGAATTTCGGGAAGCTGTTCTTGCGGAAGCGTGTAACTGCCCTCGATGCGGACCCATGTCACGCGTGTCTGTAGGCCCTCTTTGATGACGATCTCGATGGCAAGCTGCGACGGATCACCCTGGTACTTTTCAACCAGTTTGCTGGTGACTTCGGCCTGCCGGAAACCGCTCGATCGATAGAGAGCCTGGATACTCCGCACATCCTCTTCAAGGAACACTTCGCTGTAGCGGCCGTGACTGAAGAGGCGGCCCGCGGAGTGATTCTGCATGCGCGAGCGAATCAGATCGTCGTCAAAATATCGATTGCCAGAAATACGAATGGCGGCGAGTTTGTGACGGTCCCCGGGATTGACGGCATATACCACCTGCAGACTCTTGCCGTCCGGCGCGCTGTTCTGGGTTACGCTGACCGTGGCCTCGAAATAACCAAGGGTCTGAAGATGGTTCGTGATGTTGCGCCGTCCTTCGTTGAGCAGATCATCGTCAACCGCACCTTCTTCATAGATTGGCACCAGCTTCTTTAGCACGCGCTGGCTGAGTTTAAAACCCTCAGCAGCAATCTGCACCACTGGACCGCGCTCCACTTTGAAGACGTAGTCCACAGTGTTGAGCTCCGAATGGTAGGTGCGGTCGGCCACCGAGACCTGGGCGAGCAGACGATCCTGCTTCTGGTAGCGAGCGCGAATTCGTTGCAAAGCGCGTGTGATGCGGCTCGATATGACCGGATCGCCGGAATGCAGCTTGGCGATCTCTCTGATCTCTTCGATGGGATAGCCGGCATCGCCTTCCAGCTTTATCTCTCCGACTACGGCACGCGGCCCGGAGACGACATGGAAGGTCATGTTGACCTGGTGTTGCTGCTGGTCGCGCTCTTCGGAGATCGTCACTCTCGATTGGTGGAATCCATTTTCTTCCAAAACTCGTTGGACGCCCGCCAGAGCGTGGTCGATTTTCTCCCGCGCGTAGAGTTCGCCGAGTTGTAAGCGGGTGGCGCTTGTCAGTTGGTTCGCGGACGGATTGGAGGAAACGCCTTCAATGGTCAGCATGCCCACGAAAAAATTGGCAGTCGTCAAAAAGCGCAGGCTGACGCCGGCGGTTTCGGTGCGCTCCGCTTCGGCCTGAATATCTGCGAACCGTCCGGTAGCAAAAAGAGCCTGCATGGCGTCGTGCAGTGCTTCGCGCGTGAGAGGTTCGCCGAGCTTGAGCGGCGTGGCCGCCAGCAACGTAGCCGCCTCCTCCGGCGGAACGCCCGGCAACTCGATCTGATCAATCGCCAAGCCGAGGTAGGGTGCGATAGTTCCGAACTTCGATAGTTCCGAACTTGGTTTCAGACTTTGTTCCAGACTTTGTTTCAGAGCTCGCTCCAGACTGCGAGGGCGATTCGGGAGGTTGCTGCGGGGCGCGGGGTGAACTCTGCGCCCAGCTTGCTCCGTTGGACAGCACCAACAGAAGGGCCAAAACAAAGCGGACGCCGGTCGCGAACCCAGAGTTGCTGTGACCGCAGGAAGTTGCCGAACAGGGCTCGGCTTGGACCCCGCGACTTCGCTCAGGACAGGCTCGCAAGGGCCCCCGTTCCCACGCGAGCAAGCCCTCCCGAAATTCACGCGGCTTAACCATGAAACGCTTCGGGTTCGATGACTCGCAAAACGCCACGCGTTGCTCGCAAAAAGAAAGTTGACGACCGCGCACCTATAATACTGGTTTGAAAGCTTGCGAAAGGTAATCGCTAAGGTTATTGCCTTGGAAATGGACATGAACGACCGATACTCGCGGCAGGAGTTGTTTAAGAAGATCGGAGCGGAGGGGCAAAAAAAGCTGTCGCAGTCCCGCGTGGTCATCGTCGGGTGCGGCGCCACTGGCTCTGCCCTGGTCTCGTTGCTGGCGCGTTCGGGCGTCGGGACGCTGCGAATTCTCGACCGCGATTACGTCGAGCCCAGCAACCTGCAGCGGCAGGCTCTGTTCGACGAAAATGATGCGCGCGAATCTGTGCCCAAGGCGATCGCGGCGGCGCGGCAAATCGCGCGCTTCAACTCGCAGATCGCCGTCGAACCGCATGTCGCCGACCTGACTCCGGCGAATGTTGATTCCCTACTTGGCGGCTCTGACCTGATCCTGGATGGCACCGACAATTTCGAAACCCGCTACCTGATCAACGACTATGCGGTGAAGAATTCCATTGCCTGGATTTACGCGGCGGCGGTCGGCAGTTATGCTGTGACCATGAACATCCTGCCCGGCGAGACGGCGTGCCTGGCCTGCATTTTTCCGGAAGCTCCCCGTGGGACCGTGGAGACCTGTGAGACTGCCGGCATTCTGAATTCCGCGGTGAACCTGGTGTCGTCGATTGCGGCGACCGAGGCGTTGAAGTTTCTGGTGGGCGCCCGTTCGAAAATGCGGCGGATGCTGCTTTCCTGGGATGTCTGGACAAACGAACGGGCGGAGTTGGCGGCGGCTCATTCTCGGGCGGCATGCCGAGCGTGCTCGGGAAATTTCGTTCATCTGGCGGGTGAAGGGCGGCCTCACATCACGTTGTGTGGCAGGAATTCCGTGCAGATCCACGAGCGACAGCGACCGGTGGACTTTGTGGAGCTGAGCTCCCGCCTTGAGCCTCACGGCAACGTTCGCCACAACGAGTTTGTGCTGAAGTTCTGGCGCGAGCCGTACGAGATGACGCTGTTTCCCGACGGCCGGGCGATCATCAAGGGGACGACCGACACTGCTGTGGCGCGCAGTCTGTATGCACGCTACGTGGGCAGCTGATCGTCATCATGAGTTACCCGGTGGAGAGACAGGCCCGCGCTTCTCCAGATTCGAGGTCGTCGTGCGGGGACGCCCGGCGCTCCACCGGAAGCACGCTAATCGGTTGCAGGTTGTGCGCACGAGTTTTCACCAGCCTCAACTACGGGCCTCGTCTGAACTCAGTTGTTTAGCCGAGAGCGCCGCGAATCTCCGAACATCCTGGATTCTTCG
>WNGI01005617.1_pt1 | contig 11333 bp, 8 predicted proteins | sample 5400621 | NCBI WGS metagenome assembly WNGI01 (sample SAMN13153374, study PRJNA577476) | soil metagenome | isolation source: 20 cm soil or saprolite under Garry oak tree replicate 1 | place: USA:California | collected 2016-06-15
GCGAATCACCGATCCAGTGATCGACAACGCCATGAGAGCGCTGCCGCCGGAGTATGCCAGCATGTCCGGCGAGGTTGCCGACAAACTCAAGGCGCGACGAAATGGCCTGCGCAGCGTAGCCGATCGTTATTACCAGGAGCTATGGCGAGTCGCCGACATCCACGGCACTGATGCCGACGATCAGGCGACGGTGGTGCGCTCCGGCGAGGGAATCGTGGATGTCCGTATCCAGTCCGGGAACGGCGCCCCCTACTTCGAGCGGCGATTCGACCTCGGTGAAACGAAAGAGATCCGCATCTATCTGCATGGCGGGAACGACAGGGCCACTGTCGAAGGAAATGTGCGACGGAGTATTCCGGTGAGGATCATCGGGGGAAACGGTACCAACACCTTCGTCGATCTCTCGACGGTCGGAGGCGAGAGGAATCCGACGCGGTTCTACGATGCCGGGACCGTGCAGGACGTGAAATACGCGAAGGACACCGTCGACGAGAAGATCAACGTCGACAACGCGTTCAACCACTCCTTCAATCGCCGCCCGTGGGTTCGCGCCTATGGCACGCTGATACCTCCGTTGACGGACAACGGCGCCACGGTTCGTCCAGTATTGGGGGTCCACTCACAGCGCGGTCTCGGGATTTATCCGGTGATCGGCCTGGCGCGCTATGCATACGGATTTCGCACGGTTCCGTACTCCAGTCTGGCGGAGGCCGATGTCTCGTATTCGCCGGCGAGCAATCGCTTCCGGATCCGCAGTAACCTCGATAAGCGATTCGAAGGATCGGACGTGCACGTTCCGGTCACGGCCCACATGTCACAGTTCGAGGTCGTCCAGTTCCACGGTTTCGGCAACGACGTTCCGGATCTGCGCGGGCGACTCTACGACGTCAGGCAGCGGCAGTGGGATCTGAATCCCGGGATCGGCAAATCGTTCAGCCCCGTCAGCGATGTCTCCATAGGCCCGGTCGTACGGTACACATCGACCGATAGCCTCGCCAACCGGTTCATCGCGCAGCAGCACCCCTACGGCTTCACGAAATTCGGGCAGGCGGGTCTGCGGCTAAAGGCGCACCTCGATAGTCGCTACGTCCCGGACACACTGAAGCCGCGTTTTGTCCTCGACGTCGCGGGAGCGGGGTATCCGGCAATGTGGGACGTCGTTAACCACTATGAATCGTTCGATGGCTGGGCAGCCGCCTTCTTCACGCTGCCAGTTCCCAAGAAACCAGTACTCGCATTCCGCGGGGGCGGAAAGAAGCTGTGGGGCAGCTATCCCTATTTCGACGCGGCATTTCTGGGCGGATCAGAGACATTCAGGACGGAAGAGCGGCAGCGATACGTCGGCGATGCCTCGGCGTATGGAACCGCCGAGCTGCGCGTGCCGATCGCGAAATTTCCGTTCATCCTTCCGATCGACATGGGAGCGCTCGCTTTCACTGATGTCGGGCGGGTTTATGTGAACGGCAATTCACCCGGCGGTTGGCACACGGCTTCGGGCGCTGGGTTGTGGTTCGGGTATCTCAATCCCGGCCTCAACTTCAACATTCTGTACACGAATCACAGCCCGGGTCATATCAAGACCACCATCGGATTTGCATTCTGATGTGAGGACGAGGGCCGCGCGGCTGCTGTGGTCGGTTGCATTGCCCGGACTCGTCCTCTGCTGCACGCGAGACGACAATCCGACTCCGACGCCGCCTGGTGCGCCTCCAAAGGAGCTCGTCATAGCAGGAGCGCCGGTGATGATAGGCGCGGGCGACATCGCGGTGTGTGGAACCAGCGGAGACGAGGCGACCGGAAGGATCGTAGACAGCGTCATCTCTGCCGACAGCGCGGTCAAGGTACACACCGAAGTATTTACGCTCGGCGACAATGCCTATCCATCGGGGTCCGGCGGAGTGGACAACGATTTCCCGCGCTGTTTTTCTCCGTCGTGGGGCACAAGGCGGATCATGAGCGTCATTCATCCTGCTCCCGGCAACCATGATTACGATACGGGAACTGGCGCGCCGTACTTCTCTTACTTCGGCAAACGAGCGGGCGCTCCGGGCAAAGGCTACTACAGCTACGACGTCGGCGATTGGCACGTGATATCGCTCAACAGTGAGCTCTACTTCGAGGGCGGAGATTCCCTGCAGGCAAAAGCGCAGGAGGATTGGCTTCGCCGGGATCTCGCGGCTCACCCGATGCTCTGCACGTTCGCCTATTTCCATCGGCCGCTTTTCAGCTCCGGCTCTTACGGGCCGACGCCGGAGTCCAAGGGTCTGTGGAGAATCCTCTATGAGAATCGCGTCGATCTGGTTCTCAACGGGCACGAGCATCATTACGAGCGATTTCTCCCGCAGACACCGGCGGGCGTCGTGGACTCGACGCGTGGAATCGAAGAGATCATCGCCGGAACGGGCGGAGGAGAGCTGCGGAAGCTGCGGTATCCACTTGCAGAGAACTCCGTGTTCCAGATCCACGGGCACTTCGGCGTACTGAAATTGATACTTGGCTCGGGGGAGTACAGTCACGCATTCATCGATACGAACGGGAGAGTCTGGGATCCGGGTGCTCGAAAATGTCATTGACTCCAAGGGTTTCATTTCGCACGACGATGCGTCTACTTTGAGGCATGGCCGGAGCCACAAATCCTCACCTGACGCTTAGCACCAGCTCTCCCGCCGCGGGAAGCGATGCGGACATTCGCATCTCCGCCATCGACATCGGGTCGAATTCGATTCGGCAGACGATAGCTGACGTCTCACCCACCGGCAGCATTCGGGTGGTAGACGAAATGAAGGCCGCTCCGCGACTGGGAGCGGGCCTTTACAAGAAGGGGGCGCTGAGTGAGGTCGCGATTCAGAACGCACTCACAACGCTGACGAGGATGGCGACGCTTGCCAACCAGCTCGGTGTGAAGCGCACCGAGGTTGTTGCTACGAGCGCGGTTCGTGACGCCTCGAATGGCGACGAATTCCTAAAGCTCGTTCGGTCGGAAACCGGTCTCAAGATCAGAGTGCTGCGCGGAGAGGACGAAGCGCGTCTCGCTTTTCGCAGCGCGCTCGCGCATTTCGATCTCGGAGTGGGTCGTGCCGTCGTCATGGATATCGGAGGAGGCTCGCTCGAGCTGGCGCTGAGCGCGGATGGCCTTGTCGAGAGGCTCATTTCGTTGCCGCTGGGAGCGATCCGTGTGACTGAGCGTTACCTGGGCGCTGACATGAAGAAGAAAGGCATGCTCAAGCTCAGAAAGCACGTCCGGCTCGAGCTGCGTCGTCACCTTTCCGCGCGTCACTGGCACGCGACGCGGATCTTCTGTTCGGGAGGCACATTCACGAGCGTCGCATCGATCTACCTGGCCCGCATCGGAATGGAAAGCGCCAAGACTGTTCACGGAACCGTCATTCCGCGTATCGAGCTCGAGCACATCGTGGATATGCTCCGCAACATGTCGCCCGCCGAGCGGCAGGGTGTTCCGGGACTCAGCGCGGCGAGGAGCGATATCATCCTCGGCGGACTCGCGGTTGCAGCGGAGGTCGCCGCGCGAGTCGAAGCAAAGGAGCTCCTCGTGTCTGCCTACGGCATCCGAGAAGGGATTCTTCTCGAGAGCGCGCACGTCGCGCCATCGCCTGCAGATCCCGGGGAGGCTCGCGAGCGGTCGGTTCGCGAGCTGGCAGAGCGTACTAACTATGAAGAGCGGCACTCCAAGCACGTTCAGAAGCTGTCACTTCAGCTCTTCGACGCGATTGGTCAGCGCCTGGGCTGCACGCCGGATGACAGAAAGCTATTGTCGGACGCCGCGCTGCTTCACGACATCGGCTATCACATCAGCTACGACAAGCACAACAAGCATTCCTACCATTTGATCGAGCACGCGGAGCTGCTCGGCATGACGCCAATCGAGCAGATCGTGGTCGCGAATGTCGCACGCTATCATCGCGGGGCCGAGCCAAGAAAGAAGCATCGCAACTACGGGCCGCTCGATCGGCCGGTGCGGCAAACCATCAAAAGGCTCTCGGCCCTGCTTCGCGTGGCCGATGGCTTCGACAGGGGCCACGCCAGCGCGGTCGCGGAAATAAAGGTTCGCTGGGTGGAGCGCGCGCTGAGGATTACCGCGGTGCCCGCCCACCACGTTTACAACCTGCGGCTCGATTTGTGGGGAGCGAGTCGGAAGTCCAACCTGCTGGCAGAGTTCGCGGGTGTTCCGGTTGAGATCGTCGCGCCAGACGGGTCGGTCACTACGTATCAGGATGAGGTTGGGGCGGCTGATTAGACCGGCTACTACAACTACAAATGGCAATTGCAACTGAATAGGCGGGAGGTCCCAGAAGGTAAGTTGCCAGTCATTCAGTTCACTACGCCCCGACTTTACGATGCGCCATTCGCGGCACAAGCAGTTCCCGTCGCGCCACGGAGGTAAGTCGGGGCGTAGTGAACTAGCAAACTGACACTGCGCTACTGGGACCTCTCGCCTATTCAGTTGCGATTCTCGATCAAACCGAGATGCCAGAGTTCAGGCGGTCAGCCGTTCAACCACACTCAACTTTTCCCTAACTGCCCGGCCATCATCCGCCACAGCGGGAAGAGCCATTAACCCCCACGAGTTCTGCAGCAACCGTTCGTGGGTCGAGATCACGGGATCGGAGCCCGGCTTTCTCTGCACGTAAGTGCCGTCGGGATGTAGGTCCCACGCCTGCCGGTTGTCGGCGAGGCAGGTTTCCAGCAGCGAGCACACGCGGGGATGGAGTTGGCGATTCTCGATTGGCGCGACGACCTCCACGCGCCGATCAAAGTTGCGAGGCATCCAGTCCGCCGACCCGAAGAAGATCTCCTCGTTGCCGTCGTTCCCGAAATAGTAGATGCGGGAATGCTCGAGAAAACGCCCAACGATACTGACGACTCTGATGCGATCGCTGATTCCCGGAATTCCCGGCCGGAGACAGCAGATGCCGCGGACGATGAGATCGATGTCCACTCCAGCCTGCGACGCGTCGTAGAGATGTGCGATTATCTCTGCATCGACCAACGAATTCATTTTCGCAATGATTCGAGCGGGCCTCCCCGCTCTGGCGTGCTCCGCCTCCCGGTCCACCATCTCGGTAAAACGCTGACGCATGTTGCGCGGCGCGACCAGCAGGTTCCGGAACGAGTTCTGGCGCGAGAAGCCGGTGAGTGAGTTGAAGAGATCGGTAAGATCGGCGCCCATGGAGGGATCGCTGGTCAGCAAGCCCAGATCCGTGTAGACGCGCGCGGTTTGCGAGTTGTAGTTTCCCGACCCGATGTGCGCGTAGCGGCGGATCCCATCCGACTCCTTGCGAACGACGAGGGCGGTCTTGGTGTGGGTCTTGAGACCGGGAAGGCCGTACGCAACGTGCACTCCGAATCCTTCCAGGGTGCGGGCCCATGCGATGTTGTTCACCTCGTCGAACCGGGCCTGGAGCTCGATCATTACAGCCACCTGCTTTCCACTTTGCGCCGCCTCGGTCAGAGCGCGCACGATCTCCGTATCTCCCGAAGTGCGATACAATGTCATCTTGATCGCGAGGACGTTGGGATCGCGAGCCGCAGCGGTCAGAAAATGCTCGACGGTCGCGGAGAACGAATCGAACGGATGGTGAAGGAGAATGTCCGTCTCGCGAATTGCATCGAAGATCGACCGCGACTGGTCTCGCAGCTCGGGCGGGATCACCGGAATGAATGGCGGATCCCGCAACTCCGGGATGTTCATCGTGGCGAGCCACAGCAGATCACCGAGATCCAGCAATGGCCCGGTCTCGATCAGATCCGACTCGGTCAAATTCGGCATTTCCGGAGGCTGATCCTCCAGAACCTCAGCGAGTATCAGATCACGAAGCTCGCGCGGGATTTCTCTGTCAACTTCAACACGGACGACTTCTGCGAATCGCCGCTGAAAAACCTGTTCCTCGATCATGGCGAGGAGATCGTCGTCTTCGTCCGCGTCAGTGAGCTCGAGGTCGGAGTATCGCGTCACCCGGAATGTACTGAAGCCGCGTATTTCCATGCCCGGGAAGAGCGCGGCCAGGTGGGCACCGATCACCTGCTCGAGGGGAACGAAGTGGTTCTCCTTGCCAAAAGGAACCCAGCGGGGCAGGCTCTTCGGCACCTTGATGCGGGCCAGGCGGGTTATTCCGGTGGCGGGATCGTGAACCTGAACCGCGATCGAGAGCGAAAGATTGGAGATGTACGGGAAGGGATGTCCGGGATCGACCGCGAGCGGTGTCAGTACCGGAAAGACCTGGGATTCGAAAAACTCATTGACCCGCTGCCTTTCAGTTTCATCAAGGTCGTTCATGGTAACGATCTCGATCCCGTGCTCAGCCAGCTCGGGCAACAACACGTCGTACAAACACTTCCGCTGCTGTTCCATCAGATCAGCGACGTGCTCTGTGATGGCGTCGAGCTGCTGGCTGGGAGTCAGGCCGTCCGCCGGAACCTGCTGTACGCCGGCAGCGATCTGGCGCCTGAGTCCGGCGACCCGCACCATGTAGAACTCGTCGAGATTCGTGCTGAAGATCGAGAGGAATTTGACGCGCTCGAGCAGCGGGTTTCTCGGGTCGAACGCCTCGTGGAGAACACGGGCGTTGAACGCGAGCCAGCTCAATTCGCGGTTGATGTAAAGGGAAGGATCGAGTGCCATGTTTGTCTTATACCCCGAACCAAAGATGTGCTGCGCCGGAGCCATTGTTAAGCTTGACTGATTAGATTTTGCAAACCCGTTACCGGACATACACTTGGGCCACACCGACGCGGTTGTAGTTCTCACCACGCTCGCCACCACCGACGAAGCGGCAAAGTTCGTCAAACAGTTGCTGGAGCGGCGGTTAGTCGCTTGCGGGACGATTCTGCCTGGCACGCGCTCGCTGTACCGGTGGGAAGACAAGCTCGCTGACGAAACTGAGGTCGTGGTGATGCTCAAAACGCGCTCTGGAGCCATTCACGGGCTCGAGAAAGCGTTCAAGGAATTCCACCCTTACAAGGTCCCCGAGCTCCTCACCATACCCGTAACAGGTGGGCTCGAACGCTACCTTGGCTGGATCAACGACGAGACGAGTCTAACGATCGTCTAAATCGTCTTATACGTGTGAGTCCCGCCACGTCTTCCAGCACACAACCATTCATGTCGTCGACGCGTGCCGCGCTTGCGGTGCTCATCGTCGCGCTCTGGGTCGGCGGAATGGCAATGATGTTCCGGCGCAACGCCAACGTGAGCGAGGCGCAGCAGTTCGCCGAGGTCGCGCTGAGACTCCAGCCCGCGACGTTCTACTACAGCATCGAGCGTGATGGACAGCAGATCGGCGCCGCATCTTCGGCTCTCGATACAACAGCCAACACGCTCGTCAGCGAGGAGTATTTCGTCGGCGATTATCCGGTTGGCAAATCGATCGAACGGACGTCTGCCCGTTGGCAGACGAGACTGACGCGTGGATTCCATCTCGTCGATCTGACCATCGACATCGCGCGAACGGCGCGTCCATTCTCGATCAATGCCGCGGTTGAAGAGGACACACTCCTCTTTATCGCCGGAACGAAAACGACGGGTGGTCATCCACCGGCGCACTACACATTCATACCGCCGCTGTTCACGCCGTCTCTGGCGCCCGTCGCGTTCATGCTGGGTGGCCCGCACACGATCGGACGAAAGCAGACGATGTCGGTGTTCGATCCTACGACGCGACTCGTGAGCCGGCCAGAGCTGACGATTCGCGCCGAGTCGCTCTTCACGGTCGTCGATAGCGCCGCGCGGAATACAGCCGGAGAATGGGAAGTGGCACATCGTGATACCGTGCGCGCGTGGCGCATCGAAGGAGCACCGCAGTCCCTGACAGCATGGGTAGACGCCGAAGGGCGGGTCGTCGCGGCGCGGGCCGGCAGTCTCTCGGCCATCCGCACCGCCTTTGAAATCGCATTCAAAAACGCAAAAGCCAAATGATTGAGCTCAGAAGTCTCACCAAGAAATACGGCTCATTCACAGCCGTGGATTCCATAGATCTGTCCGTGCCGGATGGGGAGCTGTTTGGATTCCTGGGCCCCAACGGCGCGGGAAAGACGACGACGCTTCGCATGATCGCGGGGATCCTTCAGCCGACCGCAGGGAGCATCCATCTCGCGGGGATCGATCTCGCTCTGGATCCGCTCGCCGCAAAATCGAAGCTGGGTTTTATTCCCGACCGCCCGTTCATCTATGAGAAGCTGACCGGCGCGGAATTTCTCCGTTTCGTGGCGGGCCTGTACGGCCAGGACGGAGACAAAGTCGAGCACCGCGGTCGCGAGCTGATGGCGCTGTTCGATCTCGAGGAATGGGCCGACGAGCTGGTCGAGAGCTACAGCCACGGAATGCGACAGAAGCTGATCATCTCGAGCGCGTTCATTCATCGGCCGGAAGTAATCGTGGTCGACGAGCCGATGGTCGGTCTCGATCCTAAGGCGGCGCGAATCCTAAAGGATCTCTTCCGCGAATACGTGAAGCGCGGTCACACGATCATGATGTCCACGCATACGCTCGAAGTCGCGGAGACGCTCTGCGATCGCATTGCGATCATCCAGAACGGAAAGATCCGATCCGTGGGGACGATCCAGGATTTGCGCGACGAAGCTACGGGAGGCGGAGGGCTCGAAGAGATATTCCTCAAGCTCACCGGCGAGCGCGCGGCCCGCGACGCGATGGAAGTCCTCGATGCATAGCGATCTCGCCAGCGAGGCTATTGTCGCCGAGCCGACGTCGCTATCTCTGGCGGGCGCAACGCCGCAGTCTAGGGCATCACCCAGTTTGCGCCACGTCCTCTCGCCGAAGTTTCTGTCGGCGAAGGCGCGACCGCTCGGAAAGACAGAGAACCAGGCGGGCAGGCTGATTCTCTTCGGCGTGATCGGCGCGGTCTTCTGGCTGTTCGTATTCGGAATGTTGTATCGCCTTCTGAAATATTTCCGGGGCATTCCCGAGATCGGGGCGTTGCTGGCGGCAAAACTGCTCGGACTAATGTTCGTGAGCCTCTTCGGCATTTTGATTCTGTCGAACGTGGTCACGGCTCTCTCGAGCTTCTTTCTGGCGAAGGATCTCGATCTATTGGTCGCGGCGCCCGTTGACTGGTTGAGACTATACGGCGCCAAGCTCCTGGAGACGACAGCTCACTCGAGCTGGATGGTGGTGCTGGTCGCGACTCCCGTTCTCACCGCCTACGGCATCATCTATCAGGGAGGATTTCTCTATCCCCTCATAGCGATCGCCGCGGTGTTGCCATTCCTGTTCATTCCGGCCGCGATCGGAACTGCAGTTACGCTCGTGCTCGTCAACATTTTTCCGGCGCGACGGACGCGCGACATTCTGAGCGTTATTGCCGTTCTCGCGGCGGCGGGAGTTGTACTGCTATTCAGACTCGTCCGACCGGAGAGACTGGCGCGCCCCGAAGGCTTCCGTTCGCTGGTTGAGTTCATCTCGTTGCTGCGGACACCTACTTCCTCATGGATGCCAAGCGAGTGGGTCGCACAAGGGATCATGACGTGGCTGAGGGGCGATCCGGAGATTCTGCACTTCTATCTACTCTGGTCGACAGCGGCTGTCGTCGTGGTTTTCGGAGCAATCCTTCACCGTTGGCTCTACGCTCGCGGATTCAGCAAATCGCAGGAGAGCGGCGAGCGGTGGGTTCGGCAGGGGACGTTGGGCCGCTACGTGGCGCGCCTGCTCACGCCGTGGGGTGTGATGCGGCGGGAGCTGGTGCTCAAGGAGATGCGCCTCTTCTTCCGCGACACAACGCAGTGGTCGCAGCTGATCCTGTTGACGGTGCTCGTCGTTGTCTACGTGTTCAACATCAAGTTTCTGCCATTACGTGGCGAGGGTGTGACCTTCTTCCTCGCCAACGTGATCCCATTCGTGAATCTCATTCTGGCTGGATTCGTGCTCGCGTCGATTGCGGCGCGATTCATTTTCCCGGGAATCAGTCTCGAGGGTCGCACGTTGTGGCTGCTCCGGTCCAGCCCGCTCGAGATGCGCCAGCTCCTCTGGTCCAAGTTCTGGGTGGGAACCATTCCTCTTCTCGCGCTCGCCCTCATACTCGTTTTCGCGACCGATGTCCTGCTAGAGGTCAGCGGATTCATGATGGCCGTGTCGATCTTCACCATCACGATGATGACTTTCGCGATCGCCGGTCTCGCGCTCGGCTTCGGCGCGCTTTATCCGAAATTCAACACCGAGAATGCCGCACAGATTCCGACATCGTTCGGCGGATTGGTGTTGATGATGGCATCGGTGGTTCTGATCGGCGTGGTAATCATCCTCGAGGCGCGGCCGGTCTATCAGTTCGTTGGCGCGCGGCTGTTGCACGCGGATCCGGATCCGTCGGCGCTGTGGCTTGGGTTTGGCGGGGCGACGCTGATCTGCCTGGCGACCACTTTCGTTCCGATCCGGATCGCTGTAAAGCGAATGAAGGAGCTGGAGCGGTAGCTATTCCCGGGACTTGTCCCGCAGGAATCCGATCGCTTCGGTCGGGGTCCTGAAAATCTTCTTCGCCAACGTCCCATCCTCGTACCGCACCTCGACGGCTATGCTGAGCGGAACCTGCGTGTCCGGGGGTCGCTCGGTGATGTCGATGTCCAGCGCCGCGGCGACGCCCTCACCCTGAAGAAGCCGCACGATCTCGCGTCGTAGCGTCGGCTCGGTCAATCCGGCCGCGGTCAGTGCCTGCGCCGCGATTCCCTGTCGCTCACGAATAAGGCCTAGCAGAAGATGCTGGGTCCCGACGTACCCATCGCCGAATTCGTGGGCCACGGCGATTGCCTGGTCGAGAACGATTCTCGCCCGCGACGTATAGGGCAGATCCGGCAGCCGTGCTTTCACCCTCGGCTGACCGTTCTGGATCACCTGCTCGACAGCGCTCTGGATCTCGACGGGCCTGGCGCCAAGGTTCTCGAGAACGTCCATCACCAGCGCGTCATCTTCCTCGAGGAGGCCGAGCATGAGGTGCTCGGTGCCTACGTACTCGTGGTTGCGTCGATGCGCTTGCTCTCGCGCCTTGATCAACGCGCCGCGTACCCTGTTGGTGAAATCGTAGCCGGGCAGAAAAGCCTCCTCGTCGAGCCATAAACTTCCTGCATCGGCGCGATACCGCAACCCCGAGTCGGCTTGGACTCCAACTTACGACTACCGGGCGGGGATGAACTGCAACTTACGACTACCGGCCGGGGGCCGTCGGCGAGTCGGCTGAGGGCTACGGGCGGGGGCCAGGGTAAGCCGGGGAGGAAGGTTGAACGGTAGACCGGGAGGACATGGGTGAGCTTCGCGCTATCTGCTCGATGGCGGTGCGATTCGTCAATGGGTGCCGAAGAAAATGATCTTTCCG
>WNGI01007430.1_pt1 | contig 11333 bp, 11 predicted proteins | sample 5400621 | NCBI WGS metagenome assembly WNGI01 (sample SAMN13153374, study PRJNA577476) | soil metagenome | isolation source: 20 cm soil or saprolite under Garry oak tree replicate 1 | place: USA:California | collected 2016-06-15
TCGCGGTCCTCCGGAACGATCGCGCCGCTCCAGTTGAGAAACGATTTGCCGAGTGGAATGTTGACCGTGCCAGGCACATGTCCCGCGGCGAATTTTTCGGCTGACCGAGTGTCTATAACCGCCGCGTGCTCCGCGAGCGCGGAGGTCAGCTCATCTCGACCCATGAATCTCGGCTCGGCGGCTTTTGGCGGGTCAGCGTCCGTTCGATTGATCCGCTTCATGACCGCGAAGTAGCGTGGCGGAACCGGTTGATCCTCGAGGACTTTTTTTACGAACTGCTCCTCGCTCATATCGCGAAACGCCCAGTTGAAGATTTTTTCGTAACCGAGAGTTGACTGGGGCATCATACCGAGAGACTTGCCGCAAGCCGAACCCGCGCCGTGACCGGGCCAGATCTGCAGATAGTCTGACTCCTCTTTGAACGCACGAATCGACTTGAACAGGTCCTTCGCTGAAGCCTCCATACTGCCTCGTACGCCGGCGGCGCGCTCGAGGAGGTCCGGGCGGCCGACATCACCGACAAAGACGAAATCTCCAGTCAACGCGCCAACCGGATCCTCACCACGTCCCAGATCGGAGACCAGGAAAGTCAGATGCTCCGGAGTGTGGCCTGGGGTGTGGCGCGCCCGCAATCTCAGACGACCAACATCGATGGTCGTCGCATCGCGCAAAACCTTCGCGCGCCTGGTCAAGTTCTCGGCGTATCCCCACTCACCCTTCGCCTCGCCGGATAGATGGAGGGCAGCGCCAGCGGCCTCGGCCAACGCGCAGGCTCCCGAGACGAAGTCGGCGTGTATATGAGTTTCGGTCACGTGAGTGATGCGGACCCGATCCGCTCCTGCCGCCCGAGTGTACTGCGCTACGTCCGAGTTGGGATCGACAACGATCGCCTCACGTGTCTTCTCACAGGCGAGCATATAGCTCGCTTGCGCCAAATTCTCGTCGTAAAAACGCCTGAAAATCATTAACCGTGCGGAGCTGTCGGTGGAAGCGTTGCTGGATGAAGGAACAGTCGTTAGCGTCCTAGTGATGAACTCGTCGACTCACCGCGCAATATATCACGAACGTGAATACCGAACGGAGCCGTGACACGACGGAGCTGACTCGCGAAGAGCTCGTTCGCTACAGCCGCCACATTCTGCTGCCACAGGTTGGAGTTGACGGGCAGCGGCGGCTCAAGGAATCGCGCGTGTTGCTGGTTGGCGCCGGAGGGCTTGGCTCGCCTGTCGCCCTATACCTCGCGGCGGCTGGCGTCGGCACGCTCGGGCTGGTCGATTGTGACTCGGTCGATCTATCAAACCTGCAGCGCCAGATTCTTCACGGTTCGGCGGCTGTGGGAAGCTCGAAGCTCGAGTCGGCGCGCGACCGACTCCGTGACATCAATCCCAACGTCAGCCTGGAAGCGTATGACACCCGCTTCGCGTCGAGCAACGCGCTCGAAATTGCGCGCGGCTACGATCTCATCGTCGACGGGACTGACAACTTCGCGACTCGGTACCTCGTAAACGATACCTCGGTGCTGCTGGGAATACCGAACGTCTAGGGAGTGGTTCCCGGACTGGTCGGAACGATCCAGGCAACCGAAGCCATCAAGATTCTCCTTGGCCTCGGCGATACTCTCGTCGGCAGGCTGCTCACAATCGACGTGATGACGATGGCGTTTCGCACCATCGAGATTCGGCGCGATCCGGATTGTCCGGCGTGCGGAACGCGAGAGATCACCGAGCTGATCGACTACGAGGAGTTTTGTCGGGGAGCTCCGACCGCGCAGGACGCTCGGCGCGGAGTAACCGAGATTCAACCGTCGCAGCTGGCGGCGCGTCTCGAAGGGGGAGAGCAACTCGAGATCATCGACGTTCGCGAGCCGTACGAATGGCAGATCAACCACATTCCGGGCGCCCGCCTCGTTCCACTCGAACGGATCGCCGCCGAGATCCCCCGACTGGACAAGCGAAAGGAGACGATCCTGTACTGCAAGGTCGGCGCGCGCAGCATGTACGCGGCGCAGCAGCTAGCCGACGCCGGCGTCGCCGAAGTGCGAAATCTGGCGGGGGGCATCTCGCGTTGGATCGATGAAGTCGATCCGACCATGCCGAGGTATTAGTTGATCCCACCGGATCCGATCGACCGGTTTCGCAGCGTTTACGCACTCGCCGAAAAGATCGACCGCTCGATCATCCCAGAACCAAACGCGATGTCTCTCGGAACGATCGAAGAGGGCGGCCAGCCGTCCGTAAGAATCGTCCTGCTCAAGGACTTCGACGAGCGCGGATTCGTGTTTTACACCAATCACGAGGGAAGAAAGGGTCGTCACCTGCTCGCCCACCCCAGGGCGGCGCTGTGCTTTTACTGGCCGCCCATCGACGTTCAGGTGAGAATCGAAGGCACGGTTACGAAAGTTGCAGATGAAGAAGCCGATGCCTACTTCGCGACGCGAGCTCGCCTCAGTCAGATCGGGGCTTGGGCATCGCGTCAGAGTGAACCGCTGGAGAGTGCCACCGCTCTCGACGAGCGAGTCGCGAAATACGAGAAGGAGTTCGCGGGACGGGACGTTCCACGACCAAAATTCTGGTCCGGGTTTCGGGTGTCGCCGGAAAGAATCGAGTTCTGGAAAGGCAAGCCCAATCGTCTACACGAGAGGCATCTCTACACGAGAGATGGAAGTGGCTGGCGAATTGACACGCTTTACCCGTGAAACGAGACGGTACCACTCGAGCAGCATATACCATAAAATCCTGAGATGACGAGCACCCGCATTCCTCCTGCTCCAAAGAATTCGCATCCAGCGCCGCCGCCGGCACCGCCCGAGCCGTGGACGATCGCTTCGGCTCGCGCGCTTTACAACATCGAGGGCTGGGGCATCGGCTTCTTCGACATCAACGAAGCGGGGCACGTCGTGGTCAAGCCAGACCGCGAGAAGACGGATCGCGAGCTCGACCTCTTCGAGCTGGCCAATGATCTGGAAGAACAGGGAGTCGGATTACCGTTGCTGCTCCGCTTCTCCGACATACTGCGCTCGCGGATCGAGTCGCTGAATGAGAAGTTCGCGCACGCGCGCGAGGAATACGGATATCACGGCGGATACACGACTGTCTACCCGATCAAAGTGAACCAGCAGCGACACGTGGTCGAAGAGATCGTCGAGTTCGGAAAACGCGCGGGCGTGGGATTGGAGTGCGGCAGCAAGCCCGAGCTGCAGGCCGTCCTCGGCCTGGCCGAGCACACGGATCATCTCATCGTTTGCAACGGGTACAAGGACGAGGAGTTCATGCGGCTCGCTCTGATGGGCCAAAAGCTCGGACACCAGGTCTTCATCGTGCTGGAGCAACTCAGTGAAGTAGATGTTCTGCTTCAGGTGGCCGACGAGCTTGGCGTAACTCCAACTGCCGGTGTGCGGATCAAGCTTTATTCGGAAGGCTCGGGGCGGTGGGCGAAAAGCGGCGGCGAGAAGTCGAAGTTCGGCCTCGGTACTTCGCAGCTGATCAAGCTGGTTGACAAACTGAAAGGTCTCGGGCGGCTCGACATCCTAAAGCTCATTCACTTCCACCTCGGCTCGCAGATCACCGACATCCGCTACATCAAGGCGGGCCTCCAGGAAGTGACCCGGTATTACGCCGAGCTCCGCGGCCTTGGCGTCGACATCACTCACGTCGATGTTGGTGGCGGGCTAGGCGTCGACTACGACGGCAGCAGCTCGACGTCGCAGGCAAGCGTCAATTACACGCTCCAGGAATACGCCGACGATGTCATCTACACGATTTCCGAAGCCTGCCGGCAGCACGAACTGCCGATGCCCCACATCATCAGCGAGTCAGGCCGCGCGCTGACGGCACACCACGCGCTTCTCCTCCTCAGCGTGATCGACGTCGAATCACAGGCGGATAACGCCGTACCCGAGCTGACGAACGACGATCCCGCGTTATTGCACGAGATGGCTGCCGACTATGCCTCCCTCGCCAAGCGCGTATCGAAGAAGCGCGTTCGCGAGGTGTACCACGACGCGACATTCGACAAGGAGCGCGCGCAGGAATTGTTCAACAGCGGAGTTCTGACGCTCCGCGATCGCGCCGTGGCGGAGCAGATCTATCTCGCTACGATCGCGACGGTTGTCCGGATCGCGCAAAGGGATCGGGACGTGTACTCCGATATCATCGACGATCTCGAAGCGACGATGGTCGATCGCTACTTCTGCAACTTCTCGCTCTTCCAATCGTTGCCTGACAGCTGGGCAATCGATCAGATATTTCCCATCATGCCAATTCACCGGCTGAACGAGGAGCCCACTCGGCGCGGCACGATTCAGGACGTCACTTGCGACTCTGATGGGAAGATCGAGTGCTTCATCGGTGACCGGACGGCTCGCAAAAGCCTGGAGCTGCATCCCTTCAACGATGGTGACCCCTACATCATCGGCATTTTTCTGACCGGGGCCTACCAGGAGATTCTCGGCGATCTACACAATCTGTTCGGCGACACCAACGCGGTGCACATTCGGCTGTCGGACGCGAAAGGCTACGAAGTGACGGATCTCGTGCACGGTGACACCGTGACGGAGGTGCTCGACTACGTTCAATTCCGGGCCTCGGATCTCCTGGCGACGTTCCGGCGCAAAGTCGCGAACGCAACCGGGATCGCTCGCCAGGACGCGAACATGTTCATAGCTGACTACATCGCGGGGCTGGAGGGGTACACGTACCTCGAAGGGGAAGCGGCGAAGTAAAGCAACGGCTACTGAACGCGATGCGAGATGCCGGTAGCACCGTTACCAGGTCCCGGTGACTACCGCAAGACGGTCCTACTGGCGTGACGACAGCGGCATCAGGTTCTCCGTAAATGCCGCGGACCGTCCGGGCGCAGTTTCTGGCAACTGGGATCTATGCTACTGACACCTCGCACAGCGTTCAGTCGCACTTATGTCTGAGAGAATCTTTTCTCGACCTCCTTCCAATTCACAACGTTCCACCACGCCGCGATGTAATCCGGCCGACGGTTCTGGTACTTGAGGTAGTAGGCGTGCTCCCAGACATCTAGTCCCAAAATCGCCTTCTGGCCTTCCATCAAGGGATTGTCCTGGTTCGGCGTACTGGTGATCGAGAGCTTGCCACCAGTGTTGATCAACCACGCCCACCCAGAGCCGAACCGCCCAACCCCGGCTGCGCTGAACTGCTCCCGGAACTTCGCGAAATCTCCGAACGCGGTCTTGATCGCGCTGCCGAGGTTTCCGCCCGGCTCGCCGCCAGCCTTTGCCGACATGATTTGCCAGAACATGGAGTGGTTCCAGTGTCCCCCGCCATTGTTGCGAATCGCGGTACGCACAGCTTCCGGAAGCTTGCTGACGTTGCGCATCAAATCATCGAGTGATTTTTTGGCCAGGTCCGGCGCCTTCTCGATTGCCGCGTTGAGATTGTTGACGTACGTCTGGTGGTGCTTGCCGTGATGGATCTCCATCGTCTTGGCATCTATGTGGGGCTCGAGCGCCGCGAAGTCGTAGGGAAGTGCCGGAAGTGTGAACGCCATTGTCTTTCTCCTGTGTGATATCCGCTCAGCGGACGCCGAGCGCCTTGCCAACTGTCTTGTTGTTCCCTCTCAGAGCTCGCCGGCTCCGACGGCGGGAGATCCTCCATTGTAGCGTTTCGCGCGCTTCGCTCTGTATCGCCCGATGATAGCGGGGAGAATCGAGAGGAAGATCACGATCACGACCACGATCTCGATGTGCTGGTCTATTCCCGGGATGTAGCTGCCCAGGAAATACCCTATCCCGAGCATGCTCCAGATCCAGATGAACGCGCCGATGATGTTGAACGTTATGAAGTGTCTGAACCTCATTCCTCCAACGCCGGCGACCACCGGCGCAAATGTCCGGATGATCGGCATGAATTGGGCTAGGACGATCGTCATGCTTCCATACTTCTCGTAGAACTCGTGGGCGCGGATAGCATGCTTCTTGTTGAAGAAGAGGCTGTTCTCTCTATTGAAGATGCGGGGGCCAGTGGTACGACCGATGAAATACCCAACCGAATTACCGCAGATGGCCGCCGCCGTGAGGAGCGGAGCGAGCGCGTACACGTTGAGATATCCTCTCGCGGCCAGCAGTCCAGCCGTAACGAGGAGCGAGTCGCCGGGTAGAAATACTCCTACGAGAAGTCCGGTCTCCGAAAAAATTATCGCGGCGAGACCGAAAAGCCCGGCCCACTGCACGAGATCCGTAAGGTTGGAAAACCGATGGAACAGGTCGGTGATTGCCTGCATCGAGCTGCTGTAGAGAGGTCGAATGGAAGAGAGACGTGCAAGTTCACCGCCCCCGCGACGCAAAGCAACCACTGGAGAATGGCTGCTCGCGTTTCCGGAGCGGCGACCTCCAAGCTCTCGGCGGCCGCCCGGCAGAGCTGAGAAAGTGTTCAATGCTATTTCAGTCGCAATGCTCGTGCTGTTCGCGGTGGGTTGGTCATGGTCGATCGCCCGCGCGCGCGCGGCCGGCGACGGCGGCCCCGTCACGCCCGCGAGCGCGAACATCGCGAGCGCGCTGACCGAAGGCGCAGCGCCGTCGGTTGCCTATCTGACCGATGCTGCGCTGACGGCGCTCGCGACACCGGCGCGCGGTGAGAGCGGAAAGTTGCGCGTGCGCATTCAGCAACCCGGAACTCCCATCACGCCCATACTGGCAGACACTCTGCCGCCCGGAGCAGTTGCGACGTTTTCTTACGGGTCGGCGGCGGAGTCAACGTCCGCACTGGTCGCTCCGCAGCGCCCGGGCATCTGGAATCTGGCGCTCAAGATGGGAAACGCCATCAAGCCGCTCGCCGATTTCAGCGTCATCACGCTGCGTCCAGCGACGGAGAAAAGAGCAGGTCGATTGGGACTGTACTACATCGGAAACTGGCCCGCGGCACGTAAGGGAAGGCCAGGCGTGAACTACGATCCACCGAGCGGATTCATCGAAGTGACGCAGCAGAATCAGAACACGCAGCTCTCGGAGCATTTCAGGCTCAAGGACTTTCTTCCTCACGACCAGCAGGGGGTGTGGCCGAAATACATCGTCGTCGACATCAAGTTGATCGACAAGGACGAGCTGGTGCTGCAGGATCTGAAGGACCGCGGGATCAATCCCGCCGGAGTACGGGTGATGAGTGGGTTCAGAACACCGCAGTACAACGCGGGGGGCGGTGATCCCCGTGGACGCGCCGCCTTGAGCCGCCATATGTATGGCGACGCCAACGACATCTTCATCGATAACGATGGAAATGGGCAGATGGATGACCTGAATCACGACGGGCGCGTGAATATTGCAGATGCCAAAGTCATACTGGACGCGGTCAATCGCGTCGAGCGGGCACACCCTTCGCTGGTAGGGGGCTGCGGCATATATTCCGGCACGTCCGCCCACGGGCCGTTCACCCATATCGACACGCGAGGCTATCCGGCTCGCTGGATTGGAACAGGAGACAGCTAATGGACACGACAACAACCGCGAGCCCGGCAACTCCGGTGGAGGACCATCGGCACGCACCCGCCAACCCAAAGCGCGACCCGGCGATGCCAGTGCGACTCGCCGACCTCGAACCGTACGTGGGCTTGGGCTATCTGTCGAAGCTGTTCAAGCTCATGGCGATCATTCTGTTGCTGCTGCTCGTGTCTGAGATCATTACCGGACTCGTGACGCAGGGAACTGCTGCAATTCCCACCCTGTTGGGTGAGATGAGCCGGCTCGTCGTTCTCGCTGGATTGCTCTGGGGGAGCGGGGATCTGGCGTTGCTTCTCATCGACATGGGTCACGACGTGAGAGCGACGAGAATCCTTCTCGGCAGGCAAGCGCTGCACCAGACTGGGTCGACGGGAATCACTCCACCGTCGGGATCGCCGCGCGTCGAGGGCGGAAGCTTCGTGGAGCGTGGACCCCGCTAAGCTCTTTACGATCGGGCATTCGACCCGATCGCTCGAGCAGTTTCTCGGCTTGCTCGCAAGGGAAGGCGCGACACACCTGGTTGATGTTCGCGCCTTCCCGGCATCGACGAGGTATCCCCATTTCTCACGAGAGAACCTCGAAAGGGCAATCGTCGATACGGGCGGCCGATACACTCACATGCCGTCGCTCGGTGGCCGGCGGCGCGGCCGGCGCGACTCGCACAACACGCAATGGCGAAACGCGAGCTTTCGAGCATACGCCGACTACATGGAAACCCGTGGGTTTGCGGAGGCACTGGACGACCTTCTCGCGTTCGCCAGCTTGGAACCGACGGTGATCATGTGCGCTGAGGCGGTGCCGTGGCGCTGCCACCGCACCTTGATATCCGACGCGGTCGTTGCCCGGGGTGTACAGGTGCATCACATCCTCGACGCGGAAACGCAGCCGCATCGGTTGACATCATTTGGACGAATCGATGACGACGGAAGGGTCAGATACGATGTCGCCGCGCAAAGCGAGCTGTTTGGAGCGAAATCGCCATAGTAGAGAAAAGGTCATTGCTGAGACACAGGCATGCCGGTTGCCATAATGCCCGGCGTGCCGTAGCCTAACGCCAGGCCGAAACCGTGCAGTGCGCAAAGCGGGGTCATTTTCTGTCGCGCCAGGTGTAACTCACTTCTTGCGAGGATGCCATCATGCTTTGGACCATCGCGGTAATACTCTTTATCCTTTGGATTCTAGGGTTCTTCGTGGTGCACGTCGGAGGCGGGCTGATTCATCTTCTGCTCGTGATCGCGGTGATCGTAATCATCTATCGTCTCATCACCGGCCGACCAGTCGTCTAGAGAAGATTCATCCCGCCGCGGCGACTCAGTTGCTTCGGCGCATGCTGCTCTCTCCCTCCATTATCCGCGATAGGGTGGACGGGGAGAGCAGCATTCTGCATCTACGCCGGTGATCCGCGACAGCGACCGCTCGCCGCAAGAAGCGAACAAGGTTGCGGAGTCGATCCTCTCGGCGGTGAGGGTGGTGCTGCACGAGCCGCAGGACCCCGTCAACATCGCTGCCACGATTCGGGCGATGAAGAACATGGGATGTCGCAATCTCTATCTCGTTCGCTCCGTCCAATACGATCCGTGGCGGCTCGAAGGAATCGCTCACGACACCGCTGACATCATTCAGCGAATCAAGGAGTGCCAGACGCTCGAGGAGGCGCTGGAGGGCACCGTCAGAGTCGCTGGCTTTACCGCCAGGCGTCGGGCAGCCAAGCGCGATGTGATCACACCAAGATCAGCGAGCGCGGAGCTACTAGAGTTCGCGCGAGACGGTCCGGTGGCGATTCTTTTCGGCCGGGAAGACAAGGGACTTCCGAACGAGATTCTCGATCGCGCACACATCGTCGTCACGATACCGACAACCGAGCATGCTTCGCTCAACCTCGCTCAGGCCGTCCTCATCGCTCTCTACGAGTTGCATCTCTCGGCGGCCGACTCAACGCGAACTTTCGCGCCACCGCGTAAAGATGCGCCGCCTGCTACTGCCGAAGAATACGAGCAGCTCTTCGCCGACTCCGAGCGCGCACTCTACGCGATCGATTTTTTCAAGACTCGCTTCCACGAACACATCATGCGAACGGTGCGGACGCTGTTTTATCGAGCGAGTCCTGATTCGCGCGAGCTTGCTCTGTTGCGCGCGATTTTTATCGAGATCATCCGAACAATCGACCGCATCGCGAAGGGAAAGGCCGGAGGTCTCCAGTGAGCGCACTTGCGCCACAAAACCTGTGCGGACATTTTTCCGCCTGTCGAGCGCTTGTGAAATTCTTCACAAAGCCGACCGATTAACTCGCCTTTTCAAGAATAATCGCGGATGAACTTGCGAAGCAGATGGCTAGCAGCGCCGGGATTCGTTTGCATCGCGGCGCTTGCCACCATGCTCTCTGCATACAGCGGGGCTTCTTCATCGGAAGGGAACAGCCCGGTCCAGCCGGTCGCGTTTCGGCATACGATTCACGTCGACACGCTGAAGATGAACTGCCTCTACTGCCACTTCTCCGCCAATAAATCGTTCGATCCCGGCCTACCCGCCGTTGGAACGTGCATGGGCTGTCACACCGTCATCGCCGGATCATCGCAAGGCAACAAGGCCGAAATTCAGAAGCTCGCCGCGTTCTGGAACAAGAAGCAACCAGTGCCGTGGATTCGCATCCACAAGCTGCCGGAATACGTGCATTTCCCTCACATGCGACACGTGAACGCCGGGGTGACCTGCCAGACATGCCACGGCCAGATTCAGAATATGAAGCAGGTGTATCAGGCGTCGTCGCTCAACATGGGGTGGTGCATCAACTGTCACATTGGACAGTCGAACCCACCGTTCCGCGCGCGCTACGACTGCGCGTCATGTCACTACTAGTCGAATGAGCGCCAGGCAAGAAACTGTCGCCACGCCGAACGGGGGCGGCGTCAAACGCCGTGAGTTCCTGAAGGTCCTCGGCGTCGGCACCGCGGCGACCACGATGCTGGGATGCGCATCCGAGAAAGTCGAGAAGCTGATTCCGTATCTCGTCTCGCCTGATCAAACGGTTCCAGGCGTTTCCACTTATTACGCCACGACGTGCCGTGAATGTTCTGTGGCGTGCGGCGTCATCGCGGAAACACGCGATGGGCGGACGATCAAGCTCGAGGGAAATCCCGACCACCCGGTGAATCGTGGCGCGCTCTGCGCGCGCGGTCAGGCAGCGCTGCAGGGTCTCTACAATCCCGATCGCTATCGGGGTCCAATGGTGCGGCGCAACGGGCAGCTGCAGGCGGTGAGCTGGGAGGACGCATTACAACTCTTCGCGCAGAAACTCGGCGAAGCGCGAAGCCGTGGAGCCGGCGGCGCGGTATTCATCAATCAACACGAATCGGGAAGCTTTGCCGGTTTTCTGGACGCGTGGCTCGCCGGATTCGGAATGCCCGCTCATCTGAGCTACGATGCCGGCGCCGATCACGCGGCAATCGCCGCGAATCGTCAGAGCTACGGCGTCGCGTGGCCGCGGTTCGATTTCAGCGCCGCTCGTCTGGTGATTTCTATCGGAGCGGATTTTCTCGACAGCTGGGGCGCGATGGTACCGCAACAGCTCGATTTCGCCGACGCCCGCGCGGATCATGAGAGAGCGCCGCGACTAATTTACGTCGGACCTCGCCGCTCGCTCACCGGTCTGAATGCGGACCAGTGGATCGATTGCCGACCCGGCAGTGAGCTCGCGATCGTACGCATGCTATCCGGCCAGCTTCCAGTCGAAGCGGTGGCACAAGCGAGCGGCGTCAGTGCTGCTGTGCTCGACGCGCTCGGACGGGAATTCGCAGCGACTACACCCACCATGGTGCTTGGTGGTGGCGGCGGCGTGGAAGGCCTCGAAGTCGCATTGGCCGCGAACGCGCTG
>WNGI01040112.1_pt1 | contig 11331 bp, 12 predicted proteins | sample 5400621 | NCBI WGS metagenome assembly WNGI01 (sample SAMN13153374, study PRJNA577476) | soil metagenome | isolation source: 20 cm soil or saprolite under Garry oak tree replicate 1 | place: USA:California | collected 2016-06-15
TACCTGCAGGGAACCGTCGCCGAGTATTCGGGCGTCGCGCGCGCCGGCTCGCTGGACCAGATGGTCGCGGCGCGCGCTCCCCAGGGAGCGGACGTTGACACCGGTGCGACCGGCGCCGTGGGTGCGGGCGAGCTGGTGTTCGCGGCCCTGGTGGCGTCTCCCACCCCCGGCTCGGTGACGCCCGGAAGCAGCGCGGGCGTACCGTACACGCCGCGGGCGCAGACAGCGGACGGATCCGCCTTTGAAGAGGACATCACCTCGAGCGCCGCGGGCACCCAGTACGGGACCGCCACCCTTGCCTCTGCGACGAACTGGTACGCGGTGTGCGCGGTCTTCCATCCCGCTCCCTCCGGCCCACAACAGCCACCCTCCACCCCCACCGGCCTCGGGGCCACCAGTGTGGCCTCGACACGGGTCGCCCTCTCGTGGTCGCCGTCCACCGGCAGCGTCGCCGGCTATACCGTGTACCGAGACGATTCCGCCATCGGGACGACAGGGCCCGACGCCACGACCTTCCTGGATCCGGATGTGGCGCCATCGACCACCCATACGTACTCGGTCGACGCTTTCGACCTCGCGAACGATCATTCGCCGCGGTCGGCGGCCCTGACGGTCACCACGCCGGCCGAGTCGCCCAAATTCATCCAGGGAGCGGCAGCCTCGAGCGCCGACCGCCTCCCGTCGTACACCCTAAACCTGACGGAGCCGATCGCGCCCGGCGACCTGCTGGTCGGGTGGTTCGGCCAGTTCAACGCTCCGGGCGAGGTGCAGGTCTCGGACAACGTCAATGGCACCTGGAGACGCTCGGTCTCGACGACGTGGAACGGAGCGGGCGACATCGCCCTTCTCTACCGCGAGGGCTCTGCCGCGGCGCCATCGGGCCTGGTGATCACGGTATCGGCGTCCGCCCCTGCATATCTGCAGGAGGCAGTCGCGGACTTCAGACACGTGGCCTCGGTGGGAGCGCTCGACCGAGCCGTGATAGCGCAAGGCGTGGGAACCGACGCCAGTGCGGGTCCGACCACCCCGGTCCCCGCCGGCGAGCTCGTCGTGGCGGCCGTCCTCACCGCCGGCCAGCCGGCTTGGGCCACTCCCGGAAGCAGCCAGACGGTGCCGTTCGTCCTCGACGTGCAGAACGGCAGCGCCTCCACCGACCTCGAGGACATCCTCTCCAGCGCCGCCGGCCCGCAGGAGGCGAGCCTGACCCTGGGCACGGCCACCAATTGGTACATGGTACTTGCCACCTTCTTCCCACCGACGACCGCCAACCCGACGACGACCACCACGACGCTGACCACGACCACGACGAGGCCGCCGACCACGACGACGTCGACCACCACGACGTTGGCTACGACTTCCACCACGACGACCACGAGGCCGCCGACCACGACGACGCTGGCCACGACCACCACGACGACGACCACGAGGCCGCCGACCACCACGACGCTGACCACGACCACCACGACGCTGACCACGACCACGCGCGTGCCGACCACCACCACGACCACGACGACGACCAGCACGACGTTGCTGCCTTTGCCGTGCAGCGGGTTGTTCCCCGTGTGCCTTGGCGCTTGCCCCGCGGGGCGGGTCTGCACGGCCGACCATCTCCTTGGGCTGTGCGTCTGCCGGTGAGCGGTGCACCCGGCGAGAGCGAGAGGTGGGCGGCTATCGGTGCCGCGCGCGCGGCACGAGGTAGCGATGGTTCGCCGCCGTGGCGACCGCCGCATAGCGTGGCAGGAACTCCGACGCTCGCCCACGGCGCTCGCCGGCCGGTTCGCCGTCTCGGATCCCTCTCCGGAGCTTCATAATATACGGCTCGGCAGAGGGCAGGGCGCTCCCGCTCCCCGGTAACTTCCCTTACCGCAATCAAGGCCTTCAACCGATTGGTCTGCTTCCTCCTGCGCGTAGATTGGGGTCCATGAATGCGAGATCACCCCCGGCGCATGAGAGGACGGCGGTCTCGGCCGCGAAAGCGTGGCCGGCGAGAAGGTTCATTCTCTCGGAAAGGAGCATGAGTATGAAACGATCCCTGCAGGTACTTCTGGTTACAGCCCTGGGCTTCCTGGGTAGCAGCCTCAGCTGGGCGGACGTAGCCGCTGTGGGCACCGGGACCGGCGTCGCGCTGGCGACGGGTGGAGGCGCGGCGGCCGTCGGCAGCGCGGTTGCTGTGGCGCTGTCGTCGGGCGGGTGCGACTGCGACGACGACGATTCCGCGGCAGCCGTCGCCGTGGGCACGGGGGTAGCGGTTGCCCTCGGCGGTGGTGGCGGTGCCGCGGTTGGCACCGGGACGGGCGTCGCACTGGCGTTCTAAGCCAACGCCAGCGACCGGAGCTGACCCGGTTTCGTGGACACCAACCCCCTTTCGCGGGGCAGGGGGAGTCCACGAACCGGGGCAGCTCCCGCTCATGCAGGACGAGCGCAGCTGGCGCTGTGGCGGCAGAAAAGAAGATAAGAAACACAAGGGGGGCCGCCCCGAACGTGTCCCACCAACCCGCCGGTCCTCCGTAACGAGCACGGATTGCGCCGAAAAGGCTGGAACCGGGTGAGCGCGTTCAGGGACGAACGACGGTTCTGGAGGAAGGTCGATCAAAATGAAACGCGACTACCGAAAGGCGATCGGGTGGTTGCTGGCGCTGATTCTGGCGTTGCCATTCGCCGTCGCGACCGTGGAGGGCCAAACGACTCAGCAACAGCCCTCGGCAAAGGTCACGGCCAAAACCTCGCAGTTCACGCTGATCCCGCCGACCACCGGGACCGGCGGCTGGGTCACGATCCTGTCCAATAACATCAAGACAGCCGAGATGAAGGACCTGTTCGTCACCGCGGCGCTGGAGGCGGGTGTCTACACGCAAACCGCCGTGACCGGCACCGGCACTTCGACCGCGCGGGGCAAGCTGGAGGTGCGAATCCTGGTCGACGGTCTGGAGATCGAACCCGGGCCGGCCACGTACGCGGACCGGGTACAGACGCTGTCGGCGTTTCTCATGCCCACCGAGATGATCGAGCTGATGCTGCGCACGATGCATGCGGCGTCGTTCAGCTTCGTCGGGATCGATATCCCCGTCGGCGTGCACAACGTCGCCGTGCAAGCTCGCGTGAGCACGGAGGGCAGCGCCACGTTCGGTACGTTCTCGGCGCTGGGCAGCGTTGGCAAGGGAACGATGACCGTCGAATCCGTTCGACTGATCAAGGGCGAGGACGTGCCCCTCGTCCCGTGATGGGCCAAGGCACGGAAGGTGTTGGCGAGCCAATGAGCTTGAAGCGCTTGCTGCGGAACAAGAGTGTGCTGACGATCCTCCCAGCCGGAGTTGGGCTGGCCGTGTATGCGTGTTTGCGGACGGCATCCTCGCACGCGGCGGCCGAGCGCTACCGGACAGAGGTGGTGCGGCCGGGGGAAATCACCCAGACCGTGTCGGCCAACGGCACGCTGAACCCGGTGGTGCTGGTCCGCGTGGGCACCCAGGTGTCGGGCACGGTGAACGAGCTCCACGCCGACTTCAACGACCGGGTGCACGCGGGAGAGGTCCTGGTGGAGCTGGATGACGCCCTGTTTCGGGCTCAGGTGCAGCAGAGCGAGGCCAATGTCGGCAACGCGCGGGCCGCCCTCGAGCTGGCGGTCGCCAACGAGGCCAGGATGCGCCAACTTCACCGCGGGGGTTTCATCTCCGAGCAAGAGCTCGACCAGACGGTGCAAGGGGCGAAGTCGGCGCGGGCCCAGCTGGCGCTGGCGCAGGCGCAACTGCAGAAGGACCGGACCAATCTCGCCTACACGGTGATCCGCTCGCCCGTCTCGGGCGTGGTCGTGGACCGGCAGGTGGACGTGGGCCAGACGGTAGCGGCGAGCTTCCAGACACCGACCTTGTTCCTCATCGCCCAGGATCTCTCCAAGATGCAGATCGATTCGAGCTTCGCCGAGGCGGACATCGGCAACATCCGGGTCGGCCAGCCGGTGCGCTTCAGGGTGGATGCCTTCTCCGACCGTTCGTTCCAGGGGACGGTCAAGCTGATCCGGTTGAATCCCGTGACGCAGCAGAACGTGGTGACGTACGACGTGGTCATGGCGGTCGACAACCCGGACCAGATCCTGCTGCCGGGGATGACCGCCTACGTGAACATCGTCGTCGCCCGGCGCCAGGGCGTGCCGGTGGTATCCAACGCGGCGCTGCGCTTCAGGCCCGTGGAAGCTGCCCCCGCGGCGGCGGCGCCGCGGGGGCGCGAGGGCCGCACGGCCACCGTATACGTGCTCGAAAACGATCGACTGCGCTCCGTCAGCATCGTCCCCGGAATCACCGACAACCGCTACACCGAGGTCGTCTCCGGCGAGCTCGAGCCGGGCGCCCGGGTGGTGGTCGAGGACCGGCAGGCCGCCGCCCCGGCGAGCTCGCCGGTGGGCACCGTCCTTCTGATGCCGGCCGCGCCGGTCATCCGCCTGGCGCACCTCGGCAAGCATTACGAGACCCGGGCGGGGCCCGTCCCGGTGCTGAAGGACGTGAACCTCGACATCGGGCCGGCGGAGTTCGTCGCCATCATGGGGCCTTCGGGGTCGGGGAAATCGACGCTCATGAGCATCCTCGGCTGCCTCGACGCGCCGAGCGACGGCACCTACGTGTTGGAGGGCCGCGACGTCGGCGCCTTGAGCCGGGACCAACTCGCCGATCTACGCAACCGGGTGATCGGCTTCGTTTTCCAGGGCTTCAACCTGCTCCCCAGGGCAACCACGCTGGACAACGTGGCGCTGCCGTTGGTGTACGCGGGGGTCGGCAAATCGGAGCGGCTCGCGACGGCCCGCCAGATGCTCGAGCGCGTGGGGCTGGGCCCGTATACGGCGTCGTTCCCCGACCAGATATCCGGCGGGCAGCAGCAGCGCGCCGCCATCGCCCGAGCCTTGATCAATCGCCCGCGCCTGATTCTGGCCGACGAGCCGACGGGCAACCTGGATACCCGGACCAGCCAGGAGATCATGGGCCTCTTGCGGCAGCTCAACGCCGACGGGGGGATCACCGTCGTCCTCGTGACCCACGATCCGGACATCGCCGCCCACGCCATGCGCCTGGTGCATCTGGTGGACGGCCAGGTGGCGGAAGACGGCCCACTGCGGCGCCGCGTGGCGGGGTCGAGAGCGCGATGACGATGGGCCCCATGCTGAGCGAAGCCCGGCAGGCGATGGGCGCGAACCGGCTGCGCACCTTCCTCACCATGTTGGGAATGATGATCGGGGTGGGGGCGGTTATCATGATGCTCGCCGTCGGACAGGGGGCCCGGGACTTCGTGGATCGGTCCATCGCCTCCATGGGCCGCAACCTCTTCGTCGTGCTCGCGGGTTCCGCCACCGCCAGTGGCGTGCGGCTCGGTACCGGCAACGTTCCCACCCTCACCGTCGCCGATGCGCAGGCCCTGGAGGAGCTGTCCACCGTCGATGCGGTGGCGCCGATCCTGCCGGGCGCTGCCCAGATCGTTTACGGGGCGAACAACTGGGGCACCAGCGTTCTGGGCATCACGCCGCGCTTCCTCGACGTGCGCAACTGGCGCCTGTCCGCCGGATTCCCGTTCGACGATTCGGACGTGCGTTCGGCGGCGCAGGTCACCCTGCTCGGGCACACCGTGGTGAAGAACCTGTTCGGCGACGAAGACCCGGTGGGGAAGACCGTCCGGATCGGCAAGAGCCCCTACCTGGTGATGGGCATCCTCGCGGCCAAGGGGCAAAGTCTGGACGGGCGGGACCAGGACGACGCCGCTCTGATCCCGATTACCACCGCTCAGCGCAGACTCTTCGGCAGTCAGTTTCAGGGCAGCGTGCGCTTCATGGTCGTCCGGGCCGGGTCGGCAGAGGCCATGCCGGTGGCGGAGCGCGACATGACGCAACTCTTGCGCCAGCGCCACCGTCTCGCCGACGGCGCCGACAACGACTTCAGCGTTCGCAACCTCACCGCCCTGGTCAGCACCGCAGCAGAAACCACCCGCACCATGTCGCTCATGCTGGGGGCCATCGCCTCGATCTCCCTCCTGGTGGGGGGCATCGGGATCATGAACATCATGCTCGTCTCGGTCACCGAGCGCACCCGGGAAATCGGCATCCGTTGCGCCATCGGCGCCCGCACCCGGGACATTCGGCTGCAGTTCCTGCTGGAGGCGCTCATCCTCTCCGTCGTCGGTTGCCTGGTGGGGGTTTTCCTGGGGGTCGCCGGCGCGCTGCTGGTCAGCGCCGTCGCCCGGACAGCGGTCGTCGTCACGCTGAGCTCGGTCCTCATGGCGTTCCTGGTCGCCGCTGGGGTTGGTATCTTCTTTGGCTTCTACCCGGCCGACAAGGCTGCCCGCCTGAAGCCCATGGACGCCCTCCGGTATCAGTAGCCGGGCCCGCAGCCTACGGCTCGATCAGGCCCCGCCGGATGGCATAGCGCACCAGGCTCGCGGTCTCGTGGATGCCGAGCTTCTGCATCACGCTGTTCCGATGGTACTCTGCGGTCTTGACGCTCACGCCGAGGAGCGAGGCGACCTCCTTGGTGGTCTTCCCTTCGGCCACGAGCTGCAGGACCTCCCGCTCGCGGGGCGTCAACGGATCGCGAAGGTCCTTCTTCGTCCTGTACGCCTCCACCACGGCCCCGGACACCCCGGGGCTGAGGTAGACGGCGCCCCGAGAGACCTCCTGGAGCGCCCGGACGAGATCCATGGCGGCCTGGCTCTTCAGCACGTACCCCCGGATGCCCATCTGGCGGCCACGTCGGGACGGAGCGCGCGGGCCAGGCGTACCGCCTCGCGGCCGTCGGCGGCCTCGCCGACCACCTGGAATCCTTCTCGCTCCAGGACCGCCTTCAAGGACTGACAGACAATGACGTGGTCGTCGGCGAGAAGGACCCGGATCGCCATCTTATTCCTCCAAGGGAACGGCGACGTGCACTCTCGTGCCGCGGCCGGGGGACGACGTGATCTGCAGGCTTCCGCGGAGGGCATCGAGCCGCTCCCGGATGCCCACGAGCCCGAGTCCCGGGCCCCCCCTGTGCGCCAGGGCCGTGGCCGCGTCGAAGCCGACGCCATCGTCCGAAACAGAGCAGCGAACCGCCCGCGCCTCGCGCTGGAGCTGGACCTTCACGTGCACGGGATGCGCGTGCCGGACGGCGTTGGTCAGGGCCTCCTGGACGACCCGGTAGAGCGCCGTCTCCACCGCCGGCGGCAGGCGACCGTGCGTCGAGCCCTTCACCTCGACCGACAGCCCGGTCCGCTTCGCCACGCCCTCGGCCAGGAACTGGAGCGCGGGCACGAGTCCAAGGTCGTCGAGCATGGTCGGGCGAAGCTCGTGCGAGAGGGTCCGGAGCTCGCCCTCGATCCGGTCGAGCAGGCCCCGGACCTCCTCGAGCCGGCTTCGCACGGACTGCGGCAGATCTCGGACCAGCGCATCCAGCGCGATATGCACCGATGCGAGAAGCTGCGCCGCCTCGTCGTGCAGCGTGTGGGCGATGCGCCTGGCCTCCTCCTCGAGCCGCTCGTTGAGGCGTCTCAGCGCGGTGTTCGCTTCGCGCGACGTACGATGCGTCATCTCGAACGGCGAGAGGCTCTCCGAGAAGAACGCTTGCGCCGCCTCCGCCGCCTTCGCGCGAGCCTCCAGCGCGTCGAGCCGCAACACGGAGGCCCGGAGCGCCTCGTGGTGCAGCGCTGCCATCTCGAGGACGCCGAGCCCGTCGACGACGGCCCGGCGTCCGAGCTCGTACGCGCGCGCCAGCGCGGCTTCCCCGACACCGTCCAGGTAATCCTCCAGGGCCCGCAGGTACTGCCCCGCAAGCTCGTCTCGGGTCTTCTCGTTCAACCGGTGCCTCCCAGATAACGCGCCACCATGACCAAGGCGTCGTCCGTGCCCCGGGCGTAGCGGGCGAGGATGCGGTCGGCCGCCGGTTGCGGCGGGACGGCGCGGACCAGCTCCGCGGCAAACCCGCGGCGGATCCCATCCGTGGCGAGGATCAGCGTATCCCCAGGCTTCACGGCGTATGCCGAGGCGCTCAGCGGCGGCAGGTGGCTGCCCACGACCCCGGAGCGCAGCAGCAGCGTCTCGGACGCCGGGCTGCCGAACGGCGCGACGCGCTGGAGCACGCCCGCCACGCTGCCCACCCCACACCACGCCATCGTCGGTTCGCCCGCGTGGAACGACGCCACGCTCATCACCACTCCTCGCGTGTGGTGGAGCCTTTCGTGGCAACGGTAGAAGAGCGCGGCCAGGGGCTCGGAGGCGAATTGCTCCGGCGAGCGCCAGCTCGGCAACGCCCCACGCGATGAGCCGTGCGGTCACCGCTTCCACTTCTTCACCGTCACGGTCGTCCCCCGGCCGACCTCGGAGACGATGTCGAACTCGTCGGTGAGCCGCCTGACGCCGGGGAGCCCGAGGCCCAGGCCGCCGGAGGTGGAGAAGCCGCTCTCGAGGGCCTGGGGGACATTGGGGATCCCCGGACCGTCGTCACGGGCGACCACCACGATCCCGACCTTCCCGTTCCGCTCGATCCCCTTCAGGACGATCTGGCCGCGCTCGGCATAGAGAACTATGTTGCGAGTCAGCTCGGAGATCGCGGTGGCGATCAACGTGAGGTCGGTCGGTCCGAATCCGAGCGTGGCCGCGAGCTCCCGCCCCCTCCGGCGGGCGAGGACCACGTCGGCGTCCGAGCGGACCGGGATCGACGTCTCGCCCGGCACGACGACCGCCGCCCCCGCCTCCGGTCGAGGCGCTGCGGCAGGGCGGTCGGACGCCACGGCGCGGCGCGGCTCACGTCCCACGGATCTCCCCTCCCTTGCCCGCCCGCTTCGTCTTCCTGTCGAGGAGGGCCAGCCCTTCTTCCAGGTCGAGCGCGGTGCTGACGTCCTCCGCGCGGTGATGTCGACGACCACCCCGCGCGAGCGGCACAGGCCCACCTGCGCGACCAGGCCATCTCGGAGATCTTGCAGGTCGGCGTCGGTGAGCGCCGTCGGGATGGTCGCGATGAGGTAGTGGCCTTGCTTGAGGATCGGCACCACCATCTTCGCCTCCGTCGCTGCTCTGCCCTAGGACTTCTCCTCCGGGAGCGAAACCACCTGGTAGCCGAGCAACCGTTCCGCTTCCTCGATGCCGCCCTGCAGGTCGCCGACGGTATTCATCTTGCTCAGGTCGAGACCGAGCTTGACCAGGGTCTGGGCGATCTCGGGCGACAGGCCGGTGACGATCACCATCGCGCCCAGGAGCCGCGACGCGTCCACGGTCCGCACCAGGTGGTTCGCCACGTTCGAGTCCATGGCCGGGACGCCCGTGATGTCGATCACCACCACCTTGGCGCGGTTGGCGCGGACGGCGCGCAGCAGCTGCTCGGTCAGCTGGCGGGCGCGCTGGGCGTCGATGAGGCCGATGATCGGCAGGATGAGCAGCCGCTCGCGGACCGGCAACACGGGCGTGGACAGCTCCCCGATGGCTTCCTGCTGCTCGCGGATCACGCGCTCGCGCTCCTGCACGAAGCCCACGGCCACGGTGATCGCGATGCGGTTTGCGGCGGGCTCGTAGGCGTCGAGGACCCGGTTCAACATCTGGAAGTCGGCCTGGTACTTGGCGAACAGCGAGCGGGCCAGCACGTCGCGCAGCAGAAGCACGATGCCGACCACCTCGTGGGTCTCCACACCTCGCGGGATGATGCGTTCGGAGAGACTTCGGGCGTAGGCCTGCAGCGCCTCGAGGGTCCCCGTCTCCAGGGCATCGAGGTAGTTGTCGTAGACGGAGGTGGCTTCCGCGAAGATCTCGTCGCGGCTCATCGCCGTGAGGAGCCGCGCCTCGATGATCCGCTGCACCCATTCGTCGCGCAACTGGGTGCGGCCCTGCCGGAGGTGCGCCACCAGCTCACGCAGAAGCATCCCGGTCAAGGCCCCGGCCGGCGGGCCCGCTCGTGACTCGGCAACGCGCCGGCCGGTCCTCGGGTGCGCGGACGGCGGGCGGGAAGGCTCATCCCGTGCCTGGGACCGATGGGCTCTCATGGTGTCGGCCTCCTGGTGGGCTCGCTACCTGCGAATGCGTACCCCCGTGCCCACTGCTGCAAGCTGCTGCGCTTCCGTGAGCGTCGCGCCATCCCCCAGGCAAGTGGCATCATCCCACGCCTTCCCCGCGCGAGGAATCAGGACATAGAGTCTCTCTGTCGAAGTTCTCGGTAGGGTGCGGGGATCGATCCCCGTCACCCAGGAGAGCATCGCGAGCACGAGTCTCACGGTCGCACTCTACGGCGACGTCACGGCAGTGGCATCCCAGCCCGGTGGGACGGGGTAGTGTTCAAATCCGCCGCTTCGCGCTATCAACGGCCAGAGGGCGGGGGCGGCCCGCTCCAACGGCGCGATGAGAGGAGGTTTCTATGGCGGAGCAGGGGCGTCAGCAGGAGCGACGTCGGATCGAGACGATCCACCGCGAGTCCGTGAAGCTGGACAACGCGGCCAAGCTTCCTCCAGGGACATGGGTATCCCGCCGCGACGGCCGCCTGTACCGGGCGACTGCGAACGGATCGCTGGTCGCGGTGCAGTCGAGGGAGCTGGAGGAGTTCGAGCTGCTGAGCGAGGATCCCTACGAGCCTGACGAGAGCGCGCGCATCATGTCGACCCGCGCGAACGTCAGGCCCAACTTCTAAGCGAGAGCCGCAGGTCTTCCCGAATCCCAAGACCCCGCGGGCCGCCCCCGCCTAATGTAGCGCGCCGCGCCCGTCCCCGAGCGGCTCCACCTTGACCGCGTAAATCTCGCCGCCCACGCGGACGCTGAAGACGCCGCCATCGTCCCCGCTGGCCAGGTCGCTGATCTCGCAGTCCTGCTCGAGCCGGCGCCCGAGCTCCCCCGCGAGGACCGCCTTGTGAATCGCTCGCGCCACGTCCCGCATCCACCACCTCCCCCCGTACCAAGGTAGCGCAGACGGGCTCGCAATGCGAGGAAAACGGAGGTTGGGTTGCCGCCGGGACGGTGGGAGTAGGTACCCGACTGCCGACGCGGCGTTTCTACGGCGTAGGTGGCGGCGTCCGACGCTCACGGCCTGGCCACGCTCGCGATCAACCTCGAGCGGGCGGCTGGGCGGCGGGCCGACGTCATCGACCTCGACACGGCGCCGCCGCTCCTCCTGCGCGAGGTGGTGAAGGAGGGACGCCTCTGTTTGCCCCCGACGACGACGAGCGCCTCGCCTTCGAGACGGACGCGCTCGCGCGCTACATCGACACGGCACACCTGCGGCACGTCCAGGCGGAGTACCTGCACGCCTGGGCCGAGGCGCATCGTGCCCGTGCGCGCTGAGGTCGTGGGCGGCGCCGGAGGATTGATCGAAGTGGGTGCCAGTGACGGGCCGGCGTCCACGGGCGCAACCT
>WNGI01005618.1_pt1 | contig 11330 bp, 10 predicted proteins | sample 5400621 | NCBI WGS metagenome assembly WNGI01 (sample SAMN13153374, study PRJNA577476) | soil metagenome | isolation source: 20 cm soil or saprolite under Garry oak tree replicate 1 | place: USA:California | collected 2016-06-15
GGCAAGATTTTCCCATCTGCCCGACGCCAGACGAACCTGGGACATGCAACGTCTACCAGGAACTGCGCTTCCCCGATAGGATTTATGATCACATCAACGACTTCTGGGAAGAGCAGACTGAAGCCGAGGCGAAACAGCGCGACGCTGGCGAATGATAGTCCTATTTGCACTAAACACATTTCAAGTAGGACTGGTCCTTGGGTGCTTTCTTTCGCTCAGCACTACAATCAGCAGTAGACCTGCAAAGATGAATGAGAGTATCCCATACGCAATTTTCGAATCTTTGCTGGTAGCCGAAGAAAGCGCCTGCTCGCTAGAGGAAGAAGGGGCCTGACGAGCTTTGGAGGGTTCTTCGTACGGGTGCTTCAACAGAACAGCCACGACGAATACGACTAGCAAAACAAAGAACAATAGAATAAGTCCATACACAAAGAAAGTCTCCATAAACCCTCCTCCCTCAAGGCCTTTCCCTCTCAAGGATTCCCATGCTATTTTTCAGCTTAAAGATGTAAAAAAGGAGCCTTTCGAGCTTACATTTTTTCCTTCCATTCAACAGCGTTATAGTAGTGTGTCGCTCGTGGATCATCGGCCGAAACGCGCCCGGCGGCGATCCAGACATACCGCAGAATCAATCCTCCAATGAGTACCAGCAGCGACGCGCCTATATTCAAGGTCCGGGGTGTACGCTTCCTCGTCAATCTCCAACCCAGCCGCATGATCAGCGGGAGTAGCAGCCCGCCACCAATCGTGCCATTCTTGAAGAGCGCTCCTATCTTTCCCTTGAAGAGCGGGTTGGCCAGTGGCCCCAGCACAGCAGGGATCGATGAGATGAGGCCCAACTCGGTGCTCATAGCCACCAGTTCAGCGCGCTCTAATCGCTCCAGCGGTTCCTCGTTGCGGCGTCCCAGCGAGAGGATGAGCGAAAGGCTGGCAAAGCCTGAAGAAAGACCTGAAGTTAGGAACAACGGCCCCAAGATATGCCGCGCGCGCGCCCACACGGGAACGGCGGTCGACGCCAGCAGCACTCCCGTGTATGAGGCAACAAAAAGGCCAAAGAAACTGCCTATACTCTCGATGATTTTCACTGGCAACGCCTTGAAAAGTCGCGGAAAGACCGGTAGCCAGTTCAAAAATCCATCTTTTGCCATCTGGTGGGCCGCCGTCAGACCACAGAACATGCCAAATAGCGAAAGTCCCCATGTTCCCAGCGACATGGGTGAGCGAAATTTCAAAACACGCAGCATATGCAGAAACCGTTCGGGCCGTCCCAGGTCTTTAATTAGCAGGATAGGGCTGATGATGATGCAGGCAAACGAGAGGTAGCGACCGGCGCGCACCAGAGGGGCATCCCTCCTGGGGGAACCAAGCAGGTCAGCCAGGCTGGCAGCCAGGTAAGAGCCTCCGGCTAACCCACCGAGGAAGAAGTAGAGGACTATCTCCCATTTCCAGTGGGCCTTCTTGATCACCGGCTGGTTATAGTAAGTCTTCTGTCCGCTGATCAACTGTTCACCCCAGCTGGTCAGCGCCCCACCCTCCTCGGGAGTAAGAAGATTGTCGTCGCTCTGAGTGCTCGGCCGCTGGCTTATGGTATCGGTGTTCATGGTTGGTTTTTCTCCCTGAATGTTGAGATGTTTGTAAATAATCCTGGTCAAAGTAGGGGCAAGCCCTGGCTCCTACTTTTTTCGGCTCCAAAGAGAGAAGGCCGTGGCAAGCGTCAGAACCGCCGCAGTGGCCAGGCTCGCCATGAAGCCCGGAAGAACATTCTCCTGTGGCAACCTGGGTTTTTCTGGCAGGTTATAGACAGAAGGGCGGTCCATCAGCAGGAAAAAGGCGTTGAGGTTCCCAACCGTTGTATCTTCGTCAACGCCATAGAGATATGCCGCCTTCTCGCCGCGCTCGTGCAGCACGCCTACGCGCTTTTTGGCTTTTTCTCGCAGTTCATCTATGTCACCAAAGGTAATCGAGTCGGTCGGACAGGCTTTGGCGCAAGCAGGCTCGATGCCATCCTTCTGCCGGTCATAACACAAGGTGCACTTAAAGGCTCGCCCATCGTCGAGATTGAGATCCACCACGCCAAAGGGGCAGGAAGGCACGCAATAGCCGCAGCCATTGCAGACATCCGGTTGCAGGTACACGTCCCCAAACTCGTTGCGGATCAAGGCACCCGTCGGGCACGCCTCCATGCAGCCAGGATTAGCGCAGTGCTTACACACATCGCTCATCATCAACCAGTTCACTGACTTGCCCGTTCCATCTGCTTGCCGGGGCTGCTCAATGAAAGCGACATGCCGCCAGGTTGTGGCGGAGAGCATCGTGGTATTGTCGTAGCTATGTCCCGTAAACCTGAAACCATCGGCAGGCAACTGGTTCCATTGTTTGCACGCAACCTCGCAGGCTTTGCAGCCAATGCAGATCGTTGTATCGGTGAAAAATCCCATCTTGCCCATCAGCGTTTTCCTTTATACATTACGGCAGCTCACGTGCCACAATACTGCCATCCTGCCCCTGGTGTGATCGACGCCCTGGACGCATGTTGCAGGTAAATGCCTTGGCATCGTGCATGCTGACATTGCGGTCGGCAACCAGGAGGAGTAAATCGTTGGCAACATCGCCCTTCACCACGCCTTGATACCCCCAGTGGTACGGCAAGCCAATTTGATGAACGGTGTGACCCTCTATCTTCAGGGGTTTCATGCGTGGCGTAACCAGCGCCCTTGCTTCTACCTCACCACGTTTCGTCCAGAGGGTAATCCAGTCGCCATTTTTGACTCCCTTCTCCGCCGCCAGTTCCTCGCTAATCTCGGCAAACAGTTCCGGCTGTAGTTCGGAGAGCCAGGGTAACCAGCGTGACATGGCGCCACCCACGTGATGCTCGGTGAGCCGGTAAGTAGTAATCGCGTAAGGATAGTCTGGATTGGCAAGGCCATTTTCTGGATTATCAGGTCGGCGCCAGTGTTTCACCACCGGGTTGATCGGTGTTTTAGGGTAGAGCAAATTCGTGACAGGTGACTCTACTGGCTCGTAGAACGTGGGCATTGGACCATCGGTCAATCCGCTCGGAGCATAGAGCCGGCCTCGACCTTCAACGTTCATCGTAAATGGATCCGCGCCCGAATGTGCATCCAGCCCATAACCATTTGGATCAGCTTTGGCAGTAGGTGGCTTCGTCTCAGGAAAGTCTGGTACATCGTAGCCAACCCAGCTGCCCTTTGTGCCATTCCCATTGTCGTGCTCGGGGTCCCACCAGAGATATTTCTTACGTTCCGACCACGGCTTGCCGTCCGGGTCAGCCGAGGCGCGGTTGTAGATTATATGGCGGTTGGCAGGCCAGGTAAAGCCCCAGTCGAGGCTGACATACTCATCGCCATGGCGTCTCCGCGCCAGGTTCTTCCCCTCTTCAGGCATAATGCCGCTGAAAATCCAGCCCCCACAGGCGGTACTGCCATCCGCTTTGAGCTGCGTAAAGCCTTTGACCACCTTGCCATCAGCGACGGTGTAACCGTTGATCTCTTTCACTATATCTTCGACGACGGGTTCCTGTAATGGTCCCTCGCGGCGATAATTCCAGGTCAGATTTTGAATGGGCTTGTCACGCTCCTTCGTACTGTTCTTGTAAAGTTCTTTCAGGCGGACATAGAGCTCCGTCAAGAACCAGTTCTCCGAACGGGCATCATCCGGTGAGTCCATAGCCTGGTCGCGGTACTGTATGAGGCGTTGGGTATTGGTGAAGCTTCCCTCTTTTTCCACGTGTGATGCGGCAGGGAGGAAGATGACCTCTGTGGGAATTTTGGTAGGGTCAATGCCTGGCCGTTTCCAGTATGCTGCCGTCTCAATTTCGTACAGGTCACGTACAACCATCCAGTCCAACTTCTCCATGGCGGCACGGTGGAAGCCAGCATTAACGCCTCCAGCGGCCGGATTCTGGCCCATTGAGAAGAATCCCTTCATTTTCCCATCCTTCATCGTGACAAACATGGCCAGGTCTGAATGGTCCTCGATGACTTTGGGCAGGTAGTTGTAGGCCCAGCCATTCTCCTCTGTGGCCGCGTCACCATACCATGCCTTCATGAGACTCACAAAATACTCGGGATAGTGCACCCACCAGCCAGCATCCTGGCTATTGTGCTCCATATACGTCTGAAAGTCGTACTCTTCGCGCAATGCACTGGGCATAACCAGGTAGCCCGGCAGCAGGTTGTACAACGTCGCGATATCAGTAGATCCCTGGATGTTGGCATGGCCACGCAGGGCCATGATGCCACCCCCAGGCCGGCCAATATTGCCCAGTAAGAGCTGTAAAATTCCTGCTGTACGGATCATCTGCACGCCGGTTGTGTGCTGCGTCCAGCCTACAGCGTATGAGATATTGGTGGTTCGTTCGCGCCCTGAGTTCTTTACCAGGGTGTCTGCAATCTTTAAGAAGTTCTCCTGAGGAATTCCACAGATCTGCTCGACCACCTCTGGAGTGTAGCGTGCGTAGTGACGTTTCAGGATCTGCATGACGCAGTGGGGATGTTGCATGGTTTCATCATGCTCGATCTGGCTAGGATGAGCATGGGGCAGCAATCCTTGTCCTTCCTGGCTTTCGGACATGATATGTTGCTCAGTATGATACCCGGCTGCTCCCTTTTTCGATGTAACTTTCTTGCTTGATGCTTCCTCTGTCGGCTCCCGCGACTCGCCCTTCACCGTCATTTTGTACTGCCAGCTACTCGTATCGTAAGCGCTATGATCTGGTTTCAAGCCGGAGAAAGCCCCTTCCAGCTCCTCCGCGTCCTTGAAATCATCGCGAATAATCGCTGTGGCGTTGGTGTACGCCTGTACGTACTCCTTGAAGTAGAGTTCGTTCTGCAAGACGTAATTGATAATGCCTCCCAGGAAGGCAATATCGGTGCCCACGCGGATAGGAGCATAGATATCAGCGTGTGCCGATGTACGCGAGAAATGTGGATCAACATGTATAATCGTTGCCCCGCGCTCTTTCGCGGCCATCACCCAGCGAAAACCTACGGGGTGACATTCGGCAAAATTGCTCCCCTGAATTAGGATGCAATCACTATTCTGCAAATCTTGCAGGAAGGTTGTGGCGGCACCGCGCCCTAAGCTTGCGCCGAGACCCGGCACTGAGGCGCTGTGTCATATACGGGCCTGGTTTTCGACACACACCATTCCCAGTGAGTGAAAAAGCTTGGTAATCAGGTAGTTCTCCTCGTTATCGAGGGTTGCGCCACCAAGTGAACCTATCGCCACCGTGTTGTTTATAGGGTTGCCTTCGTCGTCCGTCTCGCGGAATGTAGCCTCGCGGGTCTCGTAGACCAGTTGCGCAATGCGGTCCATGGCCCAATCCAAAGGCCTGTCTTCCCATTCTGTACTGTAAGGAGCGCGATATTTTACGGTTGTCCATCGCCTGCTGTTAATGTCTAGCTGGTAGCTCGCCCCACCTTTGGGGCAGAGACACCCACCGCTGATCGGGCTATCATAGTCGCCTTCGATATCAATCACCTTGCCATCTTTGACATAGACGCGCTGCCCGCACCCCACAGCGCAGTATGGACAGACGCTCTTGAACATCTTTGCATCATGAATGCGTGGTTTCAGGTGTTGACTTCGTTTGCTTACAGGGTTAGGAACCGGTCCCACGTGCGTGTGAAGAGTTTCATTAATAGAGCCCGGGGTAAGCCGTTGGGCAAGCCTGCCAAATAAAGTTGCAAATACAGCCATGAAAACGCTCCTTGTCCGTTTTCGCCCATCTCATGATAAATACCTAAAGAACAGGTATCTATGGTAGTATTACGATAGATACTCCAGAAGAGAGACAGTATCTTCCCTTTTTGGTCCAACTACTTTTTTTAGGAACGGTTACACAATGAAACTCTTTCTTTTTACCAACCGTTAAGAATGAGGAAGGGGACACAACAAGCATGCCATTAGAATCACTTCAGGAAAAAAGCTGGCGCGAAGAACGCCAAAATTCCAAATGGAAGCGCAGGCGCGACATCCCCATCGCCATACTCGCCTGGATCGCCGTAGTAGCAATCATCCTCTGGGCCGCGGGGCACGTAATCCGTTCGCTACTCCTGCTAGCCATAGCCTCCCTACTTGCCTTCGCCCTTGCGCCCGCGGTAAAGCTCCTGCAGCGCGTAATGCCGCGTTTCCTGGCGATCCTCATCGTCTATCTCGTTGTCCTCATCGTTTTCGGCTTCTTCATCTACCTTATCATTGATACATCGATCGTACAGGTCAGCTTACTTGCCAAAGAAGTGCGCTTCCTATTGACCCCGGCAAATAATGCCGCGCTGACGCCATTAGAGTCGCTATTGAGAACATTTGGTATCTCCCAGGAACAGATCGCCTCTGCTCGCCAGCAGATCGTCGCCCAACTAGGAGGATTCGCGGGCAGTGTACTGCCGCTTTTCACCCGTTTCCTGGACTTCCTGCTAGATATCGTTATTGTCGCGGTGGTGAGCATCTATCTCCTCATTGATGGGTCACGTGTGACGAATTGGCTGCGCAACAATATGCCCGTGCAGCAGCGTGGGCGCGTTCATTTCTTGCTGGAGACACTGGAGCGTATCGTCGGAGGCTACATTCGCGGACAACTGCTTCTCTCCACCATGGTTGGCCTCCTCGTAGGCATTGGTATGGCGCTCTTCCATGTGCCCTACGCGGTCTTGCTCGGTGTCCTGGCATTTATCCTGGAGTTCGTGCCCGTCCTCGGTACGATCGTCTCAGGCGCTATCTGCGTCCTCATCGCGCTCACCCAGGGATGGTTGATCGCGCTTGGCGTACTCGTCTATTTTGTGGGAGTTCACGTCCTTGAGGGAGATGTCATCGGACCACGCATCGTAGGGAAAGCAGTCGGGCTTCATCCAGTCATCTCGCTTGCGGCCCTCATCGCCGGAGCCGAACTATTCGGCATCCTGGGAGCCCTCTTTGCCTCGCTCGTTGCTGGCATCTTACAGGCCCTCATCGTTTCCATCTGGAAAGAATGGCGCGCAACCCATCCCGAGCAGTTTGAAGAGAACAAAGATACAGTTGGCGGCAAATTAGAGGAGAACGCAGCGGATAGACCCCAGGAAACGGGCAAGCCGATCAGCTCATAGAGCCCTCATTGCAACGGGTGAGCCTCATAATTGCTGATGTAGGGGAGGCGGCGCAGGAATGCCGGAAGAAAGGCAGGGTCACCAGGGCGCAGGGTAATCACGCCAAAGTAACACATATTCTCCTCGGGAAACGGGTCATATTCCTCGCCCTCCTCTTCCGACTCGTTGCCTGACTGGCTCTCACGTACGACGAGGTCGCGCCGCATAAGCGCCTTCAACGCCGCCACAGCTTGGGGGTCACCTTCATCCTGGACAGTACCATCAGCGCCAATCAATGCAACCACCTGCCCCGTCTTCAGGTCATGGATCGCATAACTCTTTGCCTTTGTTTCCTTCATACTGGCCCTTCTCCTCCTAGATATATAGTTGCATGTATCTTACAAAGCAAACCTGTTCCGCCTATCAACTAACCTCTATACTCTTCATTAATACATCACGCAAAACGACAGCATTATTATGCTCCATATCGCGTGCAGCGAACAGTAGGGTGACATGTCCCCGTTTCACCAGCTCGCGCAGCTTGGCCATGGCCTCTTTCCCACTCTCGGATGCCAGTTCCGCTTCGTAGCGTTTGCGAAATTCCGCGAATTTGTCAGGATCGTGGCCAAACCACCGGCGCAGTTCGTCGCTCGGTGCGACCTCCTTCAGCCAGGCATCGACGCGTGCCCGCTCTTTGGAAAGTCCACGCGGCCAGAGCCTATCCACCAGCACTCGGGTACCATCGTTTGCATCCGCTTCTTCATAGGCCCGCTTCAACTCTACCCTATGCTCATGTTTCGACATTGCTAAGCTCTACCTGAATATTTCATCTGTATGAAATGTGCCATGCAATCGCATCACCCACAACAATTACCATAGTGGCCTATTCGAAACATAACAAATGAAACACATCGACGCAAACTCTGCAAAAAACGCGTGAACCTCGCACAGCGTTCTTCCCCAACTTGTTTAGACCCAGCAATTCTATATGGTATAGTATTATTGTTGGGTCTAAACCTTCATACCTGGCGAGATAAAACCCGTTCATAGTGCGAGCGAAACACCAATCTTCCTGAAGAAGAACAGCAGAATAACCCAAAAAGGTGATGTGAAGCGCGGCATTTCAGCCTATACTCTTCCTTAGAGGATTTAAAGGGTAGCTGGATCTATTTATCGCTGAAAGGGGAAAGGCAATATGTCATTGGAAACCATGAAAAATAACCGCTATCACGTCTTGCGCTCACTTGGTAGCGGCAGCACGGGTGAAGTCTATCTTGTCGAAGACAATGTCAATAATCGACAAGAGGTCATCCTCAAACTCCTCCATGCATATGCGTACCCCGCGACTCTAGACGCACAAAACGCCCCTCAGTCCTTTGATTTTGAGGCAAGGGCTGTCGCGCAACTCCATCACCCGAATATTTTACCCTTGCTTGATTATGGTCAAGAGACGATCGACGGAAACATCGTCCCCTACATCGTCACTCCCTTTTGCCCTGAAGGGTCACTGGCGACCTGGCTCGTACAGCGATCGGACAGCGACGTACTCACCCTACAAGAATTGGCGCGCCTGGTCCGCCAGATCGCTGACGCCCTGCAATATGCCCATAACCAGGGCGTCGTTCACAGGGATGTAAAGACCGCCAATGTCTTCATCCACAATAATTTAAATGGTCCCCCGGACATGCTCGTTGCCGACTTTGGCTTCGCAAAACCTCTACCTGGAACGTTATCCAGGGGCCTTGACGTTCGCGGTACCCCAACCTCGATGGCTCCAGAGCAATGGGAGGGTCAGGTGGTTCCAGCAAGTGACCAGTATGCTCTTGGTGTGCTGGTCTATCAACTGTTCACTGGCCGATTCCCTTTCGAGGGCAGCATTGAGCAACTGCGCTATGAACACCTCAATAGCTGGCCAACGCCACCAAGCGTCATCAATCCCACGCTCTCACGAGAGGTCGACGCCGTCGTTGGCCGTGCGCTGGCAAAAACGCCGGGAGAACGTTATCCCACCGTCTCCTCCTTCGCTGATGCATTTACCCAGGCGATACAACCGGCGCCTGTTGTTCCCGAGCCTGTTTACCTGCCACCACCACCTCCAACAGGAATGAATGTGGGAAACGTCCCACCTCAGCCTGAACCCCGAGCGCTACCGACCTGGATGATCGTATTGATTGCGGTCTTAGTCCTGCTCTTACTCCTAGGCGGCGGCCTGCTGATCGCCAACGCGTTCTCGAACAATTCCGCCAACTCCGCCGCCAACGCCACCGCGACAGCCAATACATACAACACAGCGACTGCCCAGGCCAATGCCAATACTAACGCCACGACCACGGCTAATACCAACGCTACCGCGACGGCTCAAGCCAATGGCAACGCCAATGCCACAGCCACCGCGAATACGAAAGCCAATGTCCATGCTACCGCGACGGCTCAGGCCAATAGAAACGCCAATGCTACGGCCACCGCGAGTGCCAGCACACACGCCACTGCCACGGCTCAGGCCAATGCCCATGCTACCGCAACTGTTCTTCCTGCCGCGCAGTTAAGTGGCAACTGGACCAACAATGACCCGAACACCCAGGGTATCACGAAGCTGAACATCACGAACAAGGGCGTGGATATGACCGTTCAAGCCTTTGCCAGGTGCCCTCCTTCTCCCAACGACTGCAATTGGGGCACACAAAGTGGCCCATATCAAGGCTCTCCCTTCCCTGTCGTATTTGTCGTCAATGGCAGTACGGAAAGTCTCGCTATATCGCTGAATAACACGCAAGGAACACAACTCAAAGTGGTCGATAATAGTTCAACCAACGGCACAAATACATACTACTTTAGCAAAAGTTGATAGCAACCCCGTGCTTGCCAAAGTCAGCCAGAGTATATAAGATAGTTATAAACAAGTGTCTTCAATGGAAAAAAGAGGAGACAAGCACAATGGGCCTGAGCGTCTGTCCGGCTGCCGTTGTTAAAGCCCCCGTTGAGGTCGTCTGGGGATTCCTTGCCTATCCGGAAAAATTTAACGAATGGGTAGATGGGCGTGTAGAGCATATCGAACCGGCAGGGCCAGCGGTGGTGGGACAGGCCATAACTGTCACCGCGCCAGCGTTCGGCAGGCGGTGGCCAGCCTTCTTCAAGGTTGAAAAAGTCGACCCTGAAAAACATCAGCTCGGCATGCATGTCAACTTCCCCTTCGGCATGCAATTGCAGGAGCATGTCTCCTGTACAGCCATAGACGCCACCTCGTGCAACGTCCAGTATGGCTGAGACTTTATCTTCCCCCCAGGTCGGCGGGGATGGCTGCTGGAAACCTTCGGCGCGAAGACATTTGCCGCCAGTATCGAAGATTCCTTACAGCGGTTGAAGCGTATATCTGAAGCGCATCATGCACAAATGAACGCCGGCAGCGCGTGAAACACACCATTTGAACGTGGTTCCTCTCAACGAAAGGAATGTAGATACATGCTCAATGATCCCGTTCTTCTCAACGACTGGCATGTAGTGGCCTACGGACCAGACCTGCGGGAGGGCAAACCGGTACCGGTCCGCCTCCTGGAAGAAGATATTGTGCTATGGCGCGTCGGCGATAAAATTCACGCCTGGCGCGACCTCTGCCTGCATCGTGGCACCAGGCTCTCCCTTGGAAGAGTAGAGAACGAGACGCTTATCTGCCCATACCACGGCTGGACATACAATGAAGAGGGGCAATGTATCCGCTTTCCAGCGCATCCCAACCAGAAACCACCGGCCACGGCGCATGTAAAAGTCTACCAGGCTCAAGAGAAGTATGATTGGATATGGGTAACGCTGGGTAATCCTACACAGGATATTCCTCCATTTCCACAGTGGGATGACCCCACTTTCCACAAAATCCATTGCGGTCCCTATCACTTTAATGCCAGTGGGCCAAGAGCCGTCGAAAATTTCCTGGACGTGACTCATTTCCCTTTTGTCCACCAGGGTCTTTTAGGGGATCCAGCTCACCCGGAAGTAAATGACTACGAAGCTGAAATAACCACCGATGGTGTGATAGCCAGAGATATCACCGTCTGGCAACCGGATCCAGACGGCACAGGAAAGGGGGCAAGCGTAACATACACATATTATGTAGTGCGTCCATTAACCGCGTATTTTGTGAAGGAGTCTAGCGGCCCGAAATTCGCCATGTTTTTTACCGTCACCCCGGTGGCAGAGCGCACCTCAATCGCCTGGACATACGTAGCAAAGGATTACGAGAATATCCCAGATGAA
>WNGI01009561.1_pt1 | contig 11328 bp, 8 predicted proteins | sample 5400621 | NCBI WGS metagenome assembly WNGI01 (sample SAMN13153374, study PRJNA577476) | soil metagenome | isolation source: 20 cm soil or saprolite under Garry oak tree replicate 1 | place: USA:California | collected 2016-06-15
TGGCGGCGTGTACGGGGTGCGGGTGCTGGCCGCCGAACGGGACGGCGGCCCGCGACAGGTGCTGACCGAGCTGGACACGGTGCTGGAGCAGGTGTCCAAGGGCTGGTCGGTCGTGCGCTACCAGATGATGCCTACCATGCTGCGCGCCGCGGTGACCGTCGGCGACACCGCCGCGGCGCAGGCGGCGGTGGCCGATGCCGCGGCCGAGGCCGAACGGGTCGGCACCCGCAGCACCCGGGTGGCCGCCGAGCACTGCCGGGGACTACTCGCCGGTGACGGCGCGCGGCTGCGGGCCGCGGCCGAGGAGTGGGCCGCGATCGGCCGGCCGCTGCTGGCCGGGCAGGCCTACGAGGACGCGGCGGTGGCTCACGCCGAACGGCACGAGCTGGACGCCGCCCGGTCGGCCCTGGACGCGGGGTTGGCCCGCTACACCGAGCTCGGCGCCGCCTATGACACCCGCCGGGCCAAGGGTCGCGTGCGCCGCTACGGACTGCGTCCGGTCCGCCGCGAGACCACCCGGCCGGCCACCGGCTGGGCCGCGCTCACCCCCGCCGAGCTCCAGGTCGCCGAGCTGCTCCGCGCCGGCAAGTCCAACCCCGACATCGCCGCCGAACTGTTCCTGTCCCGGCACACCGTCGAATCACACGTCTCCCGCATCCTCGGCAAACTCGGCGCGAAATCGCGACTCGAAGTCGTCTCCGCCGCCCACACCGCAGCACCGGTGTAAATCGGCCTGCGCGTGAACTGCGCGCAGTGCGCGGCTCGTAGGCCGAGGTGGGTATCGAGCCGGGAGGAGGGCGGCTGGTGTCGATGCGGGCCGCGGGGCGGTGAGCGGTCGGTTGCTGGCGACGCGGGCGATCCTGGCTGTGTCGCCGACGGAGGCCGACTGCTACCGCACGATCGGCGATGCCGTCGCGGCCGCGGCCACCGGTGATGTGGTCTCGATCCAGCCTGGGACGTATGCGGAGTCGGTCGTTCTCGACCGTGATGTCACGCTGTCGGCGGCTGGCGCCCCGGGTCGGGTGTGGATAGAGGGTCGGGCCGGGCCGGCCGTCGTGCTGGTCGCGGACGCCGCGACCGTCTCCGGGATCGCGGTGCGGCACGCGGACGCCGAGGCGCCGGCGGTCGAGGTCCGCGCCGGGCGGCTACGGCTCGACGAATGCACCGTCGACGCGGAATCCGCCGCGGCACTGTACGTCCGCGGCGGCGCCCAGGTCGTCGCCCGCGGGTGCGCGTTCAGCAACGGTGCCGGCGCTGGGGCGGTGTTCGTCGATGGCGCCGGCGGCGACCTGGAGGGCTGTACGTTCCGGCGGATCCGGACCGCGGCGGTCGTGCTGCGGACCGGCGCCGACCCGAGGATCGTCGACTGCACGATCACCGACGTCGAGGGCAACGGCCTGCTCGCCGCCGCGCAGGCCCGCGGGCAGGTGCGCAACTGCCAGATCCTGCGCGCCGGCAGCCCGGCGGTCGTGATCGAGGGCGGCAGTAGCACCGAGGTCCGCGGGACGACGATCGCGCACGCGGCCGGTGCCGGCGTGCTGGTCGCGTCCGGTTCGACGCCGCTGCTGGAGGACTGCTCGGTCGAGGACGCGGGCGCGCAGGGCATCGCGCTGGTCGGGCAGGCGGCGCCGGTGGTGCGGCGGGTGCGGGTGGTGCGCCCCGGCGCGTACGGCCTGCACGTGCTCGACCGCTCCGCCGGGACGTTCGCCGACTGCGTCGTGGCCGACGCCGCCGCCGCCGGAGCATGGGTGGCCGGCGGTGCGACGACCGCGTTCGAGGCGCTCGCGGTGACCGCCGCCTGCGGCGCCGGCGTCGTGGTGACCGACTCGGCCGCCCCCGCGTTCGAGCGCCTCCGGGTGAACGCGTCCGGCGCCGAGGGCGTGCTCGTCACCGATGGCGCCTCGGTCCGGCTGGCGCGGGCGCAGGTGCGCGGCAGCCGCACCGACGGCATCGCGTGGGCCGAGGGCACCACGGGCGGCGCCTACGACTGCGAGGTGGCTGGCAGCGGCGGCGACGGCATCGTGGTCGGCACTGCCGCCCCGGTCGAGCTGCGCGACTGCCGGGTGCACGGCAACACCGGCGACGCCGTGCGCGTCACGGTGCCGACCGAGGCGTTCGAATCCTCCGGGATCGACAGCCGCGGCAACGGCTCCGGTGACGCCGAGCGGGAGGAGCCGGCGGCACGCCCGGAGTTGGGTGCGCCGGCCGGAGCCAGACAGCCCGCGGCGGCCGGCGACAGCGCTCGGCCTGCTGACGGCGGGCTGGCCGACCTGCTGGCCGAGCTGGACCAGTTGGTGGGGCTGGCCGAGGTCAAACGGGAGGTCGCGACGCTGGTCCGGCTGCACCAGATGGCCGACCGGCGCACCGCCGCCGGGCTGCCCGCGCCGCCGCTGAGCCGGCACCTGGTCTTCACCGGAGCCCCGGGCACCGGGAAGACGACCGTGGCCCGCCTCTACGGTGCGATCCTGGCCGAGTTGGGGGTGTTGCGCACCGGGCAGCTCGTCGAGGTCGCCCGCCCGGACCTGGTCGCCAACATTGTCGGCGGCACCGCGCTGAAGACCGCCGAGCGGTTCGCCGAGGCGCTCGGCGGGGTGTTCTTCATCGACGAGGCCTACACCCTGGCCGCCGCCGCCACCGGCGGGAGATGCGGTCGTTCCTCGCCACCAACCCGGGGCTGGCCTCGCGGTTCTCCCGGACCGTCGAGTTCGCCGACTACTCCCCCGCCGACCTGGTCACCATCGTCGAACAGTGCTGCCGCACCTACCACTACCGGCTCGAACTGGAGACCCGCGACGCGCTCGCCATCTACTTCGCCAAGCTGCCCCGGGACGCCGCGTTCGGCAACGGGCGGGCCGCCCGGCGGGTGTTCGAGGAAATGGCCGGCCGGCAGGCCTACCGCCTCGCCGAGGACCCGCACGCCGACGCAGTCGCGATGGCGCGGCTGCTGCCCGAAGACGTCGGCCCACTGCCCGGCTCCGGCGTCGGCGCCGGCGCCGCCACCGCCGACCCCGCCCGGGTCGAGGCGCTGCTCGCCGAACTGCACCGGATGATCGGGCTGACCGACGCGAAACGCGAGGTCGGCAACATGGTCGACCTACTCGCCTCCGCCCAGCAGCGGCGGGCCGCCGGGCTGCCGGCCCCGCCGCTGAGCCGGCACCTGATCTTCGCCGGCCCCCCCGGCACCGGCAAGACCACCATTGCCCGGCTCTACGGCGGCATCCTCGCCGCGCTGGGCGTGCTCGCCGGCGGGCAGGTGATCGAGGTGTCCCGGGCCGACCTGGTCGGCGAGTACGTCGGACACACCGCGCAGCGCACCAGGGAGGCGTTCGAGCGGGCCCGCGGCGGCGTGCTGTTCGTCGACGAGGCCTACGCGCTGGCGGCCGCGCCGGGTGGCGGCGCCGACTTCGGCCGCGAGGCCATCGACACGCTGGTCAAGCTGATGGAGGACCACCGCGACGACGTGGTGGTGATCGCCGCCGGGTACGAGGCGGAGATGCACCGGTTCCTCGCCGCGAACTCGGGCCTGTCCTCCCGCTTCTCCCACCACATCCGGTTCGCCAACTACACGACCGACGACCTGGTCACGATCGCCAGCCAGCACGCGGCGGCCGCCGGGTACGAGTTCAGCGGATCGGCCGTGGCAGCGCTGCGCCGGCACTTCGCCGCCACACCCCGCGGCCCGTCGTTCGGCAACGGCCGCTACGCCCGCCAAGTCCTCGACGCGGCCATCACCCGCCAAGCCGGACGCCTGCGCCACACACCATCGCCGACCGCCGCCGACCTCAGCCAACTGCTCCCCGGTGACGTCGCGCCGGAATCCAGCTGACCGCCGGCCGATCGACCGTCGCCAGCCATCCTCCGATCCGGAGGTGAGCCAGGCGCCGGGCTCAGGCGCTCGAAGCGCTGGCTGGTTGGGCGGCGGCCTGTCGGGCGATGTCCACTCTGGACCTGGCGCCGAGCTTGGTAAGGATGTGCGAGACGTGGGTCTCGATGGTGCTCCGGGACAGCAGGAGTTCGGCGGCTATGTCCGGGTTGGACCGGCCGTCGGCGACCAGCCGGGCGATGCGGGCTTCGGCGGGGCTGAGGGCCGCCCAGCCGCTGGTCGGCGCGTCGCGGCGGCTGGGGCTCCGGCGGCTTCGGATGCCGAACGCGCGCAGCCGGGCGTCGGCGCGACGGAGGTCCCAGTCAGCGCCCAGCCGACGGTAGATCTCGGTTGCCTCGACGTACGCGCCGCGGGCGGCGGCGCGGTCTTCACCCCCGGCGAGCAGGACGGCCATGTCCTCGAGCGTCTGCGCGAGCTGGAGCGGTCGACGGACCCGCCGGTAGGCCTCCGCGGAGTCCCGCAGCAGAGCCGGATCCGCGTCGAGCAGCCCGCGGCAGCGCTGCGCCGCAGCGCTCTGGCTCGGGGTGGGCGTGCGGGCGGCGCGGGCGGCGGCAGTCGTCGCGGCGGCGCGGGCGGCGCGGGTGTCGTTCAGCGCCAGGGCGAGGCGTACCAGGTCCGGCAGCCACTCGTGCTGCTCGACCAGCATTCCGGTGTCCGGGTGTTCGACCAGGCTCCGGAGTTGGCCCAGCGCCTCGGCCCGGCGGCCGCGCCGTTCGGCCAGCACCGCGCGCGCCATCGCCAGGTACTCCCCGTGGCCAAAGTCCACGCCCGGGCGGATCGGCGTGTCGCCGAGCGCGCTCAGTTGGGCCTCCGCCGCCGGTAGGTCGTCGCGGTGGCCAGCGATCAGTGCCCACAGCCCGTGCAGCATGATCCGGTAGACGGCCAGCAGGTCGGGCGGGTCGACGGCCATCTCCAGCTGGGCCAGCGCGTCGTCCCAGCGCCCCAGGCCGTAGTACGTCTCGGCGGCGCCGATCCGGACCGCCGCCAACCGGGCCGGCGAGCCGCTTCGCTCGGCCGCGTCCACCGTCTCGGTCACGGCCGCTTCAGCCTCGACCAACCGGTCCAGGTTGGCCAGTGCGCTCAGCCGGTTGTGCAGCAGGAGCAGGCGCAGGTCGGCCGTCTCCAGGTCCTGACCGATCGCGGCGAGCCCTCGTTCCAGCACGGCCAGGGCGCCGGGCCGATTTCCCCGGCGCGTCCGCAGCACCGCGAGGACGTTCGACACCGTGCCGACCGCGACCGGGTCGGCGGCGCGCTCGGCCGCGGCCAGCGCCTGCTCGGCTTCCGTCTCGGTCTCCTCGTCGGACCGGCGGGTCCACGCGTGGACCATCGCCTCGAGCGCCAGGATCCGTGCTGGCCAGGACAGGCCGCGGCGCTCCTCGGGCGGCAGCGGAGCCGCGAGCGCGCGACCGAGAACCTCGAGCGCCTCGTCGTGCCGTTGCAGGCGGATGAGCGCGGAACCGAGCGTCCAGGACAGCGCGGCTCGTCGGGTGGGGTCGCCGGTGGCCGCGAGGACGGATCCGGCGAGTGCGACGACCTCCTCGTGCCGGCCGAGCACGAGCAGCACGGAGGCCAGGTCGACCTGCAGCGCCTCCCGGCGGACGTCCAAGGCGGGCAGGCTGGCCACCGTGCGGCGCAGCAGGTCGGCGGCGACCTGCGGCGCCCGGTAGGACAGCAGCCGGCCTGCATGCAGCAGCCAGTCCGCCACCCAGCCGGGCAGCGGTGCCGCCGCCTGGGGCACGTCGGCGGCGAGGAGTTGTTCGGCGACGTGTTCGGCGGGGGCGCCGCTACTGGCAAGGGCGTGGGCTGCTTCGGCGTGTAGGGCGAGGCGGACCGCGGTGGGGGTGCTCTCGTACAGGGCCTGGCGGATCAGGACGTGCCGGAAGGCCAGGCGGGTGTCGGATTCGACCAGGACGCCGGCGGCGACGGCCTCCTCGATCCGTGCGGCCAGGTCGACCATCGGCCGGCCGGCGACCACGACGAGGTCGGCGGCCGAGAACTCGGCGCCGAGTAGGGCCGCGGTGCGGCACATGCCGAGCGTGTCGATGGACAGAAAGCCGAGCCGGTCGGTGATCGCGGCGGCGAGCGACACCGATACCCCGGCGTTCGCCTCGGATCGGGTCAGCTCGGCGGTGCCGTCGGCGCGGGTCAGCCGGCCTTCCCGGTCCAGCGCGTCGACCACCTCCCGCACGTACAGCGGGTTGCCGGCGGCCTGGGCCACTACCCGGGCCAGTCCGGGACCGACCGTAGTCGCGCCGACCAGCCCGCCGACCAGTTCCAGCACCGGCTCCGGCGGCAGCGGCGCCAGCTCGATCAGCACTCCGCTGCCGGCCACCGCTCGGCGCAGCGCCGCCAGCTCCGCCCGCCGCGGCAGCGGCCGGCAGGCGGCCACCAGCAGCAGCGGGAGTTGGGTCACCGACCGGGCCAACCGGTGCCACACCGCCAGGCTGGCCTCGTCGGCCCACTGCAGGTCGTCCAGAACGAGCACGACCGGGGCTGCTCTGGTTAGCGTAGAACCGCTCCGCGAAGGCGCCGAGCGGCTTCGCGGCAGCCGAGTCCATGAGGCACAACACCCCACCGGCGCGCAGCAGGCCTGCCATGGTTCGCATGCCGACGACCTTCGACGGTGGCCGGAAGTGCAGGATCACCTCGATCGCACCGACCGCGTCGGCCTGGCCGACCAGGTCCGCGGTGACGGTGGGGTCGAAGATGTCGCCGCGGCGGACCTCCACGTTCGTCAAACCCAACTCCCGCACGAGTTCCCGCACGATCTCGTGCTGCTCGGGGCTGATCGTGATCGACACGATGCGCGCCTCCGGCAGGAGCGTGGCCAGTCGCGCGACGGAGTTGCCGCGGCCGGTGCCGACCTCGACGATCAGGCCTTTCCCGCCCAGGTCGGCGAGCCGGCTCACGGCCGGCCGCCAAGTGGTGTCCACCGTGTTCACCTGGGCCAGGATCAGTCGCCGCGCGGTGTCCGGGACGGCGTGGATCTCGGAGTCATACACGCCGATGCTGATGCTCAACCACGCCCACCGGACCAGGCGACCGTAGGTCTGGTAGAATTCCTCGACGTCGCCGATTGGCCGGCCGATGACCGGCTTCAGAGTCGAGGCGAGGAACCTCCGGCTCCGGGCGGCTGGACTGGACCGCTGATCCGGTCGGCGGGGTGGACGACCAACTTGCCGGTCGTCGCCCCGGAGAAACAGCCGCCGCCATCACCCGCCAAGCCGGACGCCTGCGCCACACAGCATCACCGACCGCCGCCGGGTCGGGTCGCCTGCCAGGTCGCCGACCACACAAAACATATATGAGCTCATACATGTAACCGCGGCGCCGTTCCCCGAACCTTGGACTACGCCGGTTGCTTGCTCGGCCTTCCACCGGCGAGCGAGGCACCGACGACCGGCGGGCCGGCACCGGCCCGCACCGCGGACCGCGGTCCGCAGTCAGGGGGCAGCGATGAACGTGGCAATTGCAGCCGGTGAGCAGCACGGGACGCGCGGTGACGGGACCGCGAACCTGACCATGCTCTACGAACGGCATTGGTCCGATTTGGTCCGGTACGTCAACGGCACGCTCTCCGACGTCCACCAGGCCGAGGAGATAGCACAGGAGACCATGCTGCGGGCATGGCGGCACGCGGAGAAGCTCAGCCCCGAGCGCGGTTCGGTGTGGGGCTGGCTGACGACGGTCGCGCATAACGTCATGGTCGATCGCATCCGATACAAGCGCGCACGGCCGGCCGAGGTCAACGAGTCGTTCGCGGCGCCCAGCCTGATGATCACGGCCGACCATTCGTCGGACGTGGCCAACTCGATCTACCTGGTGAACGTTGTCGCGCGGCTTCCGCGCACTCAACGGGAGGTACTTTACCTGGTTTCCTGCCAGGACCGGACCTGCGCGGAAGCCGCCAGAATCCTCGACGTCCCGGTCGGAACGGTGAAGTCTCGGCTCCATTACGCGCTGCGAAACCTCCGAACGACTTTGGCGTGTGACCCGTCGCACCACCAGTCGCGGTCGGCGCCATCCTCCCGGTCTTCGGGGTAGACAGTCGAAGCCAAGCGCAGCGGGAGCACGCGGGATCTTCCGCGGCGCGGAAACCTTCCTGCCGTTGCACGGCACCGCGCCGACGATCGCGAGTTGACCCACGTGGCATTCGACGGAACGGCACCCGGTACTCCGGCGTTCAGGGTCGCAGGCCGTCATGGAGTTCAAGGATGTGGATCGCTGCTCGGCAAGCGACGCTGAACCTGCCTCCACCGGACGAGCCGGCCCAGAAAGGGAATCGTTGCCGTGATCCGCACCAGCATGCAGACCGAACGCCGGCCGCTGAACCGCAGCGGCGCGGACACATTCGTGAGATCACTGTACGCGAAGTATTCTTCGTCGCTACGCGGCCTGGTCTTCCGGATGGTTGGGGACCGGCAGCAGACCGAGGATGTCGTCCAGGAGACGATGCTGAGAGCCTGGCGCAACTTCGACAAACTGGGTGCGGACCAAAGTGCGATCGGAGGATGGCTGGCGACGGTCGCGCGGAACATCGTGATCGATCGTGTCCGGGCCGAACGCAGCCGTCCTCGCGTGGTCGACAACGAGACGATCTTCGGCGAGCTGCCGTGGAGCATCGACGACCACTCCGAACAGGCCGTTGAGTCCGTCCTCGTAGCCCGCGCCCTGGCGGCACTCGGCCCGGCTCACCGCGCCGTTATCCAGCAGGTGTACTTCGCCGACCGCACCTGCGTCGAGGCGGCCGCCGTGCTCGGCATCCCGGTCGGCACGGTCAAGTCCCGCCTCTACCACGCACTACGGAACCTACGCGTCGTCCTGGAGGAGCAACGGTCCCAGTGATTCTGAAATGCTGCCTTCGTCGCGCCTCCCCCGCGCCATTGACTGATCGGTGGACTCACCGATGCGGTGGGCGAGCGCACGTGCCAGGGTGAGCGGTGCCGGCGTTTACCGGCGTACGACTCCCGGCGGCCAGCACTCGATGACGGGCTTCAGCGTCGCGGCGAGGAACCGCCGGCTACGGGCAGCTGGACTGGACCGCCGATCCGCCACGGCGTAGTGCGTGGACTCGCGCGGGTCGGTCAGTCGCCGATCACTTGCGGTAACTCCCGTGGCGGAACTCGTCGACGAGCGTCGGCTGCGACGGGCGCCAGTCGAGGTCGGCTCGCGCCTTCGTCGCGGCGGTGCCCTGATCGACCAGTAGGACCTCGGCGAAATAGTCGCCGAGGCGTGCCCTCGCCTCGTCATCCGAACCGGCGACCGCTCCCGGAGCGCCGGCTGCCACAGCAGCCGCCTCGGTCAACTCGGCAACGGTCGAGTTCGCTCCGTTGCTGATGACGTAGTAGCCTCGCGCCGAGTCACGCTCCAGCACGCGCCGGAAGGCGTCCGCCAGGTCCGCGGCGTGCACCGTCGACCAGTGCTGCTGTCCCGTGCCGAGCATGATCAGGTTTCCGGCGTCGTCCCGGGGTGAGCCGAGTAGCAGCCCGGGGACCGCTCCCCCGCCGTCGCCGTAAACGACGCTGGAGACGACCACGACTCCGCGCATGTCGCTCGCACCGAGCACCCTACGTTCGATGGGTTCCTTCCACGCGACCAGCGCGGGCGCATCGAAAGGAGACTCCTCGTCGATCGCGGGGTTAGCTCCGTAGACCCATATACCGCTGGTGTGGATGTAGGTCTTGCCGGTGCCGGCGAACGCGTCGGTCACCGCGTCGACCACGGCGGAGTCCAGGTCCGCGCTGGTGGCGTCGCCGGGACTGGCTGTGTGGATGGCCGCGTCCGCGCTGCCGAGCACGCCCGCGACCGTCGGTCGGTCGTAGAGGTCGGCCACGGCCGGTGTGGCGCCGCGGGCCGCGACGGTGTCCGCCCGCGCGTCGTCGCGGACGAGCGCGGTCACCTCGTGGCCGTGCTCCAGCAGCTCGGTCAGTACGTGAGATCCGACGAACCCTGTTGCACCCGTGAGTGCCACCTTCATATCGGGACAGCCTCCTGTCTTTCCTTCGTTCGGTCAGTTGGCGAGGGTACCGCCGAAGTCGACGGTGAGGTGCTGAACGACACCTCCGCCGCCCGGGCCGCCGTCGAGATTGCGGCCGCTCGCGCCGCCCGCCCGCCTGAGCCGTTCACCCGTTCGGGTGGGTTACCCGCCGGTATCAGTGAACTTACCGACGTGGATCGCTGGTCGGCAACCGAGGCTGAACCCGACCCCACCGGATGAGCCGGCTCAGAAAGGGACCCGCTGCCGTGATCCGCACCAGCTTGCAGACCGAACGCCGGCCGCTGAACCAGAGCGGCGCGGACGCATTCCTAAGATCACTGTACGTCAGGCATTCTTCGTCGCTACGCGGTCTGGTCTTCCGGATGGTGGGGGACTTGCAGCACGCCGAGGATGTCGTCCAGGAGACGATGCTGAGGGCCTGGCGCAACTTCGACACACTCAATGCGGACCAAAGTTCGATCGGAGGATGGCTCGCGACGGTCGCGCGGAACATTGTGATCGATCGTGTCCGGGCCCAGCGCAGCCGTCCTCGCACGGTCGACGGCGAGACGATCTTCGGTGAGCTGCCGTGGAGCATCGGCGACCACTCCGACCAGGCCGTCGCCTCCGTCGTCGTGGCCCGCGCCCTGGCGAGACTCACCCCGGCCCACCGCGCTGTGATCCAACAGGTGTACCTCGCCGACCGCACCTGCGCCGAGGCGGCCGTCGTGCTCGGCATCCCGGTCGGCACGGTGAAGTCCCGCCTCTACCACGCGCTGCGGAACCTGCGGGCCGTCCTGGACGAGCAACCGTCCTAGCGGTCCACGTAGGACTCAAGATCCGATTGAAGGGAGTTTCGATGGCATCACCACGAAAGCTCAGAGCGCTGTTCGTCGCTGGGCTGGTCGGCATGCTGACGGTTCTCGTCGGCGGTCCGGCGAATGCCGCGACGACCGACGAGTCGCACACTTCCTATTACCTCGCCCTCGGCGACTCGCTGGCGGTCGGCGTGCAGCCCGACGCCCAGGGACAGCTGCAGCGGACCGAGTTTGGCTATCCCGACCTGCTGTTCGGAGATCTCCACCAGTCGCAGCCGGACCTCCAGCTGGTCAAGCTGGGCTGTTCCGGCGAAACCACCACGACCTTCCTGGTCGGCGGGCTTTGCTCCTATGGAGCGCTCGGCAGCCAACTGGGCGCCGCCGTCGCCTTCCTGCTTGCTCACCGCGGCCACGTGCAGCTCGTGACCATCAACCTGGGCGGCAACGACATCGGTGGGTGCGCCGACCTCAGCGGCATCGACTACGACTGCGTGCAGCAGTCGACGAACCAGGTGCGGGTCAAACTGTCCGTCGCCATGGCCGCGATCCGCGCGGCGGCCGGCAGCCGGGTGCCGATCGTCGGGATGAACTTCTACGACCCGGTGCTGGCATTCACCTTGTTCGGCGCCCCGGACATCGCGCAGGCGTCG
>WNGI01008989.1_pt1 | contig 11327 bp, 15 predicted proteins | sample 5400621 | NCBI WGS metagenome assembly WNGI01 (sample SAMN13153374, study PRJNA577476) | soil metagenome | isolation source: 20 cm soil or saprolite under Garry oak tree replicate 1 | place: USA:California | collected 2016-06-15
TTAGTAGCCGCTGTCGTCCATACCGCCACCCGGCATCATCTCGGTGTCCCTTTGCGGCCTATCAGCGATCATCGCCTCGGTGGTGATCAGCAGGCCGGCGACGGAAGCGGCGCCCTGCAATGCGAGGCGCACGACCTTGGCCGGATCGATGATGCCGGCCTTCAGCATATCGACGTAGATGCCGCTCTGCGCGTCGAAGCCGTGATTGGCCTTGCCCTTATCCAACAGTTTGCCGACGATGATCGACCCCTCCGCTCCGGCATTTTCAAAAATCTGGCGCGCCGGCGCCTGCAATGCGCGACGGACTATGTCGATGCCGACCTTTTGGTCATCGTTCTCGGGGTTCAGCTGGCCGAGCCGCTGGCTGGCGTAGAGAAGCGTGACGCCGCCGCCGGCAACAACACCTTCCTCGACTGCCGCCCGGGTCGCGTGCATCGCGTCATCGACGCGATCCTTGCGCTCCTTGACCTCGGTTTCGGTGGCGCCCCCGACGCGGATGATGGCAATGCCGCCCGCCAATTTCGCCAGTCGCTCCTGCAACTTTTCCTTGTCGTAATCCGAGGTCGTCTCCTCAATCTGCGCCCGCAGCTGAGTGCAGCGACCCGCGATGTCCGACTTCTTGCCGGCACCATCGATGACTGTCGTGCTGTCCTTGTCGATGCGCACCTTCTTGGCCGTGCCGAGCATGTCGAGCGTGACAAGCTCCAGCTTGATGCCGAGATCCTCGCTGATCACCTGGCCGCCGGTCAGGACGGCAAGGTCATCCAGCATGGATTTGCGCCGGTCACCAAAACCCGGCGCCTTCACTGCCGCGACCTTGAGGCCGCCGCGCAATTTGTTGACCACCAAGGTCGCAAGCGCCTCGCCCTCGATGTCCTCGGCGACGATCAGCAGCGGATTGCCGCTCTGGACAACTGCTTCGAGGACCGGCAACAGCGGCTGCAGGCTCGACAGCTTCTTTTCGTGCAGCAGGATGTATGGGTTCTCGAGTTCGGCCACCATTTTTGCGGCATTGGTGACGAAATAGGCGCTCAAATAGCCGCGATCGAACTGCATGCCGTCGACGATGTCGAGTTCGGTGTCGAGGCTCGTCGCCTCCTCGACCGTGATGACGCCCTCATTGCCGACCTTCTGCATTGCTTGCGCGATCATCTCGCCGATTTCGCGGTCGTCATTGGCCGAGATCGTCCCGACCTGCGCGATTTCTGCATTGGTCGAGATCGATTTCGATCCCTTCTTAAGGTCGTTGACGACCGATGCTACGGCCATATCGATGCCGCGCCTCAAATCCATCGGGTTCATGCCGGCCGCGACCGCCTTGCCGCCCTCGCGCACGATGGCCTGGGCCAGCACAGTGGCTGTAGTAGTGCCGTCGCCCGCCTGATCGCTGGTCCGGGTGGCAACCTCCTTCACCATCTGCGCGCCCATGTTCTCGAACCTGTCGGAGAGCTCGATCTCCTTCGCGACCGTCACCCCATCCTTGGTGATCCGCGGGGCGCCATAGGACTTGTTAAGGAGGACGTTGCGGCCCTTCGGACCGAGCGTGACCTTGACCGCATTGGCGAGAATGTCGATGCCGCGCAGCATGCGATCGCGCGCATCGCCGTCAAATCTGATTTCTTTGGCAGCCATAGTAGGCTCTTCCTGGTTAGGCGGCTTTCTTCTGCGAGGCGGGCTGATCGAGCACGCCCATGATGTCGGCTTCTTTCATGATCATGAGGTCCTCGCCATCGAGCTTCACCTCGGTGCCCGACCACTTTCCGAACAGCACCCGGTCGCCGCTCTTGATGTCGAGTGGATGCACGTTGCCGTTTTCGTGGCGGGTGCCGGGACCGACGGCGACCACTTCGCCCTCCATCGGCTTTTCCTGAACCGTGTCGGGGATGAAGATGCCGCCGGCGGTCTTCGCCTCCGGTTCGACACGGCGAACCAGGACGCGGTCCTGCAATGGACGCAGTTTCATCGGGGGTCCTCCTCGGACCAAATTTTTTCGGATAGAGTTGGCACTGTGAAATCGCGAGTGCCAGCGCACCTCATGAGATGGGTGCCGGCCAAACAAATACAATGGCATTGCGGTCGATTTATTTAGTTTTTATTCAGCTACCACGTCCGATGACACACGTTACCCAGTTAAATCAGCGTGTATTTCCTAACCGCTGAATTGCCGGTTAAATATCATCAGCGAAGATCGGAAATGATCAGCGATGGTATGGCGGAAAGACTGGATTTTTTTAAGCGGGCCGCAACAGACGTTTTCGCCGCGTACAAAGCTACGATGGCGGCTCGCATATCCACGGCCGACGTCTTGCGGGCGCCGAGGCATGGCGCCGGGTCCTAAGTCAGCGAGGCGCTCGACGCGACGTCAGGTGTGTGTCCACGGCGATTTAAAGCACGCTTGTGTGCCGTGCGGGTCGGGTCGCGTGGTTCGAAGGTAACGATACTGATCGCGCCTCCTCGGCGCTCAGAGCACCGTCATCGCTTTTGTGAGTCCCGTAAAATAGCCGACAGCAGGAATGGTTGATCTCATCTTCTCTCAATACAGGATGACCGCCCGCTTTCCTGTGCCTGTTGACCCCCGAGGGGGTCAGCGGCTGGCGGCTTATGTGAATGGCCAAGTGCAGAAAGCGCAACGACGAGCGGCGATCGGCACATCGCTGAGGCATTCTGGGCATTTTTTGGTGGTCGGGTCGGGAGCCACTTCTCCACGCCGCATTCGGGCGAGGATCGTGTTCATCGGCAACACGATAAAGAAATATACGGCGGCTGCGATGAGGATGAACGAGACCAGCGTGTTGATAAAGTCGCCGATCGGAAACTTGCTGCCGTTGATCGTGAACTCAATAGCCGAGAAATCCGGTTTCCCGACGAGGGCTGCGATCAACGGCGTGATCAGATCTTTTACCAGCGCGGTGACAACCCCACCAAACGCAACGCCCATCACCACCGCGATGGCAAGATCGACAACATTGCCGCGTAAGATAAACTGTTTGAAGCCCTGCAACATATCGAAATATCGAACCTCCTTTCCCGCTGGTTTCGGTATTATGTAGCAGGAGCCACTACTTAACTATCGTCGCGAGCCGGAGTTTGGTTTGGTGCTATGCTCGAATGATGCGATCCGACAACTCACAAACCCCCGGCCGAACGACTGGCAGCGCGCTTCGCTCAGGCGTGGAACCGGCCAGCCTCTAAATCATTCATCGGAGGGTTAATCGCCGGATCGGCGATTGGATTATTCATCCTTTCCCTGATGGGACGTTAGACCAGGGGGCGTGTTCGCCAAGGTGGCTTGCCGTCAGCGGAAGACCAGGAGGGGCACGCTCCGTGTCGGCGCTTGGTTCAGCCGGTTTTGAAAGACACGAATCAGTACGACGCACTCATCCGCCGATCCCTCTTCGCCTCGGCTATGGTTCCGTTTGGCGTCCGCGGGCTCCTTATTGTGGCCGGATCCTGCAGACAGCGTTCGCTGGGTATGGGATCACGCGCAACGTGGACGAGTTCCAAAATCGCGACACACGATACATCCTCAACATTCACCAACTGAGAGACAGCTAGTGTTTCCGCCTCACAATCGATCAGCCCGGTCGGAGGTATGGTGCAGCTCTCTCGGCGACGTCGCTTGCGCGGGCGCGTTTTCTGCAGCCTCGTGGGTGATTTCGTCGAACATCGGCGTGTCGCCTTGCTCAGTCCTTCTCGTCCTCTGACGCGACCTCACGAACAGCATCAAGCGCCTTCCACGCCACTGTGGATGCGCCCCCCTCGGTTTTCCTGGCCTGCGCGGTCTCTTGCTCGAACGCCATACCGGACGCCGGCGGCTGCGCGAGCATGATGGCCATCGCGACGATCCGCTCCAGTCATCGGTGGTGCTCGGACACGCTCGAGTTCACCTGCTGAAACGGCGAGATTGTGCGCCTCGCATTCGCCCTCGATTGCCATGACCGCGAGGTTATCAACTGGGTCGCTGCGATCAGCCGGTCTCGCTAACCATGCGATCAGAAATCGTCACTTCATCAGCAAAGTCGTGAACAGGATACCGCCGCTAACGAGTGCAATCCAAGCCAAGTTGTTGGAATTTAAGGAAAGCCAATGTTTCCAGCCTTCATGAAGATGCAGCATACGACTATCCCTTGCTTAAAAAAATCCCTATCCATGTCAGCGATCGTCGTTGCGGCGTTCCGCTGAATGCGCGAAAGCAATGTCGGTGCGGGCCGTAGCTGCTGAACCGTTGCCGCACTCTCAGCCGGGGGGTGCAACGGCCTTTGGAGCCGGTTCGTAGGGAATCGATATCCCGCCGAGGAAGCTGCGAGGCAAGAATGAAACCGCTTTCGTCTCTACCAGATTTTTTTCAAGTTCCGCGATCCGATTCTGTGCGACGTGCAAGCTCAGATCCTGAATCAGAACGGTTTGCACGAGGTGATATGCAGCGTCAGGCTGCTCCGCCGTGGTCTGCCGGATCAGCGTCTCGGCTTCGGGGTCCTTGTCAGGGCTACCAGTCTTTTTGAGGCGTTCGAGCAGCACGGTCACTAGCGCCTTCTCATGTGGAGTCATGGACGAGTTTCCAATCTGTTGAACAGTTGCGTTGGTTGCCGGGTCTCTGGTCACGCGAGGTTTCAGGTTGCGATTGTCAATGCTGGCCCGAGGCTCGTCCGCCCATCTCTGTTTTGTCGTGAAAGGGATCGATAGCATTAGAAGGCGGATGATATGCCGCCGGATCATGCCGAGGATTCGTGAATCGGTGCGAAGTCGAGCCAGCTTGGACGAAATCAAACGCCCATGGTAGCCCAGATACGCTGAGAGCAATCACGGCAACTGCTGTTGCAATGCCACATGCAGCGAACATATGCCGCCAACCAAATTGTGCTACCATCGTGCCAACATCATCATGTTCTTTCAAAGCGGGTGCGCTGCACGCCTTCGAGAGTAGGTGGCTCATCCCACTGCTCACTTCGATGCGTTTGAGCGGCGAGCCTGCTGAAAAGCCGACGTTACTCAATGCCGCTCTCGCATCGGCTGGACTGCTGAACCGTATTCGAATTGCCGTATGCGTGTAGTCTATCCAGTGACCCACATGCCACGGCCCAATCAGGTCAACGCTCTCCAACTCCTTGAGCCTACTTGCAAGACGACCGGCTCCGAAGCTACCGCGAAGGTGAGGACGCTGTCCGATGAAGCTGTCACAGGGTTGCCGTCCGTCCGAGGCCCATTGAAACATCGGGGTCGCTGTCGCTGGTGAGAGGATCGGCGAGAGAAACCGGCGTGCTCCCGCCGGGCTGATCGTTATCATTGCTACTCTTTTGCGCCTGAGACCTTGACCACTTTAGGAAGCCATTTGCAGCACTTGCACGATATGAAATAAACATCGATCCGGCTCTTAGATATAGTTTTGTAATATGGGCGTGTTTTTCGGATTTACGAGGTCTCTACATTATTTTATTTCTTCTCGGTGCAATTTTATTTCTGAAGACCCAGAATTTACTGGAAAGGCAATGCGGCATTTACGTTGCATGAGAATGGAAGCTGAACCTTTTCCCTATCCTGGCACTCCCGCAGCCCGCAGACATGGCTGCATCTGTCCCAATCAATTCAACCCCTGGCTATTGGACTTATCTAGTCCGTGGTTCTTGGACGCGGATTGCCCGTTGCACGGTGAGAGCGCTTACGAGGAACATAAAAAAGGACCCCGGCATTAGCTTTTCCAGAACGACAGCTTTTTCCGCGGCTTTGCTGTGTCGCAGTCTCATTGAGATGTCGTATGGATCGCACATGAATGCGTGGTTCGTTCGGCCGATCGTCATCCCAATCGCTCAATCTTGGGATTTCTCAGCTACGCAGGAGCTTCGTGAGTCGAATGGAGGGCGGTCTCGTGTTTTCTTCAAAACGCAGCGACGGCTGCCATTCGGCTGGACGCAATGGCTTTCTTTCAATTCAAATAATCTGGTTTGGATCGCGCTGGTCGTTGGCGGGGTGCTGTTCAGCAGTTTATTGATGAAGCTGTGATCCTCGCGTCTTGGATCAGCGGCATGGTTTGCTCTCCGGGATTTTGATGTTCTTCCTGGTCAGGACCTTGAAAAAGATCGAACCACAGCGGGGGTGGTGATCTCACGTCGGAATCGGGATTCCGCTTGCGGTCGGGTGAGATGCGTGCCCAGTCTGATCGCATGGAAACCCTGCGGGTGCTCGTCGTCGAGGATTACGCCCTGATTGCCATGCTGCTCTCCGAGTTGCTCGCGAGCATGGGCCATGACGTTTGCGCAACAGCGGCCAGCGAAGCCGAGACGGTGATTGCCGCCGCTCGCTACGCCCCGGACCTGATGATCGTTGATGCCGGCTTGGGCCGGGGAAGCGGCGTTTCCGCCGTCGAGGAAATACTCCGCGCCGGACCTCTCGCGCATGTGTTCGTCACTGGGGATGCTGAAGGGGTTCGGGTGCGCAAGCCGGACGCGGTGATCGTTCGCAAACCGTTTCGTGAAGCTGCACTCGCCAGAGCCATCGATGCGGCCCTCACTGCTTCCCCCAAGCCTGAGAGATTATACGGATCGGGGCACGGTCACTGAAACAGTCGTGCCGGGCGACGCTGCCGATGTGGTGACCCGACCGCCAAGCTGTCGCGTCAGCGCCTCCACGATGCTCGTGCCGAGGCCGAATCTGGCGGGGGCATCAGCCAACCGGCTACCGATCCCTACCCCATCGTCCGAGACCGCGAGACGCCATGCCTGATCCGTTGACTCGAAACCGACGACGATGGTGCCGCTGGCATTGCCAGGAAATGCGTGCTTGAGCGCATTGATGATCAGTTCGGTGGTGATCAGACCCATGCTGACGGCCTGCTCGGATGTCGTCGATCCTTCGCTTGCCTCGACCCTGATGGACACCGGCTGACCGTCTACTATCATCGATGCGGCGAGGCTCTCACAAAGCCTCGTCAGATAATTTCTCGCTTCGGTCTGTGTCCCGAATGCCGTTGGGTGAAGTTGTTCCTGAATCGTCGCGACTGCCATGACGCGTTCATGCGCGTCTCGAAGGTGCCGGCGGGTTTCCTCTGATTGGACTGTTTGCGCCTTCAGCAGCAGGATGCTGGCGATGATTTGCAGGCTGTTGTTGACCCGGTGATTCATCTCCCTGAGCAACAGATCCTTCTGCCGCAGCAACTCGTCTTTCTCCGTAGAAACTCATCCTTCTCGCGTTCCAGGGCGCGGCGCTCGGTGACATCTTCGATCGCCACCAGCAGGCTCGTGCTGTTGCTACCCTCGTAGAAGACCTTTCGGGCATTCAGCAGCATCGTGCGCCGACCGATCTTCGGGAAATTGTCCTCGACCTCGAACTCCTCGACCGTGGTGTGGCGTGGGATCACCGCGGCGAGACGCTCACGGAGGGCCGGGATGTCCCACTGACCATCCCCTAGCTCGTAGAGCGGTCGGCCCTCGGTCTCCAATGGAGTAACCTTGAACGCCCGATAAAAGGACCGGCTCGCGACGACAACGCGCAACACATCGTCGAGCACGACGAGCGCTTCGCGGACCGTGTCCACGATGGCTTCTTCGAGGGAACGACGCTGCGCGGCGCTGGTCATAGGATTTTTTCCACCATCCGCCCGACTCATAACAGTACAGCCGCCTGGAGGTTTTTGGCAACAAGGGGGATGATCAACTCCGCGGGCGAGATTGCCCGTGGCCGTCAGCTTCAGACCACCCGTCTCGCTTGCCCGTTCGAGCAACATCCGGGCGGTGCGCGCGACCGTAGATCCGGACAGGTCACTCTTATTGAGATTGGCTTCTAGCCTGATCGCCCGATTGGTGGCCGAGGGTTCCTCGTGCAGCGCGTTGAAGCTGTCGAAGCCGAGCATCGTCCAGGCCGGCTCGAGGCCGTTCAACCATTGGCGAACCTCGGGGTCCGAAAGGAATCCCGGTGCAACCATGGCCTAGCCGCTGCGCTCCCTATTACCTTCGGGGCCAAGGGCCGTCCTATGGGTGAAATCGTACAGGAGTGGACGATCACCGAACGTGTTCGTTGGCTTGGACCCCAAAGGTTACGCAGGTGACCGCCATCAGCGACGGCTTCATGACAACGATTTCGATCCGCGCAGTCCGTCAGAGGGCGGAGGCGGCGGTGGTTGGGGGGCGCGGGTAGCCGTCATCCGTTGGAGGTTGTGCATGATCCATCGAAGCTTCGCTCAGTTCGGCCACGAAGCCATTGTGGGCGGTGCCTCGGTCGATCGGGTGTGATGTACCCGCTGAATTGCTATTACGGCCCTCGTTGTCGACGCGGAAATAGTGCTCCGCGTGCTGATAGTAATTTTCGGCGGCAACTCGATCCTCACTTCTCACCGCTTCCTGCGCAAGTGTGAGGTAACGCTGGTATATCTGGGAGGCGCTTCCTCGGATGCGCTCGCCAGGGCCATGACTATCGTGCGGCTGATTGTGTTGTGGCCCTCTCGGCTGCTGGTGGGATGGCCGGTTTGCGTTAAATCGACCGCGAGACCGCTGATCTGGTCCTAATCTCATGACACCTGTGGCGTTGAATGGCTAATGCCAGGCCCCCGGTCTTTCAGGGCCGTTCGTGCAACTTCGCGACTCGCTTCCTCCTGATCGGTAGCTTCCTTAGCTAAATGCAGGGCACGCAGGCGAACTGTTTTCAAAGCTTCGGCTTGCTTTTCATCCTCGTTCGGCAGCCCAACTTTAACCTGTATATGTTTTACCATCTTGTTGCGAATCCCTGGCTTGGCAACGGCACAGTCCGCCGTGCACAGTTTTGCTTATTCCTGGCGATAGATCGCTGACTTGCGGGAAATTGCCCCGAGCACTCTGTCCTATCGGGCGGGTAATGAGCGGTGCCCATTTGCGGAGACGAATGGCTCCGCACTGCTCGCTACTTTTTGCTCGCTCAGATAGGCTGCGTTGAGAGCCAGTCGGAGCGTGAACTTCTGAATCTTTATAGTCCTTTTATAGTCGTTAAGCGGTCTAAAATTGTTGGGCACGTCGAGAACTCCAGCACCATAAATTTCTTGATGCTCAGAGAAGTATTCGGCAATCGATTCGGATAACGTTCTGAACGCGGCCTTTACTGCTTCGTTATACGCCGCGTAAGATGCGTTTTTCAGGATTTCGTTCTCGTCCTCAGAGGCGAACATTAGTGGGGTCCTTTCTCGCGGACTCGTAAATCGTTCTTCCAGCGCTCTCGCAAAGGTAGAAGTTCGTCAAACTCCTCTGAGATGCGTGGTGCGATACAAAGCCTCGTCCTCAGATTTGGCGGTCGCATCGTCAGAAGCGTAAATATCGCGCCGACGCCACGACAACGGGGTGGGGTGGCCCGGCTTAAGGCCCGGTTTGAAAATGTGCATCCGATATTTTGCCAGATCTGGCCCCATAGCTCCGGTTAGCATATGGGGACGCTGCCTAGGCGGTGCTAGTTCACGCCGATATTTCCCGAAATCTTGGCCTTCTGCGGGTGAATGCTGTGCTCCCCGTTCAGCACTCGTACGAGCAGGACTAATCATGTGCGTGGTGAGCCGGTAATTGACCGACCGCCCCGCATCGAGCTCCGGCGTGATCAAACGTCTGCTGAACACCGACCAATCAGCTCGGCGCCCTACCACTCGTCATCCGGGGAGTGATTTTCGTTCGGACGGGTTACTCGGGGGTTGCTCCAACAGAGGGCGCCAATCGCGATCGTCTCATAACAAATTGAAAAGCTTGGCTGCCCTTCCTGAACGCTTATAGAACCATGTCCCGCGCGCCGCAGGAACACTTTCGACGCGTTCTCCAAGAACTCCGAGCATTCTCCGCAGTAGCTTTAGAGCCTGACAAATTTTTATTTCCTGGAGTAAATGCCGCACGCACCTGCGGTCAAGCCCAAAAGCTCGTTGCGCGAGGCGCGGCTTCGTGATTCGCGGTAGCGGGACTCACCGTGATGGCGAGCTCTATAGGACCCGGCCTGCGCGTCGAGGCAGCTCAATGCCACCGCCAGCCTGAAGGGCGTGGCTCTACCCGGTGGCGATCGGCGACACCTTCCGCTTTCTGCCGGGCTGCGACCACACCACCGCGTCCTGTCAATCGCCCTTCAAGAACCTATCTCGTTACGGCGGCTTCCCCTACATCCCGCCCCCCGAGACCGCGGTGTAACACGACATTTCCGGCGTTGGGCCGGCCGTCATCAAGCTGACATCGGCGCTCGCGGGAGCGTAAAGCGGAAGATGGCCCCCCCGCCGGGGTTGTCTTCCGCCGTCAGCTTGCCGCCATGCGCCTCGACGATAACACGGCTGATGGAGAGCCCGATTCCGAGGCCGCTTTCCTTCGCCGTGACGAAAGGTTCGAACAATGTCGCTCGCAGGTCGGCGGGAACCCCTGGCCCGGTATCGGACAGGCTGACCTCGACCATGTTGTCGGCCGTGGAATTCGTCGCGAGTGTCAGCACGCGCCGCACGCTGTTCGACATGGCCTCTGTGGCATTGCGCACGAGATTGAAGATGACTTGCTCGATTTGCACCCGGTCCACAAAGGCCGTCGCTGTATCAGGGTTGCAGCGGATTTCGACGGTGGGGGCGGAGTCCCCGGTTGGATCGAGCGCCAGCCGCGTCGCATATCGGAGCAGTTCGCAGATGTTCTCGACCTGTTTTTCCGATTCGTGCCGTGCAACGGAATTCCTCAGACGCCGTATGATTTCGTTCGCACGCTCGGTCTGCTCGACGAGCCGTTCCAACATGTTCCTCAACTGCTCCGGTCGGGATGTCGCCAACAGGCTGACGCTGGCCGCGGCGTAATTTGAAATCGCGGTCAACGGCTGATTCACCTCATGCACGATCGAGGAGACATGGTGCCCGAGCTCGTTCACCCGCGCGAGGTGGACGAGTATGGTTTCGGTTTCCTTGAGCCGGCGCTCGCGTTCGCGGCGCTCGGCGGCGATCGCGACCGCATGGCGCTCGTACAGGAGAAGCGTTTCGGACAGCAGCAGGAGCAGGATGAATGTCGAGGTCAGAAGATCTAGCGCGCGGCCGACATACCACCCGATATCGAATCGTTGGGCGCTGATGAGCGTAACCAGAGAGATCGTGCAGAGCCATGTAAACATCGTAACGGCGAGCCACACATCCAGGATCGAGCGTGGCCGTCTTAGGGCAAGCGCGATCAGCGCCACGAACGGCAAAAACAGCAAGCGGCAATGACCACGGTCGATGCGGGCAGCAGGCGGGCGCCTGATCGCCAGCGCGCTGATCCAGCGCACGAGCCGCGTGCAGATCGCGATCCTCGGCCGCGCCCTCCCATTGGTGAATAACCCAATCTACATCGCGGAAGAGTTCGCGATGCTCGACAATCTGTCGAAGGGTCGCATCA
>WNGI01005623.1_pt1 | contig 11324 bp, 4 predicted proteins | sample 5400621 | NCBI WGS metagenome assembly WNGI01 (sample SAMN13153374, study PRJNA577476) | soil metagenome | isolation source: 20 cm soil or saprolite under Garry oak tree replicate 1 | place: USA:California | collected 2016-06-15
TTATACTAAAACCCGCGAAAAAGAGCGGCATGCTGATCGGCAGATGCAGGAAGCTATCAGCCGTGTCGGTATGATGGTTGCCGCACGCGAAACGGCCATGCGTATGGCAGGAGGTTCTGAAGCCTTTGCCAGGATTGAACAAGAGATTCGCTCGCTCGGCGGCACTGTTCCGAGTTCTGCTCAAGAGGCCACATCTCTACTCCAGCAGATACCAGACTCTAGCGAAAGTTTAGCTGACTTGCAACAGCAACTGGCTGATGGTCGACAGCAAACTCTCTCATTTCAGAGTCAGGTCAATGCCACGTTGGAAGCTGTTGAAGAGCTGCGTAAGAAACAATTACATTTGCAAGATTTGCGCCATGCAAAAGGTTGGGACGATATAGACGAAAAAATTCGTGATGACGAAGAAAATGTCGCTCGTATGCGTAGCGAGATAACTACAGCCGCGGGTGAAGAGGGGCTGTCTATTGTCCTTGCGCATGTATATGATACAGAAAATACAGCGTCTTCATCAACCACGATTGCACCTTCAGATGCGCAACTTCGTTTTGAAGTCGAGGGAGCTATCAAAGCAGCTCAAAATGAAATAGCAAACATCGATAGTAAAAGGGATGTATTGCCCAAACTTGTGTCACAGCTCAAAGGCCACCAGGAAGCTCTCGATGAGCTACTGACGCGTAAAATTGCTCTAATGAAGCAGCACAAGGAGTTTCAAGCTAGTGATGCCTTGGGTCAGATCGAACGTGCTCGGGAACAACAAGGGGCATTGCGTGATGCATTGCGCACTCTGCAGGACTCCTTACGCCAGCGTGTCCAGTCTCTAGGTTTCTCCTTTGGGCAGACAGCGATCAGTACTGCCGAAGGCGCTGCTCGCAAACAGCTTGAGTCACTACATCTCTTTCTCGCACGCAAGCTCGAGATTCAGGATCGTCATACCCAGCAGGCAACCTTGCTCAAGGAAAGCCAGGAATCACTCTCCGAATACTACCGCCAACTCGCAAAATACAGTGGTTCCGTCGGTAGTTGGATCATACCGCTAAATCCTTTCGCTGAGGCTCTACAAAGCTTGCATGCTCGTTGCGAACGGGAAATTCAAGAAGCTAACGAATCAGCTCTATTGCAAGAATTTGATGATCTCAAAAAGCAGGAGGGTGCTTCTCTGGCTAAAATTGATTTGTGTAAGTATGAAATCGAGCAAGCACATGAAGGGATCGCAGAGACGCTTGCGCAACGCAGTCGGCCACCTGCCAAAGCGTATACACTTACAGATATCTCGGCTGTCTGGCCTCTTCTCGTTGAGATCTCACCAGAGGATCGTACTCAACTGGAAGAGCAAATTGCTGCTGTTGAGTTAGAGTTGCACCAATTTGAACTGAAAGAATTGGAATCCAGCACACGTCTTGAAACAGGTAGAGAGAAAGTTGACCTGGAGCAAGCACGTAAACGAATGCAGCAGCAAGAACGTAGTTATCAGACCAAAGAACGCGGTGGGTTGTTGATCAATGCCACGGTTGAACGACTCATGCATAAGATGATTCCGCGTATCGAGTATTATATGCAACAATTGCTGCCTTTATTGACTCGTGGGCGTTATCACGACGTAACTCTCTCAACTGAGCCTGAAGAGGGCGTCACCAGTGGCGGCGCATTCCAACTGAACATCTGGGAACAAGCGGCGGCAGAGTATATTCCGCAATCGGCTCTCTCAGGAGGAACTGCTGATCAAATCTCTCTTAGCCTGCGATTGGCTTTTGCCATTGCTGCGCTTCCACGTGAATTGAGCGCGGCTCCCGGTTTTATCCTATTGGATGAACCATTGAGCCTGGCCAGTCAGGATCGAATGCAAGCGCTTATCGACCTGGTCACAAGCCACCTGCTCTCAGAGCACTTTGAGCAAGCGTTTTTAATCTCCCATAATAGCGCTCTCGACCTGTCTATGTTCAAATATCATCTCTACATTGACAATGGTATAGTGATGGAATCCAATCTACCTGCTGAAACTGCAATGCAACAGCATGCTCTGCCATCAATATCTACCCTCGTTGGCACAAATGGCCATAGCAATAATGAGAGTGTAGTAGAGCCGCAAGAGATGCCACTCTCATCTGTATAAACCGGTTAGTGAGTGACTATAGTCTCTGGATGTTGTTGAAGATAAAGAGGTTGCGCAAGCTCAAACTATTGCTATTCAATATTATCCACAATTATGCTTGTGGCGATGTATACCACTTGTATAGGATCTTAGCCGCAGGTTTCCAATTAGGTTCAAACAAAGGAACAGACCATGCCCAAAAGTAGACCCCTATAATATGTGGGTCCACAATCACATTCATCAATGCTGCATCGTAGGCAGCTGCCTGTTCCTCGGGATCAGCTGGTTCAGCCTGCGCCTGTGCGTCTCGTTCCCAAGGGCGATAAAGGGCAAAAGCGCTGTCTCGATACCCAATTTCTGATATGAACACTTGCTTGGTGAGTTGTATCGAAAACGAATCCAGAAGTTTCCCAATTTTTTCTTGCCAAAGTCCAGGTAGGATAGCAGGGTCAAGCCTCTGTGGCCTATCTGTCAATGGAATATAAACAGAAACTCCAACAGCAGCCAACAATGGATTATGCATCCAGGGGGGTATTTGATAATAAAGAGATGACCAGTTTAGATCGTATGTCAGTTTTCCAGGAAAAATCTGGTGTACTCTTTCGATCAACTGATTCCAAAGAGGTGCAGGCGCTAGTTGGAGTTTCTCAAGCTCGGTACCTATCGCCAGTTCTTCAGCACCAGCCTGCGCGGCTGCTACTACATAAGGCTGTAGAGCTTGCCAATAGCTAGCAAACCATAGCTGCATTTGTTGGGTGGTAGAGAATTGAATCGATCCTGACCAGGTTAAAGTTCCACCAACACTCAGCAATGGGACTATAAACACATGATAATACCTGGCCTGTGCTGTACGTATCCCTGTTGCTACTGCATTGGGTGTTGGTGTCATATCTGAAACTGTAACCTGTGTCGAGGTGACTGAGGACTGATAGAGATTAATAGGTAGTTCGATCCATTGAGCGCTCGTCTGATTCTCTATGTCATTTAGTCCTACTTGCCAATTTTTATCTGTGGAATCATAAGCATTCGTTCCCCACTGAGGAAAAATCATACCAGTCTGGAAATTGGGCCTCTGCATACGTAGAACAGGAGTCGTATTCTGGTCCCTTGACGCGACTACTGTTTGGTATTGTTGAAATGGTAATGGTGTTGCATGCGAGCGAAACTGCGAGAGGTGTACGAGAGGTATGTGTCCACTTAGCAACAGCCCTTGAATAAGTACCCCCAACACCATCAAGATGAAAGCAATGAAATAGACATGCTTCGAACGTCGTTTCACCCTTTTCTCTCCATGGGTATTGTATTCAAGGATTGTTGATATGTCTGCATATGTGAAGTATCAATTTTGTTTTCTGCTGCAAGGCTCGGTTTTTGAATGACAAAGAACCCCTGTTTTGGTCGCAAACTATAGATTACTCCTGCTGCCTCTAACAATGCATACCAGATACTACAGAATACTAACAACCAGGAGACGACACGTTTCCACTGTAATTCAATCTTCTTCTTTTTCAGAAAGGGATGCGAATGCTTTGCCTGGATATCGATACCGTGAAGATATGCTAGTATGAATGTAGCCCAGGCGAAGTCAGCAGGTAGCCGCATCCAATAGAATGGACTGGCATGCACAAACAGAGCTACAACTGCTATTAGGAGAGGCAAAAATGCAATTTGCCATAAACCAATAAATATACCAAGGCACAATCTATAAATAAATGGAATTGTTGTATCTCTTACTACGGCCCGTATACCCGACAACCATCGACTGCGCTGTCTTACAAAATCTTTTACACGTTGAGGAGGTTGCTCATGTAGATAACCATCTATCCATGCAAAGCGGTAACCCTGGGCCCATGCTCGTAGGGCCCAGGCAGCATCTTCTGTGATTGAATTCGCAGAACCAACATCAAATGAGAGACGAGCATCATCCACCCCTCTAACCACGATGAAGGAACCATGTATACCAAAAAAGGGCTTGCCTAGAGCATATTGGAGACGGAACCTTCCCAGGTCATCTGCCGTCCGCAAGGCATCAGCTCCTCGAAAAAACCAGTTCCCTCCCTGGTACAAGATCGCTCCCTGTCCAATCCACCCTGCTGGATGATGTTTCCTTTTGTCATACAGGGTGCGGGCCTCTCTCTCAAGGGATCGCTGAACGAAACGATACAACCCTGCTAGCAACTTCTCGTCAACAAGACTCTCCTCATCAAGATAAATGTACCAATCTTCTAACTGGGGGCGCACACATTCCTGTAAGTATGTTAAAGCTCGTGCCTTAAAACGTGATTGGTGCAGGGTAATGTAGTCAGGTGGGACAACATAGATGTTTGTAGCGATACCTACTCCTAAATTGAGAGAAACAGGGCACTCACTAACAATCTCAATCTGATATGGTCCGGAAACCTGCGGATAACGTACAAATGCCTGGTGTACTGCTACTACGCTATCCCGCAGAACGTCGATATTATCCCCCCTTGTTACAAAGCGAAAGACGAGCCTTACAGGTTTTGCTGATGCGTATGCGAGTGGCCCCGCCTTTGCAATAATGTAAGGCAAACTTATTGGTGCTGGCATTGGACGGACCGCTTCAGCAAAAATGAACCAACCCAGCCAAAGGATTATTGCTAATGGCAAGGGAGCCAACCAGACCAGTTCTGCCCATTGAACGCCTGTCCTCCAGATTGAGGCATGAGTCGGGACATGGTCAAGTACGCCCTGGAGCCGAAGTAGCAAGAGCGTAAGTATCCCTGTTGCACAGATTAAAAAACAACGGTAGAACCAGGGTAGAAGTGCAACGAATACTCCTTTTCTAGAACGCGGAGCAGCCAGCTTGTTCATACGGGGAAGTGTGCTCATCTCTGGTAAGATTGGAGTAGGTACAGCGGGCATAGGTAGTGTAGCCAAAAACGGTACGTTAGCAGCTTCCCCTAACAGTGTTTGTTGGGTTACTGTTTCCATTCGCATTGTTGACAGGTCACAAAATGCCTCTTTCATTGATGGGTGTTCAGGCACGTTCGACACTTGTGAAAAAGGCAGAGGGTTGAATTGAGTTCCAGCGCTATTAACCATTCCATTTCGATTCCCGTTTTGCCTTATTAATCGTAGCTGTCGTAATTGCTTTAAACGCGCTGATGCTCGATCCTCCGGGCGATCAGTTTGCATATCCAGTCCTTATAGATCTCATCGTATTGAGCTTGAGAAATTGAGTAGAGTGAGCGTCAGAATGTTATATGGAAGCCCAATCTCAGAAAATTTGAAAAATAGAGAGAGTCCAAGATGTAGTTTTTGAATCAGATCAGGCCCCACTAGCTCAGGCATAAGGAGAAGCCTGTACACATACCTCCCCGAATTGTATAACGCTGCTTGTAATATCCAGTCACTTTACGACAATCTTGTATACAGGCTGCAAGTACAAAAGTACCGTGGGAGTTGGGTATCTTGATTTGCTTGCAGCTATTTAGGAAGTGATGATAAAACGGTGCGTGGGTGGTGAGAGGGCTCATCTTTAAGTATTTGGCAAAACCTTGATTTTTGGCTTCATGGATCCCTTACAGGAAGCTGTTGATCCTCTTGAATAGCCGAATAGACACCTGTTTCTGAAAGGTTGGATGCTTCAATCTTATACCAGACTGTTCCTGGAGATCTGTTTTTATCCATCCAGGGAGTTTCGTTGTCTGTACATTTGGCACAAATAGTTACCCAGGGTCCTTCCAGACCAGAGGTTGAGCGCTCGATGGTGTACCAGGAAGCCCCTGCTACCCCTCGCCATGCAAGCCTGGGAGTGGTGGTCGTGATGAGCGGTTCTCCATACAGGCGATATGCAGGAACCGGCATGCCTCTCATGGTGTAGGCGTGGTTGCGCAGTTCCGTGACTCGTTCCTGCATATCCTCTGTATCTCCCGGGTAATGCAAAGTATAGCCATCGTGGTGTTGCACATATCCAAACGTGTCGTTGTGACCGAACAACGACCAGTAGAGATCTCCTGCAATCGCAAAGTTCGTCTCAACCGTCGTGAGAAAATGAGCGAGGGGATCTCCTCCCCCACTATTATTCCATGCATACTCTTCAGCAATAAAGACCTTATTGGCTCTTAGCGCCTGACCTGCTTGCTTATTGAGTTCAGCAGTATTCAATGGGTAATACTGTCCGGTATAGACATCGACATCATTCAGCGCTACTTCACGGGTAAAATTTGGTGAGTCATAGCTTTGTCCACTGTTGCCATCGATGACCAGGTGATCAGGATCGATAGATTTCACATACTCGGCGATCGTCTGAACCCAACCAGGAGGTGCAGTTAAGCCGTTGCCCGTTTCCCAGCCGAGAATGGTCGGATCATCCTTGTAGGCCATACCGGTATAGCTATTCACCCGGTTGAGGATATGGTTGATATACTGCTCAAAATCTCCGATTACCGTAGCGTTGGTATAGAACTGTTGCTCGTCGCTAATACCTCGCCATTCGGTAAATGTATGCTTTCCTCCGTGATACCAGTGAAAGTTATCCACCAGTGGGATGATGAGTTTGATGCCATGCCTCTTTGCCGACAGAATGGCATAATCTACATGTTGAAGAGCAGTTTCATTGAACACGCCAGGTGATGGTTCAATACACAGGGGGCATCCTACGGAGATGCCAAGAGAATGGGAACGTACGACCGTCGCTCCCATTTCCTGTGCCGTTGCGAGCGCGTCGTCAACTCTAAACCTGGTTGGGTAATCTAACCCATCAACATTTTCATCTAAGCCCAACCAATAAATATTTGCTCCAGAGAAACGGAAAGATTTTCCTTTCAGTAGCAATTGGGACCCCGAGCGCACGACAAACGTGTCCGGCACCGCATGAGTTGGTTGGAGAACAAGCTGCCTGATACCTATCAGAACAAGAACCATCACAAGTATAATGACGAGGAAAATAGCTGTGCGCCGATATGACAAGACAAGAGTTTTCAGTGGCTTCAAATCATGCCTCCATAAACGCCTCAACTAACTTTCAATTTCTAGATTTTGTTTTTCAATTATATGCTTCAAAATTATTGTGCGCAAGCTAAAAGTTGATTTTGTGGCGCAATACCTATTCTCAATAATGCGAACACTGTGGTATAATCGCCATTAGTAAGAAATTCCACATCGAAAGTTGCTATTCTTAAAAGAATAGGAAATTATTTCAGACTGTTAAAATTTCAGTTCATTCCCGCTGTCCCTTGTATGTACTTGTCATCGTAGGTAAATCACCGTAAGCATTGGATTCATACGTTGTAACCTCTCTCTATGTGTTTCAATCTACCTGCTATTACAATTCTTCATCAACTGTAATCGCTGCGACTCTCGGGAGAGTGAAAGCCGAATAGTACCAAAGGGGGACTCTAAAGATGACAAATCGCCAGGGACAACGGCTTGGTAATTATCGCCTGATCCGCCTCCTGGGGCAGGGAGGTTTTGCTGAGGTGTACCTGGGAGAACATGTATTTCTTGGGACCCAGGCTGCCATCAAAGTATTACTGGTGCGGTTAGCGGATGAAGAAATGGAGGGGTTTCACAAGGAAGCTCGTACCATTGCCGGATTGACCCACCCCAACATTTTACGAGTTCTTGAATTTGGGGTTGAAGAGAATGTTCCTTTTCTCGTGCTTGAGTTCGCTCCAAATGGTACGTTACGAAAACGCCATCCAAAGGGCAGCATCTTGCCCTTGACGGTCATTGTGCCTTATGTCAGTCAAATTGCCTCTGCTTTGCAATATATCCATAACAGAAAATTGATCCACCGCGATATCAAACCTGAGAACCTGTTACTGGGAACCAATAATGAAGTGTTGCTCAGTGATTTTGGTACGGCTATGGTGTTCCAGACACTCCATACGGGCACCTTGGAGATGGCTGGAACCGTATCCTACATGGCACCTGAACAGATTCGAGGAAAGCCTCGGCCTGCCAGCGATCAATATGGGTTAGGCGTCGTTGTCTATGAATGGTTAGGCGGAGTGTGTCCTTTTCAAGGATCGTTTACCGAAATGTATAGCCAACACATGCTGGCTTCTCCACCTTCTTTACGTGCCAGGATCCCAACGATCTCCCCGGAAGTAGAACAAGTCGTGTTGACGGCACTTGCTAAGGAACCAGAGCAGCGCTTTGCCAGTGTATCGGCATTTGCGAATGCCATGGAGCAGGCGAGTAAGCCAGATCAACGCGTTTACTCCTCTTCCTCTATGTCTACTGTTGTTTCACAGCCTTCTTCTCGATCGTCTACCGTGGTCTCGCCAGAAGAAGAGGGGTTACCAACGCTGAATGCCTCCGTTTCTGAACTTATGAGTAGGCCTGTGAGCGCGACACCTCAGTATGCTACTCAAGAACATACTGCTATTCCAGGTACTGTGCCTGTCGCTCCTCAACCTGTCATTACTCCAGAGCCTGTTCTCTCTCGGCCAAAGGATGAGCCTTCACGTGGTATTTCACGGCGTTCTGTAGTAGTGGGTCTTCTTGGTTTGGGAAGCGTGGCTGTAGCCGGTGGTGCTGCCTGGCTGCTAGTTTCAAAGCAAAATCCATTTGCGTTTGGTTCGAATCCAACACCAACACCAATACCTGTTCACGGCACCCGCTACATCACTTATAAGGGCCATGCTAAGCAGGTTTATGCCGTAGCGTGGGCACCCGACGGGCAGTATATTGCCTCGGGAGGCGATGATCACCTTGTAAAGGTCTGGAGTCCGATTCCACCCGCTGGGAATGATCACTTGACCTATCTCCAGCATTCCGGTTCGGTGAATGCTTTAGCCTGGTCGCCCGATGGGACGCGCGTTGCCTCAGCAAGTTCTGATAAAACTGTGCGGGTATGGGAAGCTACTACCGGCAACAATCACTTTACATACAAGGGCCACACTGACAATATACGTACTGTAGCCTGGTCACTGGATGGGACTCGCATTGCCTCGGGAGGTGATGATAAGACGGTACAAGTGTGGGATGCGAACACAGGGAAACCTCTCGTCACTTTTTCAGGTCACACTGGAATTGTCTGGTCAGTAAGCTGGTCACCTGATAGCACACATATCGCCTCGGGAAGCGCAGATAAAACTGTGCAGGTATGGGATGCTGCTACTTCGGGCAAAACTTTCTCCTACATGTATCTTGGTCACTCCAGAGCTAATGCAGTAAAGACGGTGGCATGGTCACATGGTGGGCAGTATATCGCCTCCGGTGGTGATATACCAGAAAGCACTGTGCAAATATGGAATGCTTTCACCGGGGCACCGCTTGTGACGTATTCTGAACATACCGCTGGCATCTATGCGATAGCCTGGTCACTTGATGGGCAGTACATCGCCTCGAGTTCATGGGGAGAGGTGCGGGTATGGAATCCTGCTCCACCAACTGGGAAAACCCTTAACACCTATGCCGGTAATGCGAATGCAGTGCATGCAGTGGTATGGTCGCCAAAAGAGCGACGCATTGCCTCGGGAGGTGATGATACAACGGTGCAAATATGGCAAGCGATCTAAGATTTTCACGTGTAAAATGGTAAATCGCCAGTAAAGTAGACCTTCTGGATAAACCAATTGGGTCATCAACATGAAAGAATGAACCCGCCGCAGACCTGAGGCCTGAAATCCTCTGGTGAGCGTAGCGGGTTCATTCTTTTACCGCATAATAGTCCTAAAGACAACTATCAAAGCCGTAAAAGCAGAATTTCCAGGGTTTATTTTCAAGTAGAACGGCTATTTTGACAGTTTTGTTTCCCATGATCCTCAGCCAAAACGTCAGCAACATAGTTTGAATGAAAAGCCTTCGAAACTCAATAGAAATTTTCGTATATGTAAGGAATTTGTATATGTCGCGCTCAAGTAAAGTTAGATTGTTGGGAATTCTCGCATTTGCTTTGGTTTCGATAAACGTGTTCTGGCTTCGACCATTTAGCTCTATCTGGGCGCATAAGACACAAAATGCTTCTTCAATCCAAACAGCATCATCTTTGCCCTACAACGAATATGCCAATGGTCCCTACACAGTGCAGGGCAGCTCTATTCTGGGATCTGACGGTAAACCCTACCTGTTTCATGGCATTGGGCGAGACAGCCTGGAGTACGACTGTAAAGGGGATGGATTCTTTGATGCCCAACATCTTGCGTATATGGGCCCTGGCACGAATACATCCAGCGGAACGTATTGGTATGCCAACACGGTTCGACTTCCACTTAGCGAGAGCTACTGGCTCAATGGACAACCTGCCCAACAGTGTACATCCGCTCAGTATCAAAGTCTCATAAAAACGTCAGTTGATATCCTGACTTCATTACATCTAAATGTCATTATTGATCTACAATGGACTGATGCAGGTGGACAGGCTGCGGGTGGAGGAGCAGCCTGGCAAATGCCCGATAATGATAGTGTTACCTTCTGGAAACAGGTTGCTACGATTTACGCGAGCTATTCCAATGTACTTCTTGAATTATTTAATGAGCCACATCCAGGGCCCTGGTCATGTTGGGCAGCGCCATGTACTATTTCAAATGATACCTCCTGGGTAAGTGACTGCGTGTGTACGCAGACGTTCACGTATCAGAGTGTTGGTATGCAGGCCCTGGTTGATGCCGTGCGTGGGACGGGCGCTGCTAACCTGGTGCTGTTAGGCGGGATGAATTGGGGCTATGATCTCAGTCAGATTGCTACTTATCCTATCACTGGCACGAACGTGGTGTATGACACACATCCCTATCCCTACAATGGCAAGCAGCCACCCGATTGGGATACTGCTTTTGGCAATATCAGCAACTCCTATGCCGTAATATCTGCTGAAAGTGGAGAATATGATTGTGGTACGAGCTATATGAGTCAATTACTCTCTTATTTCGATGCTCATAGGATAAGCTGGATAGGCTGGTCTTGGGTTTCAGCAGGCTCAATTTGCAAGTATCCTCAACTCATTACAGATTATTCAGGTATGCCGACTGCTAATATGGGAATCTTCATTTACCAGTATTTACGCAGCTACGCTTCAGTGTCGGCACCAATCCCTACGCCATCTCCATCACAGTCACCCAGCCCGACTCCACTGCCAACACCCGCAACAGGCCCGGTCAGTAAACTCTGGTACTTTGCTGAAGGACGAGTGGGGGCTGGATTCAAAGAGTTTCTTACGCTAAGTAATCCAACGAATACGAATTGCAGGGTGAATATACAGTATTTGACACAGCCAGATAGGGGAAATAGTGGGACAAAAATGGTATCAATAAGTGTTCCA
>WNGI01007895.1_pt1 | contig 11324 bp, 8 predicted proteins | sample 5400621 | NCBI WGS metagenome assembly WNGI01 (sample SAMN13153374, study PRJNA577476) | soil metagenome | isolation source: 20 cm soil or saprolite under Garry oak tree replicate 1 | place: USA:California | collected 2016-06-15
GTGATCCGAAATTACGAAGGAAAGATTTTCGAATATCCCGAGACTAGCGGCGATCAATCGGTGCAATTCGCGCCGCAGCGCGAATACCACGACGAGTATTTATACTCGTAGCCCGCGTCTCTCATTCCGAGCGGAGTCGCCTGCCGCGCAGTAGCTTTATGCGAAGGTCGGGAGGAATCTCTTACTCGGCACAAAATAATGAGAGATGTCTTCGCCCATTCGACTCCGCTCAGGGCAAGACTTTCGGTCGACATGACAAAAGCTTCCTGTGGGTAGACTGTCTCGCCGCCGATCACGGTCGTAACGCGGCGCGTATTTCTGTCATCCTGAGCGGAGCGAAGGATCTCTCACAGACTTACGGATCACACTTGCTTTAAGAAGTGTGAGGCAAAGCCGGGATGTGAGATTCTTCGCCGTGTCGCGGCTGAGGATGACAAACTTGGCGCGCGGATTGTAATCAGTGCGACGCTTCGAACACAATCTCGCCGCCGATAACCGTCATCTTACAGCGGGTTTTGAGAATTTCCGGCTCGGGAATTTTCATGATGTCGTTGGAGAGCACGGTGAAGTCCGCCAGCTTGCCGGCTTCGAGTGAGCCTTTATCATTTTCTTCGAATGCGGCGTAAGCAGGCCAGATGGTGAACATCTTGAGCGCCTGGTCGCGCGAAACCGCTTCTTCCGGATGCCACCCTTCGCCGGAAAATCCCTGGACGCTTTTGCGGGCAACGGCTGCGTAGAATTCGATCATCGGTTCGCCGCGCTCGACCGGCGCGTCGGAACCGCCTGCGATGATGCAGCCAGATTTGATGAGATTTTGCCATGCATAAGCTCCGGTCAGCCGTTCCATTCCGAGCCGGCTGGGGGCGAAGAACAGATCGCTAATCGCCTGCGAAGGTTGCATTGAAGGAATCACACCGAGCCTGGCAAATCGCGGAATGTCGGCCGGATCGAGAATTTGAGCATGTTCAACTCGCCAGCGGGGTTCGTGTATCCCTCTTTGCTCCGGCGGCACAGTTCGGAAGGCTTGCTCATAAAGATCGAGAATTGTCCGGTTGGCCCGGTCGCCGATCGCGTGTGTCTCGACCTGAATGCCGCGGCGCAGAGCTTCTTCGAATATTGGTTTTAGGTCAGACTCTCTTTCCGTGAGAAAACCCGCCCCAGCGGGCGCATCGCTGTATGGTTTCAACAAAGCAGCGCCGCGCGAGCCGAGAGCGCCGTCAAACACAACTTTTATTGTTCTTTGCGTGAAGCGGCGGTCGTAGGCAGCCAGGGTTGGCCCTTCGTGCAACAGCTTTTCTGCATCTTCGCCCGGTCCATAAACCGCGTTGTAGATCCGCAGCTTCACTTTTCCCTCCTCGAAACAACTCCGGATTATCTTGATGTCGTCGCGGTGGCTGCCGGCATTTTGAATTTCGCACCAACCGAGCCCGATTTCTCGATTCACGCCGCGGAGGAACGCCTCTTTCCGTTGTGTCTCGCTCGGCTGGGGAACATGTTTCTCGACGAGGTCCTGCGCGTTATCCAGCAGCATGCCGGTCGGTTCGCCGCTCGTTTTATCTTTTAAAATTTCGCCGCCGAACGGATTCGGCGTGCTCTTGTCGATGTTTGCCATCTTCAATGCGGCGCTGTTCGCAATCCCGGCATGACCATCGGCGCGCGTGAGGAAAACGGGATTATCAGGCGCGATTGCATCAAGATCGCGCCGTGTCGGAAATTGCGGCGGTTTCCAAAATGTTTCGATCCAGCCGCGCCCGGTGATCCATTGGTGACGCTTCGTCTGCGCTACCTGCGCCTTCACTCTGGCGAAGAAATCTTCGAGGGTATTTGCGCCTTCGAGATTCAACGTCAGTTCGCGCGCCCCAATCCCGAAGATGTGGCAATGCGAATCGGTCAGGCCAGGCACAACTGTGTTTCCCTGAAGATCGACAATGCGCGTTTTGTCGTGGGCGAGTTTTCTTGCCTCTTCGTTCCGTCCCACGAAAACGATTCGGCCGGCTTTCACCGCCACCGCCTCGGCATGGGGTTGTCCTTCGTTAACGGTGTAGATGTTTCCGTTGACGAGAACGAGATCGACACTTTCCGCGGAGCTCATGCGGCCGAGGAAAAGAGAAACCAAAAAGAAAATTAAGCGCAGGGAATTTCGGCGTCGATTGAGACCAAGCCCATGATCTTTGGAGGGCGGAGCTATCTTGACACCCAAATCCGTGCCGCCTGTCCAGGGCCCGGGAGAACTCGCCCCTCCACCATTTTCCGGCTGGTTGCTTCTCGCCAGGTCAAAACGCATTTGCGACGTCCTCGGTGAGTTCGGCTTTCACTTGACGGTTCCCTGAACTTTTGACGTTATGAATTTTGCCAATTCTCCAGTTTTCCGTATCGGGGGATTGGGCCGTTTCACTTTTGGATCGAAAATGCCATTGAGCGATGAATTTTCCTTGGCCAGCCCACACCCGATTTATAGACTTTTCGCTTTCCGCAGAACGCACAAGCAACATCAAATTTTGCAACGTCTGAACGAAGCACATCCTAAGCTTAATTCTGATACGTTTTTAGGTTGGCGGCTCGACTCGGGCAGCAAAGGGGTCCGCTAGTCTTATGGCGAACTTCTTTCCACGCTGGAGCAATTGGCTGCCCCTTAAAATCGCCATTTGCGGCGTCTTTATTGTTAGCGGGTTGACGGCTGGAACCTGGTACTACGTGACACCTAAGTACACGCGCGTGGGTTACGAACCGATCCAACCAGTGCCGTTTCCGCACGACATCCACGTCTCGCAACTTGGGATGGATTGTCGTTACTGTCACAGTTTCGTCGAGGTAGCGGCCCATTCAAATCTGCCCAACACGCAGACGTGCATGAATTGCCATACGCAGGTGCAAAAAGATAATCCCAAGCTGGAGCCAGTGCGAGCAAGCTGGAAGACCAGCAAACCGATTGAATGGGTGCAGCTGCATCGCACGCCTGATTACGTCTACTACAATCATTCCGCGCACGTAAACCGCGGGATCAGCTGCTACAGCTGTCATGGCGAGATTAATCACATGCCGGTGGTTTATCACGCCAAGCCACACAGCATGGCGTGGTGCCTGGAATGCCACCGGCACCCCGAAAATTTTCTTCGTCCGCAAGAGGAAGTCTTTAATCTCGATTGGAAACCGGATGACGTGAAGCCGGTCGAGTTTGTCTCCAAATACGGGCACCCCAACGACGTGAGCGAAGATTGGTCGAAGAAGAAGAAATTAACTCAAGCTGAGATCGGCCAAACTTTGAAAGAGCGCTGGAATATCAACCCGACAATCAATTGCCAGGGTTGTCACCGATGAGCTTTGAATCATCCATAGTTCGACGACCGAAAGTCTGGGGAGCGCACGCGCCCCGCGTGCTGATTTCGGCGCCCTCGCCGAAATCGTCTTCCGGCCAACAGCAAACACTCGATCAAAAGTTCGCGATCGCGAGGGCGCAATCGCCAGCACGCGAGGCGCGTATGCTCCCCAGATGAAACGCGTTTTTCAGCATCCGCCCGCGCCGCTGACCGGAAAGCATTATTGGCGGAGCGTTAATGAGCTGAGCGATACCCTCGAGTTCCGCGAGTGGCTGGAGCGCGAATTTCCTGCCGGCGCCGCTGAACTGAAGGGCGACGAATGGTCGCGCCGAAGCTTTTTGAAATTGATGGGCGCGTCAATGGCGCTCGCCGGCTTCGGATTAAACGGATGTCGCCGGCCGGAGGCCCACTTGGTTCCCTTCACTAAGAGCGCCGAATGGACGATTCCCGGCAAATTCCTCTATTACGCGACGGCAATGCCGCGGCGCAACGGCGCGATTCCTCTCGTCGCTACAACCGTCGATGGCCGGCCAATCAAACTTGAGGGCAACCCGCTCCATCCCGCCAGCGGGGGAGCGACTGATATGTTCGCGCAGGCGTCCATTCTCGACCTGTACGACCCAATGCGGTCGAGACGTTTCGTTAACAAAGGCAAGACTTCAGACCGGGCGATGTTTGACACGTACATCGAGAAATTGCGCCCGGGGTTGGCGGCCGATCGGGGTGCTGGGCTGGCCTTTCTTGTTGAGGAAACGCATTCGCCGACCCGCGAGCGATTGCGGCGCGAGCTTGAAAAAGCTTTTCCCGGTATGCGCTGGTGTGTTTACGACGCGATCCCGAATCATGCGGAACAAACCGCCACCCAAACCGCGTTCGGTCCAAATGCGCGTTTGATTCCGCGGTTGGAGCGGGCCGACGTCGTGCTCGCGCTGGACAGCGATTTTCTTGACTGCGGGGAAGGCGATGTTGCGTCTGTCCGGGCGTTCACATCGCGCCGTCGCGTAAGCACGGCTAAAGAGAACATGAACCGACTGTACGTGGTCGAAAACCGTTTCACGCTTACTGGTTCAATGGCGGATCACCGTTTGCGTTGTGCGGCGAGCCAGATTCCGGCGGTGGTCCATGCCGTGGCCAGGAGAATTGCAGACGGAACCAAAGATGCCGGACTTTCCTCGCTGGTCGGAGCAATAGCCAGCCCGACGAGTGCGCAGGCGCTCGATGAGCAATGGATCGCCGAAGCGGCCAATGACCTTGTTGCTAAAGCTGGAGCGAGTCTTGTCCTCGCCGGATCCCAGCAGCCCCTGGTCGTGCAGCTGCTCGTTTACGCGATCAATTCGGCGCTGAAGAACATTGGCACCACGTTAATTGTGCGCGAGTTCGCCCGAAATCCGAATACCAAGAGTATTTTGCAATTGGCGGCGGATATCGCGGCCGGAAATGTAAAGCAGCTTTTCATTTTCGGGGGAGATCCTGTTTTCAACGCTTTGCGTGCACTGGATGACCCAGCGACCAAGCAGCAGTGGGACTGGATCGATTTGCAAAAGAAGGTCCCGGAAGTTGTCCGGCTGGGCTATCACGAAGATGCAACGTCGCAGCTCAGCCAATGGCATGTCCCCATGGCACATTATCTAGAGTCCTGGGGCGACGCGCTCACATCCGACGGCGCTTACTTGTCTGTTCAACCGATGATTTCGCCGCTCTTTGGCGGGCTTTCGGAAATCGAATTGATGATGATGTTGCTCGGCGGGTCGACAGTTGAAGGTCGCGAGTTGGTGCAGGAAACGTTTCGCGCGACAGCTCCATCCGGCGACTTTGAAACTGCCTGGTCGCGCTTCTTGCATGATGGCTTTGCCGCGCATATTCCTTTGCGGGATCGCGCCGCGAGCTTCAACGCGACTTTAGCAGGCCGCCTCGCCCAGATGCATGGGGTCGCGACGCCTCCACCGACGGCGGAATCGCCGGAAGTCGTTTTTGTGCGCAGCTACGCGATCGACGATGGCCGCTATATTAATAATGGCTGGCTGCAGGAAATGCCGGATCCCATTACTAAGCTGACGTGGGACAACGCCGCATTGATGAGCCCGGTTTTCGCCAGCCGTCTGGGCGTGGAAACGGGCGATCTTGTCCGGATCACAATCACCGATGCGGCGCATGAAGGAAGTAATCAGCCGGTCAAGCGCGAGCTCGTCATTGCTGCGCTGATTTCACCGGGTCACGCCGACAACTCCGTTACAATTGCGCTCGGCTATGGCCGCACCGTTCCTGGAATGGATCCGCTTCCCTACGCCGGCGGCGATGTGGACGCGAAGCCGAGGCCGCCCGAGCAAATCGGGTTCAACGCTTATCTCCTGCGCACGGCCACCAACCCGCACTTTGTCGTCGCGGATGGGAAAGGGATCGAAAGCGTCAAAATTGAAAAGGCTGGTGGCAAATATCCGCTGTCGATCACGCAGGAACATTGGAGTATCGAAGGCCGCGGTCTCGTGCGCGAAGCGACGCTTGATCATTATCGCGCCGATAACCACTTCGTGAAGAAAGTAGCGGGAGACGAAGAGCTTCCCCAAAGACTGCCTTCACTCTATAGCCATCCGCCTTTGAACGCGGGCGACCAATGGGGCATGACGGTGGATCTAAACGTGTGCACCGGTTGCAGCGCATGCGTTATAGCCTGCCAGGCGGAAAACAATATTCCGGTCGTGGGAAAACTTCAGGTGGCTCACGGTCGCGCCATGCATTGGATTCGAATCGATCGCTACTACGCCAGCGAGAAATCATTCGATCAGGACAAGCGCGAGTGGCCGGAAAATCCGGAGATCGTGCACGAGCCAATGATGTGTCAGCATTGCGAAAACGCGCCCTGCGAGACGGTTTGCCCGGTCAACGCGACTATCCATAGCGAGGACGGCCTCAATGTCATGGCTTACAATCGATGCATCGGCACGCGGTATTGCGCCAATAACTGTCCGTTCAAAGTTCGCCGCTTTAATTATTTCGATTACAACCAGCGGCCGGTTGGGAAAAAGAAAATCGCCGGCCAGTTCGGCATTTACGAGGAGTATATCGCTCCACTGACCGCAAAGGGCGCGCCCGACATCGTGAAGTTACAAAAGAATCCGAACGTCACAGTGCGCATGCGCGGCGTAATGGAGAAGTGCACCTTTTGTGTGCAACGAATCGAGGAAGCGAAGATCGCCGCCCATGTCCGCGCCGGCGCGTCCGGGAACACGCGAATTCCGCGCGATTCATTCACGAGCGCGTGCGCCCAGGCTTGCCCAACGGAAGCGATTGTTTTCGGTGACATCGCGGATCCGGAAAGCCGCGTCTCAAAAATGAAGGCGCAGGACCGCAATTATCGATTGCTTGAATATCTAAATGTAAACACGCGCACCAGCTACCTCGCCCGTATCCGGAACCCCAATCCAAAAATGCCCGACGCGCATAAGATTGCAGTGGCAAGTCCGGTGGAAGAAGCGCACGCCGAAAACGCGAAGCACGATCACGAGCAGCATATTAAAGGCCCATTGAATCCGGAGGACAAACCCTGATGGATTGCCAATCGCCAATCGCCAATCGCAAATCGCAAATTCCCTAACATGGACGGGGCCCCAACAGCACCAGAAGTAATTGAAGACGAGGCGGCCGCTTCGGTCGAACGCCCACTCGCGCGTGTTCCGTTGCTCCTGAATAAACGCAACTTCAGCTGGCTTACTGAAAGAATTTCGGGCGTCGTGGAACAGCCAGCTCCCCGTTGGTGGTGGGTGACGTTCACCATTACGGCGACAATTGCCTCTTTTGGCCTCTTCTGTATCGGTTACCAAATTTCCACCGGCGTCGGCACCTGGGGACTCAATCATCCCGTTGGCTGGGCCTATGATATCACCAATTTCGTTTTCTGGATCGGCATCGGTCACGCCGGCACGCTCATTTCGGCCATTCTATATTTGCTGCGGCAAAAATGGCGTACTTCTATCAATCGTTCGGCCGAAGCGATGACCCTGTTCGCGGTCATGTGTGCCGCGATCTTCCCTGGCATTCACGTGGGCCGCGTCTGGATGGCGTGGTATCTGGCACCGCTGCCTAACAACTACGGAATCTGGCCGAATTTTCGTAGTCCACTCATGTGGGACGTGTTTGCGGTTTCGACTTACTTCACCGTCTCGGTTTTGTTTTGGTACACCGGATTGGTTCCAGATCTGGCAACCTTGCGCGATCGCGCGACTACCAAGATCAAGAAGTTTTTGTTCGGTATTTTCGCGCTCGGCTGGCGGGGTTCAAACCGCCACTGGCGTCATTATGAAATGGCATATTTGCTGCTGGCCGGTCTTTCCACGCCGCTGGTGCTGTCAGTGCACAGTGTGGTTTCGTTCGATTTCGCCACATCTATCCTGCCGACCTGGCACACGACAATTTTCCCGCCCTACTTCGTCGCTGGCGCAATCTTCGGCGGGTTTGCCATGGTCTTGACGCTGATGCTTCCAGCGCGCGCCATGTTCAAGCTGCACGACATCATCACGCCGCAACACATCGACAAGATGGCCAAGATCATTTTGTTGACCGGCTCCTTTGTCACCTATGCCTACCTGATGGAGTTTTTCGTGGCCTGGTACAGCGGCAATCATTACGAGCGATTCGCTTTCTTAAATCGCATCCTCGGTCCCTACTGGTGGTACTGGTGGGTCGGCATGCTTTTTTGCAACATGCTTTCGCCACAGTTGTTCTGGAGCAGATGGTGCCGAAGGAATGTTTTTGTCGTCTACTTCGTCTGCATGTGCGTGAACGCCGGCATGTGGTTCGAACGCTTCATCATCATCGTCGGCGGATTACATCGCGATTTTCTACCATCGTCGTGGGGGCTCTTTATTCCGACCTGGGTCGATCTGTGGACGTTCATCGGCACGCTCGGAATATTCACTTCGCTCTTTCTGCTTTTTATCCGCTATCTCCCGATGATCGCGATGTCGGAAGTTAAGATTATCGTCCCGGAGGCGGACCCGCATTATGTCTCAGCCATGGAACATCATCCGGTTGCGGCCGGCGGAATGGAGCGCATATGAGGACCCCTTCCGGTCACAAGGTGTATGGGATGGCCGCAGAATACCCGAGCGCGGCCGCGCTCTACGAGGCGGCGAAGCTGGTGCGGGACGCCGGGTTCAAACGTTGGGACGTGTATTCTCCATTTCCCATCCACGGCATGGACGAAGCCATGGGACTGGGAAAATCATGGCTTAGCGCGGTTGTTCTCATAGGCGGGATTACCGGTTTGTTGACTGCGGTCACGCTCGAGTTTGGTCCGTCATGGTTCATCTATCCCGTAATCGTTCACGGGAAACCTTACGATTGGAGAACGGTCCCGGCGTTTTTCCCGATCATGTTTGAGCTGACGATTCTTTTCGCTGCCTTCGCCGCGTTCTTTGCCTGGCAGTTGATGAACGGGCTGCCGCGTTGGTACCATCCGCTTTTCAATTGGGAGCGGTTCAGTCGCGTCAGCAATGATGGATTTTTCCTCGCCATCGAAGCGCGTGATCCCCGGTTCACGGAAATGGAAGCCCGCGAAATTTTGGAAAAGAGCGGCGGGCAAAACATCACCATCGTGCACGAAGACTGAGTATGTTACGCGGCTTTTTCTTGCTTTTTCTTTTGTCCACCATTGCGCTCGTCGCCATCTTCGGCTTTCGCGGCCAAAAGAGCACAGGCTCACCGTTGGAGGTTTTTCCTGACATGGTTCGCCAGGTGAAAGTGCGCGCCCAGGCCCCGCTCGTCTTTTTTGGGGACGGACGGGGCTCGCGTCTACCGGTGACGGGAACAGTACCGATTGGGTACGAAATGCCGAAACCGCAAACCATCGCCACGCCGGCCTCTGCTGCCCCGGCGCCAGAAACTCATCCTGACCTCGCCTTCAGCGCCGGCCCCGATTATTACAACACTGGGAAAATGGGAGATCGCTGGGGCACGGGTCTACCAGTGAAGGTCACGGCTGGTTTAATGGAGCGGGGGCGGCAGCGCTTCAACATCACCTGCGCGATGTGTCATGGCGCCACCGCCGCGGGCAATGGCATCACCAAGCAACATGGCCTGGCGACTGTCGTGACCTTGCAAGACGAGCGCATTCGCCAAATGGCGGACGGCGAGATTTTTAACACGATCACAAATGGCAAGAACACGATGATGGCTTATGGCCCGAATGTCACGGTGGCGGATCGTTGGGCGATTATCGCCTACTTAAGAGCACTGCAGCGGAGTCAGAATGCCTCGATCAACGATGTCCCTCCGGAACATCGGGCCGAGTTGGAAAAAAAATGAGCGAACGTTCCCAGGCACCTCAACCAGAAGGCGAATACTTCGAGACGAATCGATTCGCCGGACTCTCTGTTCTAGTCGGGGGGATTGCCTTCGTCGCGTTGGTCCTTTGCGTCGTCGGCGCTGCGGTTGAACCGATTCAATTCAGTTGCCTTCGTCGCGTTGGTCCTTTGCGTCGTCGGCGCTGCGGTTGAACCGATTCAATTCAGTTTTTCTTGGCTCTTTGCTTTTGCCTTCTTCTTCACGCTATGCGCGGGTTGTTTCTTATGGACGATCATACATCACGCGGTTGACGCCGAATGGTCGGTGGTGGTTCGACGCCAATTGGAAAATATTGCCTCGCTTCTCGCGGTCATGGCGCTGTTTTTTGTGCCGGTTCTGCTTTTGCGACACCATCTCTACGAATGGATGAATATCCCGCCCGGGCGGGATCCGGTGCTGGATTTAAAGCGCGCTTATCTCAATTGGGGCTTCTTTCTCGTTCGCGCCATTATTGTCCTCGGGTTTTTCATCATTGCTTCGCAACTGCTGCGTCGTTTCTCTATTCGACAGGACAAGGATGGGAACCCGCTGTTTACCATCTGGATGCGGAAAGTCTCCTTCGTTAGTCTGCCGCTCTTCGCGCTCGCTCTTACGTTTGGCGCCTGCGATTGGTTCATGAGCTTGGACTACAAATGGTTTTCCACTATGTGGGGCGTTTACATTTTCGCCGGGGCCGCCGGCGCCTCCATGTCGTTGCTGGTCCTTGTCATCACGGCTTTGCGTCAGGCCGGTTATTTGAAGGAAACCGTGACGCTTGAGCATTACCACATCATGGGTAAATGGATGCTCGCCTTTTGCGTTTTCTGGGCCTACATCGGCTTCAGCCAATACATGCTCATCTGGTATGCGAACATCCCGGAAGAAACACAGTATTTTCTGGCGCGAAATACCGAATCATGGTGGCTCCTCAGCACCTTCCTCGTAATCGGGAGATTCTTCGGTCCTTTTGCCATTTTGTTGCTGCGCTCAATCAAGAAACATCCGCATCAACTCTGCTGGGTCGCGGGCTGGATCCTGGGCATGCAAATGCTCGACATGTACATCATCATTTTACCTGCTCTGCATGGCACCGGCGTGCATCTCAGCATTTGGGATTTTGTTGCGCCTATCGGGATGGGCGCCACCCTGGCTTTCATTTTCCTGCGCATTGTTGCGCGGCCCTCACTCTTTCCCATGCGTGACCCGCGCTTGGTTGAATCGTTGAAACTGGTGAATTGATATGGCCGACGAGGAATCACTTCGCCAGGTTGCGCAATCGCACGCGCCGTTTTCCGTATGGCTTGGCATCGTGCTTCTCTTTGCCCTCTTCGGCGTCATCGTTCTCGCGATTATTGGGCCGGCTCCGCGCGGTGATTCATACGAACAAACGCGGGTAAAAAAGCGCCTGGATGGTCTCAAGACATTGCGCGAACAAGACGCCCAGGCACTGACAACCTACGCCTGGGTCGACAAGAGCAAGGGAGTCGCGCGAATCCCTATTGAGCGGTCCATGGAACTGACGGTCGCGCAGCTTGCCCAGAAGACGCTCGCACCGGCTGGGCCAATCGCCACTCCATCCCCGCCGACCACTGCCTCTGCGCCCGCTTCACCGGCGGCTCCGGCTACACGCGCGGCGTCGCCAACAGCGAGCGCGACGGCGACAGCGGCCCCTTCACCCTCAGTCACGCC
>WNGI01005624.1_pt1 | contig 11323 bp, 11 predicted proteins | sample 5400621 | NCBI WGS metagenome assembly WNGI01 (sample SAMN13153374, study PRJNA577476) | soil metagenome | isolation source: 20 cm soil or saprolite under Garry oak tree replicate 1 | place: USA:California | collected 2016-06-15
GGCCGGCGCGATCGTCGCATCGCAGCTGGCATGCTCGGAAGCGATGCCAACGTTGCAAGAGCTCGAAGCGGAGCTCGCCTGATGGAGCTGTTGCTACGCCACGGCGAGTGGGACCTGGTCGACCCGGCGTCGGCGGCGTGGCGCTGCCTGTCGTTCCGCGTCGAGCGCCTGCGCGACGGCGAGCAGGTCTCGCGGCAGACGGGAGACGAAGAGATCGCACTCGTGCCGTTGGGCGGCCGGTGCGCGGTCGAGAGCGGCGGCGAGCGATGGGAGCTCGGCGAGCGCGCAAGCGTCTTCGACGGCATGCCCTGGGCCCTGTACCTCCCGCACGACACGGAGTACACGCTGTCCGCGTTAGGCGACGTCGAGGTCGCAGTCTCCGGAGCGCGCGCAGACGAACGGCTCGCGCCGCGGCTGGTCACCCCGAGCGACGTCGAGATCGAGGTGCGCGGTTCCGGCAACGCGACGCGCCAGATCAATCACATCCTCAAGCCCGAGTTTCCCGCGCAGCGCCTCCTGGTGGTGGAGGTGTTCACGCCCGCGGGAAACTGGTCGAGCTATCCGCCACACAAGCACGACGAGGATCAGCCGCCCGAAGAGGTCGTGCTCGAAGAGGTCTACTACTACCGCATGCAGAGCGACCCGCCGGGTGCGTTCGCGGTGCAGCGTCTCTACAGCCCGCAGCACGGAACCGACGTCACGGAGACCGTGCGCGACGGCGACATCATGCTTGTGCCGCACGGCTACCACACGACCTGCGCGGCACACGGCTACGACCTGTACTACCTCAACGGCCTCGCCGGCGACCGCCGGTCGATGGCGTCCACCGACGACCCGTCGCTCGCCTGGATTCGTCCCGCCTGGGCGAACCTCGAGCCCGACCCGCGCGTGCCGCTCGTCACGCTCGAAGGACGGCGACGCTGAGCATTCGCGTCGCGAGCGCGCCCTGCAGCTACGGGGCCTTCGAGATCACGGTCGGGGTCCTGCCCGACGTTCCCGGCCCAGAACGCGTGCTCTCGGCGATGTCGGACGCGGGATACGAGGGAACCGAGCTCGGCCCTCCTGGCTACCTGGGCCAGCGCGACAACCTGCGCGACCGGCTCGAAGAGCACGGTCTGGTACTCGTGGGCGGCTACATCCCGATCCGCTTCAGCGAGCCCGAGCACTGGGACGAAGATCTCACAGCTATGGGCGGAACACTGGACCTGTTCGCGGCCGCCGACGGAACCGAGGCCAAGGCTGTCCTTGCAGACGCCGGCTCCCCCGAGCGCGCGCGGTTTCCAGGGCGGGCGGCTACGGATCATTCGATCGGTCTCGATACCTCGGGGTGGCGGCGGCTGTCCGAGGGCGTCGCACGCGCTGCCGATCTGGCGCGCACCCGTGGCTTCGAGCCGACGTTCCACCACCACACCGCGACGTTCGTCGAGGCGCCGTGGGAGATCGAGCGCTTGCTCGAGCTGACGGACGTCAGCCTGTTGCTCGATACGGGTCACCTCGCCCTGGGCGGCGGCGATCCGCCCCAGGCGCTTCGCGACTGGGGCGAGCGGATCAACCATGTGCACATCAAGGACGTGCACAACGACATCCTCGCGGGCGTGATCGCCGACGGCGCCGACATGCCGGAAGCGTGGCGGCGCGGAGTGTTTTGCGAGCTCGGAACCGGCGACGTCGACCTCGACAGCTTCTTCGACGAGTTGGCGCGATCGCAATACTCGGACTGGCTGGTCGTGGAGCAGGACATGGTCCCGCAGTCGCCGCAGGACGCGGCCGATGCGGAGGCTTCGCAGATCCGCAACCGCGCTTGGCTGACTGAGCACGCAGGTCTTTAGTGCCCCTGCCGGTGATGCTGCCGAGTCTCTGGGTCGCGAGCACCAAGCCAGAGGCCGCACTCGACCGCAGCAAGGCTGGTCTGCCTTGCTAAGGGCGAGGGTGGACTCTGGCGCCGCGTGATCGCGGGCCAGAGGCCGGCAAGTATTGCCGGCAGGGGCACTAAGAGAGGTCGCGCGTCCAGGCCAGGTCGAGTGCGCGCAGCGGGAGGATGACGCTGCGGTGCGGCCCGACGAGCAGGACCTTCTGCTCCTGCGCGACTGCCAGCCAGCCCTCGTCGCTCGACCACGCAACCGAGACGAGCAGGCCGAAGCGCCGAACCCGCGGGAGATCTCGCCGGCGCGCGTCGTATACGCGTACCCCGTTCGCCGTTCCCAGCACGACATAGTTTCCCTTTGGGCTTCCTCGCAGCTCGACCACGCGGGATGGCACATACGGCTTGAGTCCGACGATCCGTCGGCCCGAGAACACTGCGAGCACCGTGCGTGACCCGGTTGACGCGACCACCGCGAAACGGGTGGGGCTGAGCCACGCGACTCTGCTTGCGCGCCACCCCGACGTTCCTCGGAGCGCGCGCTGACCTGCGAGGGCATCGGCGAGCTGGGTCCGACTCCGCAACACCTGTGCCCGGCCCGTGCGCGGGAACTGCACGATCGCGCCGCGGCGGATGTATGTCATCGAGCCGTCAGGTCTCCAGGCCGGGGCGCAACCGCCGATCATCGGCAGCGACGGTCCGGTGGTTGCGCTCACGATGACGCGTCGATGCTCGTCACAGCGGGCCGCGAGCGGTGTGTCGCGAGGCCAGAGCGACCAACCCGGAGGCGCGGACGCCGGTGAGACGAGAGCGCGGCAACCTCCACCACGCGGCGCCGGCGCGGCTGCAAGCGACGGCAGACGCAACGCGTGCAGCCGGCAGGTTCCATCGACGAAATAGAGCACGCCGCTGACGCTGTCTGTCCGCAGTCGCGCGGCCAGCCCGTCGCGATCCGCCAGGTGAACGTCGCGCAGCGTCACGACGTTCTTCGTCTTCGCGCGCGAGAAGGACTTGCCGAGAGAATCGACAACGGCAGCTCCGACGACACCGATCGCGAGCAAGGCGAGCGCAATCGTCCCGAGACGCGGACGTCTTCTCATGGCCACGGCCAGTCCGTTCCAACCGCGCGCGGCTGCCCGGCCACCCCGCTTGCGCGGGCAGCGATGCCGGTCGCGACTGCGCGCCGGTCATCGTCGAGCGTCGGACCTGCCGGCCCCGCGCCTGTGCATGCGGAGACAAATGCGGTGAGCTCGGCAACGTAGGCGGCCGCGAAGCGTGCGCGGTAGTCCGGCGGGAACCGCGCGGCATCCGAGCGGTTGATCATGTCCGCCGTTCCGTCGCCCGGCCCACGGACGAAGACGGAACCTTCGCTCCCGACAACCTCACAGCGGATGTCGTGCCCGAACGACGACGTTCGTGACACGTGCGTGACCGCAATGCCGCCGCTCGCGAAGCGGATCGTCACGAGGCCGTTGTCGAGATCGCCGAGACGTATAAGCACCGGGTAGACGAGCGCCTGCCGTGCGACCGAGACCACGATCGGCTCGTCATCGAAGAGCCAGCAGGCCGCGTCATAGTCGTGCGACGCCATGTCGAGCAGAAAGCCGCCGGTATCGAGTGGATCCTCTCCGGCGGGCCACTCGGTATCCCGGCTCGTGAGCAGGATGACGAGCGGCTTCCCGGCCTCGCCGGCCTGAACGCGGCGACGCGCCTCCACGAAACCGGCGTCGTATCGCCGCATGTAGCCGACCTGGACCACCTGGCCGGGACGCGCAGCACTCTCCAGCCGAAGCGTGTCGTGCTCTGCCAGCGAGGTTGCTCCCGGCTTTTCCAGGAAGAGATGCTTGCCCGACCTCAGGACTTCCACCGCGAGCGACCCATGATCCACGGAGCGGGCGGCAAGAACGACCGCTTCGACATCGTCCCGGGCGAAGAGATCGGCGTAGCCGCAGTGGGCGACTCCGAGCCGCCTCCCCACTTCCTCGGCTCGCCCTTCTCGAGCGGCGGCGACCGCCACGAGCTCGGCCCCGGGGAGCCGCTGGGCGTTCTCGGCATGGAGGGTGCCCATCCCGCCGAGACCGGCGACGCCAAGCCGAAGTGGACGCGTCGCCCTTGACACTGCAAGAGCGAGTATGGCAGCGTCGCAATCGCTTGCGCAATCGATTTCCCACCCTGGCGTCGAGCGAGCTGGCGGAGGCCCCTGCGCCTGCCGCCGCGCCTCGCCGCAAGACCACGCTCGCAGATGTGGCCGAGCAGGCCGGCGTCTCGACGTCCACCGCCTCACGAGCCCTGAACGGCCACAGCGGCCTCGCACCGGCGACACGTGCCGCCGTGCAGGATGCGGCGGCGAAGCTCAACTTCCAGCCCTCTGCGCTCGCACGGTCACTGCGTACGCAACAGACCTTCACGGTTGGTTTCGTGGTGCCGGACGTGTCGAGCCCCTTTTATGCAGCGGCGCTCAAGGGAGCCCAGGGCCGGCTCGAGCAGGCCGGCTACCGCGTGATGCTGATGGATGCGAGCCTGGACGTCGACCGCGAGCTCGCCGCACTCGAAACTTTGCTCTCGCACCAGGTCGACGGCCTGCTCGTTGCAAGTACCGGAATGCCGCGCTCTGTCTTCGACAGCGCCGTCGGTGCCGCCGCGACGCCGACGATCTTCTTCGACGGCGTGGTCGAGGGCACGGGCGAGGGTGCGGTCACGCTCGACAACGAGGGAGGCATCGCACTGCTCGTCGACCATCTGGTCGAGCACGGCCACGAGTCGATCGCACTGCTCGCAGGGTCGCAGCGTGAAAGCGCCGGAGCGGCCCGGCTGCAGGCCTTCCACACTGCGATGGCCGCCCACGGCATGACGCCCCCGGAGCGGCACGTCAAGGTCTGCGCGTGGGAGATCGCCGACGGCCGCCGCGCTGGGCTGGAGCTCCTCGCGGACTCCGAGCCCGCCACGGCCGTGCTCGCGTCCAGCGCGGAGCTCGCACTCGGTTTCATGTCGGCCGCGGCGAAGCGGGAGGCCCGCATTCCGGACGATGTCGGGCTCGTCGCCTTCGACGATCCGTATTTTGGGGATCTGCTCGAGCCTTCGCTCACGGCAGTGGCGTACGACCCGCGACAGATCGGCGCCACGGCTGCCGATCTGCTCGTCGAGGCAATGCGCTCGGAGACGATGACCGTCGAGGTGCGCGTCCCCGTCACACTCGTTCGCCGGCGGTCATGTGGCTGTCGGCCCGAGGCATCCTAGTGAGCGGCATCGAGTCGCCTGCCATCACCTTCCGTGGCGTGACAAAGCGTTACGGCGGGCAGGCCGCGCTCCAGGCGACGGATCTCGAGATCGAGGAAGGCGAGTTTTTCTGCCTGCTCGGGCCGTCTGGTTGTGGGAAGACGACCACGCTCAACCTCGTCGGCGGCTTCATCGCGCCGACGTCCGGCGACATCCTGATCCGTGGCGAGAACGTGAACCGGCTCCCTCCCTACAGGCGGGCAGTCAACACGGTCTTCCAGAACTACGCGCTGTTCCCGCACATGACGGTGCGGGACAACGTCGGCTTCGGCTTGAAGATGTCCGGGACGGCCAAGCGCGACGCCGGCAGCAGGATCGAGGAGGCCCTCGCCCTTGTCGGGCTCGACGCGTTCGCCGATCGCCTCCCTGCGCAGATGTCCGGAGGACAGCAGCAGCGCGTCGCAGTCGCGCGTGCGCTCGTCAACCGTCCTGCGGTCCTCCTCCTCGACGAGCCGCTCGGCGCCCTGGATCTGAAACTTCGCAAGCGCCTCCAGATCGAGTTGGCCGAGATCCATCGTGACGTCGGCACGACGTTCGTCTACGTCACGCACGACCAGGAGGAGGCGATGTCGATGGCCACTCGCATCGCGGTCATGAACGAAGGGCGCATCGAGCAGGTGGGCACGCCGAACGAGATCTACCACCAGCCCAAAAGTGCTTTCGTCGCCGATTTCATCGGCGAGTCCAACTTCATCGAAGTCGAGGTCGGAGCAGGTGGCAAGGCCGCTCTCGACAACGGTGCGGAGGTCCCCGCCCCCGCTCGGCGAGTCAGCGGACGGGCAACGCTGATGGTCCGGCCCGAATCCATCCAGGTTCAGCGTGTGGCCGACTCGAACGGAGCGGGTCTGCGGGGACGAATCGCCCAATCGTCGTTTCTCGGCAGTCACACCCGTGTGGCAGTGAAGTGCGACGGCGTCAGTGCGCCGGTTACTGCCGCGCTCTTCGGCAACGAGGGTGCCGCCGCGAGCGATCTACTGCCGGAGACCGAGGTCGTGCTGACTTGGGATCCGGCAGACGTAGTGCTACTAGAGGGGTCGAATCCACGAGAGGAGGACGTACGTGACGTCAATTGACGAGCGCTTGTTCGACGAGCGCATGAGCCGAGGCCGCGTGTTGCGGCTAGGGGCACTCGGCGCCGTCGGAGTCATCGCGGCAGGATGCGGGGGCTCTTCGAAAGGGTCGAGCGGGGCAGCATCTGCAACCGGAAAGAGCGACAAGGCGGTCACGCTGAACTGGCTCACCTGGTCGGATCACTATGCAAACGACCAGCTCGCGGCCGTGAAGCAGCAGACCAACGAGCAGGGCCGGCCGCAGCTGTTCAGCGACAACGCCGATGCCTACTTGAAGATCAAGCAGACGGGGAGCCAGTTCGACATCGTGTCCGGCGACGCGCTCTGGGTCCCGAAGTACAACAAGGACGGATTGACGGAGTCGTTCGACCTTTCGTCACTGCCGGTGTCGTCGCAGCTGTACCCGATCGCGAGGGACTTCCCCTTCTGGAAGGACGGCTCGAACTACATGGGCTATCCGTTCTCCTGGTCGACGGTGCAGATCTACTACAACCCGAAGTACGTGCACACGATCCCGGACTCGTGGCATGCGGTTCTCGATCCGAAGTACAAGGGCAAGGTGTCCCTCGAGAACATCCCGACGGACATGATGGCGATCGCCGGCAAGGCGACCGGGGCCAAAGCGCCGTACAGCATGACGACGGCCGAGATCGCCGCTGCTAAGGCCTGGCTGAAGGAGTTCAAGCCGAACGTCCTGAAGCTCGCGTCGCAGAACAACGAAGTCGTGCGTGCACTCGCGGACGGCTCCGCCTGGATCGGGATCACGAACCTCGGCACGGACGACCGCGTGAAGGACGCGGGCGGTCCGCTCGTGAAGCCGGCCTACCCGAAGGAAGGAACGGTCGGGTTCATCGACTCCGAGCAGATGGTGGTGGCCTCCAAGAACAAGGATGCCTTCCCCCGCTTCATCAACGCAATGCAGCAGGCTCCGTACATCGCTCAGAACTTCATCACGAACGGGCGCCCGCTGTTCAACGAGAAGGCGTACAAGATGCTCGTCGACCAGGGTCACGGCGACCGCGCTCAGCGGTTGCTCTACAACCAGCCGGACAAGGCGCTGAAGATGACGCTGAAGGGCCCGTCCGGTAACGAGCAGGCCTACACCGACGCGTTCAACGAGGTGTTCGGCGCTTAGTGTCTCTGCCCGGCTTGAGCCCGGGTGATGGTGCGACCCAGTCGGCAGACGCAGCGCTGCCGCTGGGTCGCCCCGGGCGGCGGACCTGGTTTTCCCGGCTCGGCGAGTACGCGGGGTTCGCCCCTGCGCTCGTCCTGTTCGGAGTGTTCTTCCTCGTCCCGCTCGGGCTGATCGTCTGTTACAGCTTCTGGAAGACCGTCGACTACAACGTCGTCCACAGCTGGACGGTCGACAACTACCGCTACTTCTTCAGCGTCCCGACCTATGTCTCGACGTTCTGGGCGACGGTTTGGGTGTCGTTCGCCGCAACGGCCCTGACACTCGTGATCGCGTTTCCCTTCGCCTACTGGCTCGCGCGCTACGTCCCCAAGCAGTACCAGAAGGTCCTACTCGTCCTCGTGATCCTTCCCTTCTGGACGAGCTACCTCCTGCGCGTCTATTCGTGGTTGACGATCCTCGGGCCGCAGGGCGCTATCAACCGCTTCCTCGAGTGGACGGGAGCGACGTCGAAGCCTCTGTCGTTCTTTCTCTATGACCGCCCTGCGGTCATTCTCGTCCTTGTCTATCTCTACTTCCCGTTCGCCGCACTCACGCTCTATGCGTCGCTCGAGCGCTTCGACTGGAACCAGTTCCGTGCTGCCATGGACCTCGGCGCGACGCCGGCTACCGCCGTTTGGCGCATTCTGCTTCCCCAGATCCGGCCCGGCTTCACCACTGCGGTGATCTTCGTCTTCATCCCGATCCTCGGGGAGTACCTGACGCCGCAACTCGTGGGAGGCGCGAAGGGTGTGATGATCGGGAACCTGATCGTCAACTTCTTCCAGGGTGCGCAGTACACACGCGGCGCAGCTGCCGCCTTGCTGATCGCGGGTTTGATCGTGATTCTCCTGGCGATCTTCCGCCGCTCGCTCGAAGTCGAGGATCCTTATGGCACGTGACCTCGACGTCGTCTCGTCACGCGGCCGCCTGACCCGCGGCGCGCTGAGCGTGTGGGCGGTGCTCGTCTACGTATTCCTCTTCGCTCCGATCGTGCTGTTGGTGGTCTTCAGCTTCAACGCCAACCGGTACGGCACGTTTCCGATTACGGGGTGGACGACCAAGTGGTACGCGCAGGTCTTCAGCGACTACCAGATCCGCGACGCGCTGCAGACGACGATCCGCATCGCGCTCGAGGTCACGGCACTCAGCACGATCGTCGGAACCGCCGCAGCCTTTCCGCTCGTGCGCTCACGCCTGCCGTTCCGCAGCGGCATCCGGATCACGATGGTCCTGCCGATCATGATTCCGGGGCTTCTGATCGGAGTCAGCCTGCTCGTCCTGTTCACGAGCGTGTTCCATCAGGAGCTCTCGCCGACAACCGCGGTCATCGGCCAGAGCGTGTACACGACGCCGTTCGTCCTGCTGCTGGTCGCGGCGCGTCTGCAAGGCTTCGACGCCAGCCTCGAGCGCGCCGCGAGCGATCTCGGCGCGAACACGTTCAATCGCCTGCGGTACGTCGTTCTGCCGCTACTCGCTCCGGCCATCATCGCCGGCGCGCTGTTCGCGTTCACGCTCTCGCTCGACGAGTTCATCATCACGCTGTTTCTAATTGGCAGCCACAACACGCTCCCGATCTACATCTACACGCAGGTGAAGTTCGGGATCACACCGGAGGTGAACGCACTCGCCGCGCTGCTGCTCGCCGCCTCGCTCAGCCTGATGGCGCTGGCATTCGTACTCCCCGGGATCGTTCGGCGGGCGCTACGCCTGGTACCGCGCCGAGCGGTGACCTAACTCCCGACGGAAACCCAGCCGCCGTCGGTCGCGCTGCGCAGCGTCGCCTCGAGCACCTGCATGCCGCGGTGGCCGTCCGCGAAAGTCGGAAACGGGTCGTGCGGCTGCCCGTCCATCGCCAGGTACGCGTCGCTCAGGATCGTCCGGAACGCATCGCCGTAACCCTCGGCATGTCCGGCCGGATAGCGGGCGATCTTTGCGACACGGCCGGCATTCGCACCGGGATCCTTGACCACGATCTGCGTCGGCTCTTCCGCATGCCGGTGCAGCAGCTCGTTCGGAGACTCCTGGTCCCAGGTGAAACCGCCTTGGCTGCCTTCAACCTCGAAGAGGAGCTGATTCTTGCGTCCCGGCCCGAGCGCGCTGAACTGCACGCTGCCCGTCGCGCCGTTGTCGAAGCGAAGCAACAGGGACGCATGATCCTCGAGCGCCCGGCCCGGAACGAAGGTTCGAAAGTCCGCAAGCACCTCGGAGATGCGCGAACCGGTCACGTACTCGGCGAGATCGAACCAGTGCGCGCCGAGATCCGAGGTCACGTACGTAGGGCCGGAGCTCTCGGGGAGCAGGCGCCAACCCTCGCTCACGAGCAGCGCGTCGTCGCAGACGTAGCGGCCGTGCACGACGCGCAGCTCCCCCAACTCCCCTTCGGCGATCGTCGCGCGCATGTGCTCGACGAGCGGGTAGCCGCGCACGTGGTACGCCACGGCTCCGACTCGGTCGCCGCCTGCGAGCGCTGCGAGCATGCGCCTGCTCTCCTCCGTGCTCGTCGCGAGCGGCTTCTCGCACACGACGTGGGCCCCGTGCTCGAGTGCAAGGAGCGTCTGCTCGGCGTGCAACGCGTTCGGGGTGCAGACGTGCACGACGTCGACCACCTCGGCTCCCAAGAGCTCGGCGAGCGAGTCGTACGCGGTCAAACCCCCCACCTCGTCCGCGAGCTGCTGAGCTCCGGCACGGGTTCGGCTGCAGACGGCCACCACCGTTCCACCCAGGTCGCGCACCGCGGCGGCATGTACCCGCGCGACGAAGCCGGAGCCGACGATCGCAGTGCGAAGCAGCGTCAAGCTTTCAGAAACATTTGCGTCAGGACATCCATGTCCAACCGGGCCTGCTCCGGTGGCGTGCGGCACTCGGTCCCGTTCTCCACGCAATCGTGGAAATGGGCGAGCTCCCGCGCGAAGCTCTCCTCGTACGACTCGAACGATTCCGCGACTCGCGCGCCATCACGCGCGCGTGAAACCTCATAGCGTGTCGGGGACTGCTTCAGCCACGGCGACGGAAACGCCAGCGTGTGCACCTCCTCGGCGAAGAAGAACGACACGTACTCGCGGTACTCGTAGACGTCCAGCAGCTGGATCCAGGCACTGTCCCACCGCGCGCCGTTCGAGAGGCGAACGGCTCCCGTGACCGCCTGCCCTTGGTTCCACCAATCGCCGGCGATGACCTGACCCGGGAGTGGCTCGCCCATCCACTCGAGCAGACCGTGCACGACGTTCACGTCGTGAACGAGACTGCCGAGGAACGCGCCCTCGAAGGCCGTGATGACGGCCGGGCTGTCCGCGCCCACCGCCTCCCGCACCTGTGCGCGCATCTGCTCCCAACCAGACTCGAGGACACCAGCAGGGATGTCGGAGCCGCGGACGATGTCGTCGGGCCCGAAAAACGGACCGAACTCGGGGTCGTGAACGACGACGCTGATGTAGCGCAGCGACTCGGCGGATTCCGGCAGTCCTTCGCGCATGCGCTCCCAGGCGCGGTCGAAGCGCTTCATGTACCCCACCTGGACGACCTTTCCCGTCCGGCGCTGGGCGTCGATGATGCGATCCGCGTCGACAAGCGTGATGCACATCGGCTTCTCGACGAGGACGTGCAGGCCGTGCTCGAGAGCGTCGAGCGTCACCTGGATGTGTGTCTGCGCAGGCGAACAGATCACGACTGCGTCGAGTTTCGTCCCCTCGAGCAGCTCAAGATGATCCTCGTAGGTCGCCTCGAGGTTGTACCGGCGCTGCAGCGCGTCGCGGACGGTCGCGCTTGGGTCGGCCACGGCGACGAGCTCGAAGAGCGAGCTCAGGTGCGCGAGATACTGGAGGTGCATGGCCTGAGCGACGAGACCGCCGCCGACGACGCCGATGCGAAGCCTCATAGGCCGTCCTTTGGCCTATGAGGAGTGGAAGGGGCGTAAGGGGAAACCGGGAGGTTTCCCCCCTCTCT
>WNGI01015282.1_pt1 | contig 11323 bp, 6 predicted proteins | sample 5400621 | NCBI WGS metagenome assembly WNGI01 (sample SAMN13153374, study PRJNA577476) | soil metagenome | isolation source: 20 cm soil or saprolite under Garry oak tree replicate 1 | place: USA:California | collected 2016-06-15
GGGTGCGAGTTTGCCGATGCGCCCAGGCGTCCTCGTACTCCTCGAGGCTGTTGCCCAGCTTTGGGCAGCAGAAGACCTTTAAGTCGCACGCGTTGGCCGCGTGGCGTGTTTCACCGCAGGAGGTGCCCAATGCAGTGGTCCTCAGCGGAGATGCACATTAGCCGGTCGCGTGCCGATATCGAGAAAATGGATTACGTGCAACGGTTGCGCGTTAAAGATGAATCCTCGCGAGTTTTCCTCGGCGGGCATACCCAGCTCTGTCGCGCGTGCAACCATGAACGGTGTGAGCGTCGATGAAGCTTCAAAGAGCTGTTTGGCATGTTGATCCGGCAGTTTCTTGCCGTTGCCCGGTAATTCGATCGATGGTCCGGCCGTCGACGAAAGATGGATGTTGAAGAGCAGCACCGAACCGTCCTCGCCACTGACCGCCGTCAATTTACGCGCCTCGGCGACGAGATCTCCATCCGTCGCCTCGCCGTCGGTGATGTTGATGACGATCGGCGGAAATCCCGTCGGATGCTCCTTACACCAGGTCTCGACAATCCGGGTTGCCTCCTTGAGCGCGGCGCACATCGGAGTGCCCCCTTTCGAATATGGGTCGAACCAGACTGGAAATTTCACATTCTGGTCCATCACTCCGCCGGCGCCATCATCCGATTTCTTTGTTCTCTCTTCGATGCGCAACGGCTTATTGGCCAATTCACTGATCGGTACCAAAGAGCGCCCGCTCAGTTCACCGCCGAGCGCTGGTTTACAGCTGTCTTCGCTATAGCCCAGCACACCGACGTGAAAGTAGTCGTAGATGGAGTCCGATTTGGCGCAACGGATGGACAGATTATGAATAAGCTTGTTGAGTATCGTCGCGAGCTCCTCGGCCTTCTTTCTGTCAGCCTCTCCGCCGCCAAAAGGGTCTTCCATCGACTCTGACTGGTCCACCAAAAACAAGAAACAACCCGGGTTCTTACGACTGATTTCGGCCTGGTATGCCATGGTTTTCCTCCACTGTTTTTGGCATCACGAGAACTACGACTCTCACATGCCAGAGGTCACAGGTTGGAGTCCTGTCGCGACCATCCTCAGAATGCAGCAACGCCCGTCCCTTTTGCGACATTCGCAGGGACGAATTGACACGGCACGCTCACTGCTTGATAGCACCCACAGGGCGAACGCGTCGTGATCCCGATCACCGGGTTACGGATTTACGTCGAGGCGTAGCGGAATCGCCCTCGGCCGACAACGCGCGGGGCTGCGATTGCCTAACGATCGCAACAGATTAGCGGTCTACTCGGCGAGAAGCCTTGCAGCCCGTGGTCCCCGACCCATATTGCAGCCAAACTGACAGACTTGGAACCCGAGGCGCGAAGTCGTGCGGCTCACCTCCTTACGGTCACACGCCAATCCACACAGGCAAGCACGCCGACAGCCCGGGACACAGATGGCAGACGGCCACCCTCTCCACGGTGATCGCGGTCGCGTTGGCGGCGTGTAAGGGGACCGAGTCCCCACGGCAGTTCACGCTGACTGTGCAGGGAGCGGGTAGCGGTACGGGGAGGGTGACCTCAGCCCCGGCGGGGATCAACTGCACGACCACGGCGGGGTCGACGAGCGGGACGTGCACGACGAGCTACACCGGCGGGACGTCGGTGACCCTCACGGCCACCCCCGCGGCAGGCGCGGTGTTCAGCGGCTGGAACGGGTCAGGGATCACCTGTGCGAGCTCGCGCCCGTGCGTGGTCACAATGGACCAGGCGCGGAGCGTGAGCGCGACGTTCGGGCAGCAGCAGTTTATGCTGACCGTGCAGGGAGCGGGGACCGGGACGGGGTCGGTGACTTCCGCCCCGCCCGGGATCAACTGCACCAGCTCGGCGGGGACGACGAGCGGAACATGCGCGGCCACCTACGTTGGGGGGACGTTCGTCACGCTGACGGCCACCCCCGCGGCGGGCACGGTGGCTAGCGGCTGGAGCGGATCAGGGATCGGCTGTCCCGGCACCGGCCCCTGCACGGTCACAATGGACCAGGCGCGCACCGTGACGGCGACATTCGGGCGGTCGTTCGCACTGACTGTCCAGGGTGGGGGCGGGACGGGAGCGGTGACCTCCTCGCCGGGCGGGATCGACTGCACGATCAGGGCGGGGACGACGAGTGGGACGTGCAGGGCGAGCTACATCAGCGGGACGTTGGTGACCCTGGCGGCCACCCCAGTGCCGGGCGCGGACTTCGGCGGCTGGAGTGGAGCGTGCACGGGGACAGGGAGTTGTGTGCTCGACATGACGGCAGACCGCGCGGTGACGGCCACGTTCATCGGGCCCGTTGGGCCAACCGTGCTGGTCCTGACACCGAAGCCATTGATCGTCGATGCCGGCGCGGCCGCGGGGACGACAGTGACCGCGAAGGACGAGAGCGGCAGCACGATCCCGAACCCGACCGTCACCTACGTTAGCCGAAATTCTTCTGTGGCCTCGGTCTCGGGAACCGGCACCGTCAGTGGGGTTACCCGGGGGCAAGCGATCGTCGTGGCGACGGCTCAAGGCGGAATCAATCCATCAGATTCGTTGCTCGCGGTCGTGGCCGTACCCGGCGGGCCGGTGCTCATCACGGATATCGCCCAGTTTTCATACAAGACAGACACGGTGTTCACGGTAACCGTGATCATGGACATGCGATCGTCGGCGGAATTGCTCGGGTCCACCAGCGTGAACGTCACATGGGATCCGTCGGTTCTGGTCTACCAGGCTCATGCGGACGGCGGCAGCGGCGTGTCGCCGGCGGTGAACACGTCGTACGCGCCGAGCGGGTTGCTGACGCTCACGATGGCCGACGCGAACGGGTTCGGAGGTCGGGTCGAGCTGTTAAGGATCACCTTCAGCGCCGGCTCGGCTTCCGGTAACACCGGGCAACTGTCGCTCGCCACGTCGGAGGTGACCGGAGCGGGGACATTCACGGATCTGCTCGCGAGGACGGTCGCGGTGACGCAGCCGTTGTCCACGCGCTGAGGGAGGCCAGGTCCCCCATGTGTAACCTCCGCATGCTCAGCCGGATCGGGCTCGCTGTCATCGCGCTCGGTTGTCGGGACGACCCTCGCAGAGTTCTGACGGACACGGCCGCCCCCCAGGCCGGATCGGTGCTGTACCTGACGACGTCGGACCAAGCTCCGCCACCCGGCTCCACCATTACGGTGACGGCGAACGTCGCTTCCATTCCCGACATCAAGGCCATCGGAAGCTTCGTCGCCCACCTGCGCTATGACACCGCCGGCATCACCTTCATTGCCGAGTCCCGGCTGCCCTCGGGCATGCGGGCGCTGAACCCGCAGCCCGGTCACATCAGAGCCGCGGGCGCGGCGGTCGAAGGGTTTGCCGATGGAAGGCTCTTTGCGGTGACGTTCAGGGTCACGGACCCCGGAGCCCTCGCCTCGATGGAGCTGACGCTCGATGAGATGACCGGAACGGACTTCGGGAATCGCCTGCCGGCGAATCCCCTCCACCGGAGCGCCCGCCTTGGCTCGACACGAAGGTAGGGACATGGAGCGACGGTTTCCTCTGATCATGTGCGGTCTCGCTATCCTTGCTCTGGCGCCCGGTCTCTTGGCGGCCCAAGGCCCGCCGGAGCGGGAGAATCCCCTCGACCGGTTGAACTACTTCTATCGTCAGCGGGCATATCCCTTTGAGAAGATCCCGCCCAACGCGCTGCAGCGGGCGCGAGCCAGCTATCGCGCGCGCTGGCCGGCGGCAATCCCGTCGCAGCGCATGCAGGTGACAGCGAGCACCGAGGGCTGGGCCGCGCTGGGCCCTAGTGCCATTTCGGATTTTTACAGATCTGCCGGTCGCGTGACGACCCTCGCGATCGACCCGACAAACTCGAACACGATTTACGCGGGGGCCGCCCAAGGGGGTGTCTGGAAAACGGTGAACGGCGGTGGCGACTGGACGCCGTTGACGGATGCGCAATGCTCGCTGGCCATGGGCGCATTAGCCGTGGACCCCATTACGCCGAGCATCGTGTATGCCGGTACGGGAGAAATGCACTTCTCGCTCGATAGCTACTATGGCTGCGGGGTGCTGCGATCGACTGACGGCGGAGTTACCTGGACACAACTAGGCGGCGCAATCTTCGACACGCCGTCGGGTGGAGCGCACATCAGCAAGATCGTCGTGGACCCCGCCACGGCCGGCTCTGCGAGCAGTTCGACCGTGTTCGCCGCGACGAGCTTTGGACTCTACAAATCGGTCAATAGCGGAGGGTCCTGGAGCCAACTATTTGCGGCTTCGGTTACTGATGTGATACAGAATCCGTCTAACCACTCTGTTCTGTTTGCGGCGGTTGGTTGCTTTCTTTCGTCTTGTGACCCTCGTGTGAAAGCGAACGGGGTGTACAAGTCCATTGCCTTACTAGGCCTTTTTAAATCGACGGACGCCGGTGCTACTTGGACCAGTCTGAGCCATGCGGGCGAATTCTGCAGCAACCAGTGCTGGTACGACCTGGTCATCTCGGTCGATCCCACGGATCCCAATGTGGTGTACGTCGGCGGCGTCGGGTTGTACCGCTCGACCGACGGGGGCGCCACCTTTGGCTACATCGGAGGCCCGATCCACCCAGACCAGCATGCTCTTGCGTTCGACCCACGAAATCCCGCCACGGTCTTCGTGGGGAACGACGGCGGGGTCTATAAATCAATGGACCGGGGCCAGAGGTGGGCGAGCCTCAACAGCGATCTTGCGATCACGCAATTCTACCCCGGCATTTCGCTGTCTCCCAATTCGTCGCCCGACATCCTGGGTGGCACGCAAGACAATGGTACCGTCGAGTACACCGGGACGTCGGTGTGGGCGCATGTAGCCTGCTGTGACGGCGGCTTCACGGCCATAAACTTCCAGGCGCCTACTACGGCATTCGCAGAGGGTCAGTGGCCCGTCGGACCCTTCCGACGCGACGGTGCGACTGGTGGATCCTTTTTTGGGAAGGGGAGCGGCATCCACTTGGAAGACTGGGCGCTCTTTATACCGCCGCTGGTAATGGATCCGGTGAACCCGCAGGTTCTTTACTTCGGCACGTACCGACTGTATCGCACGGTTGACAACGCGGAATCGTGGACTTCAGTCAGTGGAGGCTTCGCCGGCTTCCCTGGAGCGGTCTCAGCCATCGCAGTCGCGCCGGGGGACCCACAGACGATCTACGTCGGTACGAGCGACGGGACCGTGTACGTTACGACCAATGGTGCTGCGACATGGACGTGGGTGAACTCTGGGCTGCCGAGTCGCTACGTCACGGACATCGCCGTCGCGTCCTCTGATCCACAGCGTGCTTATGTGACAGTCTCAGGATTTGGCTCTGGGCATGTATTCAGAACCGTGAACGGCGGCGGCAGCTGGCAGAACATCAGCTCCAATTTGATCGACGTGCCCGTGAATGCCATCCTGCGTCTGCCGGGGAGCGACGAGCTCTACGTAGGTACGGACCTCGGCGCCTTCCAGTCCGGGGACGACGGGTTGACCTGGGCCCCGTCGACGACGGGAATGCCGAACGTCGCCGTGCTCGATCTTGCCTTTCAGAACGTGACACAGACGATCGTCGCGGCGACGCACGGGCGAGGCATGTTCGCTCATACCGTCGCGGGCGTCGGCGCCTTGCGCGGAGACGTCAGCCTCGACGGCCAGGTCTCGGCAATGGACGCCCAAGGGATCCTGGCCGGCGTCGCCGGGCTGCCGCTGCCGTCGGGGTGGATCGCCAACCCCAACGGGGACGCCAACTGCGACGGGCGCACTGCCGCGCTCGATGCGCAGATCGTCCTGTCCTTCGTCGTCGGGCTGCCCACGTCGCAGTTCTGCGTCGGTCAGGTCAGGTAGTAGCGTCCGTCGGTCAGCGATCGGCCGGCGGGATCAAGCCGTAGCTCGTGTTCTTGAAGACCGAATCGGCCAGCAGGAGGGCGCGGTTCGCCACCGCCGGGTTGGTCGGCCGCAGCGCCTGCGCCAGAGACTGGTACAGAAGCCCGTAGGTCGCGAGGATTCCTTCCGACGGCCGGTCCACCCAGCCGCGCGGGCGGCGACGCCCGGCGGCGTCCGCGTGATACACACCAAACGCCAGCGCCTCGGTGCGCGGCATGTTCACGAAGCCGAACACGGACAAGAGCTTGAGGCTGTCCGATTCGGCCAGCTGCTGCTGGCGCAGCTTGCGCGCGAAGCCTTGCCCCTCCAGGTACCCCGTGAGGCCGAACTGGTCGGCGTATGGGCCCACGGTGCGCGAGTAGTAAATCGGCCGCTTGCCGACCTGGTCCTTGATCGCCTCGAGCACGATCACATCCGCGCGCTCGAGATACTGCCGGCCGAGCTGTTGGGGATCGAGCGTGACCGCGACACCGCCGAAGTTCACATACCGCTTCTGATCGAGCCAGTACACCGGCTGCAGGCTCGCGACCTGGTCGTCGGTATAGTCGAGCAGCTTGCCGGTCGGCTTGGGCCACGCGCGGTGCCGGTAGATGGCCGGCGCGCTCGAGGAATCGAAGGTCGCCAGCGGCCGCCGCTGGAGCTGGCGGATATACCAGTCGGTGTTCGCGAGCGACAGGTTCACGACGGTCACGTCCTGGCGGACGTGCTCGACCTCCTGTGCGTACCACAGGGGGAAGGTGTCGTTGTCGCCCGCCGTCACGAGAACGCCGTAGGGCTCGACCGACTGCAGCAGGTCGAACGCGAAGTCACGCGCCAGCGTCTCGCCCTTGCGGGAGGCGGTGAGATGGTTCCCCCACAACGGGATGAGCGCCAGCACCAGGACCGGCGTCGCGAGCGTCCAGCGACGGGCGCCGTCGGGCACCCTGAGCTCCATGGCCTCGCTGATCCATTCCATGAGCGTCGCGAGCCCCATCCCGACCCACACACCCCACAGCGCGAACGACGCGATGAAGAAGTAGTCGCGCTCGCGCACCTCCCGCGACAGCTGCTTCTCGGACTGCCACGAGTAGCCGTACTTGAAGTTCAAGTAGAAGATCAGGAACAGCGTGAAGGTGACGACGAGCGCGGTCATCGCGATCGCCCGGCGGCGGTCTGCCAGCCAGTGGCGCACCGCGCCGAGCACGCCGAGCGCCCCGAACACCACTGCCAGCGCAGCCTGCACGGAGCCGGGAAAATCACGTCCCCACTGCCAGCTGAAGTACTGGAACCACATCCCGAGCTGGGCCCAGAGGGTCGCCTGCCGCTCCCACACGGGCGGCTTGCCGTACTGCTGGCGGGTGAGCACGTCCCACAGCGCCTGCAACGTGGTCGGCTCGCCTTCGTTGATGGGCGGGAACTGGGCGGCGCGGATCGGGAGGAAGAGATAGACCGACACGCCCACGATCGCGACGAGCAGCACCGCGAGCGCGAAATCCCAGTTCCGCGCCTGGACGAACGCGTACGCCAGGGCGCCGAGGAACAGCACGGCCGCGAGCTTCAGGGGACCTGCGTTCTCGAGCCCGCTCGCCACGATCAGGGCGTACACGCTGCAGAACACCAGCCACTGCGACCACTCCACCCGGCGTGCGGCCTCGTCCGACGGCCGCTGGTCTTTGAGGAGCGGGAACAACAGCACCACGACGGCCGGCCCCACGAGCACGCCCATCATGTGGTTCGTGGAGGTGAGAGCGAGCAGGAACACGATCATCAGCAGGTGATGATCGTGGCCTTCGCCGGCCGGCTGATCGTCCCAGCGCACGATGAGCCACAGCACCAGGGCGATCGAGAGCAGCGACAGCGTGTAGACCTTCTCGTTCACCACCGACTGGTTCCAGACGGTGAACGCCGTGGCCGCGACGAGCGCGCCCGCCAGCGCGGCGAGTCGGCGCGGCAGACGCGCGGGCACCCACGCCCGCATCCAGCGCTCGCTCACGAGGAACCAGGATCCCGCCGCAATCGCGCTCGTGACCGCCGCCAGCAGGTTGATCCGCGTCGCGTACCCCGCCGCCAGCGGCAGCAAGCCCCAGGTGTGGGCGATCAGCACGAACAGCGGGTTCCCCGGCGGATGCGGGATGCCGAGCACGTGCGCGGCGGCGATGTATTCCGATGTGTCCCAGAACTGCGTGGTCGGCGCGAGCGTCGCGACATACAGGACGAGGGCGCCCAGGGTCACGAGGCCCGCGAGCAGATAGGGAGGCCGCTCCGGCTCGACGTACGGCGTCTGTGGCTCGGTCATGCGCGCTCGATCGGGGGGGATCAGTGGTCGATGGCGCGCCGGCCCGCGGGCGCGTAGGTCGTGTTGGCCAGGATCGCATCCCGCAGGGCGATGGCCCGCTCGGCGCGCGGCGGATCTTCGTCACGCAGCGCCGCGGCGATCGTATCGTACGCGAAGACGTATCCCAGGAGGCTGTTCTGCGAGGGCACGTCCACCCAGCCGCGAGGCCGCGGTCGGGCGGCGGTCGCACCCCCGCGATACACCCCGAACACGAGCGCGACGGACCGCGGCACGTTCACGAAACCGCGCCCATCCAGGAACCGCACGCTCTCGCTCGCCCCCACGGGGCGGGGCACGAGGCGGCGCACCAGCCCCTCGCCCACCAGATAGGGAGAGAGACCGAGCTGATCCGCGTAATTGCCCGTGGAGGTGGAGAAGTAAATCGGGCGCTTTCCCACCTCGTCCTTGATGATCTGCAGCACCGCCAGGTCCGACCGCATCAGGTACGGGCGCCCGAGCGCGCCGGGGTCGAGCTTCACCGCGATCGGCCCGAGGTAGCCGGTGGCGGGCTGCGCCAGCGGGACGTACTCGGGTAGCGTGTCGGCGGGGCTGCCGAGATAGAAGCGGCTCATCCAGGGCACAGTGGGGCGCGGCCAAGCGTGGCCGCGGTACAGGTCGGGTGCGGTACCTGCGTCGAAAGTCGGCGGTGCCCGCCGCTGCAGCTGCCGCAGATACCAGCCGGTGTTCGCGAGCGACAGCACGAGCACGCTCACGTCCTTGCGGACGCCATCGACCTCCTGCGCGTACCACAGGGGGAATGTGTCGTTGTCACCCGCCGTCACGACAAGCGCATAGGGATCCACCGATTGCAGCACGTCGTGGGCGTAGTCGCGCGCCAGGGTCTCGCCGCTGCGAGGCGCGGTGAGTCGGTTGCCCGCGAGGGGGACGAGCGCGAGGAGGAGCACGAGGGCCGCCGGGGCCAATCGTCTCGCGGGTGCAGCCGTCGGCGCTCGCGCGGCGATCGCCTCCTCGATCCACTCCATCAGGGTCGCGATGCCCATCCCCACCCACACGCCCCACGCGGCGAACGACGCGATGAAGAAGTAATCCCGCTCGCGGACCTCATGCTCCAGTCCCGGTCCCCCGAAGGGCTGCGAATAGCCCCATTTGAAGTTGAGATAGAACACGAGCGCGACCGTGAGGGTCAGCATGAGCGTCGTCATCGCGAACGCGGCCCGGCGCTCGGCGCGCCAGTGACGCCGCGCCCCCAGGAGCCCCAATGCGGCGAACAGGACCGCCAGCGCCCGCTGGATCTCGGGGAGCCAATCCCGGCCGAATTGCCAGGCGAAGTATTGCACGTAATTCAGGAGCTGTTGCCCGTACAGCACAAGCGTGTGGCCCGGGTTGTCGGGGCCGGGCGGATACATCGGGTTGTCGAAGACCGAGGGCTTGCCGAACTGTTCGCGTGCGAGGACGGCTTGGAGGGCCGGCCAGGTGGTCGCCTCACCCTGGTTGAGGTACGGGTCGAAGTGCGCCCGAATCGGGATGAAGAGGTTGACGCTCGTCCCGACCGCGACGACGAGCGCGGCCGCAACGAGGAACCGCGGCCTGAGCAGCGCGCGCGGGTCGGTCAGCACCACGTACACCAGCACCGCCGGCGCCGCGAGGACGCCCATCAAATGGTTGGTCGCCGTGAGGGCGAGCAGGTAGGCGATGAGGACCAGGTGATGATCGCGCCGGGCGCTCACCGGCTGGTCCGCCCATCGCATCGCGAGCCAGAGCACCAAGGCAATCGTCAACACGCTCAGGGTATAGACCTTCTCATTCACCACCGACTGGTTCCACACGGTGAACGCCGTGGCTCCGACGACGGCACCGGCGGCCGCGACCAGGCGCCGCCGCCGAGTGGGCGCGACGATGGGCCGCAACCAGCGCTCTCCGATGAGGAACCATACGCCCGACGCGGCCGCGCTCGTTACGGCCGCGAAGAAATTGATGCGGCGGGCATAGTCCGCGCCCAACGGGAGCAGCCCCCACGCGTGCGCCAGAATGACGAACAGGGGGTTCCCGGGAGGGTGGGGAATCCCGAGTGCGTGCGCGGCGGTGATGTACTCGGACGCGTCCCAGAACTGCGTCGTGGGTGCGAGCGTCAGCACGTACAGCACGAGGGCGCCCAAGGCAACGACGCCCGCAACCAGATAGGGAGGCCGCTCGGCTGCGACGCCCGGTGTCTGTGGGTCGGTCATGCGCTCGTCACGGGTTAATGCCGGAATTGTCGGATGCCGGTGAACACCATCGCCAGGCCCGCCTGATCGGCCGCCGCCGTTACCTCGGCGTCCTTCACCGCGCCGCCCGGCTGGATGATCGCGCGTACGCCCGCCCGCGCGGCCTCTTCTACCCCGTCCGCGAACGGAAAGAACGCGTCGGAAGCTAACACGGCGCCGTTGGGATCGTGACCCTGTTGGCGCGCCTTGTGGATCGCCAGGAACGAGGCGTCCACGCGCGACGTCTGCCCCGCGCCGATTCCGATCGCGGCTTCGTCGCGGGCCACGAGGATCGCGTTCGACTTGACCGCCCCGACGGCGGCCCACGCGAAGCGCAGGTCGCGCCACTCGAGGTCGGTGGGCGGGCGCCTGGTCACCACCTTCCAACGGCCTTCATCCATGACCTGCTCGACGTGGGAGCGCTGCTGTGTGAGCAACCCGCCCCGAATCCGCTTCCAGTCCCAACCGGAGGCCTCTCCGGCGGGGAGTCGCACCACGCGCAGGTTCTTCTTCTCCCGGAACACGGCGACGGCGTCATCCGCGAACGCGGGTGCCACCACTACCTCGACGAACAACTCTCGCATCGCCTCGGCCGCCGCGCGGTCTACCCGCACATTGAACGCGATGACCGATCCGAAGGCGGACGTACGATCCGTGGCCAGGGCCCGCTCGTACGCCTCGCGGGGCGAGCCGCCCAGCGCGATGCCGCACGGAGTCGTGTGCTTGATGATGGCGCACGCGGCACGGCCCGTGCCGCTCGAGCTCCAGGGCGCGACCGCGAGAAGCCCCGCGTCCAGATCCAGCAGGTTGTTGAAGGACAGCTCTTTGCCGGACAGCTGCTCCAGGTCGCGGATGCCGGGCTCCGCCGTGGCGTACAGTGCGGCTTCCTGGTGCGGGTTCTCGCCGTAGCGGAGCTCCTG
>WNGI01006778.1_pt1 | contig 11322 bp, 8 predicted proteins | sample 5400621 | NCBI WGS metagenome assembly WNGI01 (sample SAMN13153374, study PRJNA577476) | soil metagenome | isolation source: 20 cm soil or saprolite under Garry oak tree replicate 1 | place: USA:California | collected 2016-06-15
AGCATTCCTGCAAGCCCGGAAATCAAAATATAATGTTGCTGGTTGTTGGTTGCGCCCGCCACGCCTGAAACAATTCCAAACACCGCGCCAAGCCCATCGTTTGCGCCATAGATCGCACCGGCTACCCAGCTGCCCCCTCGTCCGTGCCAGCGCTCGCGCTTCAAAATTTTGTCTAGCGCGGTGCGCGGTCCTGCCGGTGGGGCCATTGCATTCAAGACTCGCGCATGAGCTTTCTCTTCGATCGCGCTTTGCCGCAAAAATTGTTGCACATCCTGTTCTCCCGCGAACGCGCGCTCGGCTTGATCGCGAAATTCTGCCTCCTGCCGTTCTTCCGTCGCTTCCATACGGCGAATGGCAATTTCCGCTCCAGCGATTTTGTTCCACCACCGATTTAGACGGCGCGCAATCGTGTCTTCATAAACAGGCGTCTCGGCACCAAGTTCCTTTAGCTTTGCTTCCCACCGCTGCGCATGACGCTCTTCCGCTTCGGCCATGCGCAAGAGAATCCCTTTGCGTTTTTCGTCGGGCTCTCGTTCGGCGAGATCGCGGTAGGTTTGCGCGGTCTCGACTTCCGCCTGCCAGTTGCGCATTGCAGCATCGATCGTTTGCTGATGATCTTTCTGCTCCGCGGCCATGCCGCATTAAAGCGCAAAGAGCTACAAACTGCTCAACAAAAACTTTCGGAGCGCCAAAGGCGCGGCATTCACGTCAAAGCCTGGGGCAACGCCCCAGGATTACGGAAATCCGAAACATCAGCCAGGCTGGAGCTGACATCGCGCCTTTGGCGCGAACCATCGACAAGCATTCTCGTTCGACATTCCATGCATGAATAATCTTGGAGACTCGCGTTCTAATCAGCAGGCTCTATTGCAGCGTTCAAGCCTGGGTCGACGCGTGCTCGTAGCTGTTGTGCCGTGATTATGAGTGCCACTGAACCGATGATGAGAGCAGCGGCAACCAGCGTGCGTACGGTGACGGTTTCACCTGCGAAAAAAGTGCCGAGGAGGACTGCGACAATCGGATTCACATACGCGTACGTGGCGACCTTCGCCGGATCGCAGTGACGCAGCAGCCAAATGTAAGCCGTATACCCGACTACGGCGCCGATGATTACGAGATAAATAAATGAGCCGAGCGACAACATGGAAACGGACTTGGGATGAAACCGCGGCAGTTCGCCGGTGACGACGCCCGCGAGCAAAAGCAATATCCCGCCACAGATCATTTGTTGAGCAGCAGTGAGAAATGGTGAGGCCGCGTGTTTCGCAGCGCGCGAGTAAAGCGAGCCGGCCGACCAAACGAAACTTGTGAAAAGCAGGATCGATATTCCGATCACAGGATTTCGGCCGCCCGGGGAGTGGAGATGCAGACCGGGTCCGAATAGGATTCCCACCCCAACGAAACCGCCGGCAAGTCCCATCCACATGATTGAGGTCGGCCGAGGCGCCATTCCCGTGGCCCATCCCAGCAGAGTGATGTAAATGGGAACGATCGCCACGATCAACGCCGCCAATCCGGAGTCGATATATTGTTCTGAGATCGTCACGCCGCCGTTGCCGCCGAGGAGCAAACACGCTCCGATAATGAACGACGTGCGCCAGTTCGCCCAAGTCGATTTGCCTATCCGGCCTTCGCAGCCGCTACGGCGGAGTAGGCTCCCCTGTGACCAGGCAATCGCATACATGATCATGCCGGCCAACACGAATCGTGCGCCTGCCATCAGAAACGGCGGAATCGTTTCGATCGAAAACTTGATCCCGAGATAGGTGGAGCCCCAGATCACATACAGCGCGGCGAATGCGACGATCACTATCGTTCTTTTCGAGGCGGCCATGGAGCAATGATCATCTCGCATTCGCACGCCAGAGCAAACGCGGGCCCGTTAGCTACTGGTAGGGACGACGGCGCGCTGCGCCGTCCAGACATCGCTGCGCGATATGCCTACCACTCTTCTATACCCCGCGCCTGAAAAACAATCGATACAGCAGCAACAGAACCATGGCGCCGACGATCGACATGATCCAACCGGCCACATAATTCCCCCCTGCAAAGACGCGACCGATCCAGGTGCCTACAAACGCACCGGCGATGCCGAGCAGAATCGTTACGATGCAACCTCCGGGATCTTTCCCGGGCATCAATAGCTTTGCGATAGCACCGACAATTAAACCGATAACCAAGGTCCAAACGATAGAATGAGCGCTGAAGTCCATATGGAACCGAGTTCTATCGTTCCGATTGTCGTTTGGAAAGAAAATTGATTTAAATAGGATAGCTCGACTGCCTGTGCCTGTTGTAGCCACGCGCCTGTGGCGCGTCATTCTGGGTTGGTTGCTAGACGGCCCGCAGGGCCGTGGCTACAGTTGAATCACCTGCGCCGAATGAATGTCTTCACTGGCGCGAACTTCGCTCAGCAACTCTTCGCTGAGCGCTGTGTCGAGATTCAACACGGTCAGTGCCGTGCCACCGGCCTGATTCCGGCTCAGAGACATCGTGGCAATGTTCACGCCGTGGTCGCCTAGCAGCGTGCCGATGCGCCCAACCATACCGGGGCGATCGGTATTTTCCAAAACAAGCAACACGCCGTGCGGACGCGCCTCAACCGGCCGGCTGTTGATGCTGATAATTCGCGGCGTAGCCCCAAAGAATGCGCCACCGACCGATACCGTTTTTCCTTCCGCGACGGCTGAAAGCTCGAGCATGTCCGTGTAATCACCGGGCGCACTCAATCGCGACTCAGTGACCTTGAGACCGAGAGTTTCAGCAAACGCCGGCGCGTTTACTTCGTTGACCTCGCTGCCGCCAGCAATTTGCAAAAAGCCTTTCAACGCCGCACGAGTGATCGCAGTTGTATCCGCCTCGTTGACTTTTCCGCTGTAATTAATGTTGAGCGAGTCCGCGCGTTTCGGTGCGATCTGCGATAGAAATCTGCCGAGCTTTTCGCCGAAGCGCAGATGCGGTCCAATGATCGCCAGAGTTTTCGCGTCGAGATTCGGCATATTCACAGCGTTGCGAATAGTGCCTTCGAGTAGCGCCGCGCGGATCGATTGTGCGATCTCAATGCCAACGCTTTCCTGCGCTTCGACAGTGGATGCACCAAGGTGCGGCGTCAGAACGAGATTTGGCGCGCTGCGCAATGGCGAATCGGACGGTAACGGTTCGATCTCGAAAACGTCGAGCGCCGCGCCTGCGACACGCCCATCTTGCAGCGCCTGAGCCAGAGCGCCTTCATCAATCAATCCGCCACGGGCACAGTTGATGATGCGCACGCAGCGTTTTGTTTTTTGCAAACGTGCCGCGTCGAGAATGTGGCGCGTCTCGGCGGTGAGCGGCGTATGTAGCGAGATGAAATCGGCGCTCGCAAGCAAATCGTCCAGCTCGTCCACAAGTTCGACTTGCAAACTGCGTGCGCGTGTCACGGAAAGGTACGGATCGTACGCGACGACCCGCATCCCAAAAGCAATGGCGCGCCGGGTCAGTTCGCTGCCAATGCGACCCATGCCGATAACGCCGAGCGTCTTGTTATAAAGCTCGACCCCTTCGAAATTCTTTTTGTCCCAGTTCTTGTTGCGGACGTTTGCGTCTGCGTGCGGAATCTTTCGCGCCATCGAGAGCAACAGTGAAAAGGCATGTTCGGCGGTGGAGATCGTATTTCCGCCGGGGGCGTTTAACACGACAACGCCGCGGCGCGTCGCGGTCTCAACATCGACATTGTCCACGCCCACCCCAGCGCGGCCCACCACGCGAAGTTTCGCGGCAGCATTTAAAATGTCAGCGGTGACTCTGGTCTGGCTGCGCACGATCAGTGCACTGAACGCCGGAATAACCCCGACAAGTTCTTGTTCGGTCAAGCCGGTCTTGATCTGGACGTCAAGCTGGTCGTCAAGTGAAAGCTCATCGATGCCGCGCTGCGAAATCGAATCGGCAATGAGAACCTTGGCTGGAGTCACGGCAAGTTTTAGGTGTTAAGTCTTAAGAAAGGACGACCGCCCCAACTTAAAACTTAAATCTTAAAACTTAAAACTGTTCTGTTTAAGCTTGGGCCCATGCGAGAGCGGAGAGCTTTCTACGTTGTGTTCGCCATCGCGGCGGCGCTCGTTGTTCCCGCGGCAATCGCATTGCGCGCCGTCATTCACCCGGTCATTTTGCAGCCCAGTTCGGATAATCCGACGCCGCTCGGATATACGTGGAGTTTGCTCTTGTTTATTATGCCAATCGCGGCGCTTGGGTGGTGGTTTGCCTGTCGACCCGATCTGCAGTTTCCGAGAAAAGCATTTTGGCGAACCATCGTAGTGCTCACGCCGCTGGGTTTTTTGCTCGATCTGCTCTTTGGGAACACCTTCTTCATTTTCCCAAACAAAGCGGCGACACTCGGCTGCGACATACCCGCGCTGGGCGGAGCGATTCCAATCGAGGAATTCATCTTCTATCTCACCGGCTTCATGCTGGTGCTGCTGAGTTACATCTGGTGCGACGAATATTGGATGGCGGCCTACAACGTCCCCGATTACACGGTGGCTGCCAAAGGAATATCGCGCATCGTTCGTTTTCATTTTGCTTCGGTTGTTCTCGGCGTTGGCCTGATCGCCGCGGCAGTTCTTTACCGAAAATTCTTGTCCGGCGCGTCAGAAGGCTTCCCGTGGTATTTTACTTATCTCGCCTGCGCTTCCCTCATTCCATCGGCCGGGTTCTTTCATACCGCGCAGCCGTTCATCAACTGGCGCGCATTTAGCTTCACGTTTTTTTTGCTTCTCCTGATCAGTTTGCTTTGGGAAGTGACGCTCGCTCTGCCCTATGGCTGGTGGGAATATCGGCCGGGTATTCTGATGGGGCTGAACATCGGAGCGTGGTTCGGTCTGCCGATTGAAGCGGTTTGTGTTTGGTTGGCGGTGAGCTTTACCACGATTATCACTTACGAAGTGATCAAGATTTGGAAAGCCTTGGGCACTCGCGCGCTGGAGGCATTTTTTGGTATTCGAAAATAGCCGCTCCAGAGCTTCGTTATCCGAAGATGAGCAAGTGAATGGATTCGGGTAATTGCGCCGCGACGTTTGTGGCCACGCTACCGCGGAGGAGCTTCACCATGGCAGGACGTTGTGAAGCGCCGATGATGAGGTAATCCACGCCCATTGTGGCGGAGAGATCGAGAATCGTCGAGGCCGTGTCCTCGCTGACAGCATAGATGGGCAGCACACTAATGCCCCGTTCGGCGCCCAGTTTGACCATCGTTGACATGATTGCAGCTGCCTCGGGGTCATCCTGCCATTTAGGGCGCCCAGCTGCGGTTGGGCCGCGAGCATAGAAGACTGCAATCTCTTTTACATACAAAACATACAACGTGGCGCTCCGAAGTTGCGCTTCATCCAACGCGAACGTGAGCACGGGCGTGAGGCCACGAGCAGCAACCATGATCTTATGACCTTCTTGCAGCCGCGTTTGCATGGTCGCGGCCAGATCCGGCGTGACCATCTCGGCCACCTTCCGCGTCACAGTTAATGTCTTCAATCCAGCGATCTGATGCGAATAAGTGCGGAATCCCAGTCCCACGCCCAATACGCAAACAGCGAAAAAGAGCGCGTCGGGTTTCGTTTTTGCGATCGTGATCTCAACCAGGGCGAGAACGAGAAACGTCGCGCCCATGATCAGACGCTCGTACATTCGCAAACCGAGCTTCTTGTTAAACGTGCAGGCGCCGAGATTGACCGAAATCGCGCCAACAACGCCTATGGCATACAGGCCCGCCAGCGCCTCAAACTGTCTCATTATCGCGAGCACAAGAATCGGAATTGCAACAGCGACAATCAGCGGAATGCGTGGCACACCGTGCTTGTTGAGTCGAGCGAATTGCGGCGGCATCTCGCCGTCCTGTGCCATCATATAGGTAACGCCAATCAACGCGACAATGGCAGTGTTGACGGCGCTGATAAGGAGAAAGCCGAACACGATTCCGACGAAAACCGAGAACACATGCCCGAACCACTCGCCGCCGGCGAGCGTAGCGTAATGCTCACCAAGAAAGCGGAGCATATCCTCCTTATGCGCTATGAGCTCCGGCGCTAATGATTTTGGCACCGACAGCATCGCCCAGCCCAGCAGTGCGGTTCCCACAACCACTTCGAACGCCACGGGTAGAATCGCTTTCGTTGCTGTGCGTGTGACTTTCGGCGCGCTCGGCGACGAGCCCGGATCCAGTTTCATCACACCAGTAAGATTCGCGATCGCCTCCACACCGCTTAAAGCGAGGATCACTCCGACAAACTGCACCCAGACCGTTTCAAGATCGGTATGGCGAGGCTCAAGATGCGAGAGATTCAGGTAACGCGCACTGAATACGAGAGTGGCGATCACAACGATCACAGCTGGCACAGCCAGCCAGATTGAGACGCTGCCACTATGTTTTGGACCGAAAGAATTAACGGCCCCCAGGATCAGGATCACCACCATGGCCGTGACCGGTGCGTACTCACTTGGAACACCGAGATAAGTGACACCCGCCCATGCGCTCAGGGCCGCAGTAACGATGAAATTCGCAATCAACAAAAGCGCACCAACCGAAGCGAGAAATCGGCTCTGTTGGCGCGCTGCAGAATAGACCCCGCCGCCATCGGGAAAATGGGCGCAGACGATAATGTAATTGAAACCCACGACTGCCGTGAGGGCGCATACGGCGAGAATGATCGGGAAAGATGCGAAACCAGCCGCGACAAACGCCAGCCCGAGCACATAGGCCTTGCTGGTGCCCCAATCGCCGTAAAGCAGCGCGGCGGCGCGCCTCCAATCAACGTTGCGCGGCCGATGGACGCCCGCGGAAATAATTTCGGCCATCGCTATGAGCCGTCACTTTCAGTTGTGCTCGCGCTTGCTGGCAAGTTCTTTCTCAGGCCGCCCGGCTTGATTGCGAATCGTTAGAGGAGCTGACTGTCCGTATCGAGTCAAACTTCAACACGGGCGCCTAATTCGACTACGCCATTCGGCGGCAGGCAGAAGTATGACGAAACATCGCCGGCATTGCGGGTCATCCATGCGAAAATGGAACCGCGCCATGAGGAGATACCAAGTTTGCGCGTGGCAAGGATTGTTTCCCGGCCAATGAAATACGTGGTGCGCATGGCTTCAAAACGGAGGTCTGTCTGTTTTACCCTGTCCAGTGCGGCAGGGACATCGGGTTTCTCCATAAATCCGAAATGGACCTGTGCGCGCCAGAATCCTTCGCCCAACCTTTCCAGGGCGACACGATCTTTGGCATTGGCAAGATAAGGAACCTCTTCAGTCCGGACCGTCAGCAACACGACTTGCTCGTGCAGCACTTTGTTGTGCTTGAGATTGTGAAGCAACGCAAGAGGCGTTCCGGATCGATTACCCGACATATATACTGCGGTCCCAGGTACGCGTCTCATACTCTGGCTTTTTAGTTCGGGCAGAAAAGCGTCCAGTGGAACGCAGATTTCGCTCAGTCGGCTGCGAAGAACGCGGCGTCCTTTTCTCCACGTCAGCATGAAGAACAGAATTAAGGCCGAGACGAGCAGCGGGAACCAGCCTCCGTGGGCCACCTTGAGCATGTTGGCGCCGAAAAATGCGAGATCTATCGTGATGAAAAATGCGGCGATCGGTAGAGCGGCCGCGGCCGGCCAGCGCCATCGGCGGCGAGCCACAATATAAAACAAAATTGTCGTAATCAGCATCGTGGTCGTGATCGCGACACCATAAGCTGCGGCGAGATTGCTCGACGTTCGAAAGCCCAGCACGAGGGCGATGCAGGCGATCATTAATCCCCAATTCACTACCGGCACATAGATCTGCCCGATAATGCGCGCTGAGGTATAAATGACTTTCAAGCGCGGACTGTATCCGAGTTGAATGGCCTGCATTGTGAGCGAGAAGGCGCCGCTGATAATTGCTTGGGATGCGATCACCGCAGCCGCTGTAGCGAGCACGACCAATGGATAGAGCGCCCATGAAGGCGCCATTCGGTAAAAGGGATTTAGGGCGGCTTCTGGTTGGACCAGGAGAAGAGCTCCCTGTCCGAAATAATTCAGGGTTAACGCCGGGAGAACGATGGCAAACCAAGTCAAACGAATTGGCGCGGTTCCAAAGTGACCAATATCTGCATAGAGAGCTTCGCCGCCAGTAACGACAAGGAAGACTGCGCCGAGCACCAGGTAGCCTCGAGAACCATTGATCATGAAAAATTCGAAGCCGTATATCGGATTGATTGCGGCAAGCACTTGAGGCGCGCGAATGATTTGCTGAATTCCCAGCAGGCTTATTGCAATAAACCACAGCATCGTGATAGGGCCGAACACCGCGCCCACGCCGGCAGTGCCGCGCGATTGGAAGAAGAAAAGTCCAATTAGAATAACGACGGCAATCGGCAGCACATAGGGATCAAACAGCGGTGTGGCGACATGAAGGCCTTCGATCGCGCCCATGACGGAGATCGCCGGAGTGATCATCCCGTCGGCGTAGAGCAATGCGGCTCCGAACAAACCCAGCAGGAAAAAGAATTTTCCGCGCCGCAGCACATCGTGCACCAGTGTCGCCAGGGCGAGAATTCCACCTTCACCTCGATTATCGGCCCGCAGAATGAGGATCAGGTACTTTACTGAGATAATCAGGACAAGAGACCACAGGATGAGTGACAGGACACCGAGCACATTCTCGTGCGTAGGAGCAATGGCATGCTGTCCATAAAAGCACTCGCGCATGGCATAGAGCGGACTCGTGCCGATGTCACCGTATACGATTCCAAGACTGGCAAGACAGAGCAAAACGAGACCGCGACGACGAGCTTTGCCGGCAGGAAGCCCCGGCGAAAGACGGGCCGGCTCAGCAACAGCCGGCATTAAAGATGGGGGCGCAGAATTCACCGTTACGAGCGAATCTAAATTGCCCGCAAGCCCAGAATAGTTAAAACGGTACTAAAATTCGAAGGGACGCCATTTCGCGCGCATTGGGATGCGCTACATTAACCGCGTGATGGGACCGTCCAGTTCGCGTGCCATCGAACAGCAATCCTCTGAGCCTTCGGTTAACGCAAAGACGAACGGCGAAGAGCACATCTCATCCGCGCCTTCTTTTGCGCCATTGAAGGAATACATTATGGCAGTGATCGGGGTGGTCGCGCTAACCGTTGCATGTTGGTTGATTACTCCCCTAACCGGATACGGATGCATCTCACTTATTTTTCTCCTCGGCGTGTTGCTTGCCGGAATGGTTCTCAACCGCGGACCGGTTTTGCTGGTTGCTGCGCTCAGTGCGCTTTCCTGGAATTTTTTGTTCATCCCGCCACTCTTCACGTTGCACATCGCGAAGCTCCAGGATGCGTTGACATTTGCGACCTACTTCATCGTAGCGATCACGGTCGGCAGCTTGACTGCGCAGTTGAAGGCGCGCGAACACCTCGCGGCCCAGGTCCAACTGGCCCAGGAATCCGAGCGGCTTCGCAAGACATTGCTCGATTGTGTGTCGCACGAATTGAAGACGCCACTCGCGGCGATCGGCGCCGCCAGTCAGGAACTATCGCGCTTGGTGCCAAACATCCAGGATCCGCAAATTCTCAAAGAACTCGCCAGTGAAATTCGCGATGGCTCCCGCCGGCTCAACCGCGTAGTGGACAATCTTCTGGACATGAATCGGGTGGAAAGCGGGGTAATCCGCCCGAAACGCGAATGGTGCGATGTACGCGAACTACTCCAATCGGCAATAGATATCGAACGCGAATCAATCGACGGACGAGATATCAGGTTGGACGTTCCGGAGAAAATTCCTTTGGCGTTCGTGGATCATACGCTGGTTGAACAGGCTGTGGCGAAGCTCGTCGCCAACGCCGGTAGCCATACTCCGCAGAGATTGCCAATCGAAATTGATGCCGATTATACAAACGACCGTCTCCTTATTTCAGTAAGCGATCGTGGGCCAGGGATTCCAACAGAAGCCACTGAACGATTGTTTGAAAAATTCTACCATGGCGACGATCGCAAAACGGGCGGCCTTGGACTCGGATTGTCGATTGCACGAGGCTTGATTGAAGCCCACGGCGGCAAACTAACGGCCGAAAATCGAGATGGTGGAGGCGCACGCTTCATCATCAGCCTGCCTGTTCGCGTGACGGACATTAACGCTATGGAAGCGACGTCATGAAACCAGCTCGCAGCGCGCTGATCATCGACGACGAAAAGCAGATTCGCCGGCTCCTTCGTCTCGCGCTCGAAGGAGCAGATCATAAAGTCTATGAAGCCGAGACTGGACAAGGCGGTTTGACAGAAATCGTCAACCGTCGGCCCGACGTAGTTTTACTCGACCTTGGTCTGCCAGATATGGAAGGCGAAAAAGTGCTGCGTCGTTTGCGAGAGTGGTCAGACGTGCCTGTACTGATTCTCTCCGTGCGCGACGATCCCGAGGAAAAAGTCTCCGCGCTCGATGCCGGTGCGGATGACTATGTAACCAAGCCATTCGACACCGCGGAGTTATTGGCTCGTGTCCGGGCGGCGCAACGCCGCTCGCTCACGGAAACTGGTGATCCGGTTTTTGATTCTGGAGCGCTCTACGTCGATTTCGCAGCCCGCCAGGTTAAGGTCGATGGCGAAGAGATTCGGCTAACCCCGACCGAGTACTCATTGTTGCGGGTTCTCGTGCAGAACGCCGGGAAAGTTGTGACCCATCGGCAATTGCTTCGCACCGTTTGGGGAGAGAAGGCCGAAAGCCAAGCGCAGTATCTTCGCGTTTACGTCACTCATTTGCGCAAGAAGCTCGAGCCCCGCGAGAATTCGCCGCGACTCATCAAAACAGAAGTCGGAATCGGTTACAGGCTATCGACCGAGCACTAATAACATGCGGCAAGCTCGCTGAGCGTTAACACTCTTTTAGCGTTTCAGAGCAAGATTTTAATTACCGGTCGCGCTTAAGCCTGGGCGACGTTGTAGGCATGAAAGCGATCGTGGTCAGGGTCGTCCGAACACGTGACGTGAAGTTGCCGACGGGAGATCCGCGCCCCGTCATGATCAACGGGAACTCGCAGGCGGTCGTCATTTCGGGCGCTGACAAAACAAACATGGAAAACCCGCGGCCCCGCCCTTCGAGATCCTCCCGTAGTCTTGCGGATTCAACTTTCGCAGCGTAAGACGTCTCGGCGCCCCACCGCCGGTTCGGTTGAGTCGAAGGAATTGATCCCAACAAACGTTAAACGTCCACGCAATGTGGATTGGAAGCGCGCGGCCGCCATTCTGTACGGGGATTGGGGAACGAGTAAGGCCTACGTCATTGGTCTGGCTTTTGCAGTCGCCGGCTATGCTTCGTTTTGGCTGATCGCGGCGATGTGTGTGC
>WNGI01005629.1_pt1 | contig 11320 bp, 11 predicted proteins | sample 5400621 | NCBI WGS metagenome assembly WNGI01 (sample SAMN13153374, study PRJNA577476) | soil metagenome | isolation source: 20 cm soil or saprolite under Garry oak tree replicate 1 | place: USA:California | collected 2016-06-15
CGACGCACGAGGCGCAGGTCATCCCGGTGACGACGAGCTCACGTCGCTCGACGCCATCCTCCTCCACGCTCGCTGGTTTCGTCGCGACGGTCATCGCTCCTCCGTTCGATACCCCCTCCCTGGGGGGATGGGGCCTCTCCAGTTTATGAGGCGAGGTAAGCCATTAGCTTGATCTGAATGCGCGTCCTCTACCTCCTGTCGATCTTCTCGCTCGCCGCTTGCGGCTCAGCCGGATCGGGCGCTCTGCCGGCCGCGTCGACGCCGGCGATCACTCCGAGCCAGACTGCGCCAGTGGGAGCTACGGGTCCGGCCAGAGCGCCGATCGCCTCGATGAGCGTGACGGGTGCGCACGCCTTCGTTCGCGCGCAGGTCACCCAGAGCGCCCCGGTGCTGCTCCCGGAGGCTGCGACGCTCCCGGCCGGAGTGAAGTCCGACGTCATGGCACGATCCGACTCGTTCTCGATCACATACTCCGACGAGCAGGGCGTGCGCATCTTTCTCGGGCTGGTCGCCGCGAACCCCGGTCCGATGACTGCACGCGGCACGCAGCGGACGCTGACCTTCCGTGGTGACCCCAAGGCGGTCGCGCAGATCGACGACGCCAGCCTTCCGCAGGGCCACCGCTTCATCATCTGGCGCGAACCCGCGACGAAAGTCGCGCCATCGAGCGGCGAGTACGACGTCCGCGCCGGTGTGCTCCCCTACTTCCTCGCGTCGGACGGGATCGAGGACGCCGAGTTCTGGAAGATCGCGAACAGCCTCGGTCCCTAGAGGACGGCCCCACACGACGGGCAGCGGCCGGCGCGCTCCGATCCGGACGCGCCGCATCTCCGGCACATCAGTACGCCGGTCGCGTCGGTCTGCGTCTGCCGATGCGTCTCGGCATAGAACGCGGCATCCCACCGCCGCCCATGGCGCACGTCGTCGCGCGCTCGGCCGGCCAGCATCCCGAACGCACCGAGACCGACGACGACCAGCACGAGCCAAACCAGATCCACTAGGTGTCCCCACGGAGCGAGCGCGCGACGGTCCGGATGAGCTCCACGTCGTCGGAGATTTCGAGTTGCGGGACGAGCGGACGGAGGCGCGCGGCGATGTCGCGCGCAACGGCGACCCGTGCCGCCGGCGTAAGCCTCTTCTCGCGCAGCACGAACTCGCGGACCAAACGCTGCGCCTCCCCCGGCAGGGCCCGAAGGGTCGGCGCTGGCGCCGTGCTCGGACCGGTCTGGGTGCGCAGCGCCGACCAGCTTCGTCGCGGGCGCGGCGCGCGTACGACGAACGTGCCCGCGGCAAGATCGCCGAGTCGCTGATAGCGCGGCGACACGATAATCGCGATGAGACCGACCCCGTAGAGGACCGGGAGAAAGTCGACCGTGCGCACGATGTTGCGAACGAGGACTGCGACGAACGGCGCGGGCTCGCCGTCCTCGGTAATGACGCGGAGCCCGAAAACGCGCTTGCCGAGGGTCTGACCGTTCCACAGCCACTCGAGAACGATGAAGTAGAGCCACGCAATGAGCAGCTCGACGAGCGCAACCCATCCCTCGACCGAAAGCAGGGTCGGGTTTCCGCTCGCGAGCTGTTGGTAGCTCCAGCCGATCGCGAAGATCACGATGGACGCCACGAGAAAGTCGAGGATCGCGGCGAAGCCCCGATTACCTGCGCCGGCGAGCTGATACCGAAGCACAACGTGATCCGGCGTCTCGATCTCGAGCCGACCGGCCGTGATCGCCATCGACGCATGTTACGTTGCCGACCGTGCCGCGGATCGCTGCGCCGATCTCCATCGATCGCTTCGTCGAGGATCATCTCGGTCGCTGGTCACGCCTCGCGGATCTCGTCGCACGCGCGAGCGGGCGCGTGAGCCGGCTCGAGGCGGCCGAGGTGCTCGAGCTCGGCGTCCTCTACCGCGCCGCGACGAGCGATCTTGCGATCGCGCAGCGCGACTTTCCGGCTGATGTGGTCACAACGGAGCTGAACGATCTCGTCGCCGCCACGCACGCGCTCGTGTACAGCGAGGCCCCCACGAGCGCGAAGCGGCTCAGGCGTTTCGTCGTCGAGGAGGTCCCCGCGACGGTCCGCGCCAACATGCGATTCGTGCTCGCCTCAGCGGTCCTGCTGTTCGGTCCGGCGCTCGTCACGTTCGTCGCGGGTCTCTTGTCGCCGGACCTCGCGATGGGCGCTCTCCCGGCCACAATGCGCGACCAGCTGATCGCACGGCGACCGGGCACGGAGATCCCAGAGAATCTACGACTGAGCGAGAGCCCCGTGATCATCGTGAACAACGTCCGCATCGCCGTCGTCGCGGCGGCCGGCGGGCTGACCGCCGGGCTTCTAACGGCGTACATCCTCGTCGCGAACGGCGCGATCCTCGGCACGCTCTTCGCGGTCCTCGAGCTCCGAGGCGTCTCCTGGACGCTCCTCACGTTTGTCGCCGCGCACGGCGTCCTCGAGCTCTCCGCGGTCGTGCTGTCGGGCGCCGCGGGGCTGCGGTTCGCCTGGGCGATCCTTCAGCCCGGCGAGCGCTCGCGTCGCCTGGCGCTTCGTCTCGCCGGCATTCAGGTCGTGCGGATCGTGCTGCTCGTCGCGGTCGTGCTCGGTGTCGCGGGACTCATCGAAGCGTTCGTGTCACCGACGACGCTGCTGCCCGAGGTCAAGGCCGGCGTCGGGATTGCCACGGGAACCCTGCTCTGGGGTTACATCGCCTTCGGCGGCCGTCGGCTGCGGCCGGCAGCTCAGAGGAAACGCTTCTTCAGCTCGAGGTAGCGCTGGATCGTCGCGACCGTGAGGCGGTCGGACGCGACATCGATCGTATGCACGCCTCGTCGCCGCAGGGTCGCCATCGCCTTCGCGCGCGCATCGCGGACCTCCTGCGCGACGACGCGCTCGTAGAGCGCAACGGTCGAGTCCGGCTTGCGCGTCGAGACCTCGGCGAGCTGTGGGTCGGCGAGAAGGCAGCAGAGCACGAGGTTGTTCCCTGCGAGCCGGGTGACCGCCGCGACCAGTCCGCGCGACGCTTCCTCATCGACGAGGTCGGTGAACATGACGACGAGCGCGCGGCGAGCGGCGCGGGCGCGCAGGAATTCGAACGCCGCGCGATAGTCGGGCTCGGTGGTCGTCACCTCGATCCGCCGCAGTTCCTCGGTCATCCGAAGGAAGTGGCCGCGACCCCGGCGCGCCGGGAGGTACGTGCGCACGTCGTCGGCGAATCCGAGGAGGCCGACCTCGTCGCCCTTTCCGATCGCGACGTAGGCCAGCATGAGCGCGGTGTTCACCGCGTGGTCGAGCTTGGTGAGCTCCCCGAGCGTGCTGGACATCATCCGCCCCGCATCGAGCAGGATCAGGAGGCGCTGCTGCCGCTCGGTCTCGTATTCGACGCTGATCGGACGGCCGCGCCGCGCGGTCGCTGTCCACGAGATCGATCGCGGATCGTCGTCCGGCTCGTACTCGCGCAAGCGGGCGAAGAGGCTGCCTGCGCCGGGGACGCGCGCGCGGCGCTGACCCGCGTCGTACGCGAGTCCGCGGCGTAGCGAGATCTCGTAGCGGCGAACCTCACGCAGATCCGGATAGACCTTGACCGTCGCGGCGCCGGGCACGCGACTCTGGCGCTCGACGAGCCCGAGCGGCCCGCGCTGGCGCGTGTGCACGTCGCCGAATGCGAATGTCCCGCGGTAACGCGGCCGAACCACGTACTCGACGTGCGCCGTTTGGGCGGGCGGCGCGACCGTCCGGACGGTCCGGCGATCGACGTTGAACGCGGCGGGAGGGTCGTCACGCACCGTGACCGCAAGAGCGCGGTCGATCGGGTTCCTGACCGCGATCCCGACTCGCTCTGCCGCGGCGATCGAGAGCTGCGCGCCGACGGTGCGACCGACCTCGTCGGCGGAGAGGCGCGGCGTGGCCCGTGCGTCGACGATGGCGAGCACGAGCGCGATCACGCAGATCGCGAGCGCGGCCCAGGCGATCGGCGCGTAGAGCGTCGCGAGCGCGAGCGGGAGCGCGCTCACGCCCACCAGCACCGCCAGGCGCGGCAGTGGAACGAAAGGCATCGGCGGGAGCCGCACGCGCAACCGGCGGATCACCGCGGCACGTCGAGACGCGCGAGGATGCGACGGAGCGCGGCGTCCGCGTCGACGCCCTCGATCTCCGCTTCGGCCTTGAGGATGACGCGGTGCCGCAGCGTCGGCGGGACGAATGCCTTGACGTCGTCGGGGGTGACGAAGTCTCGGCCGTCCATCGCGGCGGCAGCCTTCGACGCTCGGAGAAGGTGCACGCCGGCACGCGGGCTCGCGCCGAGGAGGAGATCCGCGGAGCGTCGGGTCTCTTCGACGATCCGGACGATGTAGTCGACGACCGAGTCCTCGACGGTGACCTTCTCGATCTCGTCTCGCGCGCTCCCAAGGACTCCGTTCTCCATCTCCTGCAGCCGCGCGAGCTCGTCGAGCGGACGCCCCTTGTCGTGGAGCCGAAGGATCGCGCGCTCCTCGGTCGTCTCGGGATAGCGCACCACGGCCTTGAAAAGAAAGCGGTCGAGCTCGGCCTCGGGGAGCGGATACGTGCCTTCGTACTCGACGGGGTTCTGCGTGGCGAGAACGAGGAACGGATCAGGGAGCGCGTGCGGTTCGCCCTCGAGCGTGACCTGGCGTTCTTCCATCGCCTCGAGCAGCGCCGCCTGGGTCTTGGCGGGGGCGCGGTTCACCTCGTCGGCGAGGACGACGTTCGCGAAGACCGGCCCGAGACGCATGCGGAACGAGCTCGTCGCGAGCTCGAAGATGCTCGTCCCGACGATGTCGCTGGGCATCAGGTCGGGCGTGAACTGAATGCGTTTGAAGGATCCGCCGACAAGCCGCGCGACCGAACGCGCGAGCAGCGTTTTCGCGGTGCCCGGCACTCCTTCGATGAGGATGTGGCCGCCGAGTGCCAGCGCCATGAACGCGAGGCGGATCGTCTCTTCCTGCCCCACGATCACGCGGTGCAGCTCGGTACTGAAGCGGGCCGCGGTGTCCTTTGCGTTCACGCTGTCTCCTTCTTCGCGAGGACGCGCTCGATCCGTCCGGCGGTACGAATGAGGTCTTCATCCCGCAAGCGTCGTGACAGTGACGCGTCGATCGCGCGGGCTTCCGCCCCGCGCGCCGGATCATCGACATCCACGCGCGCGAGCACGGACTCGAGTGGCGTCGCGGGATCCAGCCCGTACGCCGTCGCGAGCCCGCCGTGCAGCTCGCGCCGGAGCCGGCCGCGCGCGATCTCGTCGCGGTGCGACCGGCGCACGAGCCCGGCGAACGACCGCACGTACTCGAGACTCGAACGCGGCGGGCGCGGATCCGCCGGAAGCGGCGGGCCGAGGTGACGACCGGAGAGCAGGAGATACCCGAAGACCGTGGCCCCTGCGAACAGCAGCGCGCGCCCGAGCCACGTGCCCTGGAGGAGAACGAAGAGATCGGGCGATGGGTGCGCGCCATGGTGGTATTCGTCGAATCCGACCGCGCGGTTGCTATCGAATCCACTCTGCGCGAGCGAGAGCGCGAAGCGCCCGTTGTCGGCGGTGCCGAGGAACTGATTGAGGAAGGGCGCGAGGCTACCCACGACGATCAGTGTCCCGCGGCCTTCGCGGGTCATGGCGCCCACGACCCCGCCGTCGAGGCGAACCACCGGCTGCCAGCGCTCGCTGACCTTGAGGGATGCGCCCTGGTCGAACGAGATCAAGCCGGCGGGCGCGGCGGCGACGGCCACGGACACCGTGCCATAGGTGCCCGCCCGCTGCACCGCGGCGATGCTCGCACCGAATGCCGAGAGCAGGCGCGACTCGGCCAGGCCAAGATCTGTCGCGACCACGACCGTACGTCCGTCCTGCATGTACAGGCGCAGTGCGGAGACATCCGTGTCCGAAATGAATTCGGTCACGCCAAGCATCAACAGAACGGTCGCGCCACTCTCACGCGGCGCAAAGCGATCGCCCTGGACGATGACCGTCCGTGCGCCGAGCCCTTCCACGAGGTGCCGCAGGTCCGAGGTCCCGCCGCTCGATGCGTCGAGCACCGAGCCGGAGCGTCCCGACTGATTGCTACCTACCACGAAGCCTGCGATGACGATGATGATCAGCGTGACGATCGCACCGATCGCGTAGAGCGGATCGACACGGGGAAGCCTCACGACGTCGCCGCGCGCGCGAGGTCTTGCGCGCGCCGCGCCTCATCCGCGGTCGCACCCTTGAGCCCGAACCACGCACGGTCGTGAAGCGCGACGAGCTCGCGAAGCGGATCGAGCTGCGGCAGTCCGGCGGCGCGAGCCAGGAGCTCACGATCGGTCAGCGACGCCTCGTAGCGGATGAGCCGCCGTTCAGCGAGCGAAAGGATCGCGTAGCGGTAGAAGGCGTGAAGAGCGTCGCGCGGGTCGCCCGAATCGAGCGCCAGCTGAGCGAGTCCGAGCTGCGTCGCGGTGTCGCGCGCGGCTAACGCCTGCGCCGCGGGCAGCGTGGTGCTCCGGCGGATCCGCTCGCGCACGCCGCGGGCGAGGACGACCACGACGACGGCGAGCAGGACGACCCCGAGGCCGGCGAGGATCGGATCGCGGATGCCGGCGTCGACGCCCGGCGGACGGAGCCCGCCGAAAAGCTGCTGCAGCAGCGCGCCGATGACGCTGAGGAAGCTTTGTCCGCCGCTCTCAACGCGCCGCGCATCGGCCAATTCGCGGATCAGCGCATCGGCGCGACTGACGTCGAACGGCGGGGCCGCCGCACGACTGGCGATCTCAAGCAGCTGATCGACATCGGCCGTGGTCGCGTCGATTGCACCGATGGAAGAGCCCATGCGCGCGGAGATCGCGGCGTCATCGATCGGAATGGCGACGTTGCCGCTCACCCGGATCTCCGACGTGAGCAGCAGCTGGGCACGCGCGCGGTTCAATGCGGAAGTGCGCTGTGGCTCGACGGCTGCTCGCGCTTGAAGCAGAAGCGCGCGGACCTCGCGCAGTCGCGCTCTGTACTCGTCAAGCGTGAGCGAGTCGGCGTTCGCGACGCTCGCGGTCGCCGCCTGGAACGCGACGACCAGCGCGAGGACGAGCCTCAGGCGCGCGGCATTCCCTCCGCCGCGAGCTGAAGGTCGAAGCCTTCTTTGCGCACGCGCAGGTCGTAGTAGAGGACAGTCATCGTCCCGAAGAAGAGCGGGAGCCAAATCGGGACCATGGCGAAGAAGACGATGAACGCGGCGACGCCGCCGGCGGCCTGATTGCTCGCGGCGATGATCGTAAGCACGAAGATCAGGAAGATCGAGAGCACGATGAAAAGCACGAAGAGCAGGATGCCGAGCCCGACGATCCGCCACCGGAAGCCCGCCGAGAGCTGCCAGGACCGGCGCAGGGACGAGATCGGACCATGCCGCTCGATCGTGGCGATGGCCGGCGCGATGAACCACGACGCCTCGAGGTAGAAGACGGCGAACACGTAGATCAGGAATAGGAGGAAGCCCAGCAGCGCGTTCTCGATGAAGGCACCCACGATCGAGAAGAAGATCTGCACGACGAACACCGCGAGGAACGCCAGGAGGCCCGTCAGGAAGATCCGCGGGGCCGCACGCAGGCCGACTCCGAGCGACGCTCCCATCCCGCGCGTCTGTCCGAGATGAGCGGCGGCGGCCGCGTCGACCACGCCCCCGGCGATGATCGAACCGATGGCCAGGCCGAAGATCGATAGCGCGATGATGTAGACGAACGCCGCGCCGATGAACTCGATGAAATTCCGGTTGTTCAGGATCGCGAGAGGATCCGCCGTCCGCTGGAAGGTCCCCGCGACGGGAAGCACGATCGCGACCAGCCACACCGTCAGGGCGAAGTAGCCGACGAGGAACACGACGAACGGGATCGCCCCGAGGAGAAAGAGGCCAAGCGGCCGATCCCGGTATAGCCGGAAGACCCGGTCGACGACGTCGCCGACCCCAAGCGGACGGAGTGCCGGCGCTGGCGCGGGTGCGGTCGTCGTCGCTTGCACGGGGGCTCATCCTAGAGGCGAGGCCTACAGGGGCTTGCCTGCTAGGCCGCCGACTCGGACAAGCCGATCCGACGCTGCAACCGCGCGAGAGGCGCCGGCGCCCACCAGTTGAGGTCGCCGAGGAGTCGCATCGTCGCAGGCACCACCAGGGCGCGTACCAGCGTCGCGTCGATCGCGACGGCGATGGCCATGCCCAGACCGATCGCCTTGATCAGGACCATGTCCGCGGTGGCGAAGGCAGCGAAGACGCCGACCATGATCGCGGCAGCGCCGGTGATGAGTCGGCCACTCCGCTCGAGACCCATCGCCACGGCCTGTGTGTTGTCGCGCTCCTTGAAGTACTCCTCCTGGATACGGGAGAGGAGCAGGACCTCGTAGTCCATCGAGAGGCCGAAGACCGTGCAGAACATGATGACCGGCAGTGTTGGATCGATCGAACCCGGTGTGAACCCGAGCAGATCCGAGAGATGTCCGTCCTGAAAGATCCACACCATCGCCCCGAACGAGGCCGAGATCGAGAGCAGATTCATCACGACCGCCTTCAGTGGAAGGACGATCGAGCCCAGGAGCAGGAATAGCACGAACATCGTGGCGGCCATGATGTAGATGATCGCGATCGGCGTCCGGCTGATGATGTAGTTCACGGTGTCGAGGTCGATCGCGGTGAAGCCATCGACGAGCTTTTCCGCACCCGGCGGCGCGTCGAGCGCTCGGATCGATCGCACGAGGTCACGGGCCTCGTCGCTATAGGGCGCGAGGGTCGTCGCGACGTCGAACAGAACGATGTGTTCGCCGACGGTCTGCGTCAGCAGCGCCTGGAACTGGGGTGGGAGCTGCGACCGCGGGGTCAAGAAGATCGCCTCGAGGTCGGCGGGCTGCAGTCGCGGGTCATCGACGTATTGAACGTTGGGTACGGCGCGCAGGCGCTTGGCAAGGTCGACGAGTGCGGGCACGTGGTCCTTCGCGAGCGGATCGCTGTTCGGATATCGCACCACGACGCTGAGGTGATTCAGGTCCGCTCCGACAAAGTCCGCACGCAGCTTGTCGTACGCGGCGCGTGACTCCTCGTGCTTCGGAAGGACCGCAACGTCTCCCGTCGCGAGCCGGAGATGGAGGAACGGTGAGCCGGCGAGGAGGATGAACGCTACGACCGGCACGAGCACCATGACCGGGCGACGCATGACAGCGGAGGCGATGGTGTGCCACCAGCCACGGCCGCTGGGGTCTGGCTCAAAGATCGGGACACGAAGGCGGTCGACGTTTCGGCCCAGGATCGCGAGCAGCGCGGGCAGGAAGGTGAGGCCATAGAAGACGGCGCTCGCGACGACGATCGCACCCGCGACGCCCATGGATGAGAGGAACGTTCCCTGATAGAAGAGCATCCCCGAGAGTCCGATCGCGACCGTGAGACCGGAGAACGTGATCGCGCGGCCCGACGTCGCCATCGCTACCGCGAGCGCGGCCTGAGTGTCGAGCCCATTGCGCAGCTCTTCACGGAAGCGGTTCGTGATGAAGAGCGAGTAGTCGATCGCCACGCCGAGACCGATCAGCGTGACCACGTTCTCGGCGTACACCGAGACACTGGTCACTCGATTCAGGAGGAACATGCCGGCGATCCCGCCGACGACGGCGAGGACGCCCACGCCGAGGGGGACGAGTGCCGCGACGACGCTGCCGAAGACTATGAGCAGCAGGATCAGCGCGAGCGGCAGCGAGACGGTCTCCGCGCGGCGCAGATCCTCCTGGAGCACGACGTTGAAGCCGTTGGTGATCGCGAGGACCCCGGTCGCCTGGACGTTCAGACGGTCCGAGCGCACGAGCGCGCGCAGCTCCGGGTAGTAGTCGCGCGCGACCGCGAGCTCATCCTTGACCGCGACGTCGACGGCGACCGCGTGCGCATCCTTCGAGATGAGCAAGGTCGGGTCGGGGACGGTGCCGTCGTACGGCGTCACGATGCTGGCGATGCGTCGGTCCGCGCGAAGGGGCACGAGGGCGGCCTCGACGGCGGCTCGGAACTCAGAACTCTTCGCGTCGAGCGTCGGACTCGAGAAGATGACCGTGAAGGTCGAGCCACCGGCGCGCGGCAGCTCCCGCTCGATGAGCTGGGAGGCCTTGCCCGATTCCGATGTCGTGATGAGCCCGCCCGACTCGAGCTTCCCGCCCTGCGCCGCGATGACCGCCGAGGCGACCAGGAGTAACCCGGAGATCCCCAGGACCCACCAGCGACGCCGGAACACAAACCGGCCCCAGGCCGCCAACATCGCTGCTACCTCCGCCGCCTCTTGCCGTGGCTTACGCCGTAAGCGTACGCTGTAAACCTAGATGCCCAATGCCCTCACGTCAAGGCGGCAGCCGCTCACTCCCGAGCGGATCCTCGATGCCGCGATCGAGCTCATCGATCGCGACGGGCTCGAGGCGCTCTCGATGCGCCATCTCGGTTCCGCGCTCAGCGTCGAGGCCATGTCGCTCTACCGGCACTTCTCTTCGAAGAACGCGTTGCTCGAAGCGGTCGTGGGGAGGCTGCTTGCGGAGCTGCTTCTGCCGGTTCCGGGAAGCGCGCCCTGGCAGGACTCGTTCCGCGCACTTGCCCGCGGGTACCGCGCACTGCTGCTGCGTCATCCGAAAGCGATCCCCCTGCTCGCGACGCTGCAACTCTCCAACCCCGGCGCGCTCGGCGCGGCCGGTGCGGTGATGGCGTTGCTCCGCGCGGCGAGCTTCGACGCGCGAACGGCGTTCCACGTCCTTGCGACCGCCGAGTCGTATGTCATCGGCTTCGCCTACTGGGAGGCGGGGACGGCGGGTCTGCGAACGGAAGGCGGCGCGCCGCCGCTGCTTCCACCCGGTGCGGACCCGTACATCGTCGAGAACTGGGCCGAGATCTCGCACGCCGACTGTGACGCGGCGTTCGAATTCGGTCTTGACGTGTACGTCGCTGGACTGGAGAGAGTTCGCACCTAGCGAGTGCCGGGGCCGCCTTCCGGACGCTCCGAGACTAGGTTCCAGAGGCGGGTGGTCAGGTGCTCAAGCTGCTGGTTTGCACGGTCCTCATCGTCAACGAGGTGCCCATTCAACCTGGTGATGAGTACGTCATTCAGGCCGCCCATTCCCCCGAAGAGCGCACGTATCTCGTCTCTCTCGCGGTTTGGGAGCCGATCGGAGGTCACGCGATCGATCCGTTGTCGGATTGGCTCGATGACCACGGCGTATTTCACGCGGTGTTTGTTCAGCAGCCGCTCGAGTTCGGTGAGAGTGTTCCGCGTCTCGGTCATCTCGGATGACGCCTTCGGCACCGGCGTACGACGCTGCATGCCAAGAGCCAACGGAAGCGCGGTCGCG